>Ga0134128_10003547_pt1 | contig 19039 bp, 18 predicted proteins | sample KB31754_FD_96462 | JGI IMG/M metagenome (GOLD analysis project Ga0134128, IMG submission 96462) | Terrestrial soil microbial communities with excess Nitrogen fertilizer from Kellogg Biological Station, Michigan, USA - KB3-175-4 | ecosystem: Environmental > Terrestrial > Soil > Unclassified ...
ACGCACCCGGTCACATAGTCATAGCCGTAGCGGTCCAGATAGGCCAGGATGCCGGCCCACATCAGCAGCACCACGCCGCCGTTGCGATGCCCGTCGCGCACCACGGCACGCCCCATTTCCACCAGGGACGGCCGCAGCGGGTCGAACGCGCGGATGTCGAACTCCGTGGCGGTGTAGAGCCCGCCGGCCGCGATGGCGCCCGTCGGCGCCAGCATTCGGTAGCAACCCACCAGCTCACCGGTGTCGTCGTCGCGGACCAGCAGGTGGTCGCAGAACTCGTCGAACCTGTCGGCGTCTCGTCGCTGTCCGTCGGCCGCCGGCAGCGCAAAGCCGGCCGTGCTCGTGAACACGTCGTACCGGAGTCGCTGCGCCGCCTCGATCATGTCGGGGTCGGTGGACAGCAACAGGGAGTAGCGCGGTGCGGCGGCGGACGGGTTGCCCGCCGCACCGCTCGGCTTGTCACTGGGGATGAGGACAGAAGCAATGCTCATGAGACCCAACGTGGCGTAACCGATGAGCTAGTCGGCATCGACGCTGTGACGTGTCGGTGCACGTCAGGTGACGAAATGTCGCGAAATCAACGGCCGGAGCCGCGGTGGAACCGATGGTAGGCAAAAGCCCCCGACACCGCAGTGCCGGGGGCTCAAGGCCGAGAACTCAGCCCTTGCGTGCCTTGATCGCGTCGGTCAGCTGCGGAGCGACCTTGAACAAGTCGCCCACCACGCCGTAGTCGGCGATCTCGAAGATGGGCGCCTCTTCGTCCTTGTTGACCGCGACGATGGTCTTGGAGGTCTGCATCCCCGCGCGGTGCTGGATGGCACCGGAGATGCCCAGCGCGATGTAGAGCTGCGGCGAGACCGTCTTGCCCGTCTGGCCCACCTGGAACTGGCCCGGGTAGTAGCCGGAATCGACGGCGGCACGCGACGCGCCGACGGCCGCACCCAGCGAGTCGGCCAGCGCCTCGACCACGCTGAAGTTCTCCGCGCTGCCCACGCCGCGACCACCGGACACCACGATGGTGGCCTCGGACAACTCCGGGCGGTCACCGGCGACCGCGGGCTCGCGGGCGGTGATTTTGGTGGCGTTCTCGGCGGGAGCCGGGACCTCGACGGTGACCTGTTCACCCGCACCGGCCGACGGCTCCGCCTCGACGGCGCCGGCCCGCAGGGTGATCACCGGGGTGTCGCCGTTGGCCTTTGCCTCGACGGTGAACGCGCCACCGAAGATGGAATGGACGGCCTTGGGGCCCTCCTGGACCTCGACCACGTCGACCAGCAAACCGGATCCGATCCGGGCCGCGAGCCGGCCGGCGATCTCCTTGCCGTCGGCGCTGGCGGCCAGCAGCACCGCCGCCGGCGCGTTCGATTCGGCCAGCGCGGCCAGCACGTCGACCACAGGGGTGACCAGGTACTTGTCCACGTCGTCGGACTCGGCGACGTAGATCTTGGCGGCGCCGGCCTCCTTCAGCCCGTCCGCCAGCGGGGCGGCCGTGCCCGGCGCCCCGACCACGACGGCGGAGGGATCGCCCAGCGCGCGGGCGGCGGTGATCAATTCGGAGGTGACCTTCTTCAGCGCACCTTCGGCGTGCTCCACGAGCACCAATACTTCAGCCATGGGTTATCTCGCTCTTCTCGTCGTAAAGGAACTGGGTCAGATGATCTTCTGGGCGACCAGGTACTTGGCGACCTCGTTACCGCCCTCACCCTCGTCGGTGACCTTCTCACCCGCGGTCTTCGCCGGCTTCGGCGTCGACGACAGGACGGTGGATCCGGCGTTGGCCAGCCCGACCTCGTCGCTTTCGACCCCGATCTCGGCCAAGGTCAGCACCGTGACCTCTTTCTTCTTGGCGGCCATGATGCCCTTGAAAGACGGGAAACGGGGCTCGTTGATCTTCTCCGTGACGCTGACCACGGCAGGCAGCGTGGCCTCGAGGTTGAAGACGCCGTCGTCGGTCTCGCGCTCGCCGGTGACCTTGCCGCCCTCCAGCGACAGCTTGCGCAGGTGGGTGAGCTGCGGCAGGCCCAGGTACTCGGCGATGATGGCCGGCACCGCGCCGCCGGTGCCGTCGGTCGATTCGTTACCGGCGATCACCAGCTCGGTGCCCTCGATGGTGCCCAGCGCACGGGCCAGGGCCCACCCGGTCTGCACCACGTCGGAGCCGTGCAGGCCGTCGTCCTTGAGGTGGACGGCCTTGTCGGCGCCCATCGACAGGGCCTTGCGGATCGCCTCGGTGGCGCGCTCGGGTCCCGCGGTCAGCACGGTCACCGACCCCTCGACACCGTCAGCGGCTTCCTTCTCCCGGATCTGCAGGGCCTCTTCTACGGCGCGCTCGTTGATCTCATCCAGCACCGCGTCGGCGGCCTCGCGGTCCAGCGTGTAATCGCCGTCTGTCAGCTTGCGCTCTGACCAAGTGTCTGGGACCTGCTTAATCAGGACCACGATGTTCGTCATGAGTGTGGTTCGTCCTCCTCGAAGGGGTCCGCAGCGATCGACTGCGAGACCTCGGTACGCGTTTTTCGCAACGCACAGCCGTGTTACTACCCGGTAACTTTGTGCGGTATGCCTTCACACCATAGCGGGTCGCCCAGGCCATATTGCCCGCTCCTCCCCCTCCCGCTGCGCGGGCGGGGTCGTCGCCGGGCGGCAGGTTCTTGCGGCGCTCCTCCCCCTGCGCACGCGGGGCCACCCACCTTCGTGGTTCGCGAATCCGACACTTCGCGTTAGCCTGCCTATGCGATGAGCGCACTGGTCCCTGACGTTCCCCCACGCACCCCCGGCGATACCGCGTCGGCGGGTGACACGGTGTTGACGCTGACCGGTGAGCGCACCATCCCGGGTTTGGACATCGAAAACTACTGGTTTCGCCGCCACGAGGTCGTTTACCAGCGGCTTGCCGAGCGCTGCGTGGGCGCCGACGTGCTCGAGGCGGGCTGCGGCGAGGGATACGGCGCCGATCTGATCGCCGACGTCGCCCGCCGCGTCATCGCCGTGGACTACGACGAGTCCGCGGTGGCGCACGTCCGCGCCCGCTACCCGCGGGTGGACGTCATGCAGGCGAACCTCGCGCAGCTGCCGCTGCCCGATGCGTCGGTGGATATTGTGGTCAACTTCCAGGTGATCGAGCATCTGTGGGACCAAACACAATTCGTCGTCGAGTGCGCGCGGGTGCTGCGGCCGTCGGGTCTGCTGATGATGTCCACACCCAACCGGATCACGTTCTCACCCGGCCGCGACACCCCGATCAACCCGTTCCATACCCGCGAACTCAACGCCGGCGAGCTGGCCGAGCTGCTCATCGGCGGGGGTTTCTCCGAGGTCTCGATCAGCGGCTTGTTCCACGGTCCGCGGCTGCGGGAGATGGACGCCCGGCACGGCGGCTCGATCATCGACGCGCAGATCGCGCGCGCCATGGCCGCTGACCCCGGGGCGCCGTGGCCGCCCGACCTGGCGGCGGACGTCGCCGCGGTCACCACCGCTGACTTCGACCTGATCGAGAGCGGCACCGGTGCGGCTACCGGCCAGCACATCGACGACAGTCTCGATCTGATCGCAATCGCGGTAGCACCGTGAACCCGAGGCAAGACCGGGTTCCCGGCCTCTTCACCCTGGTTTTGCACACCCACCTCCCCTGGCTGGCCCACCATGGTCGCTGGCCGGTCGGTGAGGAATGGCTCTACCAATCCTGGGCGGCGGCCTACCTGCCGCTGATGCGAGTGCTGAACACGTTGGCCGGCGAAAATCGCCGGTCGCTGATCACGCTCGGTGTCACGCCGGTGGTGAACGCGCAGCTCGACGACCCGTATTGCCTTGACGGCATGCATCATTGGCTGGCGAACTGGCGGCTGCGCGCGACGGAAGCCTCTGCGGCGGCCAGTGTGCGGTCGGTTCCCCGATCGAAATCGGTTGGTTATCAGTCATGCACGCCGGAAGCCTTGCGCGCCTTGGGGATTCGTGAGGAAGCGGAGGCGCACAGGGCCCTTGAAGACTTCGCCACCCTGTGGCGGCACGGCGGCAGCCCGATGCTGCGCAGCCTGCTCGACGCCGGCACGGTCGAGCTGCTCGGCGGACCGCTGGCCCATCCGTTCCAACCGCTTCTCGCGCCCCGGCTGCGCGAGTTCGCCCTGCGCGAGGGCCTGGCCGACGCGCAGCACCGCCTGGGGACGCGAAACGGGCAAAGCGCCGGGATCTGGGCACCCGAATGTGCTTACGCGCCAGGCCTCGAACATGACTACTCCGCCGCGGGAGTCACGCATTTCATGGTCGACGGCCCGTCGCTGCACGGCGACACCGCGCTGGGCCGGCCCGTCGGCGACACCGACGTGGTGGCGTTCGGGCGCGACCTGCAGGTCAGCTACCGGGTGTGGTCACCGAAGTCCGGCTACCCCGGCCATGCCGCCTATCGCGATTTCCACACCTATGACCACCTCACCGGGCTCAAGCCGGCCAGGGTCACGGGCCGCAATGTGTCCTCGGAGGGCAAGGCGCCCTACGATCCCGAGCGCGCCGACCACGCGGTCGACATCCACGTCGCCGACTTCGTCGACATGGTCCGCAACCGCCTGCTATCGGAATCCGCGCGCATCGGGCGACCCGCTCATGTGGTCGCGGCCTTCGACACCGAGCTGTTCGGCCACTGGTGGTACGAAGGCCCGACGTGGCTGGAGCGGGTGCTGCGCGCCCTGCCCGAGGCCGGCGTGCGGGTGGGCACGCTGCACGACGCGATCGCCGACGGCTTCGTCGGTGACCCGGTGGCCCTGCCGCCCAGCTCGTGGGGCTCGGGCAAGGACTGGCAGGTGTGGGCAGGCGACCAGGTCGCCGATCTGGTCCAGCTCAACAACGAAGTGGTCGACACCGCGCTGAGCACCGTCGACAAGGCGCTGTCGCAAACCTCCACGCTGGACGGGGCGATCCCCCGCGACCACGTCGCCGATCAGATCCTGCGCGAAACGTTGCTCACGGTCTCGAGCGACTGGCCGTTCATGGTGAGCAAGGACTCGGCCGCCGACTACGCCCGGTATCGCGCCCACCTGCACGCGCACGCCACCCGCGAGATCGCGGGGGCCCTGGCGTCCGGGCGCCGCGACACCGCGCAGCGGCTGGCCGACGGGTGGAACCGGGCCGACGGACTCTTCGGCGCCCTCGATGCGCGCAGGCTGCCCCGATGAGGCGGACCACGACGTGAAAATCCTGATGGTGTCCTGGGAATACCCGCCGGTCGTCATCGGCGGGCTCGGCCGGCACGTGCATCACCTGTCGACCGCGCTGGCCGCCGCCGGCCACGACGTTGTCGTGCTGTCGCGGCGTCCCACCGGAACAGATCCCCGGAGCCATCCGTCGTCCGACCAGATCACCGAGGGCGTTCGGGTGATCGCGGCCGCGCAGGATCCGCACGAGTTCACCTTCGGCACCGACATGATGGCCTGGACGCTCGCGATGGGGCACTCCATGATCCGCGCCGGGCTGTCCCTCAAGAAACCGGGCAGCAACCACACGTGGCATCCCGACGTCGTGCACGCCCACGACTGGCTGGTGGCCCACCCAGCGATCGCGCTAGCCCAATTTTATGACGTGCCAATGGTTTCCACGATCCACGCCACCGAAGCCGGCCGGCACTCCGGTTGGGTCAGCGGTGCGCTCAGCCGTCAGGTGCACGCGATCGAGTCGTGGCTGGTGCGTGAATCCGATTCGCTGATCACCTGTTCGGGGTCGATGACCGACGAGATCGCCGAGCTGTTCGGACCCGGGCTGGCCGAGATCACCGTGATCCGCAACGGCATTGAGACGGCGCGGTGGCCGTTCGCGGCGCGGCGTCCACACAACGGGCCGGCCGAACTGCTCTACCTGGGACGGCTCGAGTACGAGAAGGGCGTTCACGACGTCATCGCCGCGCTCCCGCGGATCAGACGCACCCACCCCGGTACCACACTGACCATCGCCGGCGAGGGCACCCAGCAGGGCTGGCTCATCGAACAAGCCCGTAAACACCGGGTGCTCAAGGCAATCCGATTCGTAGGACACCTGGAACACGCAGAGCTGTTGGCCGTCCTGCATCGCGCCGACGCCGCGGTGTTGCCCAGTCACTACGAGCCGTTCGGCATCGTGGCCCTGGAGGCGGCCGCGGCCGGCACTCCCCTGGTGACCTCGAACATCGGCGGTCTGGGCGAGGCGGTGATCAACGGTCAGACCGGCGTGTCGTGTCCGCCCCGCGACGTGGCCCGGCTGGCCTCGGCGATACGCGCCGTGCTCGACGATCCGCACGCCGCGCAACAACGCGCCCACGCCGCCCGCGAGCGACTCACCTCAGACTTCGATTGGCATGCGGTGGCCGACAAGACCGCGCAGGTGTACCTGTCGGCCAAACGCGGCGAGCGGCAGCCGCAGGCGCGGCTTCCCATCGTCGAACACGCCTTGCCAGACCGCTAGGGACGTCCCTAACGTCGAGGCATGGGCCTGGACTATTCGAGCGTGGTGCACGCGCCGATCACGGCCGTTTTCGATTGGCATGCCAGGCCGGGTGCGTTTCACCGGCTCTCGCCGCCGTGGCAACCGATGCGGCTGGTCGCCGAGGCTTCCTCACTCGAGGACGGGCGGGCCACGCTGGCGCTGCCCGGCGGTCTGCGCTGGGTCGCCGTCCATCAGCCGGACGGCTACGACCCACCGCGCCAGTTCGTCGACACCATCGGTGGCGAAGGCCTGGCCACACTGCCGGCGCGAATAGCGGTGCGCTGGCGCCACACCCACGAGTTCGAAGACATCGGCGACAACCGCACCCGGGTGATCGACCGGGTCGACACCGGGGTGCCCGGGTCGCTGTTGCGCCCCATGTTCGACTACCGGCACCGTCAGCTTGCCGATGATTTAGCCGCTCACCTGCTGGCCTCCGAGAACGGTCTGAAGCCACTGACCATCGCCGTCACAGGGTCGTCAGGGCTGGTCGGTTCGGCACTGACCGCCTTTCTGCGCACCGGCGGGCATCGCGTCATCCAGCTGGTCCGGCGCAGCGCACGCGGCGACGATGAACGACGATGGAACCCAGCCGATCCCAACCCGCAGTTGTTCGCGGGAATAGACGCGGTCATCCATTTGGCGGGCGCCTCGATTGCCGGCCGGTTCACCGACAAGCATCGGAATACCGTCCGGGACAGCAGGATTGAGCCCACTCGACGGCTCGCTGAACTGCTCGGCCGTAGCGACCCGCGGCCGGCCGTCCTGATCTCGGCGTCGGCGATCGGTTATTACGGCTACGACCGTGGCGATGAGACGCTTGCCGAGGACAGCCATCGCGGTGATGGATTTCTGGCCGACGTGGTGGCGGACTGGGAGGAGGCGACCACGCCCGCCCGGCAGGCGGGGCTACGCGTGGTCCGGGTGCGCACCGGCATCGTCCAATCGCCGCGCGGCGGCACGCTGAAGCTGCTGCGCCCGCTGTTCAGCGCCGGACTGGGGGGTCGGCTGGGCGACGGGCGACAATGGCTGTCCTGGATCGGTATCGACGATCTCCTCGACGTGTATCACCGCGCACTGTGGGACACGACGCTGTCGGGTCCGGTGAATGCCGTTGCGCCGCATCCGGTCCGCAACAGCGAGTACACCTCTATCCTGGCGAAGGTGTCGCATCGCCCGGCGGTGTTGCCGGTACCGTCACTGGGGCCGCGTCTCTTGCTGGGCGGGCAAGGCGCCCGCGAACTGGTGTGCGCGAGTCAGCGAGTGGCTCCCCGCAAGCTCGTCGCGGCCGGGCACCGGTTTCGTCAACCCGATCTGGATCGGGCGCTGCGTCACCTGTTGGGGCGCACCGGCTGACGATGCGGTGGGCTACTCATCGGCTTTTCTGCCGTCACGGCTCTGCCGATATGCGCGGGCGCGTAGATCGGCGAGCCACCGCGGGCGCAGGCTCAAGCCGGGCGCGGTGTTGACCACCGGATCAAACGACACGTCTTGATGTCGCTCCGGATCGACCGCGGTCGTCAGCGTCAAGTGGGCTAATGGCGTGAAATCACCGCTGCCGCAAGCCTGGTCGACTGCGATCTCGATCTCCCCGCGCTCGAGGCGCTCGCGGATGCTGTCCAGCGACAAGCCGGTGCCGCCGATGTCGTTCGGAGTTCTGGCTCGTAGCCACCAATTGTTGCCCTGGAAGTGCGACGGCATCAGCGTGGTCAGGGTCTGACCGCTCCACGACGCGGTCGGCCGCAGCGCCACCGCACGGGACAGCACCCCGGATCCCGACGAGACCAGCAATATGTCCCAGGGTGTGTCCGCGGGATCCGGAGGGGGTAGCCGGAAAGCCAGGCCGATGAAGTCGGGCAGCGGCCCGGGCGTGCCGCTGGCCTTGGACACTCGGGCAACGATGTCCGACGAAGGCATCGGCAAGCCCTGGCCCACGGGGGCGACGCGTTCGATGAAGCCTTCCGCCAGCACGCCGATGGGATGAAAGAATCGCTTGCCCCGGATCGCGGAGCCCCACTGGAACGGCACCGCCACAAGATCTAAAACGCTCACCGGCGGCGAGTTCCCGTTCTGCGTCGGCGGAAACACGCCGGGCATCACTGCCTGCTGCGGGCGGCAGGAAAGTTACGGCACCGCAAAAGCGCGAGCGCCCTTGTGCCAGTTGATCATGCCTAGAGCAGGCAACTGTTGCTGCGCGCCGGTGGAGTGGCTGTCGATGTAGACCTGCGCCATGACCGCCTGCCACGATTCGAACTGGGGCGAGGACCTCAACATTCCCTCGTAGAGCCCCACGATGACGGCCTTGTTGTCGTCGGTCAGGGCGTAGACCGGGCCCCCGAAGTCACGACCGTCCACCACCATGTCGGCGATGGCGAAACGGCCGTTGGTGACCGTGCCGACGGAGCCGCAGCGTTGCCCGGTCGAGCGGCGCAGCTGACACACGGGCAGGCCCGGCTGCGCGCGCAGTCCGGGCGTGGATCGCAGCTGGCGGCCCGTGGGCAACACATCCGAGGCCGTGACATTACCTGCGAGAGCGATGACTTCGTATTCCACCGGCAGCATCGAGGCGTCCGCAGGCGAATCCGTGTCTACTTGCCGTCGGCCGAGTACCACGTCGCCGATCGGCTTGCGGTCGCGGTCGGTCACCATCGGCTGCCCGCCGTCGCATTGGCCGCTGGTCAGGGCAACCCGGAGCCGCGGCTCGACCATTCCGAGCATGCACACCGTGTTGCCCTGGCGAATCTCCATTCCCGGAAACACCGTCACTCCTGGGTCGGCGCCGGCCCATCCCGGCGTGCCGATGAGAATCATCGTGGCAGCGGGCGCGACCGCTAACCGGCACCAGCGGCGGGCGAACTTTTCCATTGGGCCGCACCACCCCTCGTGTCCGTCAAGGGATTCGTCGCGTTTGTTACGTGGCCCGTGTATACCCGCCCGCCGCGCGGCCAAACGCGCTTTCATCACCGGATTCACCACCGGCCGGCCCGCCGTTGCCCACCGGCCAAAAAACGAAACTTTGCTACTGACCGATGGCGTCGGCGCTAGGCTGCTGTCAGGTTGAGTTCACAGCTGCGTCTCTAGCGGGAGCGGTGTGTAAAACACTGGTCACTCCCCTCTCACCACCACCGATAGGCGCTGCAATGGCTGCTCCTCACTCCGCGAATTCGGCGGACCACCATGACCCCGCACACTGCCGCCACATGGCCCAATTCGCCAGAGCACACGTGTTCGTCTATGCGCGCTGCCTCGCCACGGTGGTGCGCATCGACGGCGAGATCGATGCCTCGAATGCAAAAGACCTCGCCGAAGCCATCCGCAGCTTCGCCCGGCTCAAGACCCCAGTGGTCGTCGATTTGAGCCGGCTGCGCTTCATCAGCGTCGAGGGCTTTCGGGCGCTGCTGTTCGTCAACGACGAGCTCCGCAAAGCCCGCGTGCACTGCAGCGTGGTCACCGGCACGGCGCTCCGGCCGCTGCTGCGCATCGTGCACGACAACGGGTTGGCGACCACCGACTCGGTACCGGAAGCGTTTCAGGGCATAGAAGACATCCTTCGAGTGCGGCGAAGGTTCCTCTCCGACCTGCCTCGGCTTCGACAGCCGCGGAACCAGGTCAGCCGCAGCGCCGCTTCGTGATCCCGCCCTCCTTAACGCACTGCAGGAGTTGACGTTTCGGCCGTCGCTCGATTCCACCCTGGGGGTGGCGCGGCAAGGGCGGCGGTCGCCGCTGCGGCCTGCGCGGGCGTCCAGCTTCATAAAATGAATGTTTAAGTTATTGAACAATGTGGTATGTCCCACCGGGCGGCGCTGGGCGGGGCCTGGCGGCTCGCGCTGTGGTTTGCCCGCCTCCTCGGCGGGGTATGACCGCGTGTGCCGGGGCCGCAGGCCCGAGCATTGCAGGCCGTCCGGGAGGGAGCGCTTGGGCAACATGGGAGCTTTGTCAATTTCGCCCGCCGCGTCACCGCCGCCGGCGACGGGCTGTTCGGGCACTGACGACTTCGGCGAGTGGCGGTCGAACGTCCGGAGGATGGTTTTGGTCGAGGTCGCCGACTTCGTCGCCGAGCGACGCGCCGCCGAACTGGACGGGGCGGGCATCGAAGCGGTAGGCGACATCCTGGCCGACTTCGTCTCCGGCGGGAAATGCCTGCGGTCGACGTTCATGTACCTGGGGTGGCTGTGCGGTGCGCCACCTGACCCCGCAGCGTTGCGGGCCGCGGCGAGCTTTGAGTTGGTGCACGCCTTCGCGCTGTTGCAAGACGACGTCATGGACGGCTCCGACGTGCGGCGCGGCCGCCCGTCGGCGCATCGGCAATTCGGGAAGTGGCACCGGGAGCGCGGATTGCCCGGCCCCTCACGGCGATTCGGCGAGTCGGCCGCGATCCTGCTCGGAGATCTGTGCCTGATCTGGGCCGAGCAGATGCTCCGCGACAGCGGAATCGACCACCGACGGCTGCAACGGGTGTGGCCGCGCTATGACGCGATGCGCACCGAGCTCGCCGTGGGACAGTTCGCCGACCTGACCAACGACGCGCGGCAGGCGCCCGGGCTGGAATTCGTGCTCGACGTGGCACGGCGTAAATCGGGCAATTACACGGTGCGCCGGCCACTGGAGATCGGGGCGGCCATGGCCGGCTGCGACGCTCGCACGCTATCCCAGCTGGGCGGCTACGGCCGCGCCGTCGGCGAGGCGTTCCAGCTCCGCGACGACCTGCTCGGCGTCTTCGGATCCCCCGCGGTGACGGGTAAGCCCGGCGCGGGAGATTTGCTCGAGCGCAAGGCAACCAGCGTCGTGGTGACCGCCCGCCAGCTGGCCGACCCGTCGACCCGCCGTGAACTCACCGAGCTGGCGAATCGTGAAGCCCTCGGGGACGCCGCGATCGACAGGTGGAAAGCGCTGATCATCGAGACCGGGGCCGTGGGGCTGATCGAACAGATGATCAGCGACCGCGTCGCTTCCGCGCGCGCCCACCTCGGCGACTCGCCGATCGAGGAACCCGTTCGCATCGCGCTGGCCGAAATGGCCGCGGCCTGTACGGATCGCACCGTATGAGTAACACCGACTCGGGAGCACACTGACCATGCGGACCATCGAAGGACGCGCCGACCACGTCGTGGTGATCGGCGCCGGCCTGGCCGGCCTGTCCGCGGCGCTGCACCTGGCCGGTCGGGGGCGCGCGGTCACCGTGGTGGAACGTGAGCCATGGCCGGGCGGGCGAGCCGGCCGCCTCGACATCGACGGGTACCGGATCGACACCGGGCCAACGGTGCTCACCATGCCGGACATCATCGACGAGACGTTCGCGGCCGTCGGCGAGACCCGGTCCGACCGGCTGGAGCTGCTGACGGTCGATCCCGCCTACCGCGCCGTGTTCGCCGACGGCTGCGCGCTCGATGTGCACAGTGATGCAGAGCGGATGGCCGACGCGATCGCCGAGTTCGCCGGCTCCGGGCAGGCGGCGGGCTACCGGCGGCTACGGGAGTGGCTGACGAAGTTGTACCGCACCGAATTCGACGGGTTCATCGGCGCCAATTTCGATTCCCCGCTCTCGCTGCTCACGCCACAGCTGGCGCAGCTGACGGCGATCGGCGGCTTCCGCAAATGGGACCGCATGGTCAAGAGGCACATCAGCGATCCGCGGCTGCAGCGGATCTTCACCTTTCAGTCGCTGTATGCCGGGGTGGCGCCGCGTGACGCCCTGGCGGTCTACGCGGTCATCGCCTACATGGACACCATCTCGGGTGTGGTGTTTCCGCGGGGCGGCGTGCGCGCACTGCCGGACGCGCTGGCCGCAGCGGCCGCCGATGCCGGTGTCCGATTCTGTTACGGCGCAACCGTTACCGCGCTCGAACAATCCGGCGGTCGGGTCAGGGCCGTACTCACCGAACAGACCGGGCGCATCTCGTGCGATGCGGTGGTGCTGACCACCGAACTGCCCCAGACCTATGCGCTGCTGGGCCGCACACCGCGTCGCGCCGTGCGGCTGCGAGCCTCACCGTCGGCGGTGGTGGTTCACCTGGGTTGTCCCGCGGTTGCTCCCGACACGGCCCACCACACGATCCTGTTCGGCGAGGCATGGGATCAGACCTTCACCGACATCATCTGCGGCCGAGTCATGGCCGATCCGTCGTTACTGGTGACCCGCCCGACGGCCGGCGACCCAGCGCTGGCTCCCGAGGGACGCGATCTGCTCTATGTCCTGGCCCCGGCGCCGAATCTGGAGCGGGGCTCCATCGATTGGGCGCGGGCCGGCGCCGCTTACACCGACAACCTCATCGCACACGTCGAAGACCGGCTGCTACCCGGATTGGGGCAAGACGCAACGATTCTCGACGTCGTCACCCCCGCCGACTGGGCTCGTCAGGGTATGGCGGCCGGCAGCCCGTTTGCCCTGGCCCACACCTTCGGCCAGACCGGCCCATTCCGCCCCGCCAACATGGTCCGCGGCATCGACAACGCGGTGCTCGCGGGGTCCTCGACGGTGCCCGGCGTCGGCGTGCCGACGACCCTGATTTCCGGGCGCCTCGCCGCGGACCGCATCACCGGCGCAGCCAGGCGCTCAACCGCCCACCTCGACATGAAAGCCGGTTCGCCATGATGCGCAGCGAATTGGCCGCGGCCAGGATCGACGATCCGCAACTGCGCGAGGGATATCGCCGGTGCCGGGAACTCAATGCCGCGCACGGCCGCACCTTCTTTCTGGCCACCCGGCTCCTCGCGCCCGACCAACGGCCACCCGTGCACGCGCTGTACGGGTTCGCCCGCTACGCCGACGACATCCTCGACGATCTCGATCCACAGGTGGACGCCCACATTCGCGGCAGGCGGTTGCAGCAACTCTCCGAACGCTTTTTCTCCGAGGGTGCCCGCCTCGAAGATCCGCTGGTCGCTGCGGTTACACATACCGCACGCCGCTACCAGATCAGCGCCGGACTGTTCGAGGACTTTCTGACGTCGATGCGGATGGACCTCACGGTCACCGACTATCCCAACCGCGAGGCACTCAACCTCTATATGCGGGGCTCTGCGGAAGCGATTGGGCTGCAAGTACTCCCGGTCCTGGGAACCGTGACGCCGGTGGAGGAAGCCGCGCCCTACGCAGCAGCACTCGGGCGGGCATTTCAGCTCACCAATTTCCTGCGCGATGTCGACGAGGATTTGGTGCGCGGCCGGGTGTACCTGCCGGCGGACGAACTCGCCGCCCACGGAGTCGACCGAGAGCTGTTGATGTGGTGTCACACGCACCGCCGCACCGACCCCCGGGTGCGCCGAGCCCTGGCCGCCCAGCACGAAATCACCAGACATACTTATCGATTCGCCGCAGTGGGCATCGCCACGCTCGCGCGCCGCTCGCGTCCGTGTGTGGCAACGGCGGCGGCTCTGTATTCGGAAATTTTGGACCGCATCGAACGCAGTGAGTTTGCGGTATTCGATCACCGGGCCACCGTGGGCAAGGCTCGACGGCTTCAGGTTGCTGGTATCGGACTGATACGGTCGTGGCGGGTGCGAAAATGCGAGCGGAGCGTTCTCAAAACGGGGGCCGCATGAGCGATCGGTGGCAATACCTCTTGGTCCTGGGCGCATGCCTGGCGATCACCGCGCCGCTCGAAACCCTGGGACCCGGCGTGTACCGGCAGTGGCGACGGCTCATCAAGGCGGTCTTGCCCGTCGCCGCGGCGTTTTTGATCTGGGATGAGATCGCCGTCGCCGCACACATATGGAGCTATGACGGCGCTTACATCAGCGGCCCGACCATCCCGTTCCGCGTACCAATCGAGGAGGTGCTGTTCTTCCTCGTCATTCCGGTGTGCGCGCTGCTCACCTACAACGCTGTGAGCACCCTCCTGGACAAGGTCCCCCGACGATGACCGGCCTCGCCTACACCGTGCCGGCCGCAGTGGCGGTATTGATCGTCTGCGCACTGGAAGTGGCGGTGCTGCGCACCGGTCTCTTCCGGCGAACCGCGTATTGGCTGTCGATGCTGATCGTGCTGGGATTTCAGATCCCGGTGGACGGATGGCTGACCAAACTCAGCTCACCCATCGTCATCTACGACGATCAACAGCTCAGTGGCGTGCGCTTCCCCTTCGACATACCGATCGAAGATTTCCTGTTCGGCTTCGCGTTGGTCACCGCGGTGCTGCTGCTGTGGGAACGGCAACGTGCGCGTCGGTGATGCGGGGCCCGCCCCCGCCGACCTGGCAGCCGCGTTCGACGCGGGCGCCGCGGCATACGATCGGCTGGTCGGTGCCAGCCCCGGCTACCACGAGCAGCTGCTGTTGTCGGCGCGCCGGATGCGGATTCCGGCCCGCGGCAAGGGCTTACGGTTGCTCGACGCCGGGTGCGGAACGGGCGCGTCGACGGCGGCCCTGCTCGCCGTCGCGCCCGAAGCCGACATCGTCGCCGTGGACGCGTCGCGCGGGATGCTCGATGCGGCGCGCGCGAAGGACTGGCCCGCCACGGTGCGCTTCGTCCACACTCCCGTCGAACAGCTGGCAGAGCATGGGATCACCGGGCCGTTCGACGGCATCCTGGCCGCCTACCTGATCCGCAACATCGCCGACCGCGACGACCAACTGCGCAGGTTCCGCATGCTGTTGCGCCCGGGCGGCACCCTGGCGGTGCACGAATATTCGGTGCGCGACTCCCGCGCCGCCACCCGCATCTGGCACGCGGTCTGTTGGGGCATCATCATCCCGTCCGGGTGGTGGCGCACCCGCGACACCGCGCTGTATCGCTACCTGTGGCGTAGCGTGCTGGGATTCGACGGCGCCGCGCGGTTCCGGACCCGCCTCGCCGCCGCCGGCTTCACCGCCGTGCACAGCGAGACCATGCCCGGCTGGGAAGCCAATATCGTGCACACCTTCCTGGCGGATGCACCGTCATGACCGCGCCCACCGATCGTCGCCGCCGAACATTGCCCGCACCAACGGGATTGCCTGACGCCGGTGCGCTGCCGTCGCGCCCGCGAGTGGCCGTCGTCGGAGGCGGGATCGCGGGACTGACCGCCGCCACCGGGCTGGCCGAGCGCGGCATCGCCGTCGACGTCATCGAACGCGAGGACTATCTCGGCGGGCGGGTCGGCGGATGGACCGAGCACGACGGCGGTGTCGACCTCGCGATGAACCGCGGCTTCCACGCGTTCTTCCGGCAGTACTACAACCTGCGCGCCCTGCTGAGACGGATTGATCCGCGATTGCGGATGCTCACTGCCGTCGAGGATTACCCGCTCATCGACGGCGCGGGACGGCGCGACAGCTTCCGCGGGCTACCGCGCACCCCGCCGTGGAACGCCGTCGTCTTCGCGGCCCGCAGCCCGACATTCCGACTTAGTGATTTCACCCGCATCGACGCCCGCGCCGCCGCGCCACTGGCCGCGGTGTCGGTGCCCGGCACCTACGAGCGCCTCGACCACACCGACGCTGCGGCGTTCCTCGAGGACATCCGATTCCCCGAGGCCGCACGGCATCTGGCGTTCGAAGTGTTCTCCCGCAGCTTCTTCGCCGATCCGTCCAGGCTGTCCGCGGCCGAGTTGGCGACGATGTTCCACATCTACTTTCTGGGATCGGCCGAAGGCCTGATCTTCGACGTCCCGCGCGCGAACTACGACAGCGCGTTGTGGCAGCCCTTGTGCGGTTACCTCGAAGGGCACGGGGTGCGGTTTCGGCTCGGCACCAGCGCCCTGAGCATCGACGCGGACCTGGCGAGCGGCTTTCGCGTGCACACCAATTCCGACGAGCAGCTCGACGTCGATGCCGTCGTGCTGGCCACCGACGTCGCGGGTTTGCAGCGGATCGTGGCCGCTTCGAGTTGCCTGGGCACCGATGAATGGCGGGCCCAGATCTCGCGGCTGCGCACCGCGCCGCCGTTCGCCGTGCACCGGCTCTGGCTCGACCGTCCCGTCTCGGCGCGACGGCCGGCGTTTCTGGGCACGGCCGGGCACAAGCCATTGGACAACATCAGCGTGTTGGAACGCTACGAATGCGAGGCCAGCACGTGGGCGCGCGCGCAGCACGGTTCGGTGGTCGAATTGCATTCCTACGCGCTAGATTCGGCGCCGTCACGCGCCGCGGCGCTAGGCCAGCTGCACACGGTGTACCCGGAAACAGCGGCAGCACAGATCGTTCACGAGCGGCTGCTGCACCGCAGCGACTGCCCGCTTTTCGCGCCGGGCACTTATCCGGACCGCCCCGCGGTGATCACCCCGACGCCGGGCCTGGTGTTGGCCGGCGACGCCATCCGGATCGACCTGCCGGTGGCGCTGATGGAGCGCGCCGCCACCACCGGCTGGTGCGCCGCCAACCAACTGCTGCAACGCTGGGGACTGGCCGGACACCCGTTGTCCACGGTGCCCACCCAGGGCCGCTCACCACTGCTGCGATGGCTTGCCACCCGCGAGAGAGCCACCCGCCGATGAATATCCGCGACCAGCTGCAAAACCTGCGGGCACGGTCCAAAGACTGGCCCCTGCAGGTGATCCCGCGCGTGTTGTGGGCCGATCAGCGCCCGACCTATCGCGACGCACAACCCGTCATCATCGAGGCCGCGCTGCGACGCTCCCAGCACAGACCCACCGGCAACTGGTATGCGTTCGCCGCCAGCCGCCAGGTGGTCGGCGGCCGGCCGTTTGGCGCGCGTGTCGCCGGCGTCGAGGTCGTCGCCTGGCGCGACGAGCAGCACCGGCTCTGCGTGGGACCACGCAGCTGCCCGCATCTGGGGGCCGACCTCGCCACCGGCAAGGTACACCGGGGCGCGCTGGTGTGCCGGTGGCACGGGCTGACCCTGGACGGGCGCGCCCGTGAATTCGGTTGGAGCCCACTACCCGGTCACGACGACGGCACCCTGGTCTGGGTCCGGCTCGATGCTGTCGGACGGGAGGCGCCACTGGAGCTTCCGGTCATTCCGGACCGCCCGACCGGCGACACCCTGGCCGCCGTCGCTCGCATGGATGGCGTCTGCGAGCCGATCGACATCATTGCCAACCGGCTCGATCCGTGGCATGGCGCATGGTTTCACCCATATTCGTTCACCCGCCTCGAGGTGCTCACCACGCCGACCGAACACGCCGATCGCTTCCTGGTGGCGGTCACCTTCCGGATGGGACGGCTGGGGGTGCCCGTCGTCGCGGAGTTCAGTTGCCCGGAGGCCCGCACGATCGTCATGCGCATCGTGGATGGCGAGGGGTCGGGCAGTGTCGTCGAAACCCATGCCACCCCAATCGGTTTAGGCCCCGATGGCCGTCCCCGCACCGCCGTTCTAGAGGCCACCATCGCGCATTCGGGGCGGCCCGGGTTCAAGCGGGCCTCCCGGCTGGCGCCGCTGATCACACCGCTCATGCGCGTCGCGTCCAGCAGGCTCTGGCGCGACGACCTCGCCTACGCCGAGCGCCGCTATCAGGTACGCCGCGGTGCCGGATAGCGGGGCGCAGCATGCACCTCTGATTCCGGCCCTTCCTTGCGGTCGGCCGACCGCTTCCACACCGCCCACAGCAACCCCGCAAGCAGGACAGACGACACGATCACCGTGGGCCACAGGGCCAGCTGGGCAAGCCACAACCATCGTTGCAGGCGCAGCACTTTGCGCTCCGCACGGCGCAGACGTTGCGATGTCTCGATCACAGTCATCGCGCATCTGATACCCGGGACGCGCCCGTTCAAACCGCCGCGGTAATGACAGCCCCTTAACGAGGGTGCCGTAGGCTGATGGCCGCTGACCGGACCGGAAACGTGGTCGGCGTATCTTGCAAGAAGGATGCGGGTAGTGACCAAACGCGCCGCCGCTGATCGGCGAATAGACCGAGCCGAACTCGAGAAGTTGATGTCGGCCGACATGCGTGCGATCACCGTGCAATCCGACCGCATCGGCCGGCACTTCGCTCGCCAAAACGACGTCAGCGGCACCGACTTTCACGCCCTACTGCACATCATGGTCGCCGAGACCGCCGGGACGCCGTTGACCGCGGCTCAATTGCGTCGGCGTATGGACGTTTCACCGGCCGCGATCACCTATCTGGTGGACCGCATGATCGAAGCGGGCCACGTCCGGCGCGAACCCGATCCGCAGGATCGCCGCAAGACGCTGCTTCGCTATGAGAAACCGGGGATGGCGCTGGCTCGTTCGTTTTTCACACCCCTTGGCGCAGAGCTGCGCACCGCTCTGGCCGACCTGCCCGACCGCGACTTGACGGCGGCCCACCGGGTCTTCGTGGCGATGATCGAGGCGATGGCCACGTTCGAATCCCGGCTCACCGCACCAACTCCCAAGGCGATTTCGGCCACCGAGAGTAAGCGCACCGCGGCAAAAAGCCGACGCAGCGCGGGAACGGCGAGCCGTGCGCCAGGATGACAGCCACGTCGCGCGAATCTACGTCACGGGGACGAGGTCGACGTCGCGCAGACCTGCAAGGCTTGCGACGCCACAGCCGTGCAGGCAGACCCGAAGCTCGTCGATGAACGGCTGCAGCCAATCCACCACGGCAGCGGTCGATTCGATCGCGGGCGGCAGCAGCGGCCGGGCCACCGCCACGACATCGGCGCCCAGTGCGATCGCCTTGGCCGCATCCATCCCGGTGCGAATGCCACCGGAAGCCACCAACGGGATC
>Ga0134128_10003548_pt1 | contig 19038 bp, 16 predicted proteins | sample KB31754_FD_96462 | JGI IMG/M metagenome (GOLD analysis project Ga0134128, IMG submission 96462) | Terrestrial soil microbial communities with excess Nitrogen fertilizer from Kellogg Biological Station, Michigan, USA - KB3-175-4 | ecosystem: Environmental > Terrestrial > Soil > Unclassified ...
CTGGGAGGTCTTCACGCCGTCGGAAATCCGGCGCATATCGACCTGGGTGGTCGGGGTCCCTTTGCCGGGATGGAAATTTTCCGCGGTGAGGACGACATAGAGCTTTCCGTCCATGTCGACGATATTGCCTTTGCGGAGCTGGCTGGCGATGACTTTCACGCGAAGATTCCTCGGATTGGAGGCCGTTTGTGGCCACGGTTTCGGGGCGCACCATAGCGATCTTCTCGGCCGATGCCAGCATTTCCCGCCTGTCGTTCGATCGAGGTAAATGTGCCGAAAAGTCCGCTCTTCTGGAATGCAGGCGCTCATGCTGCCCGAAAACCATATCTGCTCGCGCGCGGCCGGATAACGGCAGCCCTGCGGGGATGGTTTGCAGCGCGCGGTTTTGTCGAGGTGGAGACTGCCACTCTGCAGGTATCACCCGGAAATGAAACGCATCTGCATGCCTTCTCGGCCGACCTGATCGGATCAGACGGTCGGCGGCGGTCCCTCTATCTGCGAACTTCACCGGAATTCGCGTGCAAAAAACTGTTGGCGGCGGGCGAGACGCGTATCTTTGACTTCGCGCGGGTGTTCCGCAACCGAGAGCGCGGCGCGCTGCATCATCCGGAATTTACGATGCTGGAGTGGTACCGGGCAAATGAGCCCTATGAAGCGCTTATGGATGATTGCGCAGGCATATTGAGCGAGGCCGCCCGCGCTGCAGGCGTAAATGAGTTCAGGTTTCGCGGAAAAACCGCCGATCCATTTGCGTTGCCCGAGCGTCTGACGGTTGCCGATGCGTTTTTGCGCAACGCAGAGGTGGATTTGCTGAGTACGATTTCGGACGGCAAGGGAAATAGACAGGCAATTGCTGCCGCAGCGAAAAAGGCCGGCGTAGGCACAGCTGAAGACGACACGTGGGGTGACATCTTCAGCCGTATCCTGGCCGAGCGCGTGGATCCCCATCTCGGCAATGGTCGCGCAACAATACTGACCGAGTATCCGTTGCTGCTGGCGGCACTGGCGCGCGCAAAGCCGGGCAGCGACAAGGTCGCGGAGCGTTTTGAGCTTTACGTCTGCGGGGTGGAATTGGCCAATGCCTTCGGAGAATTGAACGATGTTGCCGAGCAGCGCGCTCGTCTCAATGCGGCAATGGCGGAAAAAGAACGTATTTATGGTGAGCGCTATCCGCTGGATGAAGAGTTTCTTGCTGCCCTCGGGCAGATGCCGCCATCAAGCGGTATTGCTTTAGGGTTCGACCGGCTGGTGATGCTGGCAACCAATGCCGAGCGCATCGACCAGGTGATTTGGACTCCGGTAATCGAACCGGAGTGACTTTGACAGGGACTTCCAGATGGCGACTCTGCGCACAGCGGCCCAATTTATCGAACACGGCTTGATCCCGCCCGAAAGGCGCGGCGACCTTGAGGCGGTTGCCGCGAAATATGCGGTGAGCTTGCCCGTGGCGCTCGCAGGTCTGATCAATCGCAATGATCCGAATGACCCAATCGCACGGCAATTTATCCCGACCGCCGCCGAGCTCGACGTTCGATCGGAGGAACTCGTCGATCCGATAGGCGATGATGCGCACAGCCCGGTTGAAGGGATAGTGCACCGCTACCCGGATCGTGTGCTGCTCAAGCTTACACCGGTCTGCGCAGTCTATTGCCGCTTTTGCTTTCGCCGCGAAATGATAGGGCCTGAAAAGGCAAAACCACTGAGCCCGGCCATACTAGCGGGTGCGTATGATTACATCCGTGCCCATAAGGAAATATGGGAGGTGATTCTTACGGGTGGCGACCCGCTCGTGCTTTCGGTGCGGCGGCTTCGGGAGGTGATGCGGATACTCGGCGCGATCGACCATGTCCGTGTTGTGCGCATCCATACGCGCGTGCCGGTGGCGGATCCCGAGAGAGTGACCACGAGGTTGGTGCAGGCCATGAAGATCAAAGGCAAACCGACTTATGTGGCGATTCATGTAAACCACGTGCGTGAATTGACCGCCGGCGCACGCGGGGCAATTTCTCGCCTGGCGGATGCCGGAATTCCTTTGCTGTCACAAACGGTGCTGCTCGCCGGCGTCAATGATTCGCCTGAGGCCATGGGCGAGCTGATGCGCGCGCTGGTCGAGTGCCGGGTGAAACCATACTATCTCCACCATGGGGATCTTGCGCCCGGCACAAGCCATTTGCGCACCGACCTCGAAGCAGGCCAGCGATTGATGCGCGGGATTCGGGGCCGCTTCTCCGGGCTATGTCAGCCGACCTACGTCCTGGACATTCCCGGCGGCTATGGCAAATCGCCGGTTGGGCCCAATTATATCGAGCGCTCCGGACATCACGGCACCCAGATCACAGTCGAGGATTTCAAGGGTGAGCATCACCCATATCCGCCGCAGCCGCTTTAGTGACGGAATGATACGAGATCGAGTAGGGCCGCGGCCACCGCGAGGCTGGCAAACCCGATGAAAACCACCGCAATCACGGCGTGCCAGACGAAGATCATATCGCGTCGGAGGGCCGCGCCGACGTCTTTGCTTTTGATCATGGCCTCAAGCTCCGGGGCAGAGAGCTCGTCACTGGACAAGCTACTTTATCCGCTATGAATCACCCGGCCCATATTTTGTATGTTAAAAATCGCGTGAGGAGCGCGACGGTTGCGCATGGCAGCCATGAATTTGGGGCCAAAAAGCACCCGGGAGCGTTACGCCTTGCCCCGGATGGTCGCGGTGTCGAAAACTTTGTGAAAACCCGAATTACCATCATTTTTTGATCAATCTCAAAGCTTTCAAAAGATCGGCGCGCTTGGATGCCCTGCGTCAATTGCCAGCGGCCACAAGCGGGTTCCCAATATGCCGGTTAAGGAGGCTACAGCGACCGCGGGTCAGTTCCGCGCGCTTTCGATGTCCACAATCGCTTTTACGGTCTGTTTCGCGGTGTGGACGATCTTCGCCATCATTGGTGTGCAGATCAAAAATGACCTCGGTCTCAATGAGACCGAGTTTGGCCTCTTGGTCGGAACGCCCATCCTTAGTGGTTCGCTGATTCGGATCGCTCTCGGGATTTGGACCGATCAGTACGGCGGCCGCGTGGTCTACACGCTTGTCATGCTGTCCGCCGCCGTTGCCACGTATTTTCTGACCTGGGCGACAACGTATCCGCAGTTTCTGGTCGCGGCACTCTTCGTTGGCATTGCCGGCGGTTCATTTGCGGTTGGTGTCGCCTATGTTTCGCGATGGTATCCGACCGAAAAGCAGGGGACCGCGCTCGGAATTTTCGGTGCCGGCAATGTCGGCGCTGCCGTTACGAAGTTTTTGGCGCCGTTTGTCATGGTCGCTTATGGCTGGCAAACGGTTGCGCAAGTGTGGGCGGCGGGCATCGCCCTCATGGCTATCCTGTTCTGGCTGTTAACCTATGACGATCCTGTCCTTGTCATGCGTCGCGCGCGTGGCGAAAAGCCGCCGAGCGCCTGGCTCGAACTGGAGCCGCTGAAAAACATCCAGGTCTGGCGGTTTTCACTTTATTATTTCTTTGTCTTTGGCGCGTTCGTCGCACTGTCGCTGTGGCTGCCGCAGTATTTGATCAACGTCTACGGTGTCGACATCAAGACCGCGGGCATGATCGCGGCCGCATTCTCGTTTCCTGCGAGCGTGTTTCGTGCGTATGGCGGCCATTTGTCGGATCGCTATGGCGCGCGTCGCGTCATGTACTGGACCTTCATGGTCGCGGTCGCTGCCACCTTCGTGCTGTCATATCCGCCAACCGACTACATAGTTCGAACGATCGGCGGGCCGCGATCGTTTCATCTTGAAATGGCGGTGGTGCCGTTCACGGTGACAGTATTCGTGCTCGGCTTTTTTATGGCTCTGGGCAAGGCCGCCGTCTACAAGCACATTCCCGTCTACTATCCGAAAAATGTCGGCGCCGTCGGCGGTCTGGTCGGAATGATCGGCGGGTTGGGCGGCTTCGTGCTGCCGATCGCATTTGGCGCGCTCAACGATCTTACCGGCTTGTGGACCAGCTGCTTCATGTTGCTGTTCGTGCTCGTGGCCGGGGCATTATTGTGGATGCACGTATCCATCCGGCAGATGGAACGTGGCGTGGCCGGGCCCGCACTGGCCAAGCTTCCGCAGCTTCCCGAATTCCAGGAGATTCACCGGCCGGCCCATGTCGGTGTTCTGTCGGGGGCAGTGCTCACTGACTGGCGACCGGAAGACAAGAAGTTCTGGGATACGACGGGCCGCGCGATTGCACGCCGCAATCTCTGGGTCTCGATTCCCGCCTTGTTGCTTTCGTTCGCGGTGTGGCAGGTCTGGTCGGTGGTGGTCGCAAAACTGCCATCGGTCGGTTTTAAATTCGCGACGGATGAACTCTTCTGGCTCGCCGCATTACCGGGAATATCCGGAGCCATATTGCGAGTCTTCTATTCATTCATGGTGCCGATCTTCGGCGGCCGGCTGTGGACGACGCTGGCGACCTGGTCGCTGATGATACCTGCTGTCGGCATCGGTTATGCCGTACAAAATCCCAATACCCCATATTTCGTGTTTCTCGCGCTCGCGCTGTTGTGCGGATTGGGAGGCGGCAACTTTGCCTCGTCGATGGCCAACATCTCGTTCTTTTTCCCGCGCGCGGTAAAAGGAAATGCGCTGGCGCTCAATGCCGGCCTAGGCAATCTTGGTGTCAGTGTCGTTCAGTTTCTGGTGCCGATTGTCATCACCGCGGGGGTGTTCGGCTGGTTCGGTGGTGATCCGACAATGGTAAAAGGGCCGGCCGGCTCCGCGCCATTGTGGCTGCAAAACGCTGGCTTCATCTGGGTGCCTTTCATTGCGGCGAGCGCATTCGCCGCGTGGTTCGGCATGAACGACATCGCATCGGCGAAAGCATCGTTCAGCGAGCAGGCTGTGATCTTCCGGCGGAAGCACAACTGGTTGATGTGCTGGCTCTATACCGGCACCTTCGGTTCCTTCATCGGCTATTCCGCGGGTTTCCCGCTGCTTGCGAAGACACAGTTTCCGGCCATCGACGCGCTCCCGTTCGTCTTTGTCGGCCCCCTGGTCGGAGCCCTGTCTCGCTCGGCGACCGGATGGGTATCCGATCGCTGGGGCGGCGGCCGCGTCACAATGTGGGTATTCGTGCTGATGATGGCCGGTGTCGCCGGGGTGCTCTACTTCCTCGGGATCAAAGATCAGCCAAATGCCTTTTGGGGATTCTTTGCGATGTTCCTCCTGCTGTTTTTTGCCACAGGGGTCGGTAATGCCTCGACGTTTCAAATGATCCCCAATATCATGCGCAAGGAAATCGCACGCCTGATGCCAAAAGCAGAGAGGGACGTGCAGTTGCGGCAAGCGGAAAAAGAATCTGCGGCGATCACCGGGTTTACATCGGCCATTGCCGCCTTCGGTGCGTTTTTCATTCCGAAATCGTACGGATCGTCGATTGCGCTCACTGGTGGTGTCGAAGCTGCGCTGTGGGGCTTCCTGATCTTCTACGTGACGTGCCTCGCCATCACCTGGTTCTATTATACGCGCCGCGGCGCACTTCTGTACGAAGTCGAGCATCGATCGCGCTCGCGAACGGTGCGTTCGGCGGCTGTGCCGGCTGAATGAGGAACCACCATGAGTCATTTTCTTGACCGCCTGACCTTTTTCAAGCGGACAGCCGGGACTTTTGCGGACGGGCACGGGATCGTCACGCGCGAGGATCGGCGCTGGGAAGACGGTTATCGCAAGCGTTGGCAGCACGACAAGATTGTTCGCTCGACCCACGGCGCGAATTGCACCGGCTCGTGCTCATGGAAAATCTACGTCAAGGGTGGCATCGTCACCTGGGAAACCCAACAGACTGACTATCCGCGCACGCGCCCGGAGCTGCCCAATCACGAGCCGCGCGGCTGCTCGCGCGGTGCCAGCTACTCCTGGTATCTCTATTCCGGCAACCGCGTGAAATATCCGTTGGTGCGCTCGCGCTTGCTTAAGCTTTGGCGCGAGGCAAGGGCACTACGCACTCCGGTCGCAGCCTGGGGCTCGATCGTGGAGGACCAGAAGAAGCGCGAAGCCTATACGTCGAAACGCGGCCTTGGCGGCTTTGTTCGTGCAACCTGGGACGAAGTTACGGAAATCATCGCGGCGGCGAACGCCTATACAGTGAGAAAACACGGTCCCGATCGCGTTATCGGCTTCTCGCCGATCCCGGCAATGTCGATGGTCTCCTATGCGGCGGGGTCGCGCTATCTTTCGCTGCTCGGCGGCGTCTGCATGTCGTTCTACGACTGGTACTGCGACCTGCCGCCGTCATCGCCGCAGACCTGGGGCGAGCAGACCGACGTACCGGAAAGCGCTGATTGGTACAATTCCGGCTTTCTCATCTTGTGGGGCTCGAATGTCCCGCAGACGCGTACGCCGGACGCGCATTTCTACACCGAAGCGCGCTATCGCGGTGCCAAGAGCGTCGTTATCTGTCCCGATTACTCCGAGGCTTCCAAATTTTCCGATCTGTGGATCTCGGTCAAGCAGGGTACCGATGCCGCGCTCGCCATGGCGATGGGCCACGTCATCCTGCGCGAGTTTTATCTCGATCGGCAGGCCGAATATTTCGAGGACTATGTTCGGCAATATACCGATATGCCGATGCTCGTTCGGCTGGTGAAGCAGGGCGACAGGTTCGTTCCCGACCGCCTGCTGCGCGCATCCGACTTTGCCGACAATCTCGGCGAGACCAACAATCCGGATTGGAAAACCGTCGCCTATGACGAGACTTCCGAGAGCGTCGTCGTGCCACGCGGCTCAGTCGGCTTCCGCTGGGGCGAAAAGGGCAAGTGGAATCTGGAGGAGAAACAGTCAGACGGAGAGGAAACGAATCTCCAGCTGACCTTCGCGAACGACAAGGACGAACTTGCCGATGTCGGCTTTCCCTATTTCGGCAATAGGGAGCACGACCATTTCGCCGGCACCAGTCATCCCAACGTCTTGGTCCGCAAGGTCCCGGCCAAGCGCGTCCAGTTAAAGGAGGGCGACGCGCTGGTCGCTTCGGTGTTCGATCTGTTCGTTGCCAATTACGGCCTCGATCGCGGCTTCGGCGGCGAGCATGTCGCCAAGTCCTACGATGAGAACGTCCCGTACACTCCGGCCTGGGCTGAAAAAATCACCGGCGTGCCACGCGACCAGATCGTGACGGTGGCGCGCGAATTCGCACTCAACGCCGAGAAGACCAAGGGACGCTCGATGGTCATCATCGGCGCCGCCATGAACCACTGGTATCACTGCGACATGAACTACCGCGGCGTCATCAACATGCTTGTGATGTGCGGCTGCGTTGGCCAATCGGGTGGAGGCTGGTCGCATTATGTCGGCCAGGAAAAACTGCGGCCGCAATCGGGCTGGCTTCCGCTCGCCTTTGCGCTCGATTGGGGCCGGCCGCCGCGGCAGCAGAACTCGACCTCATTCTTCTACGCACATACTGACCAGTGGCGTTACGAGACAGTAGGGGTGGACGAGATTATTTCGCCGACCGCTCCCGCCGGCCCTTGGGATGGCGCATTGATTGATTACAACGTGCGCGCCGAGCGGATGGGCTGGCTGCCATCGGCGCCGCAGCTCCGCCAGAACCCGCTGGAAATTGCGAAAATGGCACAGGCCGCGGGGCTCGAGCCCAAGGATTATGTGGCGAAGGCGCTCAAATCCGGCGACCTGCAGATGGCCTGCGAGGACCCGGACCATCCGGATAATTGGCCCCGCAATATGTTCGTGTGGCGTTCCAATTTGCTCGGTTCGTCCGGCAAAGGTCACGAATACTTCCTCAAGCACCTCCTCGGCACGTCGCATGGCGTGCAGGGCAAGGATTTGGGCGAAACCGGTAAAGTGAAGCCGAAAGAAGTTGCCTGGCACGACGATGCGCCGAAAGGGAAGCTCGACTTGCTGGTGACGCTCGACTTTCGCATGTCCACGACCTGCGTTTATTCGGACATCGTGCTGCCGACCGCCACCTGGTATGAAAAGAACGACCTCAATACTTCCGACATGCATCCCTTCATCCATCCGCTGACCTCGGCGGTGGATCCGGTATGGGAATGCAAGAGCGACTGGGAAATCTACAAGGCTATCGCCAAGAAATTCTCAGAAGTGGCGCCCGAAGTCCTTGGCGTCGAGAAGGATGTTGTCCTCACGCCGATCCAGCATGACTCTCCCGGCGAAATCGCGCAGGCGATCGACGTGAAAGACTGGAAAAAGGGGGAAATCGAAGCGATTCCGGGAAAAACCATGCCGGCCGTCACCGTGGTCGAGCGCGACTATCCCAATGTCTACAAGCGCTTCACCGCGCTCGGCCCGCTGATGCAGAAGATCGGCAATGGCGTGAAGGGCATGGCCTGGAATACCGAGCATGAGGTCGATCTTCTCAAGCGGCTCAACGGCGAGGTGACGGAAGAAGGCGCGACCAAGGGTCTCGCCCGGATCGACACCGATATCGACGCGACGGAAGTGATCCTCTCGCTCGCGCCTGAAACCAACGGCGAAGTCGCCGTGAAGGCCTGGGAAGCGCTGTCGAAGACGACCGGTCTCGACCACAAGCATCTCGCGCTTTCAAAAGAGGATGAAAAAATCCGCTTTCGCGACGTTGTTGCCCAGCCACGCAAGATTATTTCGGCGCCGACATGGTCCGGGCTGGAGTCGGAGAAAGTCTGCTATAACGCCGGCTACACCAACGTGCATGAGTTGATCCCCTGGCGAACGCTCAGCGGACGCCAGCAGCTTTACCAGGATCATTTATGGATGCGGGCTTTCGGCGAGGCGCTCTGCGTCTACCGTCCGCCGGTCGATCTCAAAGCCGTCAAGCCGGTCATCGACAGCAAGCCGAACGGCGAGAAACAGATCGTTCTCAATTTCATCACCCCGCACCAGAAATGGGGCATCCATTCAACCTATACCGATAACCTTCTGATGCTCACGCTGTCGCGCGGCGGTCCCATCGTGTGGATCAGCGAGAACGACGCCAAAAAAGTCGGCATCGTCGATAACGACTGGATCGAAGCCTACAATAACAATGGCGCACTGGTCGCGCGGGCGGTGGTTTCACAGCGCGTGAAGGACGGCATGTGCCTGATGTATCACGCGCAGGAAAAGATCGTGAATGTGCCGGGCTCCGAGGTGACGGGGCAGCGCGGCGGAATCCATAATTCGGTGACTCGTATCGTCGTCAAGCCGACGCACATGATCGGTGGCTACGCGCAATTGAGCTACGGCTTCAATTACTACGGCACGATCGGCACCAACCGCGACGAATTTGTCATCATACGGAAGATGTCGAAAGTCGACTGGCTTGATAAACCAGCTGCGGACCAGCCTGAACCACTGCCCGTCGCGCCCAAACTGGAGGCCGCAGAATGAAAATCCGCGCTCAGATCGCGATGGTACTCAATCTCGACAAGTGCATCGGGTGTCATACCTGTTCGGTCACGTGCAAGAACGTGTGGACCAATCGCGAAGGCATGGAATATGCCTGGTTCAACAATGTGGAGACCAAGCCCGGCATTGGTTACCCGAAAGAGTGGGAAAATCAGGACCGGTGGAACGGCGGCTGGCGGAGGAAGAAAAACGGCAAGATCGAGCCGCGCATTGGGTCGAAATGGCGCGTACTCGCCAACATCTTTGCAAATCCTGACCTGCCTGAAATCGACGATTATTACGAGCCTTTTACCTTCGATTACGAGCACTTGCAGTCGGCACCGGAGATGAAAGCGGCGCCAACGGCGCGGCCGCGCTCGCTGATTACCGGCGAGCGGATGGAAAAAATCGAGTGGGGTCCGAACTGGGAGGAAATCCTTGGCACCGAATTCGCCAAGCGCTCGAAGGATGTGAATTTCGAGGGCATCCAGAAGGAAATCTACGGCCAGTTCGAAAACACCTTCATGATGTACCTGCCGCGGCTGTGCGAGCATTGTCTCAATCCGGCCTGCGTCGCGGCGTGTCCATCCGGAGCCATCTATAAACGCGAAGAAGACGGGATCGTCCTGATCGATCAGGACAAGTGCCGCGGTTGGCGCATGTGCGTGTCCGGCTGCCCTTACAAAAAGATTTATTACAACTGGTCGAGCGGCAAGTCGGAGAAATGCATATTCTGCTATCCGCGAATTGAAGCAGGCCAGCCAACCGTATGTTCGGAAACATGCGTTGGCCGCATCCGTTACCTCGGCGTGGTGCTCTACGACGCCGACCGTATCGAAGAAGCGGCGAGCGTGGCCGACGAGCAGGACCTCTATGAGTCGCAGCTCAACATTTTTTTAAATCCGCATGACCCTGCCGTGATCGAGCAGGCACGCCGCGACGGCATTGCCGATAATTGGCTGGAAGGCGCACGGCGTTCGCCCGTCTACAAAATGGCGATGGAATGGAAGGTCGCTTTCCCGCTGCATCCCGAATACCGAACGCTGCCAATGGTCTGGTACGTCCCGCCGTTGTCTCCCATTCAATCGGCGGCGCAGGCCGGAAAAATCGGTCACGACGGCGAGATGCCGGATGTGCGCTCTTTACGCATTCCGCTCAAATATCTCGCCAATCTTTTGACCGCCGGCAAAGAGGAGCCGGTGGCGCTGGGGCTCGAGCGCATGCTGGCGATGCGGGCTTACATGCGAGCCAAAACTGTCGACGGCGTGATCGATGAGGGCATTGCAAAACGCGTTGGCCTGACCGCGCTCGCGATCGAAGACATGTACCACATCATGGCAATTGCCAATTACGAGGACCGCTTCGTGATCCCGACGGCGCATCGCGAAATCAATGAGGACGCCTACGATCTGCGCGGCTCTTGCGGCTTCACCTTCGGGAACGGCTGTTCCGGCGGCACCAGCGAAACCAACTTGTTCGGTACGCCCAAGCGCGCCAAGACGCCAATGGAGGTCGTGTGATGAGCAGGACATTGAAAGCACTGTCGGCGCTGCTCACCTATCCGACTGGCGAGTTACAGCAGGCGGCCGTGGAAATCGGCGAGGTCTTGGCTGCGGACACGCTTGTCCCGCCGCGCATCCGCGCTGAGCTGAAAAAACTCACGGACGATATCGCCGCTGGCGATCTCTACGACCTGCAGGAGCGCTACGTATTGTTATTCGACCGCACCCGCTCTATTTCACTGCACTTGTTCGAGCATGTGCATGGCGAAAGCCGCGATAGGGGGCAGGCCATGATCGATCTCAAGGCACAGTACGAGCAAGCCGGCCTGCTGATGAGCGCGGCCGAGCTTCCGGACTTTCTGCCGTTGTTCCTGGAGTACCTTGCAACAAGGCCGCCCAAGGAAGCCTGCGCGACGCTCGGGCAGCCGGCGCATATCTTAGCCGCGCTGGCCGAGCGTTTGCGCAAGCGCCAGTCACCTTACGAAGCGGTGTTTCGGGCTCTGGTTGCTCTATCTGCGGCCAAGCCGAAGGACGAGGAAGTTTCCGCGCTGCTCCAACTGCCCGATCCCGACGCGGATGACCTCGCAGCACTTGATGCGGCCTGGGAGGACGAGCCGGTCAGTTTCGGCCCAGGCTCGGGCGACGGCTGCAAAGATGGGCTGATTGCCCGCGTGCGCGGCGGCCTGCGCCCTGCACCGGATATGCCCGCCCCGAAACCTCTTACGCCGCGCCATTGAGGGCAGATCCATGCGCGACATGATCAACTACGCAGTCTTCGGCTGGTATCCTTATCTCTGCCTTACCGTATTCCTGCTCGGCAGCCTCGTGCGTTTCGACCGCGAGCAATACACATGGCGCAGCGGCTCAAGCCAGCTCCTGCGTCGCCGCCAGCTGGCCTGGGGTTCGAATCTGTTTCATGTCGGAATCCTGGTGATCTTCATGGGCCATTTCGTCGGCCTGTTGACGCCGATCTGGGTGTTTGATGCGCTCGGTATCTCACACACCTTCAAGCAATGGCTGGCGATTATTGTCGGCGGAGTTGCCGGCATATTCTGTTTCATCGGAATAACGCTGCTGGTCCACCGGCGGCTATTCGACTCGCGAATCCGTAAAACGTCCTCATTCGGCGATATTGCGGTTCTGCTGATGCTTTATGCCCAGCTTGTTCTGGGTCTCGCCACGATCGGCGTTTCGCTCAACCATCTTGACGGCTTCGAAATGGTGAAATTCATGACCTGGGCGCAAGGCATTCTCACGCTGCAGCCGGGCGTTGCGGATCTGATCGCGGATGCGCATCCGATCTTCAAGGCGCATCTGTTTCTCGGCATGACGATCTTTCTCGTCTTTCCGTTCACACGTCTTGTGCACGTCTGGAGCGCGCCGATCTGGTATCTCGGGCGGCGCGGGTATCAGGTGGTGCGTAGCGACGGCCGGCGCACGGCCGCCACGCGCGCGATTCCGGCGGAGTAGAAACCATGTCGTGTTCGGTGCACGTGCAGTTTCCGGCGGGCAAGCCCGTTACGGTCAGCGTGAATGGCGTGGCGATCGCGCGCGAAGAAATTCAGCGTGAAATGCAGCACCATCCCGCAGGCAAGCCAATCGCGGCCTGGCAGCAAGCGGCAAGGGCCTTGGTCGTGAGAGAGCTGTTGCTGCAACGCGCGCGGCATCTCGGATTGACCCCTCAACCCATCAGCGACGAGGATGATCGGCGCGAAACCGATGAGGAGGCCCTCATCCGGGCCGTCGTCGAGTGTGAGGTTGCCGTTCCGGAACCCGACGACGAAACCTGCCGACGCTATTATGAGCGAAATAATGCACGTTTCCGTTCTCCCGATATCTATGAAGCCTCTCATATACTCTTTGCCGCGCTCCCGGACGATCGCGAAGCCTATGCGCAAGCGCGCGCCGATGCGGGTGCCGTGCTGGCTACTCTTCGAGACAGCCCCGAAAACTTTGCCGCTTTGGCCAAGGCCTATTCGCGGTGTCCATCAGGCGAGCAGGGCGGCAATCTCGGCCAGCTCACGAAGGGTCAAACCACGCCCGAATTTGAGCGTGCGCTTGTTTCGCTGGTTCCCGGCGAGCTTTGCGCGGAGCCGGTCGCGACCCGATACGGTATTCACCTGATCCGGCTTGAGCGAAAGCATCCCGGACGTGTGATGCCGTATGAAGCCGTGGCGGAGCGTATTGCGGATTATTTGCGCGAAAGCGTGCGGCGGCGGGCCGATGCCCAATATATCGCGCGGCTGGCGTCGGCGGCGGTCATAGACGGCATCGATTTCGCCACCGCCAGCGACATGCGTGTCCATTGAGGTGCCGGCCATGATGCTTGGGGATGTCCTCAATCGAATTAGCAACGACGGCGAGGCCGTCGAAATCATCCTCGGGGCCGGCGATCTGCGCTTGTTGACGGCGATGCAGAGACAGGCTGCGGCTGAGGGTCTCGATCTCGCCGCCTACACGCGGGTGGCCGTCCAGCGGTATATGGCGAGTGCGTCCGACGAAGAATGGATTACGCTGCTGGGACAGATGGGACGCGCCGCGGATCCCGGCGGGGCTTGTTTAAAGAGAGCTCTGGAGCTGGCGCTGAGCGCTTGAGATTGCGCTCGCGCGCACGTCGGCCAGGGCCTTTCGCGGCACCCTAGGCCATTGCCTGTTGTTTCACGTGGATATGGTCGGGTGGCAAGCCGGCCTGGTAACGGCGATACATCTCGGTGTATGCCGCTTCGATATTGCGCGCGAACCGCTCCGTATCGAATAAAGCTTCAGTCGCGCGGTTGCGACCGAGACGATCCCTGATTGCCGCAGCTTTTTCAGGGCTTGTGGCTAGCTCGACGGCGGCGTCCTCGTAGGCCTGGGGTGTTTCTGTTACAAGTTCTGGTAGGCCGACCGCATTGAGCAGACTTGCCGCCATGCGGCTTGCGAAGGCTTCACCGGCGCGCGTCAAAACGGGAAGACCCGCCCAGAGCGCGTCGCTTGCGGTCGCGCCGGCATTGAATGGCGCCGTGTCAAGAAACAAATTCGCCGCCGAAAGCCGCGCAAGATGGTCGGCATACGACACGCGCGGCGCGTAAATGAGCCGCGCTGCATCGATGCCTCTTGCGGCGGCCTCTTTTCGCAGATTCTTCTCGACCGCTTCGCTTTCGGCAACAAGCCACAATACACTGCCGCCGGCCCGCTTGAGAATTCGCATCCAGCTGTCGAAGATGTCAGGGGTGAACTTGTAATTGTTGTTGAAGCAGCAAAACACAAAGGCGTCGTCCGGCAGCTGCAATTGCGAGCGAGGCGGGGCAGGCGCGCCAACCAGTCGTTTTCGATCGTTGGCCTGGAAACTGTCCGGCAGATAGACGATTTTTTCCGAATAGAATTGCTGCTGCTGAACCGGGACGACAATCCGGTCGGCGATAATGTAATCGATATACGGGGCGCCCATGGTGCCGGGGAAACCGAGATAGTTCACCTGGATAGGCGCCGGCCGCTGGGCAAGAATGCCCGTGCGCGACTGCTCGGTAAATCCGGCGAGGTCAACCACGATATCGACCTCCAACTCACGGATCAGTTGCGCCGCTTCTTGATCAGTCATGGTGGAGACGTCGATAAATTGTTTGAAAGCGTGCGTTATGCGCTGCCCGGTTTCGCTCGCCTCTTCAGGCCGGAGCGAAATGCCGAAGACGTCAAAGCTCTCTTTGTTGTGGGCCTCGATAAGCCCGGCAATCAGAAATGTGACCGCATGTTCGCGGAAATCGGCGGAAACATAGGCAATGCGAGGGACGTCGTGATTATACGCGTTGCCCTGCCAAAGCGGGGCGTCGGATGGAGGATATTTTCTGGCAACCCAATGTCTTGCACAATGCAATAGTGACTGGGCGGATAGGGACACGCCCAGGAAATGGAAAGGCTGAGAATTGATCCTGTTGTCGCGCGCCGTTGCGGTGAGGTTTTGAAGGTCACGATTGAAATTGGTCCAGTCGCAAATGCGCATTTTGGAATGGAGGCGTTCGCCCTGCACGAATTCCAGATCGGGCCTCAGCGCCAGCGCCTTGTCATAGGCGGCAATCGCTTCATCATATCGTTTGCGTGCGGCGAACATATTGCCGCAGCCGGCGTGGGCTTCAGCCAGATTGGGTTTTAACGCGAGCGCCTTTTGGTAGGCGGCAAAGGCCTCATCATATCGTTTCAGCCCGCGGAGCGCATTGCCGCGACCAAGCCATGCCTCTCCCAAGGTAGGAAAAAGCGCCGTAGCCTTATCGAACTTTTCAATGGCTTCGCTGTGCCGCCTTTGGCTGACGAGAAAAAATCCGTAGTTGACGTGACACGGCGCAAATCCTGAATCGATCGACAGGGCGGCTTGAAAGCATTTGTCGGCATCACGAAGCTTTCCTGTATTCGAGCAGAGGACCCCCAACATATGAAGCGCATCGAAGTTTTTGGGATTGTCGGAAATAATTTTCCGATAGAGTGCCTCAGCCTCCGGAAGTCTTCCGCTTTGGTGCGCTTGGACGGCCTGATTGAACAGTAGCGACATACGCAAATGACCTTGCAACAGGACCAGCGCGGTTCGGCCCTGATGTTAATTAAGGGCCGCCGTTGACGCCAGCGCGGTGTGGTCATGAAGCGCGCCGGCCATGTGAAAGCCTTGCTCTCCCACCGCAATCGCGGATAGGCTTATAGCTCACATGAAACGGTGGTGGCACTTTAGAAGGGATGCACTTGAGCGCGTTGCCTTCATCGTTGCGATAGTGGGCTTTCCACTCCTATTTATTTCAACAGGTGCCGTCCTTTATCAATTCATTGAAGTAAGACTAATCGCATCCTCTCAAAACAATATCCTGCTGAGCGTCTTGTTTTTCCGCGACGCCAATACCGCCATTATCGATGCTATCGAAATCAATGCCGTCGATGGCGAAAAACAAATTCTTAAACGTCATGGAGGAGAATACAGCGACACGCGGCTCGACAATTATCTCGGTGACTTCGATATCGTCGATCAAGTGTACAGGGAGGGCCTGCTTACCGAGGATCAGATGTGTAGGACCTTTGCCTACTATGTGACCGCAACTACTAAAAACGAGGAGGTCAATAAATATTTGGCCGACAATCCTGACTACTTTGCGGGAATAAAAGATCTGAAATCCACAATTGATAAAAGCAAAAGAAAAAGCTGTCACTCGCGCTGAATATTGCGTTGCGCGACTGGCTTACGCCCGTGTGGCCCAACCACTAAAAACCCGCGCCCCGCGTTTCATGATCCGGCTCTCTGTATGTGCAGACGCCATATTGGACCTATATGAGATCCAACCAAATCTCGATTCACTAAGCGCCTGAGATTATACTGGCGCGCCCTAGGGGATTCGAACCCCTGTTACCGCCGTGAAAGGGCGGTGTCCTAGGCCTCTAGACGAAGGGCGCTTGACCGCTGACCGGGCCGTGTGGCTGGCGGCCAGCCGAGGCCCGACCTGCAAACGTCGGTCGAGGTTTCGCGGGTATAAAGAGCTTCGCCGCTAGCGGCAAGCGACCATCTCTACCATTTGCCGGTATTTCCCATCGATTTCCAGGGTTCCTGTGCTGGCAGCGGTGAGCCCTTCTGCAGCAGTTCAATCGAATGCCGATCCGGGGAACGTACGAAGGCCATGACGCCGTCGCGCGGGGGCCTGTTGATGGTGACGCCTGCCTTCATGAGCCGATCGCAAGTTGCGTAAATATCGTCGACTTCATACGCGAGATGGCCGAAATGGCGCGCCTCGCCATAGTCCTCGGTATCCCAATTATATGTGAGTTCGACTTCAGGCCCCGGACGGCCGGTCTTCTTGCCTTCCTCGATAATTTTCTCGTCGCCCGGCGCGGCCAGGAACACCAAGGTATAGCGGTTCTTTTCGTCGACCCGACGCCGGGTTTCCTTGAGCCCAAGTTTGTTGCAATAGAAGTCGAGTGCGGCGTCCAGATCGCGCACGCGCAGCATGGTGTGCAGATATCGCATAGGGTAAACCTCACTGACTGACGGACGAGTGGTGTCTACCATACAACAATGATTGCCTCCGATCTTGCGACAGCGGTTGCCCAGCTGAGCCGATTCATCGTTGACGCTCAGAGGATCGTGCCATTTACCGGTGCGGGGATATCGACCGAATGCGGGATTCCCGATTTTCGCTCGCCCGGGGGGCTTTGGACCAAAAACCAGCCAATTCCTTATGACGAATTTGTCGCCCGGCAGGACATGCGCGACGAGTCCTGGCGCCGGCGCTTTGCCCTGGAGGAGAAGTTTGGCGCGGCCAAGCCCGGTCGAGGTCATCGGGCGCTCGCGAGCCTGTACCGTTCCGGCAAAGTCCCGGCCTTGATCACCCAGAATATCGACAATCTCCATCAGGCCTCAGGCATTGCGGCGGCCGATGTCGTTGAATTGCATGGCAACACGACCTACGCGGTCTGTCTCGACTGCGGCGAACGTTATGAACTGGGGTGGGTGAGGCAGAAATTTGAGAATTCGGGACGGGCCCCCGAATGCGGCTGTGGCGGGTACATCAAGACCGCGACCGTCTCCTTCGGGCAGTCGATGCCCGCGGAAGCAATGGAGCGAGCCGAGCAACTGAGCAAGAGCTGCGATCTGTTTCTCGCGGTGGGGTCATCGCTCGTTGTGTGGCCGGCGGCGGGGTTCCCCTTGATGGCGAAGCGGAAGGGCTCGGCTCTCGTCATTATCAATCGCGAGCCGACCGAATTCGACGATCTGGCCGATCTGGTCATCCGCAATGACATCGGCGACGCTCTCGGCCCTTTTATCGCCCACTGATTCGCGCCGTGTTGTGCTGTGCATAGAGCTGTGCGCAAGCCTATTTTGCTCTTTGCCGTTTAAAGGCGGATGTTATCTTCGATTCCACAAGATTCGTTGAAGCGCTCTTGAAGAGGCGCCAGGAAGACGGCGGCGTGCAGCTTCATGGCGTCGGACGGGATCGAGTCGAAAATGTCTGGGACCAATCTCCGGCTTGGAACGGTCAAAGAACTCGTCGATGAAACGGCGACCGATCTCATCGAGTTGACCGGCGTCATCAAGTGGTTCGACGTCGCGAAGGGTTTCGGGTTCATCGTTCCCGACAACGGGATGCCGGATATTCTGCTGCACGTGACGTGCCTCCGGCGTGATGGTTTCCAGACAGCCTATGAAGGCGCCCGGGTCGTCTGCGAGGTCTTGCAGCGTTCCAAGGGCCTGCAGGCCTTCCGCGTCGTGTCCATGGATGAATCTACCGCCATGCATCCGGCGCAAATGCCGCCGCCACGAACGCACGTCACGGTAACTCCGACCAGCGGGCTCGAGCGTGCCCAGGTGAAATGGTTCAATCGACTCCGCGGGTTCGGGTTTCTTACCCGTGGCGAGGGGACGCCTGATATTTTTGTGCATATGGAGACGCTGCGCCGTTACGGCTTTGCCGAGCTGCGGCCGGGTCAGACTGTGCTCGTGCGCTTTGGCCCCGGACCAAAGGGACTAATGGCCGCTGAGGTGCGTCCGGACGGGGGCTCGCTCGGCCCGGCGTCCCACTAAATACGCTGATTTTCCGATTGCCGCCTTCCTCGGGGCCGCGTAAAGGCGTGCCCATGCGCATCATCAATTTAGCTGCCGTATCGTTTCTTGCGCTGCTCGCCATCGTCGCGCCCTCCTGGTCGGCCGGCCAGCAAACCCTCGAGATCGCCAGCAAGACGGGCGTCCACGTGTTTTCGGTTGAGGTCGCCGATAACGATGCTGAACGGGCCAAGGGCCTCATGTATCGCAAAGAGCTCGCCGAAGGGCGGGGAATGCTGTTCGATTTTCATCGCGACCAGGAGGTCAGCTTCTGGATGCAAAACACCTATATCCCGCTCGATATGATCTTCATTCGCGGTGACGGGCGAATTGTGCGGATTGAAGAAAACACCGAGCCATTGTCGACGCGATTGATACCATCGAGGGGGCCGGTGCGGGCGGTATTGGAAGTAATCGGCGGAACCACCCGAAAACTCGGTATTTCGCCCGGCGATCGGGTGGCATCCTCGATTTTCAATGGCCGCTGAGCCTTGCTTGCCCGCCCATATCGAAGCGTGTATCGAACCCCGGTTCGCGTCGGGGCATAGCGCAGTCTGGTAGCGCGTCTGCTTTGGGAGCAGAAGGTCGCAGGTTCGAATCCTGCTGCCCCGACCAACCCGCCGCCGCGA
>Ga0134128_10003549_pt1 | contig 19037 bp, 16 predicted proteins | sample KB31754_FD_96462 | JGI IMG/M metagenome (GOLD analysis project Ga0134128, IMG submission 96462) | Terrestrial soil microbial communities with excess Nitrogen fertilizer from Kellogg Biological Station, Michigan, USA - KB3-175-4 | ecosystem: Environmental > Terrestrial > Soil > Unclassified ...
GAGGCCGTGCTCTTCCAGCCGCTTCACCAAAGCTTGATTACGAGGTTCATCAAAAAATTGCCGGATACTTTCGGCGATACGCGGCCCAACTTCATTGACTTCCTGGAGTTGTTCAATGGGAGCTTCCATCAGCTTCTTCATGGAGCCAAAGTGCTCCGCCAGAAATTGCGCCGTCCTCTCTCCCACAAACCGGATACCCAGGCCAAAGATCACGCGCTCCAGCGGCAGCTTGCGTGACTGCTCGATCTCATTCAGCAGGTTCTGCGCCGACTTGTCGCCGATCCGCTCCAAGGTGAGCAGCTTGTCTTTGTTCAGCTCGTAAATATCGGCGATGTCTTTCACCAGCCCGCGATCGCAGAGCTGGTTCACCAGGGACTCTCCCATTCCTTCAATGTTCATCACGGAGCGAGCGGCAAAATGCAGGATGCTTTCGCGCAGCTTGGCCGGACACGCAGTATTGACGCAGCGGTGATCGGCCTCGCCCTCCACGCGGACCACGTGGCCGCCGCAAACCGGGCAGCGCTCCGGCATTTGAAATTCCTTGTGCCCGCGCGGGTGGTCCTTGTCTTCAATGACTTTCACGACCTTGGGTATCACGTCGCCGCCGCGCTCCACCATGACCCAGTCGCCGATCTTCACACCCAGGCGCTCGATCTCATCCATGTTGTGCAGCGTAGCCCGGCTCACAGTGGTGCCGCCAATGGGAACCGGCTTGAGCCACGCCACCGGCGTGAGCTTTCCGGTGCGTCCCACCTGCGGCTTGATGTCCTCGACCTGCGTAGTACCGTTCCGCGCGGCGTACTTGTAAGCAATGGCCCAGCGCGGCGCTTTTCCGGTGAAGCCCAGCCGCTCCTGTGTGCGCCGCGAATTAACTTTAATGACAACGCCATCGATTTCGTACCCGAGCGTGTCCCGCATCTGCTCGGCTTTATTGATGAAGGCAAGCACCTGGTCGATGTTCGTGGCTACAGTGTGGTTCGGATTCACTTTGAACCCGATATCGTGCAGCGCGTCCAGCGCGTTGGCGTGATGGTCAGGAAAATACTGTCCGTTCACCAGCAGGAAATAGGCATAAAAATCGAGCCGGCGCTGGGCCACGATATTCGGTTCCAGCACCCGTATGGTCCCGGCAGCGGCGTTGCGCGGGTTGGCGAACTTGCTCAGGTTCTGGCGCTCGCGGTCTTCATTCATGCGCTCAAAGGACGCAATGGGCATGATGACCTCGCCGCGGACTTCGAAATCCGCGGGAACGCCCGCCTTCTTCAGCTTGGCCGGATCAATCGACAGGGGAACCGATCGGAGCGTACGGACATTGGAAGTCACGTCTTCGCCGACCGAACCATCGCCACGCGTGACGCCTCTCTGCAACTTGCCTGCGCCATAGGTCAACGCCAGTGACATACCGTCCAGCTTGAGCTCGCAGACGTATTCGATTTTGTCCGAGCCTGCCAATTCATGCACGCGCCGGTCCCAGTTGCGCAGTTCCTGCTCGTTCAAGGCATTGTCGAGCGAGAGCATGGGCCGCGAGTGCTCGACTTTCAAAAAGCCTTCGCGTGGCTTTCCGCCCACGCGCTGTGTAGGCGAATCCGGCGTAATCAGCTCCGGATGCGCCGACTCCAGTTTCTTGAGTTCCTGCATAAGGCGGTCAAATTCCGCGTCGGGAATCTCCGGCGCATCCTGCACGTAATAGAGGTATTCGTGACGGCGGATCTCCTCGCGCAGCTTTTCGATTTTCTGTTCTTTGGCTTTGTCTTTTGCGGCCGTAGGCATCGGGAGAATTATATTTGGTTGCGTGCCGACACTGTTCAGGATGCAGCAGCCACGACTCCTCGGCGATCTACAGATAACAATGTCACCTGCAATAAATGTCTGGCACAGGCGCCCTCGCCTGTGCGTCAAACATTGCTGGAACGAGTTTGAACGCGACGTCAGAACCCAACGGCGAACCGCCGGGAAAGCCATCGGCAATTATTTTGGCGCTCCGGGAAGCGACAAACGTTCTTGCATGCTACGCTGCTATTTCTTTTGCTCAGGCGAGGGCGCCTGTGCCACACATTACCGTTAACTGCCAGTTCTGAAGCCAGAAAGCACATCGCGTGCTATAAAGCACGTTGATATCAGATGTGACTGAGTCCTGGTTTTGAAGTACAAACATTTAGACCGTGAAGAAAGTCCTGCTGCTTTACAACCCGTCCTCCGGCCAGAGGCGCGCGCGTCGCGCCGAAACCATTTCCAGAATTGCTGAGCTCTATCGCTCGCACGGCTTGCAAGTGGAGCAATGCGCGACGACACACGCGGGCAGCGCTATCGCCCAAACGGAACAGGCCGTGAGTGTCGGCTTTGATACGGTGATTGTTTGCGGAGGCGATGGCACAGCCAACGAGGCCGTGAATGGCCTGATGCGCGCCGGATCGGAGGCCGCATTGGGCGTGGTGCCACTGGGCAGCGGAAACCTGCTCGCAACCGATCTTCGCCTTCCGGTGAATCCGCTCGCCGCCGCAAACACGCTGCTGCGTTACAAGCCGCGCGCCATCCGGCCAGGCCTGATTAGTTCGCAAGGCGGCAGCGGTCCGCAGAGCCGCTACTTCATTGTGGCTGCGGGCGTGGGCGCCGACGCAGACCTGATGTATCGCACTGCTGTGGAGGTGAAAGAACGCTGGGGGCGCAAAGCGTATTTTATCGAAATGGCGCGCATGACCCTGCGGCCGAATTTCCCCATGTTCCATGTGGAATGGAGAGAAAACGGCGGAGCCGAGCGCAGCGCAAACATCGCGCTGGTGATGGCCATTCGCGCCCAGCGTTTCCCCGGCATGCTGCGGCGCGTCCGCCTGGGCTCCGCGCTAACTCAGAGTCACTACCGCCTTCTGTTGTTCAAAACCGATCGAGTGACCCGCTTCCTCAACTACTTCGCCAGCGTGGCCAGCGGCTTCAACTGGAGCGTGCCCGATGTCGAGGTGGCGTCTGCTGACTGGTTCCGGTGCACTCCTTTTGAGGCCGGCCCTGCAGCTCACATTCACTCTGAAGCCGACGGCGAGCTACTAGGCCGGCTGCCGGTGGAAGTAAGCATCGCCGAAAAGAGCTTTCAGTTGCTCATGCCGTAACCCGTACTTTGCCGCGATCAAAAGGCATACGATGCACCGAACATAGGGCAAAGCTCCAACCCTCCGACTCCTCTGTTCCTCTGTGTTTTAATGGTTTCCAGCCCGCTTCCAAAAGTGTCCGGAAATGGGATAACCTCAGCTTACGTATTGCCCCCGAGTCCGTCCAAGTAATTGCAGGCAGAGAGGATTGCGAGGGAACCACAGATGCCGGCCGAAACAGCAGTTTTTCAGGCGACGGTTGGCGCGAGCGGAAACAAACGTTACTCCCAGTCATCGGGAGCCATGGTGAGTCAAGCCCTAAGCCGAGTGAATGACAGTGAACTCATTCGCGCCGCTCAGCGCGGAGACCGTGCTGCGTTTGAATCGCTGGTGCGCCAGTATGACCAGGCGGTATTGCGCCTGGCGCTGCACCTGACCGGGTCAGAGCCGGACGCACGCGACGTCTATCAGGAAGCTTTTCTCAAGGCTTACCGGCACATTGGCAACTTTCGCTTTGAATGCTCGTTTTATACCTGGATTTACCGAATCGTGACCAATCTGTGCCTGGACCACCTGCGCAAGCGGCAGACGCGCAAGGAAGATTCCGGCACGGTGATCGATTCAAGCGGGCAGGAAGTGGACCTGCTGGATCGCGTGTCCGACGACCGCGCGGGGGCAAATCCGGAACGCGACCTGATGCGCCGCGAACTGGGCGACAAAATCGCCGCAGCTTTGACCAGGCTGACGCCGCGGGAGCGGATGGTTTTCGAGCTGAAACATTATCAGGGGCTGCGCCTGCGCACGATAGGCGAAATGTTGAATACAACGGAAGAGACAGCGAAGAACACGCTCTTCCGGGCGACACAGAAATTAAGAAGCGCGTTGGCGCCGATGCGGTAGTTGGTAGTTGGTATTTGGCAATTGGTACTTGGTAGCAGCCGGGCGCGAGAAAGCACCAAGTACCGATTACCAAATACCAAGTACCGGAAAAGATTTTTTATGAAATGCGAATGGACCAAAGAAAACGTTGTCCTGTACATGTATGACGAGTTGCCGGACGACGCCCGGTTTGAATTCATGCACCACATCCAGCATTGCGAAGACTGCAAACGCGAGTTGGAGGCGGCGCAGGGATTCAAACAGGACATGTCTGCCATGCCTGCGCCGGAAGTTGCTCCGAACTTCCTGGCGTCAAACCGGATGCAGTTACAGGAAGCCCTGGAGCATGCTCAGCAGAACCGCAGTTTCTGGGGCATGTTCATCTTTGACTTCGCGGCATGGATGCAGCAGATCAAATTGGCCCCGGCGCTCACGGCGGTGCTGCTGATCGTGGGATTCGCGGGCGGCAGTCTCACGACCTGGCGGCTGGCGCAGGGCACTGAGTCGCCGGTGGCGGTGAATACTGGAACAATCGGGACCCCGCAGGACTACAACATCGCTGCCATCAATTCCATTGCTACCGATCCAGACTCAAATCACGTCACTATCAAATATGACACATTGCGTCCACAGACCGCAGAGGGCTCTGCTACCGATCCTCGCATTCAGGAACTGCTGTTGCTGGCGGCGCGCAACAACCGCAACTCCGATGTTCGGCTGGATTCCATCGATCTGCTGAAGGGCAAGGCCCAGGACAATGAAGTGCGCGATGCGCTGATTTCCGCGCTCCGCTATGACAGGAATCCCGGCGTGCGTCTGAAGGCGCTGGACGGGCTCAAGAGCTACGTGAAAAACGATGTCCACGTGCGCGACGCCGTGCTGGAGGCGCTGCTGCATGATACGAATCCTGGCGTCCGTTCTGAGGCGATCAGTCTTCTCGATCCGGTGAAGGCGGACAGCAGCGTGCGCGAAGCCCTTGAGGTCCTGGCACAGCACGATTCGAACGAGTACATCAAGGCGCAGTCACAGAAGTATCTGGCAAGCACAGCTCATCTCGATTAAGGCAATTCAACGACATGAAGAGATCAATACAACTCGCGACCTTGCTGATGGCCACCGGGCTTGTGGCAGTCGCGCAAACCGGTAACACTCGTATGTACCGCTCAGGCGGCGAATGGGTGCAGGAAGTAAGAGGCACGCTTCCGGCCAGCAAAATAGTGAAGGTCAAGTCGAGCGCCGGCTCCATCCGCATACAGGGTGGCTCGCAACCCAATATTACATATTTGATCCGCGAGCGTGTCCGCGCCAGAACCGAGGAGGCCGCGCGACGCGAGATCAATCGCATGAAATTTACCACCTTCTCATCCGGCGGCGCCGTTCTTCTCAAAGCTGAATGTGAAGGTGAGGACGGCGGTTCGATCGATTTTGATGTTCAAGTGCCGCGCCAGACCACTGCGGTGAAACTGGAAACCAACGGCGGCCAGGTCAGCGCGGACAATCTGGCGGGCAAAGTAGAAGCGAGCACGGGCGGGGGGAATATCCATCTCGACAAGATTGATGGCGCCATCTCTGTGGCCAGCGGCGGCGGGCAGATTGACATCGGTAACGTGGGCAATGACGTCGCGGTTTCAACCGGCGGCGGGAACATCCACATAGGATCGGCTGCCGGGCGAGTAGTCGCCAGCTCCGGCGGTGGTGACCTGCATGTGGGTTCCGGAAAGCTGATGACGCTGGAGACTGGCGGCGGATCCATCCAGGTGAACAAGTGCGAGGGCCAGATCAAAGCGGAGACTGGCGGGGGCACCATTGATTTGAGCGAAATTGAAGGCCCAGCCACAATTGAGAGCGGCGGCGGCGGAATCAAGGTGGGCGCTATCCGCAAGGGATTACGCGCGGAAACCGGCAGCGGCCCAATCATTGCCACCCTGACGCGAGGCACGAGTTTTACCGACTCCAGGCTGGAGACTTCCGTGGGCGACATCATTGTCTATGTGCCGGACGGGCTCGGCGTCACCATTCGAGCTGCCGTCGAAGTCGCGCGTGGTGATGGGATTCGCAGTGATTTCCCTGAGCTGAAGATTACGCGCTCCGGCAATATTGGCCCGCGGGAAGTGTTTGCCGAAGGCAGCCTGAACGGCGGCGGCCCGGTGTTGCACGTACACACCGCCACCGGGAATATTCAGTTCTTGAAAGTGAGCAAGCAGTAGGAGAAATAGGAGCAATTTCTATGATGCGAACTCAATTAGCGGTTCTTGCGGTGGCGCTTTGCACCGTGGCAGCGCCGTCCAGGGCGGGTGTCGCTCAACCTGGAGCCCAGCCGCAACCTGGCCTGAACCAGACGCCAGAGGTCCATCTTTTGGCGGCAGGGCGCTCGTATCTCGGTGTGGACATTCGCGACATCACAGAGGACCGGATGGCCGCCCTGAAATTGAAGGAAGAGCGCGGCGTGGAGATCACGGCCGTCGATCAGGACGCCCCCGCAGGCAAGGCCGGCTTACATGAGCATGATGTCATCCTCGATTACAACGGCACGCCCGTCCAGAGTGAAGAGCAGTTGCGCAGGCTTATTCGTGAGACTCCGCCGGATCGCACCGTAGCATTAGCCATCTCGCGTGACGGTACTCCCATGAAGATCAACGTCCAATTGGCTGACCGTGGAAAACTCATTTCCCGGAACCGCGCCGTCATCATTCCCCCAGTCTTGGACGTTCCCGATTTTGGCAATCGGTTTGACGTACCCGGCAATATCTACGTGCTCCGCAGCTCGTCAGCAGTTTTGGGCGCTCAGACGGAAAATCTCACCGCGCAGTTGGGTGATTTTTTCGGCGTCAAGAACGGCGAGGGTGTGCTGGTGCGCTCGGTTGAGAAGGGCAGCCCCGCAGACAAGAGCGGCCTCAAGGCCGGTGATGTAATCGTCCGCATCGATAATGAAAAGCTGTCCGACAGAAGTGATCTGGCGCGGATGATGCGTAAACATCGTTCCGGCGGCAAGATGAACCTGAGCATTGTCCGTGACAAGCGCGAACAGAATTTGAGTGTGGATTTACCGCAGCGAGGCAGGGATTCGTCGGCCCTTTACATTGATAACGACTCCTTCGCATCACTCGAAGATCTGGGACCGCAACTCGAATCTGCTGCCCGCAAAATGGCCGAGCTCAGCGCCGATAATGACCTCGAAAAGGCCATGCAAGACTACGAGAAAGGCATCTCCTCCTACGGCGATACGATGAAGCAATACAAGAGCCAGTATAAAGACTGGCAGAAAGAGTTGGAAAAAGAGCAGAAACAGCTCAAACTCTACTTCAGCCCCATGCTTTAATCTCCATTCATGCTCTCCGGGAGCGTGGCTTTCTTAGCCACGCTCTTTTTCTTTGCCGCACTGCGGCAACGCCAAATGCCACTGGTGCGTTCTACTCTTACGAGCAGAAGAATCTGCTGTGGAGGCTCTATGAAGAAGGTGCTTTGCATATTGACGGCGCTGTTCGCAATCAGTTGGGCTTCAGCGCAGACGAGTGGTTCCAGCGATCAATCAACAGACCAGGGAAGCCAGAAGATGCAGAAGGGCATGCACAAGAAAGGCGGCGCAGGCACTCTAACCGGCTGCCTGAGCGGCCCGAATGACGAAGGCGTTTATGTTCTAACACATGGCAAACGCAAGGTTGAGGTCGGCGGCAATGATGAACTCAGCAAACATGTCGGCCATACGGTAAAGCTGCATGGAACCTGGGCTAAGGCGTCTGACATCGGGGAGAAGGAAGCGTCTGAAGCTTCAGAAAAGTCGGAAAAAGGAGAGGCCAAGGAAGAGCAGCACGAACGCCATTTCAAGGTCGCATCCATTGACCACATCTCTGATACCTGCCAGGCGGGAGGCAAGATGAGCGGAAAAATGGGTGGTCATCACCACAAGATGGGTGGCACATCGGGCGGCGCTGAGGCCAGTCCCTCTCCATCCCCCTCTCCGTCTCCTCAGCCATAACTTCGCGCTTACCGGGAGCGCGCTGCCCCGGCGCTCCCTTCTTTTTTATGGCGGGGTCAGTTTCAGCAGGGTCGCTGGATTCAGATACTCGCCCTGCCAACGCACAGCAAAATGTAAGTGGGGCCCCGTCACGCGACCAGTTCCTCCGCTCAGGCCCAAAAGCTGCCCTTCACGTACCTTCTCTCCTTCCTTGACCTTGAATTTCGAGAGGTGCATGTAGATTGTCATCAGGCCCTGGCCGTGGTCGAGCATTACGCAATTGCCTTCGAAATAGAGATTGCGCGCCAGAATGACTGTGCCCGCGTTGGCCGCGCGGACCGGAGTTCCCGTGTGCACACGGAAATCAAGCCCCTCATGCTGGCTGCGCTTGATTCCGTTATAGACGCGCGCCGAACCAAAGACTGCTGTTACACCTGCGGATGCCGGAGCCTCAAACTGCCCGCTCCATAGCGATTCATCGGCGCTTTCAGAGAAGATCTTTTTCTTGAGGTTCTGCTCTTCTTCAACGCGTGCCAGGGTTGCTTTGGGCGGCTGCACGTACTTTGAGGCGACCGTGATCGTTGTAGATGGATAGCTCGCCTCCATCACGCGCTCTGGCTGGCTGAACTGGACCTTGCCTCCGCCGGCCGTTTCACCTTCGAGATTAAGGGCATATTCGGCCGGCTTTTCATCGAGCGGCACACCCGCGATCGCATACCAGCAATGGCAGGTTTTGCTTTGTCGAAAGCTGATCTGGTGTCCCAGCCAGTCGCCTCTCAGGGAAAGAAGGTGCGGCGGCCCAACAACGCGGAAAAGAACGGGCGCGCCGTTGACCAGCGTTTCAGGTTGCTGTTCAACGCGCCAGCGGCCGCTTTGGACACCTGAAGCAAACTCCGTCATCAAAGCGAGCAAAACGGCGGCCACGGCACAATGAATCTTCAATGCTTATTCGGTCCACCGGTGGAAGATCAAGGAGCCGTTCGTACCCCCAAATCCAAACGAGTTCGAGAGAGCGATGTTGAGGAGTGCTTTGCGCGCGGCGTTGGGAACGTAATCCAGATCGCACTCCTGATCGGGGGTCTCGAGGTTGATGGTCGGAGGCAGAATCTGATCCCTCAGCGCCAGGATCGTGATCCCCGCTTCCAGGCCGCCCGCTCCGCCCAGCAGGTGCCCGGTCATGGACTTTGTGGAACTCACAGCCAGATGCGGATGGTGGCCGAAAGTTCGTTTGATCGCTTTGGTCTCAAGAACGTCACCGATTGGCGTTGACGTTCCATGAGCGTTCACGTAATCGATGTCGTTGGGAGTGATCTTCGCATCCCGGATGGCGTTCGTCATCACGCGGTACCCACCTTCGCCTTCCTCGGCCGGCTGGGTAATGTGGTAAGCATCCGCGCTCATGCCGTAGCCAATGATCTCCGCCAGGATGTTGGCTCCGCGTTTGCGCGCGTGATCCAGTTCTTCCAATACCAGGATTCCAGCGCCTTCCCCAATCACAAAACCGTCGCGGCCGGCGTCCCAGGGACGGCTGGCTTTTTCCGGTTCGTCATTGCGAGTGGAAAGCGCGCGCATGGCGGCGAATCCGCCAACTCCCATCGGTGTGATGGCAGCTTCACTCCCGCCCGCGATCATCGCATCAGCATCGCAACGCTGAATGATCTTGTAGGCATCTCCAATGGCGTGTGCACTCGTAGTGCACGCGGTGGCGGTGGCTTCGTTCGGCCCTTTGGCGCCGTAGCGAATGCTCACATGCCCCGCGGCCAGATTCACGATTGCGGCAGGAATGAAAAACGGCGAAATCTTGCGCGGGCCGCCTTTCATCAGGGCCTCGTGTTCGCGCTCAATCACGTCGAACCCGCCCACCCCGGAGCCAATGTGTACGCCTACGCGGTCGGCATTCTCAGGCGTGACCGGCAGCCCTGACATCTTCATCGCTTCATCCGTGGCAGCCATCGCCAGATGGATGAAGCGCCCCATCTTCTTCACCTCTTTTTTCTCGATGAAGTTCAATGGGTCAAAGTTCTTGACTTCGGCAGCGATCTGGCAGGCATGGCCGGTGACGTCAAAGTGTGTGATCTTCCCTACGCCACTGCGTCCTTCAACAATGCCCTTCCAGACCTCGGCGCTGGTGTTCCCAACGCCGCAGATCATGCCCAGGCCGGTTACGACAACCCGTCTGGCCAATTACTTGCCGCCTTTCGCGTGCTTGTCAATGTAATCGACGGCGTCCTTCACGGTGCGGATCTTTTCGGCGTCCTCATCGGGAATCTCGATATCGAATGCCTCTTCGAAAGCCATGACCAGCTCGACTGTGTCGAGCGAGTCTGCTCCGAGGTCATCCACGAAGGAGGCATTGGGGGTAACTTCGCCCTCGTCCACTCCAAGCTGCTCAACAATGATCTGCTTCACTTTATCTTCAACTGCTGCTGCCATAGGATGTGTCTCCTTCTCTGCTGTCTCCTGAATTTTCGCTCCAGGGCGGGATCACGGCTTGATAGACTGCACGTTCTTCGTGGTGTTCTCCGCTCTCTCCATTCTGAAGACTTCTTCCCCTGCCAGAAGAGTTCGTCTTTCTTCATGGAGTTCCGCTCGCGGAGCTTCGATGAGGAAACATCCGCAATCGATCAGAAGTTATATTGCCACCGCTACTCTAACAAATTCATTCGTATGCTTCTGGGGTTACAGAAACTCCTGATGCGGCAAACCCGCTAGTGTAATTGCTGGAAAAAAGGAATGTAAAGGGCACCCCTCAAGCAGGCCTCCGGGCCGTAACCAGCGACTGCGGCAGCGGGTCAAGCGGCACCAGTTCGATGCCCTCAAACCCAGCATCCCGGCACATCCATCTCAGCTCCTGGAATGTATATGCGTCTCCCTGCGGCGTGGTGCTGAGCATCACCGCGCTGAAGTTGGCCGGGATAGGAGGCGACACCCGGTCTTCGTTGGGGACGAATTCCAGGACCACCGCTGTCCCCCCAGGGTTCATCGCCTGGAAGCACTTCCGCAGCAGTTTGGCGTTTTCTTCCGGCGCAAAATGATGAAGGAAATTCGTCAGGAGGACGGCGTCATAGCCTTTGCCGAACTCCACGGTGAAAGCATCACCTGAGATCAATCGATGGCGTTCACCCAGGCCAAACCTCTGCGCGTTCTCTGCAGCCACATGCAATACATTGGCCCAATCCAACGCGTAAATCTGCGCCGCCGGGATTTTCTGCGCGACAGTGATGCCGAAAATCCCATGCCCTGCGGCAATATCGAGAACTTTGGGTGACGTTTTGCCCGCCAGCCGAGGCTCCAACAACTCAGCTATAGCATCAGCCTGAGGCTTCATCAATGGCGCCATGCCACGAGCGAAATCTTCCCAAACAGGATCTTCAGCTTTCAGCGTGCTCTGCCCCGCGGGCGCGCCCCCCTTGCGTACCGCCTCGGCAAGATTCGCCATGCTTTGCGTCTGGGATGGATGCAGAAGAAAATTTAACGCCCCGCCGAGGTATGCGGGAGAACGCTTGTCCAGGAAAAAAGCCGTATCCGGTGTGAGCGAATACTGGCTCCCTGATTTGGAGAGAAAGCCGTGCGCGGTAAGGACGTCGCACAGAATGCGTGTTCCTCGCTCGGAGGCTCCGCATGCCGCGGCGATCTCCTGCGACGTGTGCTGCCCCTGCGCTATCGCGGAAAAAATATCCAGATCAACCCCGGCCTTCAGAATGTAGGTTCGCTGATAGCTCTGGATGGCGGCAAAAATGGCAATTGGTGATGGCTGCTGGACCGAACCCTGTGAAGTGGACAAACGAAACCTCCCTGCTCCGCATTTTATAGGCTTTACGGATTTTCAGAGCGTCGCCGCCTCCCTTACAATGGCAGCTTGTCTTTTCACTCGCTCCTGCTCAAGCTCACAGCCTGGATTGCGGCCCTCAAGACTCTTGGGGCATGGGGGCTCCTCCTTTCCGCAACGATTGACAGCATGGCAATTCCTATTCCTGTGGATGCGCTGATCGCGAGCTATGCATATTCAACGCCCCATAAGGCCTGGCTCTATTGCGCTGCTGCGGCTGCGGGTTCCGCCCTTGGCTCCCTGCTGCCTTATGGGCTTGGCAGGGCTGGAGGAGAGCTGTTCCTGCTCAAGCGCATTGACGAGAAGCGGCTGCAGAAGATTCGCGACCGCTTTGAACGCCAGGAGTTCCTGGCGCTGATGGTTCCTGCCATCCTGCCTCCGCCCACTCCGTTCAAGTTGTTTGTGTTTTCTGCCGGCGTTTTTGAAATGAAGGTTCTCAATTTCCTGCTGGCCATCGCCACGGGAAGGTTGATCCGCTACGGCATACTTTCAGTGCTCACCATCATCTTTGGACCGCAGATCGTCACCCAAACCACTGCTCTCTTCCGCCAGCATCCTCTCATGCTCCTGCTGCTGCTGGTCGCAGTGATCGTGGGCATTTTTGTTGTGTTCCGAGTACTGCGCGCTCCGGCAGTCGAAGTTGCAGCGGAGCTGCGCCGTCATCAACAGGGAGAAGACGGCGGCGAAAATCAGTCGTCCTGAAAATCGAGGAGGGACGGCTGCGCGTTCCGTTTCCTCCAGCACCTCCGCCGGCCAAACAGCAGCGTCCTTCTCCTTCCCCGGGTCCTTCACGGCCTCAGCCGATCTTGCGCGCCGCTGCCGGAAGATAAGAACAGCAGGGCTCTTCAGCGAACACATCTCCGTGCACGGCCCATGCCCGCGCGCGTGAACCGCCGCACAGATCTTTAAACTCGCAGTAGCTGCATTTCCCCTTCAGGTTGCCGGGATCGCGCAGTGCCTGAAACAGTAATGAGTTTCGGTATACCTCAGCCAGGTTGTGGGTTCGCGTATTCCCTGCTGCTACCCGCAAGCCCCGGCTGGGGAATATTTCCCCAGTGCTGGAGATGAAGATTGAGGCCCTCTCCTGGTTGATAGGCAGAATCCCCGGAATGCCGCCATGCAGGGAAGGAAGCAGCCTCAGTCCTCCTGCGGCGACTCTCGCCGTAGTGCGCTGCTGCACAACGAATCGGCGATAGTGGGGCGCATCCACGGTTTTCACTTTAAAGGGCAATTCGTGGGCAAGCTCGTGGATGGTGCTGAAGGCTTCTTCAAACTCGCCGGCTGAGGGCAACTCGTGGAGGGACTCTCTCGGCTGAGGCACCGGGAATGAAATGCTCCACCCCAAAATTCTGAAGCGGCTGATCACTGAGGCAATTTGCCGCAAGTTATGCAAATTGCGTCTCCTCAGATTTGTGTGGATCTGTATCGGGAGCCGGCATTCGTTCGCCCACTTGATTGTCGCCAACGTTCGTTCGTACGAGCCCACAATGCCGCAAAGATGATCATGTAGCGCGGCATTTCCGGCTTCCAGGGTTAATCCAAGCCGGGACAAGCCTGCGCTTTTTAAATCCGCAATCGCGGTTCGCGCCGGCTCGGAGTTCGGTCCCAGGATCATGTTGGGATGGAGACCACTGGAGGCGGCATACTGAAGCAGGCTGTAGATGCTCTCACGCCCTAATGGATCGGCGCCTGTAAGAATGAAAACCGCTGGCTGTAACTCTGCAATATCGCGAATCAACTGTTCCGCTTCCCTGTCGGTGAGTTCCATGTGATCGCCGCCGGGAAATTGGACTATGTCGCCCATCTGAGGACCAGATCTCGCGTTGGTCTCCCAAATCGCGACCAGAGGGTGCGCTTGGAAATCAAAATTTGTTGTCATATCCGTCGTCCTGCAAAGAAACTAATTAGAAATATCTTAGGACGATGAGAAGCGAGCGAGACGCAGTTTGGAGTAAAACACTTTTACAAACGCTGGTTGGTCTGTAAAAATTTGAAAAATAATGACTTGTTTGATTATAAGTTCTGTGTAAATTGTTCCGGAAAGCGCGGGAGGGCTCCCAGAATTAGGATCTCTAATAAATTCCTAGCTTCTTAAGAAGACTGCTGGCGCATTAAGCGGCCGCCCGACGCTGCTGTAGATCCCGCGTCCTCGCCAGCAGGACCGGAACGGCGAAGAACACAGCCGAGAACACCAGCGTGGCCACCAGATCATTCCTGAAGAACGGCAGGGCTGCGGCGTAGCACGTCCCTAAGCCGGCCAGCGTCTTGGGGTACACAACATATCCTGCAAGCCACACCGCAAAATTGCTGATGAGGAAGAACGAGACAGAACTGCCTAGCGCGGCGCTGCCAACGAACAGTGGTTTCACTCGGCCACGAAGCAGCAGGCCGATGCAGCAGGCGCCCACATACCATGCCCACACCACCATCTGGTCCCAGGTTATGGCCATGTGATAGCGCGCGAGATTGAGGTAAATGTCAGAACCGACGAGCAGCGCAGCGGGTATCCAAATTTGTTTCCGCGGCATGCGTGCCCCGAAGAACAACAGTGAGGCGCCCACAGGAGTAAAGCCATAGAGCGAGAGTGTCCCAGTTCCAGCCAGAACACGAGCAGCAACAGCTAGAAGCACAAACAGGTAAGCGAGCATAGAGCACCTCGAACGTTTATTGTTCATGCGCGAGCGATAAACGTCAAGCTCAGGCGTTTGGAGGCGTGAGCGCAGCGAGAACCTACAGCCGAAAATCCTGAGGGCAGCGAAAGATCGCAACGTCGTGAGCTGAATCCTGAGCTAGCTTTCTTCTAGTCCTCCGGCGGCGGACCCGTGCCCTGCTCTTCCACGTGTAATCGAGAGTCGAGGATCACGTACCCAGTAAGAGGACTGGAGCGCCGTCGACGCAGAGCTTCAGCGCTGGTGAAGCGAAGATCAGCAAAGGTGATGAGGTAACGGCCTCCCGCGAGCCGCGCTTCCTGAACCAGCGGATATTCGGCCCAGTCGAGGTAAACATGGCCAAGTTGTGATTTCTTTGCGGCAAGTGTAATCGCAGTCTCCTGCGGCTTATATCGCACCACGGCCAGATTGTGTGGGTCTACCTCCCCGGCGCTGGAATCCACCGGAACCACCTCAAAAAAGTCGGGTGTCTCGACCACTCCGTTCCAGGAAAACAAATTGAGGGGATTGGGAAAGGCCGACACCCGCACTGCGTTCTCGCCGCTATAAGTGAGCGACTTCAAAGCCGTGACAGCGCGCCCATGCTCGTAGGCGCGGGCGACAATGAGAATAATTACGCATACCAGCGCAAACCGGGCCCCACCAGTCCCGCGAAATCGGCTTTTCTTTGCTCCCACTTCTTCAGAAATCAGCCCGAAAAGAGAGGGCAGCACCAGTCCAGCCGTGAGGGCAATCAACATCAGAGGATCAATGATGAAGACAAGGTCGCCGGAATACCACTTGGCATTGAACGGCGTAAACGGGCGCAGGCCATAGTTATTGCTGAAGTCCTGGAGCATGTGCACCGCCACGGCTAGACATGCGTACCCAAAAAGCAGCGCCCATCGCGAAGGAAGCCTCGGTTGCCATCCTGAGCGCGAGCGGAAGCGGTAAATTCCGTAAACTCCAGCCACCACAAGAGCGCCTATCAGGGGAATGCCCACCAGCGCATGAGTAAACCCGCGATGATGCTGCAGGCCCGCGATTGACCCCCAGAAATATGCCACCACATCAATGTCGGGAGCTTCCGCGGCCAGAGTCAATGTGAGCGTCGCCAGCCCGGTCTTGCGGTTCAGTCCGGCGCGGCCGAGACACGCGCCGGTAAGCAGGTGAGTGACAGGATCCAAAGTTTTTGTTCCGTCAGGTACCGATTCTACATGGCCGAAACACATCGGCCTCTTCGGCCGCAATACCAACTACTGGGGTGTTGCTCCTGCGGCCATCTCCCGCGTCGCACTCAACTGGCTCATCATGTGCTGGATATCAAACGCTTCCTTGCGAACACGCAGATCATAGTAGGTGAGAGTCAATCCAATGGCGCTGATGGGGCCGAAGACAATGGTGGCGAGCGAGGCAATAACTTCGCTCAATGCCATTTTGCTGAACGTTCCGGAATGAAATAGGTGTGAACTCAGGGCCTCCACACCGGCATTCAGGCCGGCAGCAACGGTTACGGCAAAAATGGCGGTGAGAAAATACACGACAATCACGCGCCCGACCGAGTCCCTGGTCAACTCCGTGCTGCGCCCCAGCGCCTGGTTGCCAGAGATTTTTTCCAGCACCGCCGCGGGAATCGCCACGCCGTACATACCAGCAAAATAGATGCCGGGCACCAGGCAAAGCAGCATGCCGAAGCCGACAATGAGTCCCACTATGAAAGAGACATAAACCACCCGCCATGCTTTACCGTTCACGCGGGAGAAGCAACTGCGTATCGTGGTCGGGGAATCCAGATAGATGTCTGAAACTGCAAAAGTTGTGGCCGCCGTTACGATGGAACTCACAAACAGCGTGCCGATCGAGCTGAGGAGCAACGTGAGCACAATGAAAAGCTCCGGGCCGCTCCTGGCTACGAAAGGATTGCCCAAGGCAAATTTCATGAGCAGCAGGACGACATTTGGTATGGCGCTTATACCAAGAAACAGCAGGAAATTGTGGCGGTAGATGTCGAAGGTTTCGTCGAGCAGCCTGCCCAATGATAAAGGGCGCAATATGTGGGTCACGTCTTCTCCGTGCTGTATTCGCGGTTTGAGACGCGTATTCTAGGCCGAAAATGACGAGCCGCGAATCGAGGAAATACCGTACATTGTGCCAGCGTCGGCCGGCTGTTTTCAGGCTTTCTCGACTTCCTCAGGCTCTTCCGTCCTAATGGTTGATCCGAGAAGGCGGAGACGGGGCTCGCGTCCGATGTTCTCGATCAGTGCGCGGGTAACGCGGTCATCAATTTCCGCGGCGGTGCTCAGCTCCACTGGATACCGGATCACCACTTCGAGGCCGGTTGCCGTGATGTGCAGATGGCTTTCCGGCGCAAACTCGCGAATGCCGGCCGTGTTGAGCGCGCGTTCCATGCTGCGCCGCTGCAGCTCCATTTTTTCGCGATACTCATCGAAAACATGGTTCACCGCCTCCAGCAGACGCTTTTCCGCAGCCCGGTAATCCGTTTCCGGCCCGAGCGTCAGCGTGATTTCGTGCCACAGGAAGTTCGTTCCGGGAATCTGCTTGAACAGTCCGGCGTTTGCCTGGAACACCACGGCATTGGAAAACACTACCACGCGTCCAGTAGGACGAGGGCTCGGGCCGCCACTGACTTCCATCAGGTGCAGGCGCACCAAGCCGATATCAACTACGTCACCGGTGACTCCGGCGACCTGAACGCGATCGCCGATGCGCACGCCGTACTTGCCCACAAGGAAGAAGTATCCGGCAACGGAGAGGATCACGTTTTGCAGGGCAACGGCGATCCCCGCAGTGAGCAGCCCGGCGAAGGTTGTCACCGCGCTGAGCTCGCTGGCAAAGGCCAGAGCAATGACGATGGCAATCACGATCCACAGCACGATGCGCCGCAGCAGCAGGAACTGGTAGCGCCGGCGCGGCTCCGCAATGTAGCGATAGATGGCGCGCCGCCACAGCTCGAATACTCCCAAGACCACGCCCAGAATTACGGCCAGTCCGGCCAGACGCAGGACCAGGCCCTTCACTTCTGTCTCGTATTCGCTGTCAACCGCGTTGCGCCAGTTTGTGACACTGCGCTCGTAAAGGTCCAGCAGGATATTCTGCTTTCCCAGAGGCAGTACGCCGGCGGCAAGCTGCTTGTACTCCTGCGTGAGCGATTCCATGTCCTTGCGTTGCTGCAGCAGCGTAGCGGGATCCTGGGAATCAGGCTGCGCGGCCAGAGCGTTGCCCTTCTGCGTGAGGTCGCGGACCTTTGCCAGCAGCGGAGTGCGCAGGTCTTTCGAGGATTGAGATAGCTCATCCGTCAGCTTGAGATTATCTTCGAGCGCGCGCAGCTTGCGGCGTGTTGCAAAAATGTCCTCGATCAAAGTGAGCATGCCCGTGGGCTCTTCTTTGCGCTCGCGCGCGGCTGCTGCAACACCGCTGCTCGAGTTTGTTGGTACGGGATTGTTCTCTGCGCCGTTCTGCTTTGAATTGGTGGAGGCAATTGGAACTGTACGCGCCAGCTCATCAATGCGGGCAGAAAGCGTCCCACCTCCAGCCGCTCCTGAAGCTCCGGTGGCGAATTGGAGCATGCTGCGCAGGACGTCGCGACGTGCCTGAAACAAATCCAGTTCGCTTTGCGTCTCCTCGACGAGTGCTTCCAAGGTGCGGCGCTTTTTGCCTGTGGCCGTGGCAAGCTGCTGGCGTTGCGTATCAATTTCCTGCTGCGTGCTCTTGACCTGCTGGTCGGCTTTGGTCGCCGCATCCGCCAGACGCTGGTACTGCGAATTGGGACCGCTCGCCTGCGCCGAGATCCCCTCGGGCTGGCTGCTTAGAGCCTGTGCCCGCGCGCGCGCGAAATCGAACGATAACCTCACGATCTGGTCGGCAATCTGGCGATTGTCATTCAAAAAAAGCACATCGCTGGGTTCAGTAGCCAGTTGCTGCTGCAGCGTAATCTGCCGGTACCAGACAATCGTCTGATTGAGAAAAGGAATAATCTCCTCGCCATTTGTGGGCGAAGCGGATGCCAGTCCATTGTTCTGCGAGAAAGCAGCCAGCGCTGCGGAGAGCAGAAACCCGACCAGCAAGATAAAATCAGTTACGTGTTTTACGCGCGTACGCATCTCAAGAGCCTTCATTGAAGCATGCGCCAGCGGAATGACACAACCTTAGCGCGAAACGGAAACAGCCGTAGCGCGATAGTCTCACACAATAAAAATGGGGTGTTCGATTGATGAACACCCGCGGACTACTATTTTCCCTTGAGAAACTTGTTTGACGGAGACTTGGCTCCGCTACAGGTTATTTCTTTTTCTTTTTTGCAGCCTTTTTCTTTGCCGGCATCTAAAGTTCCTCCTTGAAGATTTACGTCCTTGGGACCTTTTGCACTGGGCGGCTAAATATTGCGTTCCCGCCCTCCTACACCCAAGATATTGCGGTACGGTGAACACGATGTCAACAAAAAAATCGCACCTCCGCCGTCTTGCCGGCCAGCATCTCCGCGCGATGCTACGAGTTTGATCAGGATAACCCGATCACCCGATGACCCGATCACCCGATTCTTTCACTCTCCCATCCACTCGCCCAGGTGCCGCAGCGAAGTGACGTGATCGCAGACGATTTTGACGACGCCCATCACAGGAACCGCA
>Ga0134128_10003550_pt1 | contig 19037 bp, 19 predicted proteins | sample KB31754_FD_96462 | JGI IMG/M metagenome (GOLD analysis project Ga0134128, IMG submission 96462) | Terrestrial soil microbial communities with excess Nitrogen fertilizer from Kellogg Biological Station, Michigan, USA - KB3-175-4 | ecosystem: Environmental > Terrestrial > Soil > Unclassified ...
CGGCATCGACGGCGTCGGCATGCAGGACGCCTCGCTGCAAGAGAGCATGGGGCCGATCATCGATCGCAGCCTCGAGAACCTCGTCTCGACCGATAACGGCATCATCATGGCGCGGCGTTCCCTGCTGCGCGCGATGAAAGCCAACAAGGAAGGCAAGAAGATCCCCGGCCTGACGCCGGAGTCGCAGCGTGTGCGCTCCTGCGCGGTGGTGTTGCCGAAGAACGTCAAATTCGTCGAAGGCGCCAAGCATGGCCTCTTCTGTGAATTGGGCACGGATCCGGTCACCGTCTAAGGTCGTCTAAGGTCGGCTCAGATAGTGCGCGGCCCTTGCCGCCGCGCGCGCCGCCCGCGACAATGGCGGCAACAAAGAGCAAGCGGGCGGGGAGTGACATGACGGTCGTCACGCAGATCGCGTGATCCAGGCGATACAGATCGTCATCGGCGGCTTGCTCCAGGGCGCGGTCTTCGCCGTCCTCGCCCTCGGCTTCTCGCTCGTCTATCGCGTCACCGGCGTCATCAACCTCGCCCAAGGCGGCTTCTGCGTCCTCGGCGCGCTCTTGATGTGGTCGGCGCAGGTCGCGTTAGGCTTGCCGATCCCGATTGCGCTGATCGCGGCGCTTGCCGGGACGGTGGTCGCAGGGCTGATCCTCGGCTGGGCGACCTTCGTGCCGGCCGTGACTCGGCTGCCGGTGAGCAGCATTTTCGTCGTGACCGCTGGCTTGCTGACGCTGATCCAGGGCGTCCTGCTGATCGGCTGGTCGAGCCAGCCTTACGCGCTGCCGCCGATCTCGGGCGAGGCGCCGGTCGAGATTGTCGGCATTCGCGTGCCGACCCAAGGCTTCTGGATCGTCGGAGCGGCGGCGCTGATCATCGTCAGCCTGTGGTGGCTGCTGGCCCGGACGCGCCTCGGTCTCGCGCTCCGCGCCTGCGCCGAGAACCGGCTTGCCGCGCGGCTGATGGGAATCGACGTCCCGCGCATGACGCTTTTCAGCTTCTGCCTCGCCGCTGTGATCGCGGGTCTCGGCGGCATCGCGGTCGCGCCGATCACCTCACTCGAATTCGATACCGGCGGCTTCTTCACCAATTTCGGCTTCATTTCAGTCGCTGTCGGCGGCCTTGGCGCCTTCGCCGGTTCAGTCTTCGGCGGTCTCGTGCTTGGCGTCTCGGAGCAACTCGCGGCGGGCTATGTCTCCTCGCTTTTCGCCAATGGGCTCGCTTTGGCGCTGCTACTGGCAGTGCTGTTATGGCGGCCCAACGGGCTTTTCACGGCGGCGCCGGCGCGGCGCACCGACGTGCGCGACGAGCAGCGCGTCCATCGTGGCATCGTCCGGCTCGAAGGGCGCAATGGCGTGATCTTCACGATTGCCGGCGTGATCTTCCTGATCGTGCTGCCCTGGTTCCTGCCGTCGGGCGGCCTTCTCAATTCGCTGGTGATCACTGGCATCCTTTTCATCGCGGTGCTCGGCCTCGATGTGCTGATGGGCTTCGCCGGCCAGGTCAGCCTTGGCCATGCCGGCTTCATGGCGATCGGCGGCTATACCGCCGCGATACTCGCGACGACCTATCACTGGCCGCCGCTGATCGGCATCATCGCAGGGATCGCCTTGTCGCTGCTCTGCGCTTATGCGCTGTCGCTCGTGACGACGCGTTTGCGCGGCCATTTCCTCGCGCTCGCGACGCTCGCATTCGGGCTGATGGTCGATTCGCTTACAGTGGGCCTCACCGATGTGACGGGTGGCCCATCCGGGCTCGTCGGTATCCCCTCTTTCTCGATCCCCGGGTATGTCTTCGCCGCGCCCCTGCAGATGTATTACCTGATCGCTGCGCTCATCGTGGTGCTGTGCCTTTCGCTCCATGGCGGCATGCGCTCGGGCTTCGGCCGCGCGCTGCAGGCCGTGCGCACCGACGAGACTGCGGCGGCAGCGCTCGGCGTAAACGTCGCGCGCTACAAGCTCGGCGCCGTCTGTCTCTCCGCCGCCCTTGCCTCGCTCTCCGGCAGCCTCTACGCCTTCTATTTCCACTTCCTCTCGCCCGACATGGTCGGCGCGCCGCGGTCATTCGAGATGATCGCGATGCTGGTCGCGGGCGGCGAGGGAACACTGATCGGGCCAATCCTCGGCGTAGCGCTGCTGACTTTGATCCCGACCATCTTCCAGCCCTTCGCGCTCTATAAGACTTTCGCGGAAGGCGTGCTGCTGGTGCTGTGCTTCCTCTGGCTGCCGGAGGGCATGTTCGGCGCGGCAGCGGAATGGCTCGGGCGTTTGACCGGTAAGAAAAGCGATGCTCACCGCGCCGCGAAGGCCGTGCCATGAGCGAGACGGCGCTCGCCATCAGCGGTCTTACCAAGGCCTTCGGCGGTCTCACCGCCGTCAACAAGGTCAGCTTTAGCGTTCCGCAGGGCAGTCTCACCGCCGTGATTGGCCCGAACGGTGCCGGCAAAACGACGGTGTTCAATCTCGTTACTGGGCTTTATCAGGCCGACGCAGGCGATGTGCGCTTCCACGGTGATTCGTTGCTCGATCTCGCGCCGATCGAGATCGCGGCCAAGGGCCTCATTCGCACCTTCCAGGCAGCTCGCATCTATCCCGGCATGACGGCGCTCGAGAATGTGCTTGCCGGCGCGCATCTCCATGTGCGCTCGGGTGCTTGGCGGCAGATGCTGTGGCTCGGCAGCGCGCGCCGCGAAGAACGCGCTCTCATTGCGCGTGCCGACGCTCTCTTGGACCTCGTCGGGCTGGGCGCTTTCCGCGATATTGCCGCGACCGACCTGCCGATGGGCAGCCAGAAGCTTTTGGAAGTTGTGCGTGCGCTGATGGCACAGCCGCGGCTTCTGCTGTTGGACGAGCCGGCTGCGGGCCTCAACGATGCCGAGACGGCGGAGCTCGCCGAGCTCCTGCGCGCGGTGCGCGATGCAGGTATCTCGGTGATCGTGGTCGAGCACAACATGTCCCTGGTGATGGGTGTCGCCGATCAGGTGATCGTGCTCGATGCCGGCAGTGTCGTTGCCTCGGGCGCGCCGCGCGAAATCCAACAAGATGCGCGGGTCATCGCCGCGTATGTTGGAAGCGAGGCCCTGACATGAGCCTCGAGTTGAAACGAATCTCGACCGGCTATGAGGCGACCAATGTCATCCACGACATCGATTTGAGTGTCGGCGCGGGCGAGATCATCGCGCTCGTCGGCGCCAATGGCGCGGGCAAATCGACGCTCGTCAAAGCGATCTCTGGCATCGTCCCGGTCCGCCGCGGCGAGATCACGCTCGACGGCAAGCGCATCGATCGGACGAGCCCCGCTGCGCGCGTCGTCATGGGCATTGCACAGGTGCCGGAAGGTCGGCAGGTCTTCGCCGGCCTTACCGTGCGCGAGAATCTGCGGCTCGGCGGCTATGCGCGCGGCGCCGAGAGTGACCCCGCGGCTTTCGAGAAGAGCTTGGCTGCAATCGGCGAGCTTTTTCCCATCCTGTTACAGCGCCTCGACGAACCTGCGGCCAATCTCTCCGGCGGCCAGCAACAAATGCTGGCGATCGGTCGGGGCCTGATGGCCGAGCCGCGAATCCTCGTGCTCGACGAGCCGTCGCTCGGCCTTGCCCCCGTGCTCGTCGCCGAGATTTTCCGGCTTGTCGCCAGCTTGCGGGGTCAGGGACGCAGCATTCTGCTTTCGGAACAGAACGCGAAACTCTCGCTCGCGATTGCCGACCGCGCTTACGTGATCGAGAACGGACGCGTCACGCTTTCCGGCACGGGCGAAGAACTGCTGCATAACAGCGAAGTCGCCGAGCGCTATCTCGGCGTCGGTAAAGGCGTGTCGGTGGCGGATTCCGCGCGCCACGCGCAGCTCACCGACCGGCTGAGCACAATCCTCGGCCGATCCTAGACAAGCGATACCCGGCGCCGCCCTTCAGGCGACCAGGCCGCGCCGTCTAAATCGGCTGATTGCCAGCAGTCATCGACGCAGGACGCCGTAACGGCCCGAGGCGAGTCTTGATCATAACATGCGACTAAGCATGACGGGCGGGGTGGTTTTGCGGTAAGGCTTGGGCCATGCCAGAGCCGCGCAGAGCGATCCTCCATACCGACGCGTCGGTCGCCATCGGCGGCGGCCATGTTCGGCGCTGCCTCGCGTTGGCGGACGCGCTTCTTGAGGCGGGATGGGCGATATCGTTCGTTTGCGGCGCCGCGGCGGCGAAGATCGTTCCGGTACTCGGCATTCGAGGCTTCACGCTCATGGAGCCGGAGGCCTTTAATAAGGCACCGCAACCGTGCGATCTTCTGGTTGTCGATGACTATCGACTCGATGCCGCTTTCGAGCGCACCGCGCGCGCTTGGGCGAAGCGTATCCTCGTCATCGACGATCTGGCCAACCGTCCGCATGATTGCGATGTCCTGCTCGACCAAGCGCCGGGTCGCGAGCCCGGCGCCTATGCCGGGCTGGTCCCGAAAGAGAGTGAGCTGCTGCTCGGCCCGTCCTACGCGCTGCTCGATGGGCGCTTTCGCGCCGCGCGCCGGCAACGCCGGTCTATCGGCAACGTCGAACGCATCTTCGTCAATTTTGGGACGACCGATACGGCAAATGCGACGAGCGTGGTGCTCGATGCGATTGGTGCGGCGCAGCTCGGCGCAGCGGTCGATATCGCTATCGGCAGCGCGGCGCCGCATCTGGCGGCCCTGCGCGCCGAAGTCGCGGCACTGGGCCCTGCCGCTTTGCTTCATGTCGACGTCGATGATATGGCGGCGCTGATGCGCGGCGCCGATCTCGCGATTGGAGCCGGCGGTGTTGGCGCGCTCGAGCGCTGCGCGCTCGGCCTGCCTTCCGCGATCCTGACCGTTGCCGCCAATCAGCACGACAATGCCCGCGCCCTCGCTGCTGCGGGCGCCGCCGTTTATTGCGGCGATTTGGACGGCCAGACCGTGAGCGAAATCGCCGCGACGCTGAAGCGCCTCGCGGCCGACCAGGCCGGCCGGGCGGCGATGAGCCAGGCCGCTGCCGGGCTCGTCGATGGGCTCGGCGCGTCGCGGGTGCGCGTGCGCTGCGATGTGGCGCTGCGCGCGAAAGACGGCCGCACTATCTCGCTGCGCCAGGCAATATTCGCCGATTCGGCGGCGATGCTGGCCTGGCAATCGGCGCCCGGTGCCCGCGCCCATGCGCGCAATCCCGCCCTGCCGAAAGCGCAAGAGCATCAGCGCTGGCTGAAAGCCAAACTCGCCGATCCTGATTGCATCTTCAATATCGTGCTCCATGGCGACGAGCCAGCGGGGATTTTGCGTTTCGATCGCTTGCCGGCGCGCGACGCCTCGGAGGTCTCGATCCTGATTGCGGCTGAGCGGCAAGGGCTTGGCATCGGCGGCATCGCCTTGGCGCTGGGCAAGCGGCTATTGCCGAAAGAGCGGTTTATTGCGGTGATTCATGCCGGCAACCGGGCCAGCATTCGTATGTTCGAGGCCGCCGGCTATCGCGCTGCAGGCGCCGGCGAATGGATTCTGGAGCCGGCGGCTAGCGCTTGATCCCGGCCGCGCACCAAAACGGCACCGCGTTGGAAAAGCGGATATCCGTCAGGCCGCAGCGCTCCATCATCGCGGCGATCTCGGCCTTGGTCATGCGATGCTCGAGCCGCGTGCCAAATTTGTCGAGGGAGTCGGTGCGCATCGAGTAATAGCTGCGCCACCGGTAGGCGCTGAGCGGCCAATTATCGACCCGCGCGCCCAACTTCTCACAGAGCCGGGCGCCTCTGGCGAGCGGGAAATAGATCAGCGCCGCGAAGATCTCGGCGAGGAGCGATTTCAGCCAGAACGGCGCTTTGGAGACGGCGCGGCGAAGGAAATCGCTCAGCTGCCAGAGTGCGCGAAACCATGCGGGGCGATTATCAAAAGCGTAATAGAGATAGACCAGCATGGGAGCGCCGGGCTTGAGCTTTCGGACGCAAGCGGCGAGTCCGGCCGCGGGGTCGGGTAAATGATGAAGGACGCCGAGGCTGTAACCGAAATCCATGCTGGTATCGGCGAGGGGCATTGCGTCGATCGAGGCTTCGTGGATCGTCACATTGGGATGACCGGCAAGACGCTGGCGCGCGACGGCGAGCGCCGCGGGCGCCGCATCGATGCAGTGCAGATGTCCGACACGGCGGGCCACCAGTGGCGCCCAGCGGCCGCTGCCGCAGCCGGCATCGAAGCCTATCGCTTCGGGCGGCAGGATTTCCCAGGGGAAGACGGCGAAATATTCTCCGAACATCCGCGCCATCTCGTCGTTCGGGACGCCGCTTTGGTCGAAGCGCTGCCACTCGGCACCGAAATCCCGCACCGTTGCGCGGTCGATATTCTCGCGATTGCTGGTCATCACCTGACACTATAGAAAAGACGCGCGATGCCTGCCTCTGGCTATACGATCAGACGCGCAGCCACTCATAGGCGAGGTGATTGCCATAAGTATTCGCCGAAACGACGACCAGATTCCTAAAGAAGAAATAGCATAGGAAATACGCGGCGGTGCGGTCCGGATCATCGATGAACTTGTCACGCATCTTCGCGAACATTGACGCGGTCCAAATCTCGTCGACATCGATCTGCCAAAGCAGGCATTCCTCGCGGATGTGATCGAGCGGCGCGCTTACCATATCGACTTTGCCATCCCAGAACTGGCCGTCTGGTTTTCGGTAGACGGTGATGTGGTTCGGATGCGCCCGCGCAAGCTGGTCGAGATATTCCGTCGTCCCGTCATTCGACAGACCATTACAATGGAGCAAAGGGTCGATTCGGCCGCCCTTGGCCACGGACCAACCGGTATCATGGGACAGCGAGGCGACGCCTTCGACAATGTGCCAATGCCAATCGAATGGCAGCTTCAGCATTTCGCCGATATGAGCCTCTATGAAGGGCATGCCATTCAGCACGATGCTGAAGAAATGGATCTTCAGCGGCAGAGGAGGGCTGGTCGCGTCTCGACGACGGCGGACATTGGCGGCGCCCCATTGCGCCGGCAGAGTCTCGGGCGCAACCGCGACGACGCGGTGATAGACGCGCTCCGCTTCCGTTAAATGCCCATTCGTGACCAGGAGATCGGCAAGCGTCGCCCATTGGAATCTCGAGCGGCGCAGCGAGCGAGCAGTCGCTTCGTCGACTCGCCCCAATCTTTTCCTGTAGATCGCGATCGCTTCATCGAGGCGACCTTCGGCGGCCAACTCATCGGCGGTCGCGAACGGGTTGAGGAGATGGGATAATGCCCCAGGAAGCCGATTCGAAAGTAGGCGCCGGACGCCAAATGCGCCATTCGCGCGGTGCTCGTCGCGCAGCCGATTCCACGAACCTTTGACGGTTCGCCCGGCGCGCCGCACATAATCTGAAACTCGAGACATCTGGCTCGCGACGTCGACTAGGCTCGCGGCGGCCAATTCGGCGAAATCGATGGCGGGGACTGCGAGCGTGTCTCAACCAGCGAGCGGCGGATACTTGATTAAGAATCGCGGAAATCTCATACCTAATCAGCCTTCCGAAATCAACTTACGGCGCGCATGATCAAATTTTCGGTGGTCACCGTCGCAAAGAACGCGGCGGCGACATTGCAACAATGCATCGCAAGCGTCGCAGCCCAGCGCTATTCCGCGCTCGAATATATCATCATCGACGGCGCGTCGACCGACGACACGGCCGCGATCGTGTCACGCCACAAGGCGCGGGTCGATCGTTTCGTCTCGGAACCCGACCGCGGCATCTATGACGCGATGAACAAGGCGTTGAAGCTGGCCAGCGGCGATTTTGTGCATTTCCTTGGGGCGGACGATTACTTCGTTGATGGGAACGTGCTCCAGGAAGTTGCAAGCTTTATTGAGCAAGCCGGCGGCTGCGATCTCGTCTATGGGGGCATCGAGGTTCGTCACCCAAGCGGACGGACGGAGGTCTTCATGCCGCCTCCGGCTGAGTCGGCCTTGCGTTTTCTGGTATCGGGCTGCTTACCGCATCAGGCGAGCTTCGCCAGCCGCCGGGCTTTCGAACTGACGGGTGGCTTCGATGATCGATATCGGATCGCCGGTGATTACGATTGGTTTCTGCGCGTCGTGACCGATCCGCGCCTCGTGACGCGGCGCTTCGAGCGGATGATCGCTTCCTATCGAATCGACGGGCTCTCGAACCGGTTGGCCCAATCGCAGCGCGAGGCGTTCGCGATCCAAAATGCCGTTCCCGTGTTTCGCCAGCCGGAGTGGTTGCAAAGGCGCATTGGGATCTACCTGCGCGATTCGCTAGCGTACGGCCGGCAAGCCGAAGCGCTGTCGCGCCGACTCGGGCCGCGCATTTGGCTGCGGAAGACCATCCGTCTTTTGGGCTGTTTCGGCGCTTACCCATTCGAGCGGCTCATCGCGTCATTACGCCCGCAAACCTTGCGAGAGCCAGCGCTCGCGCGGCTTCAGGACCGTGTGCTCCGGCAACGAATCGAGAATGACGATCTTGGACGGCGATCGAATCCCAGCGGGCAACCGTTGCGGGCGCAGGCGGCGCCCGACTAAAATCGCGACATGGCCGATTTTCGTAGCTACTTAAACGACTCGCTGGCGGTGATGAGTGCCCTCGGCAATAGCCTCGATGCTGCGCGGGTTGAGCAAGCCGTCGCCGCTGTTTTGAAAGCGCTCGAAGCCGACAAAGCGTTTCTTATCTGCGGCAACGGCGGCTCCGCTGCCGATGCGATGCATATCGCGGGTGAGCTTGTCGGACGGTTCCTCAAAGAGCGCCGCGCCCTCAAAGCGATCGCACTGTCCGCCGATACCGCGATTCTGACAGCCTGGAGCAATGATTACAGCTATGACGACGTGTTCGCGCGCCAGGTCCATGCCTATGGCGAGCCTGGCGCGGTCCTTCTCGCGATCAGCACCAGTGGGCGCTCGAAGAACGTCGTCGCCGCGGTTGCGGCGGCGAAGGCCAAGGCGATGACGGTGATCGGCCTCACCGGCAAAGGCGGCGGCAATCTCGCGCCGATGGTCGATATTCTGCTCGATGTCCCCTCGACTTCGACGCCCCTGATCCAGCAGGCGCATATGTGCCTTTACCATTATCTTTGCGCAGAAGTGGAAGCGCGCCTCGCGCCGCGGTAGAGGCTGCGCTAGACGCGGCCGAGAATATAGGAAACTGCCTCCCGCAGCGATTTGACGATTGCCTCGGGCTTAACCGCTTCGTCTTGTTTAAAGCCGTAATCGATGAAAATCGTGTGACAGCCAGCGGCTTGCCCGGCTTTGACGTCGCGCCACCGGTCGCCGACCATATAGCTCGTGCTGGTATCGATATCGTGCTCGGCGGCCGCTTCGAGAATCATGCCGGGCAACGGCTTGCGGCAGGTGCAGCGATCAGCGCTGTTGTGAAAGCAGATCTTGATGTCATCGAGCGGCAGCCTTCGCCGCAATTCGGCGTGAAAAGCATCGACCGTAGCCCGGGGCGTGATGCCGTCGGCGACATCGGGCTGATTGGTAATGACGATCGCTAGAAATCCCGCCGCTTTGAGGCGCTCCACTGCATCTTCGACGCCCGGCAGCAGCTGGAATTCACTCATGTTGCGTGGCGCATAAGGCCGGTTATCGCGGACGAGGTTGGCGTTGAGAACGCCATCACGATCGAGGAAAACCGCACGAGCCGACATTGATAGACAATCGCCCATTTTATCGCCGCAACACGTGCAGACTAGACATGGGTCGCGGCCACCGGCAATAGTCGCGGCGCGACGAAATGCTCACCCTCATTACCGCCACCCTCAATGCCGCTCGCTTGCTCGACCGAGCCGTCGCAAGCGCCGCAGGGCAGGGAATTGCTTATCAGCATATCGTCGTCGATGGCGGGTCCAGCGACGAAACCGGTGCGATTTGCACCCGTCATGGCTCGATTGACTTCGTTCTCGCGCCAGGCTCCTCGATCTATGAAGCCTGGAATATCGGTATAGAGCGCGCGCAAGGCGCCGCGCTGCTGTTCCTCAACGCCGATGACGAGCTGGCTCCCGGCGCCATGGCAGTGGTCGAGCGGACGCTGCGCGAGCGGCCAGAAGCGGAAATCATCGCGGGACAGGCTCTCGTCGGCGATGATGATGCGCCGCTGGCACCGCTGGTTCGCCATATCGCCGCGTCGGACGATGCGTTCTCCGTCTCCCAACTCGTCTGCGGGGTTCCGGCGATCAACGCGCTGGCCTTTCGACCGTCACTCTTTCGGCGCTACGGCAAGGTCGAGACGCGCTATCGCATCGCTGGCGACCGGGCTTTTCTTCTCCGTCTTGCCCTCGCTGCCGAGCCGCCGCGCATCGCTACGGTGGATGCCGTGCTCTATCGATATCATGTGAATAGCGGCTCGCTGACACTGAAGCGCAGCCTCGAGCAACGTTTGCGTGTTGCCCGCGATCATCTCGCCCTCTCTCGGCAGTTGCTCGGCGAAGCGCCGCCGGTGGAGGCGGCTCGATGGTTGCGCCATCTGCGCCGACGCGAGGGCACCGTCGCCGCCTTGCGCTGTGTTGCCGCCGGCCGGCCGGGCGAAGGCCTGGAATTCCTGCGCGCCTTCTTCGGCTAGCTAAGCGAGCTGCTCGGCGGCGTTCTGGACGAACCAGCCGTAAGCGTCGGCGAGGCCTTCGCGGAGACCGATCTGCGGTCGCCAACCCATGCCGCCGAGCTTCGAGACGTCGAGCAGCTTGCGCGGCATGCCGTCGGGTTTGTCGGTGGCGTAACGCAGCCTGCCGTGGAAGCCGACGATCTCGGCGATCAGCTGCGCGAGCTCGGCGATGCTGACATCCTCGCCCCAGCCGATATTGACGTGGCTCTCGTCAGAATAACGTTCCATCAGGAACACGAGCGCATCGGCGAGGTCGTCGACATGGAGGAATTCGCGCCGGGGCTTGCCGGTGCCCCAGATCTCGACCTCGGACGCGTCCGTCACTTTGGCCTTGTGCGTCTTCGCCAGGAGCGCGGGGATCACATGGCTCGCCTGCAGGTCGAACGTGTCGCCCGGCCCGTAGAGATTGGTGGGTTGCGCGGAAATGAAGTCGCTGCCGTACTGACGCCGATAGGCGGCGCAGAGCTTCAGGCCCGCGATCTTCGCGATCGCATACCATTGGTTGGTCGGCTCGAGCGCGCCGGTCAGCAGATGCTCCTCCTTCATTGGCTGCGGCGCGAGGCGCGGATAGATGCAGGACGAGCCGAGGAAGAGCAGCTTCTTGACCCCGATGCGCCGCGCAGTCTCGATTACATTTCCTTCGATCATCATGTTGTCGTAGAGGAATTCCGCGGGGCGTGTGTCATTGGCGAGGATGCCGCCCACGGTCGCCGCGGCGACGAAGACCGTGTCGGGCTTGTTCGCGACGAGCCAGGCTTCGGTCTCGGCCTGGCGGCGCAGATCCACCTCTTTGTGAGGAACGGTGAGGATCTCGCAATCGATCTTTTGGAGACGCCGCACCAGCGCGCCGCCCACCATGCCACGATGGCCGGCAACGAAGATGCGCTTGCCGCGGAGTGGATAGATCACCGACTGCATGCTCTCAGCCTTGACCCGCGGCGGCCGCGCCGCGCGCCGGAGCCGCGAAGCCCGCCTGCTTCAGCGTGCGCTCTTGCTTCGCCAGATCGAGATCATGCGCCACCATGGTGCGGATCAGCTCCTGGAAGCTCATGCGCGGCTTCCAGCCCAGCTTGCTGCGCGCCTTGGACGGATCGCCCTGCAGGTAGTCGACCTCGGTCGGACGCAGATAGCGCGGATCGAGCTCGACATATTTCTGCCAATCGAGGCCGAGTTCGTCGAAGGCCAGCTCCACCATCTCTCTGACGCTGTGGGCTTCGCCGGTCGCGACGACATAGTCGTCCGGCGCGTCCTGCTGCAGCATCAGCCACATCGCCTCGACATAATCGCCGGCGAAACCCCAATCGCGCTTGGCATCGAGATTGCCGAGGAAGAGCTTTTCCTGCAGCGCTTCCTTGATGCGCGTCGCGGCGCGAGTGACCTTGCGCGTGACGAAGGTCTCGCCGCGCCGCGGGCTCTCATGGTTGAAGAGAATGCCGTTGCAGATGAAGAGCCCATAGGCTTCGCGATAATTCACCGCATACCAATGCGCCGCGACCTTGCTTACAGCATAAGGGCTGCGGGGATAGAACGGCGTCGCTTCGCTCTGCGGCGGCTTCGCCACCCCGAACATTTCCGACGAGCCCGCCTGATAGAAGCGCGGCTTGCGGCCACTGACCGCCGCGTGATCGCGCAGCGCTTCGAGCAAGCGCAAGGTGCCTATGGCGACCGCCTCGCCGGTATATTCCGGCACCTCGAACGAGACCATCACGTGGCTCTGCGCGCCGAGATTGTAGATCTCGTCGGGTTCGACCTTCTCAAGGACGCGGCGTAGCGCCGTGCCGTCCGTCAAATCGCCGTAGTGCAGCGCAAAATTAGCGCCGCCGACGTGCGGATCGTGATAAAGATGATCGACGCGATCGGTGTTGAAGAGGCTGGCGCGGCGCATTAGCCCGTGGACCTCGTAGCCCTTACCGAGGAGAAGTTCGGCCAGATACGACCCGTCCTGGCCGGTTACTCCCGTGATCAACGCGCGCTTTGCCATCGTCGTCCCTGCAGATTGTCGGATATTAGGCGAAATCCTCGTCCCATGCGACGGGAATGGCGGCGCTCGCGGCTGACCCCTATCGCCTTCCCCCGGTGGAGCAGCGGACGTGTCGCCATCGGCTTGGCGGCAGCGTGGCCATCCCTCTCCCCAGCCAAGTCCAACCTTCGACGCGCCTGAACAGCGCATCGCGGTGGAGGTTCCGTGACACGCAGCAAAGGAGGAACTGGGTGGCGAAGGCGGGGGTTGTTGAACAGTTCCTCACTTTTAAGCGAGGTTTTGTCATGACACGCGTGGTTCCAAAATTTGCGACCGCCGCGGCGGTTGCCGCTTTGCTCGCCTTCGGTGCCGGCGCTGCTTCGGCGCAATCGTCGGGTCCCGGTGCAGCCGCGCCGTCGCGCAGCGCGGCTCCTCCGAGCAGCAACGCTCCATCGACCAGCAACGCGCCGTCGACCAGCAACGCGCCAATGAAAGATCCGCTCTCCTCGGAAGACATTTCGCAGATCGAGGGTAGCTCGGTTGTAGCCAGCGACGGCAGCAGCATCGGCAAGGTCTCTACCGTGCTGATGGATCCGGCCAGCAAGAAGGTCGATCGTCTCGTCGTGGCGGAGGGCGGCGTTCTCGGAGTCGGTGCGCATAAGGTAGCTTTGCCGGTGGACGCCTTCCGTTGGGATGCACAGAAGCATCAATTCGCGATCCAGAAAACGGCCGACGATCTAAAGGCGATGCCGGAATGGCAGCAGCCGCAACTTGCCGAAGCGCCGAGCGGCGGGTCGACACGGAGCTCTGCCCCGGCCGCGTCGCCGCCGCCGACCTCGCGTGAGGCGGGCAGCGCAGGCGCCAATGGATCTTCCCCGGCTGGAGCCGCCTCGACGCCCGCCGAACCGGCGAGCAAGACCCACTAAAAGCGCCCGATAACGTTCGGTGGAGACCATGCGCCCGGTCGGGATGGAAGTCCCGGCCGGGCGTCTCTTTGGCACATCGTCCTGGACTTGAGCCGCGCCTGCTAGATGCTCTAGCGTGGCGCAATGCGGTTTCGCATCGTCTTATGCCTGTTGGTGCTGGCCATCGTCGCGGCTTGGGGCGTCGGGCGCGCGACGTTGAGCAAGCCTTCGACGGTCAACCGCTATGCGGTGATCGATGGTGACACTTTCCTGTTTTATCCAAAGACCTGCATCTTCACTGTCTTGAAGCTCGGTTGCCTGCCGCAGTTGCTGCGGCTCGAAGGCGTCGATGCTTTCGAAGGCCGCCAGACCTGCCATGACGCGCTCGATCAGGTTTGGCCTTGCGGCCAGATCGCGACAGACCGTTTGAAGCAGCTCGTAGCGCGGCTGGATTTCACCTGCCGGATCGATCCCGAATTCACCGACCGGCACGCGCGCGAATTCTCCGTCTGCTTCGCCGATGGGCGCGATGTTGGCGCGACGTTGGTACGCGAGGGGCTGGCCTTCGCTTATGGTCGCGACCGACAATATTTGCCGCTCGAGAACGAGGCCAAAGCGGCCCGGCGTGGCGCCTGGGCGGGACAATTTATTCGGCCCCAATATTTCCGCCTCGGCGCCACAACTTAGGTGGGTCCGCACGATCGGCCAACTGATCGGGCCAGGCGGGCGGCTTCATGCCTCCCTTTGACGGATGAAGTCCCGCCACACCGGCGCGATACGCTCGCCCTGGAAATTCGAGGTCGTCGGGTAGGGAATGGTGGCGCTGAAATTCGCGTCCCATTCCGCTTCGGTGACGACCGGCGCGTGGTAATGCGCTTTCGGCAGCAGCCTCGCCAAGCGCTGCGCGGCTGCAGTCGGGTGAGTTGGATCGACGCCGCCGGTGACGCTCGCGGGCACCTGGATCGAGGCCCATTCGTCATCGCCCAAGCGGCAACCGGCGATCGGCAGATCGCCGCTGGTGATGAAGAAGGCTTCCCAATAGGCCATTCGGCGAACGAATTCGACGGGGTTCATTGCCAACAGTCGCTGGCGATTGCCGGGGTTCTGCTTGATGGAGGCGGCGAAATGATTGGTCTCGGTCACGGCTTTCATGCCGCCGCGCAGCGCGGCGCGTGTATAAGCTTGATAGAAATTCTTCGGCAGTCGGCCGGCCGGATAATCTCCGCCCGAGCACCAAGCGAGCATTAGCCCTTTCACCAGCTTCGGATATTTGACGCAGAGCAGCGGAGTCACTCGGCACCCGGCATATTCGCCCACATAACAGGGGCCGAGTTTCAGCGCCTCGATCAGCGCCGCGAGGTCGTCGGCCCAGATGTCCGATTCCGACTGGTCGCCAGCGACAACGATATCGGCGCGCGCATCGGTGTTGCGGCGGTCCCAGGTGACGACACGAAAATCCTTGGCCAGGGCGGTCGCGACCACGCGATGCACATAGCCGCCCCAGCGCCCGCCAGGCGTCAGGACAACACTGACCGATCCGCTGCCGAATTCTTGGTAGCTGATCGTGCAGCCATTGAGCATAAGATCAGGCATGATAGCTCGGTCCCGACAACATAATGTTGCGCGCGGCTCGGGTTGTCCTTCGCACTACCGCGCCGTAGCAATTACGGTAATATCAAGAGCGCGAAGCGCGCGCGAGCCGAATTTCGAGTCTGCAATCGCAATGGCGATCATCGAGGTCACGGGGGTCAGCAAGACCTATCACGATGCCGCCAGCGACCGCGTGATCCGCACCCTCGACAAGATCAGCCTCGCGGCAGAGGAAAACGATTTCCTGATTCTGTTGGGACCGAGCGGTTGCGGCAAGTCGACTCTGCTCAACATCATTGCGGGCCTCGTCCCCCACGATCCGGATGGCGGCCGCGTGCTGGTCGCGGGCAAGCCTGTGACGGGCCCTAATCCCAAGCTGATGGCTTATGTGTTCCAGGATCCAGTGCTCTATCCCTGGCGCACGGTGTTAAAGAATGTCGAATTCGGCCTCGAAGCGCAGGATGTCGAAAAAGCGCAGCGGCGCGAGCGCGCTCTGAAGTATCTCCGGCTCGTCGGACTCGAGGAATTCGTCGACGCCTATCCGCGGCAGCTTTCGGGCGGTATGGCCCAGCGCGTTGCGTTGTGCCGCGCCCTGGCGCTTGAGACCGACATCATCCTGATGGACGAGCCTTTTGCTGCGCTCGACGAGCAGTCGCGCATTTTGCTCGGCGACGAGTTGGTCTTGCTCTGGCGTCAGGTTCGACGAACCATCGTTTTCGTGACGCATAGCCTCACCGAAGCGGTCTATCTCGGCCAGCGCATCGCCGTGTTCACGGCGCGGCCGGGCCGCATCAAGCTCGACATTGCCAACGATCTGCCGCGGCCGCGCGCGATCGGCGGGGCGGAGTTCAATCGGATGGTCGACCTCGTATGGCAGCAGCTCAAGGTTGAATCACAGGCTGCCTCGGCGAGCGGCAGAGTAGCGGCGCGGCAGGAAATCCTGCTGCCGAAAGAATAAGCGATGCACAAGCTCTCCCCGACTCTCGCGCGCTTGCTGCTCGTGCTCGTGTTGCTCGTGCTGTGGGAGATCTTCACGCGTTTCTCGTCGGTGAGCGCGATTTTGATCGCGCCGCCAAGCGCGATCCTGTGGCAAATGGCACAAATCTTGGTCCGCGCGAGCAACGTGCCCGATTTCTATGCCAATGCCTGGCTGACCATCGTCGAAATCCTGATTGCCTACGCGGTCACAGCGGCTATTGGCGTGCTCGCCGGCATTGCCGTTGCGAGCTCAAAGGTGATCGGCGACGCATTCGAGCCCATCCTTCTCGTCCTCTATGCCGTGCCGAAGATCATTCTCTATCCGGTGATCGTGCTGATGATCGGAACCGGCCCCGCAACGAAGATCGTGTTCGGCGTGTTCGTCGGAATTTTCGTTATCATCTTCAATACGGCGGCGGGGCTGCGCCAGATCGAGCCCAATTACCTGCGCCTCGCGCATTCGCTCGGCTATGGCGGCGCCAAGATTTTCTTCAAGGTCCAGCTTCCGGCAGCGGCCCAGACTGTCCTTGCGGGGCTGCGCCTGGGCTTCGGTTACACGATCATCGGCGTGCTCACGGGCGAGCTGCTGCTGGTCAATGCCGGTCTCGGCTATCTGATCGATTGGGCGTCGGTCAATTACTATACGGCGCAGCTCTATGCGCTTATCGTCATCACGCTGGCGATCGGCGTCGTCGCCAATTATGTCGTCGGCCGCATCGAGCGGCACTGGGTCCGGGGATGACCCTGCGCCAGCCCAAATACCTCACGCTCGCCATTCGCTTCGCAGCGCTCGGGATCTTCCTATTGGTCTGGGATCTGGCGGTAAGGCTCGGCTGGATCGATCCGCTCTTTTTAGCGACGCCACTCGACACACTCGAGCATCTCGTGCCGGTCGCCGAGCATGCCGCGCCCGATCTGGCGATCACGGTGACGACCTTCCTCAGCGCTTTTGCTGCCGGCGTGATCGTCGCGCTGGCGATCGGCTTCGCGATCGGCATCTCGCATTACAGTCGCAGAATGCTGCTGCCGCTGCTTGCGCTCGGCGTGACCATCCCGAAAGTCACGCTGCTGCCACTCTTCATCCTCTGGTTCGGGATCGCACAGACGCCGGTCATTGTTTTTGGCGCGCTGTCGGGATTCTTTCCGATGGTCATCAATGTGATGACGGCAGGAGGCGAGGTGAAGCCCAATCAGGTGCTGCTCGCCAAGGCAATGGGCTTCGGGCCGCTCCAGATTTTCCGCAAGGTCACTCTTCCCGCAATGCTGCCGGTGCTGGTGTCGGGGCTGTTCTACGCCTGCAACGCTTCGATGATGGGCGTCTTCATCGTCGAGTTGGCGCTGGCGCGGCACGGGCTCGGCGCGGTCGTCCATGATCTCGCGGTGACGTTCCAGACCGCCGATATGTATGCAGCGGTTTTGCTCACTGCCTCGATCACCGCCGCGGTCAATATGGCGCTTTGGTATGCCGCACGGTATTTTGGCCGCTGGCGCTATTAAAACGGCATAGGAAGCGCGGGGGCTCGCGGCGATGAAAAAATCGATTTTCTTGGGCATGGCAGCGTTGGCGGTCTCGACACAGAGTGCCGTGGCTCTCGATAAGATCAGCTACGGCACCGCGGTGAAGCTGTCGCCGGTCTATTACCTGCCTGTGCTCGCGGGCCAGGAGCAGGGCATCTTCAAGAAGAACGCGCTCGAGGTCGAATGGGTGCCGGCGAATAGCGGCCCCGACTTCCATCGCGCACTGGCCGCCGGCGCGGTGCAGATCGGCTCCTCGAACAGCGCCACCGACATTCCGGCGATCGGCCGTGGCGCGCCCTCGGTGATCGTCGCCGATCTGCAGACCGCCGACAATTTCGGTATTTGGGTTTCGACCAAAGGCCATATCAACACGATTCAGGATTTGAAGGGCGCGAAGATCGGCGTGTCACGCCTAGCGGGTGCCGAGGATTCCTACGGCAAGCTGGTGGCGAGCAAGGCCGGGATCGAGGGAATGCAATACACCGCGAGCGGCGGCGTCGAGGCGAGCATGGCGCTGCTCGTGACCGGCAGCATCGACGGTGTCGTGCTGACCCCGCATCAGATGATCGACTTGAAGCTGCAAGGTAAGGTCAAGGAGATCGCCGAGGTCGAGAAATACAAGCCGCAGCCCTGGGTGTCCTACACCATCGTCGCGGCGAAGGATTTCGTCGCCAAGCAGCCTGATGTCGCGAAGCGCATCACCAAATCGATCCTCGAAGCCAACGCCTATATCACCAGCCCGGCTGGCGAGCCTTGGGCGCTCGCGAAGATGAAAGAAGAAAGCCATTATTCCGATGCCGCCGCGCCGGCGGTCTATGACGAGACGACGCTCAGCAAGGACGGCAAGATCGATCGCGCGGCGATAAAGAACGTCGTCGATTTCATGGTGCAATATGATCTCATCAAGGCGAGCGACGTGCCGAACATCGATGCGCTGTTTACGGATCAGTTCGTGAAATAGCGGCCAGTCCGCAGCAAACGAGGCAAGACGATGCTGTCGGCGGCCGAGAACGACCTTCTGACGCGGACCGGCAAGGGAACGCCGGCGGGCCATTATTTCCGCCGCTTCTGGATGCCGGCCCTGCTTTCGAAAGAGCTTCCTGCTCCGGATTGCCCGCCGGTGCGCGTGACGCTGATGGGAGAGCCTCTCGTCGCCTTTCGCGACAGCACCGGCGAGGTCGGGCTGATCGATCGCTATTGCGCGCATCGCCAGATGGATTTGTTCTTCGGCCGCAACGAGGATTGCGGCCTTCGTTGTGTGTATCACGGCTGGAAATATGACGTCAGTGGCCAATGCGTTGAGATGCCGACCGAGCCGCCGACCAGCGCTTACAAGGACCGAATCCGGGTTACCTCTTACCCGTGCCAGGAGCATGCGGGCATCGTCTGGGCCTATATGGGGCCGAAGCAACTGGCAGTCGAGTTCCCGCAATTCGAATTCAACACGCTGCCGAAGGATTGCTTCTTCATCCGCAAGAGCCTGCTCGAATGCAATTACCTCCAGGCGATGGAAGGCAACCTCGA
>Ga0134128_10003552_pt1 | contig 19033 bp, 16 predicted proteins | sample KB31754_FD_96462 | JGI IMG/M metagenome (GOLD analysis project Ga0134128, IMG submission 96462) | Terrestrial soil microbial communities with excess Nitrogen fertilizer from Kellogg Biological Station, Michigan, USA - KB3-175-4 | ecosystem: Environmental > Terrestrial > Soil > Unclassified ...
AAGAAGTAGCGTCGGACAAGGCCGCGGCGTCTGGCGCGTGCGATCGCAAGGCGGCGGAGCGTCCTCATGGGGCATCTGGCAGTGTCCGATAGGTGCCTGGCGGCACCGGGGCTTCGCCAACGCTGCGAGCGTGCGTGGCAGGCGTCGCGGCCCCGGCGAAACTTCTTACACACGGCCTAAAGCGCCGGCGGGTCAGCGATTGCCCTTCGCGGAGCTGATATCGCCGAGCGCCGACTCCGGGTCGCGCTCGATGGCCAGATCACCGAGCGAGACGATGCCGACCGCCCGGCCGTTCTCCAGCACCGGCAGCCGGCGTACCGAGTGCTCGCGCATGACCTGCACGGCCCGGCCCACCTCGTCGTTGGGGGAGACGCTGACCAGTTCGGCGCTGCACGCCTCCTTGACGCTGTGCTGATCCGGGTCACCGCCCTCACACAGCACTCGCACGACCAGGTCGCGATCGGTGACCAGGCCGCGGACCCGCTCGCCCTCCGTGACGAGCACCGCGCCGATGTCCTCGTCGCGCATCCGCCGCGCGACCTCCACCACCGAAGTACCAGGCTCGACGCTGACCGGGGCGTTGGTCATGATTTCCCGCACCTGCTGGGCCATGGGACCTCCTCTTAGCTCTATTGATTCGGTCTTGCCGATCCGCTGCCACGTCCGTGGCCGCGGTTGCTGCCGCGGGCGCATGACGCCCGCTCGCGGCCCCTGCTACCCGCACGCCCGCGAACTGCACGGTGGCTGCACCACATTTGCCCCGATTGGCCAGAAGTCCGGTCGTGATCTGCCTCTTACCCGAGCGACATGATGAGCCGCAACAGCGTGGTGGGTGCGGTGCTCATGAAGTCGTTCGGCCAGCGGATCCGCTTGCAGCCGTCGAGTTCGACGAGCAACCCGGCCCCGGGCCCTTCCAACGAGGCGAACCGGGTCGCCTTGGCGGTGCAGGCGGGCGCGGGTGTCTGACTCGCGTTTCCGAGTGCGGCGGCGATTGCGGTTTGCTGCGTGGCGGTGAGCTTCGCGCCGCGCGTGAATGAGCCCACTGCGATGTAGTCACCGGCAGCAGGCGGCTCGATGGTGTAGACGCACACGGTTTCCGGAGCCGGATTCATCGGCCGGCGCACCTTGCTCCACGGCTCGGGTGTGCCGGTCACCGGGTGCTCGAACATGTACTTGTATTGCGCCGAGCATCCGGTGTCGATCTCAGCCTGCGTGCGCGTCTGGTGCAGCCGCTGCTCGGTCTCCGTGCGCCAAGGTAGGGCGTTGATCGCGTTCGTCACCTGTGGCAGCGGGAATCCGCACACGGCGGTCGGTAGTAGCGGACTGATCACTTTTCCGCTCGTGTCGACCAGCGCGAAGGGTTCCATGACCAGCCCCACCGCTGGGCACACAGTGTCAGGTGATCCGGTCTGCGAGGGCAGGTGCAGATCCGCGAGAAGGCCGGCCAGCCCGGAATCAGCACGCTGCGCGTCAGCGAACTGCCACTCGCCGTCGCCAGGCACCATCCGGATCGGGGATTCACAGCGTATGGCGGCGATCGGGTGGAAGTCCGGCGGCAGCGCGACCTGCTTTACCCCGGAGCGCAGCTTGGCGATCGCCGGATCAGGGGACGTGGATGGGCAATCGGTTCCAGGCGGCATCATGAATGCGTTGCCCACTCCGGTATTCGCGCCGGGCGGGGTAGTGGCAACTTGCCCTGGTGGTATCGCGCTTGCGTGCCGCGCCGTGGAGCTCGCGCAACCGGCGCTGAGCCCGGCCAGCAGCGCTGCCAATGCCGCGAGCGCTCGACGATTGATGCTCATGTCCATCCGCCCCGTTCAATCACTGGCCCCGCTCTCGGGACCGTCGCGCCCTTGGACGGAGCGGATCCCTATCGGGTTCCGTACCCAACCTTAAGAACTGGTCTAGACCCTTGACCGTGTCCTGGCCGTCGCGCTTCACTGCTGAAAACCGCAGCACCAGCACCAGACGTCGCGGCGCCGGCGCCTTTCCCAGTCCCATCGACCCGCCGGACCGGACCGCTCACCGCGCGGATCCGCCCGGCCAGGACCGAAGAAGGCGCGAACGACTGTGAACCTCCTCTCGGCGACACTCCTCAGCAGGCGTGCGCGGTACTGGATCGCCGCCACCGCGGCGGCCGCCGCGGGCGCCGGGGCCGTCGCGCTCGTCCCGCTCAGCGCCGCGAACGCGGCCGGAACGGCCGCCGCCTCGGCCTTGCCCGCCTGCCCCTTCTGGGCGGCCGGAATCACCCCGCCGGCCCGTTCCGTCACCCCGTGGACCGCGCCGTTGCAGACCGCGCAGGCGGCGAACTTCACCGGCAGGCCTGCTGCGCCGACGCTGAGCGGCAGCCTCGCCGACGGCCAGGTGACCGTCACCATCGCGAAGGTGCCGAACGCGGTCGCGTACAAGGTGTGGCGCGACGGCGTGGACATCGGATACGTCAGCTACTGGGGACAGACCACGCCGCTGACAGTCACCGACACCGCGCCGTGTCAGAACGCGTATTACGACGTGGTGGCGATGTACGACACCAGCGGTAGTGACGCCTCGATGGGGCAGCTCTCTCAGCCGTACTGGCTCGGCTCGAACGGCGCCATCGCCACCGGGGCCGGCAGCGTCCCGGCGGGCACCAAAATCAACATGCTGGTGACCTCGTACAACGACGTCGGCCAGGCCGCTTCCGGCTACAACGCCCAACTCGGTGGCTGCGCGACCGATCCACGGGTGATCCCGTGGGGCACCTACTTCAACATTCCCGGATATGGCGATTGCGTCGCGATCGACATCGGCACCTGGATCCAGAACGACACCGTGGATGTGTGGCTGCCCGGAACTCAGGCGAACGGCTGGGGAGTGCAGAACCGGACGCTCACCGTGATCGCGAACCCGTACGGCGGCACCCCTCCGAGCGGCACCCCCTCGGCCTCGGCATCCGCCTCGGCGAGTGCCTCGGCCAGCGCGTCACCCTCCGCCTCGCCGAGTTCGTCACCGAGCAAGTCGCCCTCGCCCTCTGCTTCCCCGACGCCGTCATCGGGCGGCAGCTGCGCCCCGGCCTGGAACCCGAACACCTCATACGTGCCGGGCAACAAGGTCTCGTATCAGGGAACGAACTACACCGCGACGTACTACTCGACCGGGGCGGTACCGAGCGCCGCATCTTCGTGGGCGGTCTGGTCCAGCACCGGACCTTGCTAGCGCCGAAGCGCTAGACGCCCGACCGGACCGGTCCCGGGGGTGGAGGCTCGTGGTCGCGGCCGCCACCCCCCGGGCCGCATTTCGTCGCCCGGCCCGAGTCGCGGGGCCGGAATGGTCATGGTGAGCCGCTCGAAGGCGTTCGGCGCGGCACCACTCGCACCGGTCACTGTATGAGGACCACTCTTAGCCGCGTCGCATTGCATGGGGTCCACTACTGTGGGTAGCAAGAAACCTGCTGTCTGCGTGCGTCCGGAACACGAACGGTGGCTCGGAGGTCGGAAGATGACGACGAACGGCAGTGCGAGGCAACTCGCCATGAAGTTCGCGCAAGTCTCGCGCACCCTACTCGACCAGCCGTCCGTCGAACGCGCCCTGCAGGACATCGTGGAGCTGGCCGCCCGGAGCGTGGAAGGCGCGAAGACGGCCGGTATCACCGTGGTGAGCCGCGACAAGCAGCTGATCACCCGCGCGTACACCGACGAAGTGGTAATCAAGGTGGATCAGGCGCAATCCAGATTCCACGAAGGTCCCTGCATGTCAGCGGGGGAGGTCGCACACGAGGTGGTGTACCGGATCGACGACATGGGCGCCGAACAGCGCTGGCCCCGCTTCGCGCAGGAGGCCGCGCGCCTCGGCGTCGGCAGCATGGTCGCGTGTAGCCTGCCCTCGGAGCACGGCGGGACCGCCGCGCTGAACCTGCACGCTCCGGTGCCAGCCGCGTTCGACGACGCAGCGGTGGAGGTGGCGTCCATCTACGCCGCGCACTCCGCGGCCGCGCTGAATCAGGCCTCGTTGATCGCGTCACTGCGCTCCGCGATGATCAGCCGGCAGGTGATCGGCGAGGCGACCGGAGTGCTGATGGAACGTCATCGGGTCGACTCGCGGCACGCTTTCGGCATGCTCGCGCAAACCTCGCAACGCCTCAACGTGAAGTTGCGGCACATAGCGGAATACGTTGTGCGCACCGGGCAGAATCCGGATCAGATCCGTCGCGAGGACCTGCCCTAGAGCTCGCCGTCCCCGGTCACGTGCCGAGGCGCGGCCGCCGAATAGCCGAGTACGGACTCCGGCGGCAGAGTACGGCGCACCACAGCCCGCGCCACGTCAGTCACCCGCGTTCGCCGCGCCCGCGCATACTCGCGCAGCGCCTCACCCGCCTGCGCGATCTCGATCCCGCCGAACTGCGCCAGCACCCCCTTCGCCTGCTCGATCGCCACCTTGTTGGTGATGGCGGCCTGAAGCCGGGCGATGATGTCCTCCGGCCCGGTCTGCGGGGAGGGCCAGCGCAGCATCGACAACGCGGCGACGTCGGACAGTGCCTGAGCCAGGTGCAGGTCCTCATCCGTCGACGGATCCGGACGCGCGTAGAACAGATTGACCGCGCCGATCACGCTGTCACGCAGCCGCAAGGGAACCGTGGCGATCGCGCCGAACCCCGCTTCGAGCACAGCGGGGACGAGTTCCGGCCACTGCTCCTCGTGCGCCTCGATCGGCAGTGCGATCACCGACTCGCCGGAGCGGTAGCACTCGACGCACGGACCCTCGCCGAGCTGCAACTGAAAGAGTTCAAGGAAAGCGGCGCGCTGCTGCGAGGCCGCGATCGCGCGCAGCCGGCCGCGTCCGTCGGACATCATCACGCCGGCGGCGTCCGCGCTGCTGAGCGCGACGCAGTGGGCGGCCAGCCGCTCGAACAAGTCGACCATGTCGAAGTCCTCGCCGAGCGTATCCGCCAACCCTACGAAAGCGTCGCTCAACTGCCGATCCCGGCCCATGCCCACCTCCTTCGTCCCGCTCACTGCGGCGCCCGGTTCCGGGCCCGAATTCGATCGCGGCGGCTAAGCCTCATCAGCGCCGCCGAACTGCATCCTGCGGTTGACTACTTCGTGTGCGAGGGCGGTGAGTGTCATCTCGCTGGCGAACGCCCGGGCTCGCAGCATCAGCAGCGCCTCTTGCGCCCCGACGTCGCACTGGATCATCACCATTCCAGTCGCCTGGTGCACTTCGTCGTGGTCGACCTGACCGCTGAGCCAGCCCAACTCGGCATCGCCTTCAGCGTATTCAGTCTCGCCCCGTCCGGCGCAAAGGCGAAGTACGCAGAGCGTAACGGCGTCGGCGATTAGCAGCGCCGCACCCAACTCGGCCGCGGCCAGTGGTCCGGGGCTGTCCCGATACAGATCGAGCGTGCCGGCCGAGATCGCGCCGATGCCGAGCGGAAAGGAGAACACGGCCTTTGCGCCGACCTCCAGCGCGCGCAGCGCGAATACCGGCCAGCGCCGCGCGTCCTGCGACTTGCTCAAATCCGCGGCGAACACCGGGGCGCCGATCGAGAAGGCGTGCGGACACGGCCCGTCGCCCAAGGTGTACTGGACCTCAGCCAACTGCCTGGCCGCGTCGTCGGATGAGCAGAGCAGGCGCCACACCGCGCCCTGCGCCATCAAGGAAATGGACGCCCCGGTGACGGAAAGCAGCTCCGTGGACAATGCGCACAGCCGCGCCGGGATCTGGCCGGCTTCGGCGCCACGGATGCTCGCCAGGACCGACTGCGCCACGTGCGCCGGGTCGCTCGGGTGCTGGCCTGCCAGGTCACCCCACCTCCGCCCGTCGTCGAACACCGGTCAATCATTTCACGCGGTGCCCACCAGGCCGCACAAGTCCGGAATCCGAATCTCTCGGTATCCCGTGTCGGCCGTACCAAACCGGACCACCGTCAGACGGACCCACCGTTAGATCAACGTGCGATCGGGTAGCGCGGATTCATGCCAGAACCGCAGCAGTCCCGGGAGACCATCCCGGCGCAGGACGAGAGCAACCGGCGCGGTCCGGACAATCCGCTCGAACTCGGCGAGGCCGGATGGCGGCAGACTCTCAAGCGCAGCATGAAGAAGTTCTCTCGCGACCGGTGCAGCATGACCGCGGGAAGCCTGGCCTACCACTGGTTCCTGGCGCTCTTTCCGGCGCTGATCGCGGTACTCGGCATCACCAGCCTGCTGCGCCTCGGCGCCGGCACGATCAAGCACCTGGTCAACGGGCTGAACACGGCGCTGCCGCCCGGCGCGTCCGGCGTGTTCACTGACGCGGTCAACTCGGCGACATCACGTTCCTCGGCCGCTTCGCTTACTGCCCTGATCATCGGTGTCGTGATCGCGCTGTGGAGTGCGTCCGCCGGCATGGCGGCATTGCAGATCGGCTTGAACGTCGCGTACGAGGTGACCGAGGATCGCAAGTTCGTGGCCACCCGGCTGCGCTCCTTCCCCCTGATGGCGGCCACCGCCCTGTTCGGCGGAGTCGCCGCGGTGCTGCTGGTGTTCGGCGCGCCGCTGGGCCACGCGATCGAAGGGCACGTGGGAGTGGCCGGATCGGCGTTCGTGGTGGTCTGGACGATCGTGCGCTGGGCCGCCACGCTCATCGTCGTGTCGCTGCTGTTCTCGGTGTACTACTACTACGCGCCGAACCGGCCCACCCCGCGCTGGCAGTGGGTGAGCCCCGGCGGTCTGGTCGGCACCGCGATCTTCTTGCTCGCCTCGCTCGGATTCTCTTTCTACGTCGCCAAATTCGGCTCGTACGGAAAGACGTACGGAGCGTTCGCCGGGGTCGTGATCCTGATCTTGTGGCTTTATCTGGCGGCTATCGCGGTGCTGATCGGAGCGGAGATCAACGCCGAGGCGGAACGCGAGGCGGCAGTGCAGGGCGGCGACCCGGAAGCGCGGGCCGGCGCGGCCGAGGTGGACCGGCTTTAGCGGCGCTGGATCTTCAGCCGAACCGGTTCATTACCCGCACTGCATCGAATACAGGTTTCCGGAAGCGGTCGCGGCTGCCGCATTCGTCGAGGGCACGGTCGCGCTCACCTGAACCTTCGCCACCACCTGCTTCATGTTGCCCCAGGAACACGGCATCGCCTGGAAGTTATCGCTCAGCGTGTACTTGTGCTGACCGGAGAAGGTGAAGTGGTCGGTGCGGGTACTCGGTCCGTAGGGGCCGTTCTCGGTGATCGTCACGGCCACGTTCACCGTCGCGGTCCCACTCGTGGCCGCGTCAACGACGACGGTCGCTGTAGCGGACCTCGCCGCGGTGAAGGTGAGGCTGGCGATCGAGAGAGACGTGACGGCGGTGACCGGGGCGGGTGAACTAGCAGACACCTGAACCACCTGAGCCGGCGAATTCGACGGGCTCGGGCTGGGCGCCGCACTGGCGGCCGCGCTCGGTCCTGCGCTCATCGCGGGCGCCTGCGCGCCGGTCTCCACGGCGAGCGAGGGCGGCGGCGGGGTCTTCGGCGCGGAGCCCGAGAAGGTGCCGCTGATCAACGCGATGGCGAGCAGTAGCACGGCCACCGGCACGCCCACGGCCACCGCTCTGAGCCACCAGGTCGTCAGTACGCCGCGCCGCATCGCGCGCCGGCCGTTGCCCTTGGGCAGTACGCCCCACGCTTCGCGGGGTATGCCACCGGACCTCGTCGCGGCCGTCGGAGAATCCGCGGTGTCTTGCAGTTCGCTGTGCAGCGCGGGGGAACGGGTGATCAGTGCAGTGGGACGGCGGCGCCCCTCGCGGTCGCCGCGCTCGATGCGCACCGACCGCGGCCTACGCAGCGTCCGGGCGCAAAGGGCGAGCCGTTCGTGTCCGCGCTCGCGCCATCCGGCCCCGAATTGCTGGGCCGCGGCCTCGAGTTCGGCCAGCATCTCCGCCGCGACGCCGCCGCGCTCCCAGCGTTCCACCGGTGCGTGGCGCGACTCGGCCAGCGCCGTGTAAATGTTCTGCGCTACTCCGTGCAGCTTCTCCGCGCCGTGATGCGTGGTTCCGACGTCCCGGCCGGAGATCCGGCCCGAAGTGAGGCAGAGCGCGAACAATTCGGGCACTGCGGCCAGGTCGAACGCGATCGCGCCGCCGAGGTCGTCGGCGGCCGAACCGGTGATCCTGGGGCGTACGGCCAGTCCCGCGCCGACCACGACGCATTCTCCGCCCCGGCCGACGATGATTTCGCTCGGTTCGAGCTGGCGATGCGCGACACCGCGCCGATGTAAGGCGTCGAGCGCGACCAGTACGTCGCTGACCACGGTCGCAGCTGCCTGCGCGTCAAGGCTGCGGCCACCTCGGGACTGGGTCAGCAGTTCGGAGAGCGGCACTCCGGGAAAGTGCCTGCGCACGGTCGCCACAATGCGTCCGCCGGCGTCCATGATGTAGCTGAGCGGCTCGGCCACCCGGGGCTCCCCGAGGGCTGCCATCGCCGCGCACTCGGCGCGATAAGCCTGCTGAAACCCGGACTCGAGGACCAGCTCGTCCGGCAGGCAGTGCATCACGGACAGCACGCCGCGCTCGTCCCTGACCACCACGAGACCGCCCGCGCTCGGCGCCGCCGCGGCAGTCTGGTGCGGCGGGCGTCCGGAATCGTTTCCGGTGCCTATCAGGTGCGGAGTCGCGCCAATGCCCACGGTTACCTCCCCAGAGCGCGTGCCATAGCATCGTCTTTACAGGCGGCGATGTCTAGTATTCCGTACGCATTCACTCGATCGGGTGGCGCGCATCTACATTATGGCGTCTGCGTATGAGCGTTAACCAGAAAATGCGCGAACTCGTGACCTGTGGGGTGTTTGCACAGGTGGGCCTGTATATCAGAAGCCGGATTCGTGGTCGGAAAGCCGGTTATTGATGATTAAGGTGTAGACCATTGTTGGAAAAAGTTCGGTCGCCGCGGCGGGTGTTGATCCCGCCGGGGCAGCGAACTTAACCGGTATTTTCGGCTTAAGACTTCAGCCGCAGCGCCAAGGTGAGCGCCAACCCTAGGCTGAGCGCCGGCGCATCGTCGTCCGGGCGTCCGGGACCCGGCAGGTCGCCGCGGCCCTCCACCGAATTTGTGGTTTCCCCGGCCTCCCGGCTTATGACAGTAAACTTATTCCGCTCCGGCTCCGTGGCGCGCAGCGCAGGGTATTCCCGTTCCCCGATCATCCCCGTCCGCCTTCTCAGTCGTCCGTCTCGAGGATGGCCAGGCGCCGGGTGACCCGGGTCAGCGCGACGTACAGATCGCTGTCACCGCGCACGGGATCTGCCGCGATGGCGTCCGGATCGACGACGAGTACGGTATCGAACTCCAGCCCCTTGGCCTGCCGAACCGGCAGAACCACCGTGCGGCATTCGAGATCCGGGTCCGGTCCGTACGCCGCGTCAGGCACGGCGGCCAGCACGGCTTCGGCGAGCTGCGCGGCGCGGTCCGCCGGCACGATCACCGCGAGCCTGCCCTCGCCGACCCCTTGGGCCTCGCGCGCCGCGACCTCACCGAGCCTGGCCGGCAGCTGCGCGGCCGGGACGGATTCCCGCCACGGTTCGATCCCTGATTCGCGAACGGAGCGCGGCGGTTCGAGCGCCGGGTTGATCCGCGCCAGGACCTTGGCCGCCACGGCCATCACCTCGGCCGGGGTGCGGTAGTTCACCGTCAGCTGGGCCAGCCGCCAGCGATCGCCGACGTAGGGTTCGAGCACCTTGCCCCACGAGTCGGTGCCGGCCAAATCCCCGGTCTGCGCCACGTCTCCGACGATCGTCATCGATCGGCTCGGGCAGCGGCGCATCAGCACTCGCCAAGCCATCGCGGAAAGCTCCTGCGCCTCGTCCACGATGACGTGACCGAAGGTCCAGGTGCGGTCGGCGGCGGCTCGGTCGGCGACGGTGAGGTAGCCGCGGAAGTCCTGTTCGTCGGCGAGGTGCTCCGCGGTCACGAAGTCGGTGACGGTCACCAGGTCATCCTTGCGGTCCTCGATGTCCGGCAGCGCCGAGCCGGCGAGGATGTCGAGCACGCCCTGCGCGTAAGCCACCTGACGCTCCCGGCGTCGGCGCTCCTCCTCTTCCGCGCGGTCGTCGGAGAGACCCAGCAACTCGGCGGCCTCGTCGAGCAGCGGCACGTCGGCTACGGACCAGCCGCCGTCGCTCCCATCGGCCGCGCTGCGCTCGGCTTCGCCCAAGTCAGCCTCGCTCGAATCAGAGCTGCTCGAATCAGCCTCGCTCGAATCGATACTGCGCTCGCGGAGTAACGCGGCCTGCTCGTCCGGCGTGAGGAGCCCGGCCGCGGCCTCTTCCAGCAGGTCGCGATCGGCGAACAGATCGGCAAGTAGCCGCTGCGGCGTCAGCTCCGGCCAAAGCCAGTCCAGCGCGGCTTGCACGGCCGGCTCCTCGGCCAGTCCGCGCCGGATCTGCGCGGCGTCCCGGCGGCTCAGCAGTTCCTCTTCCAGCGGGGCCTCGCCCAGGTCGCCGAACTGCCGCAGATCCCGCTCGATCTCGGCGACCAGCTCGCGGGTCAACTCGCCGAACGGGTCCTGATTCAGCCGCCGCACCACCTGCTCGGTCAGCGCGTCGAGGATCCGGTCGACCAGAGCGGGCCTGGCGACGTTGTGCGGTTCCAGCGTGCCGCGGGCAAGCTCGCGCGCTTCGGCGCAGGTCTCGCGGTCGAGCCGGTAGAGCACGTGATCGATCTCGACCTCCAGCTCCTCCTGCGGCACTCGCTGCCGGGCCCGCAGGGCGGCGGCCAGCACGTCCGCCATGACCGCGCGTCCCTTGATCTCGCCGGTCCGCGTCGCCTCCGCACGGTCGGCGACGACACCGGGAAAGAGCTCGCCGAGGGTGCGCAACACCGCGCTGGTCTCGCCGAGCGAGGGCAGCACGTGCGAGATGTACCGCAGGAAGGTCGGATTCGGGCCGACGATCAACACCCCGCGCCGGGCCAACCGCTCGCGGTGGGTGTAGAGCAGGTACGCGGCGCGGTGCAGCGCGACTGCGGTTTTCCCGGTGCCAGGGCCGCCCTGCACGACCAGGACGCCGGGCAGGCCGGCCCGGATCGCATGGTCCTGTTCTGCCTGGATCGTCTCGACGACGTCACGCATCCGCCCGGTCCGGTTGGCGGTGACCGCGGAGAGCAACGCCCCCTCGCCGACGAGGCCTTGCGCCGCACCGGCCGCGTCACGTTCGCCGTCCAGGGCGTCGAGGTCGAGCACGTCATCATCGAGCCCTGTGACGGTGCGCTGCCGGGTCTTGATGTGCCGGCGACGCCGGACACCGAGTGGAGCGGCGGCGGTGGCGATGTAGAACGGACGGGCCGCCGGGGCGCGCCAGTCGATCAGCAGTGGCTCATAGTCGTCGCCCTCATCACGGATGCCGAGTCGGCCGACGTAGCGCCGCTCGCTCGGGTCGGCGGGCAAACCGTCGCCGGTGGCGTTTTTACCGCGGTCGGCCGGGCCGAAGTCGAGTTGGCCGAAGCACAGCCCGTCCTCGGCGGCGTCCAGCTGAGCGAGCCGGTCGGCCTGCTCGGAGGCGGCGATGTCGCGCTCGGTGCGGCTTTGCCGGGTGCCTCCTTCCTGCCGCAGTACCTGCGCGAATCGGCCCGCGGCGCGCTCGCGCAAGGCGTCGAGCCGGTTGTAGAGCATGGTCACGTATTCCTGCTCGCGGGCGATTTCGGCGGATCCGCTTGACAAGACGCCTCCCAGGTCCCTACTGTATGAAGTAACCGGAGATCCGGCTTATTCTGTGCTGCGCGCAAACATGCGCGGTTGGCCACTCTAGCGCACTTCGCGCACGCATTCAATGACGTGATTCATCCTCGACGGCGCTGCCATCTCGAAGGCACCGTTCGAAGGCACCGTTCGTCTGGCGGATTCTGCTCAGTCCCGGCGTTCGCGGCAGAACGACTAGGGCGCGGACGGCTACTTGCCGTCCGCGCCCTAGTCGTATCAGTTACCTGCTATACGGTTACCTGCTAACTGCGGCTAACAGGCTCCGTTGTCGGTCCAGACGTTCTGCGAGTTGTTGCCGGGGATGTCGCCTTGGGTCCACCACTTCGCAGTCCACTTGTGACCGTTGTAGCTGACCACGGCCCCGCCGGTGTACGCGGTCGTGGACACCCACGCGGAAGCAGAACACGTGCCGCCTCCGCCGCTCGACGCGGACGGGCTCGGGTTACCGCCGCCTCCGCTGCACGCGCCGTTGTCGGTCCACACGTTCTGCGAGTTGTTGCCGGGGATGTCGCCCTGCGTCCACCACTTCGCAGTCCACTGATGGCCGTTGTACGAGACCACCGCGCCGCCGTTGTATGCGGTCGTCGACACCCACGCCGGAGCCGAGCAGCTACCGCCGCCAGTACCGCCGGTCGGGCTCGCGCTCGGCGTGCTGGACGGAACCGTGGTGGGCGGGGTCGCGCCGGCGAACTGGGTGGTGTACTTCGTGAAGTCCCAGCTGTTCTGCGGCACGCTGCTGCACGAACTCGACGTGGTGCCATTGTTGTCCGGCGGGGTGCACTGCCGGTCGCGGTTGACGTCCCAGAAGGTGTACCTGCCGAGGTGGTTGTTCTCGACATAGCTGAGCACGCTCTGGAAATCCGACTGGTAGAAGTACTCGCCGGAGTCCGAGCGCCCGTTCATCATCGAGATGCCCTCGTGCGCGTACGCAGTCGCGCTGTCCCAGCCCATGTGCGTCTCGAGCAGGCTGTGGAAGGCGTCGAGCGCCGCGGTCTGCGACGAGGCCCCGTTGAACCCGCCGTCGAACGGCATGATCGAGAAGCTGGCCGGGGTGAAGCCGAGCGACTTGGACTCGTCGAGCAGCAGGCCGCCGAAGTAGCCGGTGCCGGAGGTGGTACCCGGCATGGTCACGGTGACGATCAGACCCGGGTTGTTGCGCTGCAGGATCTGCGCCGCGCCCAGCTCGTTCGCGATCGCCGTGCTGTTCTCGTACTCCGGCTCTTCCAGGTCGAAGTCCATCGCGTGGATCGAGTACTTACTGACCACCTGCTGGTACGCGGCGGCGGTTGCGGCCGGGGTCCCGCAGTCCTGGCCCAGCTTCGTGCCGCCATAGCCGCCGATGGAGACCGAGACGTCACCGCCCTTGGCCCGGATCCCGTTGATCAGATTGCCGACCGAGGTGTCCGAGGAAACCGGGTCGCTGGTGTTCCAGGCCGGGGTGCAGCCGCCGGCGTCGAGGATGAAGGCGAGTTCGAAGGCCTTCTGCCCGGTCGCGTCCATGATGGCGCCGGGGTCAGGCGTGGCGGAGTCATTGACGTAGAGGTACGGCGCGGAGGCGTACCAGTTGCTCGACAGCGCGGTGGTCGCCGCGTTGCTCGACGTGGCCAGCGCGAAGGTCGTGCCGGTGGCGATCCCGACCGCAGCCACCGCGCCCAGCGCCGCGAATTGCTTCCTTCTCAAGGACTACTCCTGTTCACGTTCGCCGCCCGTGGGCTGCGCGACGTGGGCACGGCGCAGTCGGGCGGAGGGGAGCGAGGCGGACCGGGGCGCCGTCCGGTCCGAACCGCGTGGCGGTCCGAGCGTCAATCGGCCGGGCGCGCGGGCAGGGGAGAGATGCCGCCGCGCGTGATCCGGGGATTAATACAGTGGACTAGACCAATTCAGAGGTCAAGAGTTCGGCGCGGGCTTTTCCCGTCAATCTGCGCGCCGATTTCGCGATCTACCTGCGCATCATGCCCGCTGTTCGCCGCGCAGAGGTCTAGAGCGCCGCGCCGATAACGCCTCGTTGAGCTTCACTTAGGGCACGCGCGTACCGCTCAGGACGCGATCGCGCCGCCGTGCACGGGAATTATGGAGGCGCGGGTGATCAGCGCCGTCCGGCCACAGCAGTTCGAGGGCCATCGGCATGCTCGAATTCCGCTGTGGCCGGCCAAGGCGTGGTGTAAGGACGCGGAAGCCCGTCCGGATCGCGCCACCCGAATTCGCGCAAGGCCGTCGCGGTCAGGAGCCGCGCTTGACCGCCTCGGACAGCCGCGCCGCCGCCTCGACCACGGCCTCACCGTGCAACTTGCCGGGCTGACGAGTCAGCCGCTCGATCGGTCCGGAGACGGAAACCGCCGCGATGACCCGGTTGTTCGGTCCGCGCACCGGCGCTGAAACCGAGGCGACACCCATCTCGCGCTCGGCCACCGACTGCGCCCAGCCGCGCCTGCGCACGCCCGCCAGCGTCGTCGCTGTGTAGCGCGCGCCCTGGAGGCCGCGGTGCATGCGGTCGGGTTCCTCCCAAGCGAGCAACACCTGTGCGCCAGATCCCGCGGCCATGGGCAGCGCCGTGCCGACCGGGACCGTGTCGCGTAGCCCGGAAAGCCGCTCGGCCGCCGCCACGCACACACGCATGTCGCCCTGGCGCCGGTACAGCTGCGCCGACTCACCGGTGATGTCGCGCAGATGCGTCAGCACCGGCCCGGCCGCCGCGAGCAGCCGGTCCTCGCCCGCCGCGACTGCCAGCTCGGAAAGTCGCGGGCCGAGGATGAAACGGCCCTGCATGTCCCGCGAGACCAGTCGGTGGTGCTCAAGCGCCACGGCGAGCCGGTGCGCGGTCGGCCGGGCCAAGCCGGTCGCGGAAACCAGTGCGGCGAGGGTGGCCGGGCCTGCCTCCAGCGCGGAGAGCACGGCGGCCGCCTTGTCCAGCACTCCGACCCCGCTGGAACCGGAGTCGAGCGAACGGGCAGCCTCCGTCGAGCGCAGGCTGTCCGCCGGTCGGCCGTATGGGTCCGCGGTGCGGCCGGGATCCCCGGTGCGGCCCGATTCTGCTGCTCTGGCAAGCGGATCCAGGGCGCGGGCCGGATCCACGGTGCGGAGGCTGTCCACGGAGCGGGCTGTGTCCATGGAACGATATTGCCATCTCAAATCACGAGACACAAATGCGATGGCCATTGAGACGGTGCCAGGCTCGTACCACCGACCGAGTTCGACGAGCGCAGCGCCGGAGATTTGGGCGTCGATCCGCCGAGCAACCGGTGCGACTGTGCCTATCGCCCATCGCCGGGACAACCCCAACGGCGGGGCCGGCGAAGCCGAAGGAGAGAAAACCGATGGCAGCCAATGCCGCAGGGTCCGCGGCCGCCAGGGGCCGCACCCTGGCCGAGAAGGTCTGGGAGGCGCATCTGGTGCGCCGCGCCGAGGGCGAACCCGACCTGCTCTACATCGACATGCACTTCGTGCATGAGGTCACCAGCGCGCAGGCCTTCGACGGGCTCCGGCTCGCCGGGCGCCCGGTGCGCCGGCCGGATCTGACGATCGCCACCGAAGACCACAACACCCCGACCCTGGAGATCGACAAGCCGATCGCCGACCCGGTCTCCCGCACCCAGATCGAGACGCTGCGGCGCAACTGCGCCGAGTTCGGCGTCCGGCTGCACTCCCTCGGTGACGCGAACCAGGGCGTCGTGCACGTGATCGGCCCGCAGCTCGGTCTCACCCAGCCGGGTATGACCATCGTCTGCGGCGACTCGCACACTTCCACCCACGGCGCGTTCGGCGCGCTCGCCTTCGGCATCGGCACCAGCGAGGTCGAGCACGTGCTCGCCACCCAGACGCTGCCGCTCAAGCCGTTCAAGACCATGGCGATCAACGTCACCGGACGGCTGCGGCCCGGGGTGACCGCGAAGGACGTCATCCTGGCCGTGATCGCGAAGATCGGCACCGGCGGCGGACAGGGCTACGTGCTCGAATACCGCGGCGAGGCGATCCGCGAGCTGTCCATGGAAGGCCGGATGACGGTCTGCAACATGTCGATCGAGGCCGGCGCCCGCGCGGGCATGATCGCGCCCGACGACACCACCTTCGGCTACCTCAAGGACCGGCCGCACGCCCCGCAGGGCGCGGACTGGGAGGCGGCCGTCAACTACTGGTCCACGCTGAAGACCGACGAGGACGCCGTCTTCGACGCCGAGGTCGAGATCGACGCCGACGCGCTGACCCCGTTCGTCACCTGGGGCACCAACCCCGGCCAGGGCGCGCCGCTCGGCGATCGCGTCCCGGACCCGGCCTCGTACGCCGACCCGAACGAGCGCGCAGCCGCCGAGCGGGCGCTGGAGTACATGGGCCTGAACGCGGGCACGCCGCTGCGCGAGATCACCGTCGACACGGTGTTCGTGGGCTCATGCACCAACGGCCGGATCGAGGACCTGCGCGCCGCCGCCGAAGTGATCAAGGGCCGAAAGGTCGCCGAGGGTGTGCGGATGCTGGTCGTGCCCGGCTCGGCGCGGGTGCGTCTCGAGGCCGAGGCCGAGGGCCTGGACAAGGTCTTCGAGGCGGCGGGCGCGGAATGGCGTTTCGCGGGCTGCTCGATGTGCCTCGGCATGAACCCGGACCAGTTGGCGCCGGGCGAGCGTTCCGCCTCCACCTCGAACCGCAACTTCGAGGGCCGGCAGGGCAAGGGCGGGCGTACGCACCTGGTCTCGCCGCTGGTCGCCGCGGCCACCGCCGTGACGGGCCACCTGTCCGCCCCGTCCGATCTGCTGGAGGTCTGAGCCGTGGAAAAGTTCATCAGCCACACCGGCACCGCGGTCCCGCTGCGCCGCTCGAACGTGGACACCGATCAGATCATCCCGGCCGTTTACCTGAAGCGGGTTACCCGCACCGGTTTCGAGGACGGGCTGTTCGCCGCGTGGCGCAACGACCCCGAGTTCGTGCTCAACAAGCCGGAGCGGGCCGGCGCGTCGGTGCTGGTCGCAGGGCCCGACTTCGGCACCGGCTCGTCGCGTGAGCACGCGGTCTGGGCGTTGCAGAACTACGGCTTCAGGACGGTCATCTCCTCCCGCTTCGCCGATATCTTCCGCGGCAACTCGCTCAAGGGCGGCCTGCTGACCGTCGTGCTGCCGCAGCCGACCGTCGAGCAGATCTGGGAGCTGATCGAGGCCAACCCGAAGGTCGAGGTGACCGTCGACCTGGCGGCGCGCGAGGTGCGCGCCGGCGAACTGGTCGCGGCTTTCGAGATCGACGACTACACGCGCTGGCGGCTGATGGAAGGGCTCGACGACATCGGCCTGACCCTGCGGCACGTGGACGCGATCGGCACCTTCGAGACGGAGCGGCCGTCGTTCAAGCCGGTCACGCAGCCCATCCCGGCCTAAGCGATCAAGCAGCGTTAGCTGCGTCCGAGCGGCGCGTTGTACCGGCCACCACCGGTGCGACGCGCCGCTTCCGCATGGATCCGGCGGCGTTGCATCCGGCCGCGTTGGCGTCTTAGCACGGTGAGCAGCGCGTGACCGGAGCATGCGCCAACTCGGGGCACAATGGACGAGTGCAGGTGGAGCAGCGTGGCGCGGATCAGGACGGTGACGCTACCGGCCATGGCGCCGTGTCGTCCGCCGAGCTGTTCGATTCCGAGGAACTGCGCGAGCTTTCCGGCTATGCGCGACTGGCCGAGCTGCTGAAGGAAGCGCACGGCGTGTTGCGCGGAATGGATCTGGAACTGCCGGATCGCGCTGATTTCGTGAGGCGGCTGCTCGTCATCACCGCCGCATCCCGGCACGATCAGGATGACGCGATGCGCCGCCTCGAGCGTTTTTTGCGCGCAGTAGACGAGAAGCGCGGCGCCGCGACCGACCTATAGCGCATGTGCGCAGAACCCGGATAACGCCGCGCTAGAGGGCGATAGTCCGACTTCTCATGTTCCACCCTCGGTGGAAACCATTGCGACACAAGGGTGATTAGGGCCGTTGGTGATTGATTCGCCCGATTCATCGCTCTACGGTGCGGAAAAGGTCGTTACGACCGGAGGGAAATCCGGGAGCGGCGGCCCAGGTTTCCACCCGTGCGGCGCGTACCGCGCACCGCACCCATCCCCAAAGGGAAGCAACGTGAACAAGGCGCAGCTCATCGACGCGGTTGCTGAGAAGCTCGAGGTGTCGCGGCGGGCGGCCGGCGAAGCGGTCGACGCGGTACTCGACGGGATCACTGGGGCGGTCGTATCCGGTGAGAAGGTTTCGCTGACCGGGTTCGGCACCTTCGAGTCGGCCAGGCGGCCGGCCCGGATCGCGCGCAACCCGCGCACCGGCGATCAGGTCAAGGTGGCGGCTGCGACCGTGCCGAAGTTCCGCGCCGGGCAGGCTTTCAAGGACGAGGTCAACGGCGCCAAGAAGAGCGCCGCGGCGAAGAAGGCGGCCGCGGCCAAGCGCAGCACGACGGCGTCCGCGGCGAAGAAGACCGCAGCCCCCGCGCGCGCCACCGCCGCCAAGAAGGCCGCCCCGGCAAAGAAGGCCGCGGTGCGCAAGACCACCGCGACCAAGGCCGCCAGCACCCGCACCACCACCGCCAAGAAGGCCGCGGTCACCAAGGCCGCGGCTAAGAGCACCGCGAAGAAGTCCGTTACCAAGAAGGCCGCCGCGCGGCCGGTCAGCCGCAAGACCGCGGCGGTCGCCCCGGCGACCAAGACGGCGGCGAAGAAGACCGCGGCCAAGAAGGCGACCGCGAAGAAGACCGCCGCCAAGAAGCGCTAAGTACTGCTGACAAGCGGCCCGGGTATCGCGCGATACCCGGGCCGCTGTCTGCGGTATACCGCCATTTTTGACTTTGTGTTAGGGCGTGTTTTGGAGCTAGCGCCGGTTAAGGTCGCGGTGTCTGGCGCGTGCGATCGCAAGGCGGAGGGTCGTTCTCGTACCGGGCGTCCGTGGACGATCCGACAACGCAGCGAGCGTGCGTGGCAGGCGCCGCGGCCCAGGCGAAAGTTCCAAAACACGCCCTAGTTCGACGCTGGGTCAGATCCCGGTCCCGGTATCAGAAATCGCCGCCCCGCTCAGTGCGAAAGCCCCGGCGCGATTCGGTACCCGCAGCGAACCTAATTCGGCAGCGGCAGAGTGGCCAGAGTCAGCGCCGTGATCCGGCCTTCGTCATCAACGCGTAGCGCTACGCGTTGTCCGGGCCGCGCAATGCGTAGGCCGCCTGCGTCAAAGGCGGCCGCTTCATAAGCCAGCTCGGTTCCGTCGTCGAGAAGTACGGAGCCGCCCCTGGTCTCGGGGTCGAAAACGCGAACGGTCCCTTGCATGGGATGAGCGTAGTGCCCGGCTCGGGGTCGGCGCTGTAGTCGTCCGCTAGTCCGGATCAGCGCAGGGCGCAGTCCCCCACCC
>Ga0134128_10003553_pt1 | contig 19028 bp, 15 predicted proteins | sample KB31754_FD_96462 | JGI IMG/M metagenome (GOLD analysis project Ga0134128, IMG submission 96462) | Terrestrial soil microbial communities with excess Nitrogen fertilizer from Kellogg Biological Station, Michigan, USA - KB3-175-4 | ecosystem: Environmental > Terrestrial > Soil > Unclassified ...
GAATGCGCGCTGGCCGCGTTGCACGGCTTGCGAAGGCACCAGCCTTCGCTTCGCCGCGCGCCTTGCCAGCACGCATTCTGGCTTGAACGCATCTCCCAAATTAAATGTCAACAGGCCCTAGGCCACGCTACATGGATTGATAACAATGATCTTCAGGAAAAAGGCCGCCAAGACCGGCCGATCGGGAAAACTCGCTCTTTATTTCGGACCCGCGCTGCTGGTTATCATTGGCGTATTGTTTTTGATATCGCGCATTGAGCGCGGCCCCGCCGTTGATCCGCGTTTCCTGATTGCGCAAATGAACACACAAAAGATCGCCCAGGCGCTGGAACTCTATCAAAAAGACCACGGCGACTACCCTGCCACGGAAGACATGCCGCTGGCCTTGCTCAGGGCCGAGGAGGGCAAGCCGGCCTACCTCGACAGCTTTCCGCACGACGGCTGGGGTCAGCCCTATATATATAAACGCACGCCCGACGCCGCACAACCATTCATGCTCTATTCAATCGGCGCCAATCACGCAGATGAAAACGGACTTGGCGACGATCTTGATTACTGGAAGATCAAGGACCAGAAAGTCGGCGCTGAATAGCATCATCACGCTTTCCCCGTGCTGAAAAAGGTTGGGTGTCATGACGAAATGGCTTCGAAAACTCGACCTCTATTTCGGGCTTTTCCTGCTGATTTTACTCGGTGCCTGGTTTTTTCTTACGGTGAATGATTCTGTTGTGGACGAATCCACCAGCTACTTCTTTGTCGCGAAAGCGGACTTGGAAGCACTCGCTGAGGCGCTGGAACTCTATCGAAAAGATCATGGCGATTACCCCGCTACGGAAGACATGCCGACGGCGTTGGTCAAGAACAGAAACGGAGCGCCAAGTTATCTCGATAAATTTCCGATAGACCCATGGAGGCAGCCGTACATATACAAGCGCACCTCCGGCGCCGCACATCCGTACATTCTTTATTCGACGGGAGCCAACCGCGTGGATGAACACGGACTTGGCGACGACCTTGATTATTGGAAGGTCAAGGTCCAGATACATTCCTGAGGGGGGCGGTCTGGAAAAGCAAAAGGCCGCTCGAAAGCGGCCTTTGTCTTGCTTGCGCCAGCTATATTACAGCGACGCGATGGTCGTGCCCGTACCCGTCTTGCTTTCAACCGAAGCCGAAGTCGGCTCGGCCTTCTCGCCTTGCGCATCCTTGGGCACATCGCCGTCGGCACGCTTCAGGGCCGTCGTGATGACCGGACCGAAGGTGGTGGGCACGCTCTTGCCGGCCGCAACCATCTGCAGGCGGTGGTATTCGGCCATCACCTTGGAGCCATAGCCGGCGTCGTTTTCAAACGCTGCCGCGCCGACATACAGCTTCAAGCCGGCTTCGACGGAGCCGCCACGCTCGATGAAGTCACGCAGGATCATGGCGCCGACACGGATATTGGCCACCGGGTTCAGCGCAGCCTTCGCGCCGCCCATTTGCTCGAAGCGGGCGCGATGGATCTTCGACATCACCTGCATCAAGCCCTGGGCACCCACGGGACTTTCGGCAAACGGGTTCAGGCCCGACTCGATGCACATCACCGCCAAAATCAGGAGCGGGTCCAGCTTGGTTTCACGCGCCGTCATGTACGAAGCAGAAACCAGCATGTTGGCGGCGTCGCCGGCCACGTGGTAACGCTTGGACAGCCAGTTGGTCACCATTTGCTGCTGTTGCGTGTTGCCAAGATGCGCCAGGTCTTCGTCAGACAGCAGGGCATCGGCCTTCTGGGCCTGGGCCAGCGAACTGGCCGTGTTCAGCACGGGCGGTGCCGGCGCGTCCAACAGGTTGGACAACGGCGGCGTGACCAAGGCCACGGGTTGCGGCTTGGGTGGTTCGGCAAACGGCGACAGGCTCTTCAAGCTGTCAGCCAGCTTGGGGTTGAAAAACATCATGCACAGGGCGGTGATGGCGGTGGTACCCAGGATCAGCAGGGTGCCATGAGCGGTATTGATCACGATCTTGCCGCTCTTGCGCAAGAGAGCTGCCAAGGCGGCAGGCTGCTGGCGCAGGTGGGTGAAATAAAGGCTCACCCCAGAAAAACGACTTTGCATTCAAACTCCTCTGAATAGTCGCGGCAAAAAAAAGCCCCTGCAGAGATCTGCTTGAGATTTTGCATGCCGATAATCAGAAACACCGGCTACGGTCCGCCGTGGGCGGGCTGTAGTCGTCGGAATGTTGCTTGCGCCGGTTTTTATTCCCTTTTCGCTGTGTGCGGCAATGGCGCATCTGCAGCGGCAAGCAACTTTTTCGGGGAGAAGGCTGACGCCTTTTGAAAACACTCCTTAAAATGTCATGTGGGGCCCCGACCCCGTGAGATGATCAAAAAACACCAAGTTGGTTAGTGGGTTCTTCGAGCTTCGAAGTTCCGTTTCGATCAAGCTGGACGCATTGTAGGAGGCGGTTTATATCGAGTCAATACTATGAAAATCGTTTTTCATAACTTTTGAATCTTATATTTTTCGCTGCATCGCACCAAAATTCAATAAAATCAATCACTTGGACAAATCAGTTAAGCCATAGAGTCCGGAGTCGAAAAACATGAAAAAACTATGAAATATTCTGATTTACGTGATTTTATTTCTCAATTGCAACGATTGGGCGAGTTAAAGCGTGTTTCTTTGCCAATTTCACCACATTTGGAGATGACTGAGGTGTGTGATCGCACCTTGCGCGCAGGCGGGCCGGCATTGTTATTCGAGAATCCCAAGGGTCATGTCATGCCTGTGCTGGGCAATCTGTTCGGCACGCCACGCCGTGTGGCGCTGGGCATGGGTGCCGATGACGTGAGTGAATTGCGCCGTATCGGCCACGTGCTCGCGACACTGAAAGAACCGCCGCCGCCGGCCGGCTTCAAGGACGTGCTGGGCCTGGGCGGCTTGCTGAAGTCGCTATGGGACATGGCGCCGAAAGAGCACCGCAGTGCGCCGTGCCAGGAGATCGTCTGGGAAGGGCAAGACGTGGACCTGGCGAAGTTGCCGATCCAGCATTGCTGGCCGGGCGACGTTGCTCCTTTGATCACCTGGGGGCTGGTCATCACCAAGGGGCCGCACAAGAAGCGGCAAAACCTCGGTATATATAGACAGCAGGTGCTGGGGCCGAACAAGGTCATCATGCGCTGGCTGGCGCATCGTGGCGGCGCACTCGATTTCCGCGAGCATGGCATTGCCAATCCGGGCCAGCCTTACCCGATTGCCGTGGCCTTGGGCGCGGACCCGGCCACCATATTGGGTGCAGTCACGCCGGTGCCGGACAGCTTGTCGGAATACCAATTCGCAGGCCTTTTACGCGGCAGCCGCACTGAGCTGGTCAAGGCCATCGGCAGCGAGCTGCGCGTGCCTGCCTCGGCCGAGATCGTGCTGGAAGGGCATATCTACCCGGACGCCAACCACCCGAGCGGCTATGAGCATGCGCTCGAAGGGCCGTATGGCGACCACACCGGTTATTACAATGAGCAGGATTACTTCCCGGTCTTCACCATCGACCGCATCACCATGCGGCGCGACCCGATCTACCACTCGACCTACACCGGCAAGCCGCCCGACGAGCCGGCCGTGCTGGGCGTGGCCTTGAACGAAGTGTTCATCCCCTTGCTGCAAAAGCAATTTACCGAGATCACCGACTTTTACCTGCCGCCCGAGGGTTGCAGCTACCGCATGGCCGTGGTGCAGATGAAGAAAGCCTATGCCGGCCACGCCAAGCGCGTGATGTTCGGCGTGTGGAGCTTCCTGCGCCAGTTCATGTATACCAAGTTCATCGTGGTGGTCGATGAAGACGTCGATATCCGCGACTGGAAGGAAGTGATCTGGGCCATCACCACCCGCGTGGACCCACTGCGCGACACCGTGCTGGCAGACAACACGCCGATTGACTACCTCGACTTTGCCTCCCCCGTCAGCGGCCTGGGCAGCAAGATGGGCATCGACGCCACCAATAAATGGCCGGGTGAAACCAGCCGCGAATGGGGCCGCACCATCGTGATGGACCAGGACGTCAAGGACAGGGTGGACGCGATGTGGCAGCAGATGGGTTTATGACAATGCGAAACTTGGGGTGGGCGGCCGGATAGACTTTCGGTTGTCGACATGCAATACTTAGTTGCCGCAATCGACGGCATCGAAAATAATTGATACCAGGGGTGGATTTTGCATACAACGACGTTTCATGCCGTTCGGCTTGCGCTGGGCGGCTTCTTTATTTCCCTCGCTTCGCTTGCCCAGTCGGCCGAACCGGTCGCTATCGAGACCTTTTTCTCGAATGCGAACATCAGCGAGGCCGAATTGTCGCCCGATGGCGATTTCGTGGCCATCGTGGGACCGGGGCACGATAAGCACCGCAAGCTTGCGATCATGGATTTGGCCAGTCATGACTTGAACGTTATTGCCGGCTACGAGGATGGCGATATCGCTGATGCGCACTGGATCAACGACCATCGCCTGACCTATAGCACCACGGAATTGGGCGCGGCGCCGGGTGACATGACTTATACGCCGGGCTTGTTTGCCATGGACCGGGATGGCAAGAAGGGGCTGGAGCTGGCGCGACGCCATGAAGTCGACGGGCCTTATGTCTATTCCGCCTTGCTGCAGGCCGGCGCCGAATATCTGACGCATGACCCGAAGATGGCCAGCGAGAACATCTACGTGCTCGAGGCGGACAACCTGGTCAATAATGAATACCGTTCCACCAGCCTGGTGCTGGTCGATTCCGCCAAGGGCAAAGCATGGCGATACGAGCGGCCGGGCAATATCTTCCAGTGGCTGATCGACCCTGAAGGGGAGCCGCGTATCGCAGTCGGTGAAGAAAAGGGCCGCACCGTCATTTTCCACCGTGGTGGTACCACTGACTGGAAATGGAAGAAGATTGCCGACTTCAATGCCTATGACGGCAGCGGCTTCCACCCCATTGCAGTCGGCGCCAATGACAAGCTCTATGTCGTGACCACCCGCAACGGCAATGCTTCCGCGGTCTTTCGCTATGACCTGGCGACCAACAAGATGGAAGACGAGCCGCTGGTTTCAATCAAGGGCTACGACTTCGAAGGCACCTTGCTGTTTGATGCGGCACGGGAGAAGCTGATCGGGGTGCGCTATCTCTCCGATGCGCTTTCCACCAACTGGGTCGACGACAAATACAAAGCGCTGCAGGAGGCGATCGACAAGCAATTGCCCGGTTTGGTCAACATTCTGCAGTTGCCGCGCAAGGCGCAAAGCGAGAATGTTCTCGTCGATTCCTATTCGGACGTGCAACCGCATTTCTTCTGGATATATAACAAGACGAGCGGCAAGCTGACGCCGATCGGCGGAAGCCATCCCGATGTCGACAGCAAGAAGATGGCGTACCAGGACATGGTGCACTACGCAGCACGCGACGGCCTTGATATTCCCGCCTATCTGACGCTGCCAAAGGAGGGCGGCAAGAAGAACCTGCCCCTGATCCTCTTCGTGCACGGCGGGCCGTGGGTGCGCGACACCTGGGGCTGGGACCCCGAAGTGCAGTTTCTCGCGTCGCGCGGCTATGCGGTCTTGCAGCCGCAATACCGCGGCAGCGTCGGTTTCGGCTTCAAGCACTTCCAGGCCGGCTGGCGCCAGTGGGGATTGGCCATGCAGGACGATTTGGCCGATGGCGTGAAATGGGCCGTGGCGCAAGGTATTGCCGACCCCAAGCGGGTTTGCATCATGGGCTCGAGTTATGGCGGCTACGCCACGCTGATGGGGCTGGCGAAGAACCCCGACCTTTACCGCTGCGGCGTCGAGTGGGTGGGAGTGACCGATATCGACCTGATGTTCCAGCGATTGTGGAACAGTGATGCATCGGAAGAATACCAGCGCTTCGGTATGCCGATCCTGATCGGCGACAGGGACAAGGACGCGGCAATGCTCAAGGCCAATTCCCCGGTCAACCTCGCCAGCAAGATTACCCAGCCGCTGATCATGGGGGCCGGCGGCATGGACGCCCGCGTGCCCATCGACCACGGCAAGGCATTCCGTGATGCAATCAAACCATACAATAGCAAGGCGCAATGGCTGTATTACTGGAATGAGGCACATGGCTGGCGGCTGGAGAAAACGCGCGCTGATTTCTGGGGCAAGGTGGAAACCTTCCTCGATGCCAACTTGAAGCAGGCGAAATAAGGTTCTAAGCGGGCGGCGGCCTTGTCATATTTGCTTTGCAATTTGTTAGCTGGTGCGGGAAAATATACCTCAAGCTGAGGAAATTTTCCCCCTACCGTGCACCGTTTCATTCATTTACCGGCTTTTGTCGTGTTGGCCGCCAGTCATGTTTGCCTGGCGGCAGAGCCTGTCTCTTCCATTGCACTTTATTATTATGAGCGCCCACCCTATATGGTGGCGCACCAGGACGGCAAGGCGACCGGCATCACGGCCGACGTGGCCGGCAAGGCGTTGGCACGCGCCGGCATCGCCTTCACCTGGAACCTGATGCCGGCCAAGCGCCAACTGGCCACCATCGAACACAACACCGGGCGCGATTGCGGCGTCGGCTGGTTCAAGAACCCGCAGCGTGAAGCCTTTGGGCAATTCTCGCACCCCATTTACCACGACAAACCACCCGTCGTCATCGCGCGTGGCGGCTTCGATGCGCATACCGACAGCCTGGCGCAATTGCTCAAGCGGCCCGGCTTGCAGGTGCTGGTGAAAGAAGGGCTGACCTATGGCAGCTATATCAACGACTTGCTGAAAAACAGCAAGGCCCATGTCACCTCGATCACGGTGGAACAGCCGCAACTGGTGCGCATGATCGCCGCAGGGCGGGCCGACATCATGTTCGCCCCGCGCGAAGAAGCCGACTATCTCGTGACCACGCAGGAAAGCGGGAATGAAAGTGCGCACGTGGTCGGCTTTTCCGACGTGCCCAATGGCGAGGCGCGTCATCTGTTTTGCAGCAGGCAGGTCGATGCCGCCACCATGGCGAAGATCAATGCCGCCATCGACCAGATCGCACCTTGAGCCGGTCGGTGGGTGCTTCGATGGGCCAAATCGTACGGCACATTCCCAATGCTGCTAGAATTCGTCTCGGCGGGCCCCTGCGCATTGTGGCGTGGTGAATCTGGTCAGGTCGGGAACGAAGCAGCCACAGCCATTTACCACAAGTGCCGCAGACAAGGCTCGCCTTAATATTGTCCACAAGGCACCAATCCGAGTGCCGGGCCATTTCCCATCGTTGCCTCGCGCTTACCTTGCTTTGAGGATGCCCCATGCCCTTCAGGCCGGTTTTCTCGTTCCCCCATTCCTTGCGTTGCATCGTAGCCTGCCTGGCCTGCCTGATTGGCGGCATGGCGTCTGCCAATGACAAGCCGAGCGTTGAATCGCTGTTTGCCCACGCGGCGATTTCTGAAATGGTCATTTCGCCCGACGGCGATTATGTTGCCATGCTGTCGCGCGGGCGCGAAAAGCAGCGCAGCCTGGTGGTGATGAATCTGGCCGACATGGAGCCCAAGGTTCTCATGTCTTCCCCGCAATACGATATCTCTGACGTTCATTGGGTCAACGACCAGCGTCTGGTCTTCAGTACCGATGACCATGATGTTGCACAAGGTGATTATTACAAGCGTCCCGGTCTGTTCGCGATCAACCGCGACGGTTCGCACGCCTTGACGCTGGTGCCGATGGGAGAAGACCAGGATAGAGGCGCGGCACGCAAACTGGACTTGCGGTTTGTGGATGTCGACGGCAGTACCGGGTCGAATTTCATCTATGCGGTGCGCGAGGTCTATACCAATCTGTGGGATTTCAAGGCGCTTAATCTGATCAAGGTCGATACACTGACAGGCCGGCAGACCGATGTCGAACGCCCGGGCGACACTGTGGATTGGATTATTGACGAGCGCGGCGTCCCGCGCATGAGCGTCACGCAAAGCCAGGACAAAAGTGCAGTGTTTTATTTGTCCCCCACCGATCTCAAGTGGCAGAAAATCGAAGAATTTTCCACCTACACCGGGACGGATTTCGATCCGATGGGGTTCGATGGCGCCGGCAACCTGTACGTCGTTGCAAACAATAAAAGCGATACGTCGTCACTTTACCGCTACGACCTGGCCGGGAAAAAGCTTCAAGACAAACCCCTGGTCTCGATTGAAGGCTATGACTTCAGCGGCAGGTTGGTCGTTGACGGCGCCAGCGGAAAACTTGTGGGCGTGCGTTATCTGTCCGATGCATGGTCAACGGTATGGCTCGACGAGGTGCATCGCAAGGTCCAGCAAGCCGTCGACACGCAATTGCCCGCAACGACCAATGCCCTGTTTTTTGCCCACAATGGCCAGATGGACAAGGTTCTGGTGGCCGCCTCGTCAGATATTCTGCCCCGGACCTATCTGCTCTATGACGTCAAGGACGGGCACCTGACCGAGCTCGGCAAGTCACACCCTGAAATCGACCCGAAGCAGATGTCGCACCAGAACATGGTGCATTACGCGGCACGTGACGGCTTGCAGATTCCCGCCTACCTGACCATGCCGCGCGGCGCACCGAAGAAAAACCTGCCCATGGTCGTCATGGTCCACGGCGGCCCCTATACGCGCGGCAATGTCTGGGGCTGGAACCCCGAGACGCAATTCCTGGCTTCGCGCGGCTACGTCGTGCTGGAGCCGGAATTTCGTGGCAGCACCGGCTTCGGCCAGAAATTCGCGCGGGCCGGGTGGAAGCAATGGGGCCTGGCGATGCAGGACGACGTGGCCGATGCGGCCAAGTGGGCCATCGCGCAAGGCATTGCCGACCCCAAGCGTATCTGCATCGCGGGAGCCAGTTACGGCGGCTATGCAACGCTGATGGGGCTGGCCAAGGATCCGGAGCTGTTCCGCTGCGGAGTCGATTGGGTTGGCGTCACCGACATCAATCTCATGTACAAGGCGGATTGGGCCAATGACCTGCCGCCGCAGTGGCAGAATTTCGGCATGCCCTTGTTGATCGGTGACCCGGTCAAGGATGCCGAGCAATTGCGCGCCACGTCGCCCGTCAATATCGCCGACCGCGTCAAGCAGCCGCTCCTGATGGCTTATGGCGGTTCAGACCGGCGCGTGCCGATTGAGCATGGCCGCGCCTTCCGCGACGCCGTGCGCAATACCAACGACAAGGTCGAATGGATCGAATACGCCGAAGAAGGCCACGGCTGGCTCCTGCTGAAAAACAACATCGATTTCTGGACCCGCGTCGAGAAATTCCTCGACGCCAATATCGGTCATTAGTATCCAGTGTTGACCGGCCAGGCGCGCTGCAAAATGGCGCGTTGCACCTCGGCCGGCACATTCAAGCTGCCATACACGCGGCCGCTTTCCGCATCGCTGCGGCTGGCAATGAAGGCTTCAGCGGAATCACCGGGTGCATGATGCAGCATCAAGGTCGATTGCAGCGTCAGCACCAGCTTTTGCGCAAAGCGGCGCGCCAGCATTTCGCGCTGATCGGGAGGCGTGCGCAATGCATTCTTTAGTTGCCCAATCGTCGCGCGCAAGCCCGCGTGCCCGGCGGCGTGGCGTTCGGCGTCTTCCAGCAATAATTGCATGCCTTCCGGGTTGCGTTCGATGGCGCGCAAGACGTCCAGGCACATGATGTTGCCTGAGCCTTCCCAGATCGAATTGACCGGCATTTCACGGTAGATGCGCGCCATCGGGCCGGTTTCGACATAGCCGTTGCCGCCCCAGACTTCCATCGCTTCGCCGGCGAATTCGAGTGCGCGTTTGCATACCCAGAACTTGGCGGCCGGCGTGACGATGCGGCGCCAGGCGGTTTCCAGCGGGTCGTCCGGGTGTTCGAAAGCGCGCGCCAGGCGCAGCATCAGGTGGGTTGCCGCTTCGCTCTCCAGCGCCAGGTCGGCCAGCACGTTTTGCATCAGCGGTTGCGCCGCGAGGTGCTTGCCGAAGGCGCTGCGGTGCGTGGCATGGTGGGCAGCATGGGAAAAGGCCTGGCGCATCAGCGCGCTGCTGCCGATCACACAATCGAGCCGCGTGTGCGTGGCCATGTCGATGATGGTGGGAATGCCGCGTCCTTCCTCGCCCACCATGATGCCGTAGGCGTCCTGGAATTCAACTTCACTGCTGGAGTTGGAACGGTTGCCCAGCTTGTCTTTCAGTCGCTGGATCAGCACGGCATTCTTGCTGCCGTCAGGCCGGCGGCGCGGCACGAAGAAGCATGACAGGCCGGCTTCCGTGCGTGCCAGCACCAGGTGGGCGTCGCACATCGGTGCCGAGAAAAACCATTTGTGGCCGGTCAGCGCGTAAGCGGCGCCACGGCCTTCACCGTTGATCGGTGTGGCGCGCGTGGTGTTGCTGCGCACATCCGAGCCGCCCTGCTTTTCGGTCATGCCCATGCCGATCATGATCGAATGTTTTTGTTCGATGGGCAGGTCGCGCGGGTCATGCGTGCGCGCAAACAGTTTGTCTTTCAATTGCGCGAACAGGGCCGGTTCATTTTGCAAAACGGGGATGGAGGCAAACGTCATCGTGATCGGGCACAGGGTGCCGGACTCGACCTGGGTTTGCAGGAAATAGGAAGCGGCGCGCGCCACTTGCGCACCGGGGCGCGGCCATTCCCAGGGTGAGCCCTGCAAGCCTTCGCGGCGCACGATGTCCAACAGCTTGTGCCAGCTCGGGTGGAATTCAACCTGGTCGATGCGGTTGCCGTTGCGGTCATGCGTGACCAGTTCCGGTGTATGGCGGTTGGTCAGTTCGCCCAGCGGCTGGATTTCCCTGCTGCCCAACTCGGCACCCAGCGCCTGCAGGTGTTCGATGTGCCAGCCGGCGCCGCCGTGCGCCACACCTTCGGCGAGTGCATGGTCGGTGGCAAAAATATTGTAATCTTCGAGAACGGGAACCTGGTTCGTCACGTCGTGGGTGGGCCATTGCATAATCTTGTCTCCTGAGTGTGTCTCCTGATATGCCACCAGTTTATAGCGCTTGGCCCAACCAGGTGTTCGTCTTTTCGGGAAAGTAAAACTTGTCCGCCATTAAGCCCTTGCAGCCCAGACGCAAGCCAAAACAGGAGCGCGCCAGACTCACGCAGCAAGCCATCCTGGATGCCTTTGTTCGGCTTTTGTTGGAAAAGGGTTACGCCAAGCTGACCATCCGCGACATCGCCAGCCTGGCCGGGGTGGGGCTGGGCACGGTGTATGAGCACTTTCCGGGCAAGAAGGCGATTGCGGCCAATTGCATCCATCAGCGTTTCAAGGGCGTGGCGCTGGAGGCGGAAGCGGTCATTGCTGCGCATGCCGGCGCGCCCGTGGCCGGGATGATCGATGCCTTGCTTGACTTGTTCGTTGCAATGCATTGCGTCAAGCCGGAAGAGTGGAGTGCGTTGATTTTCCTTGAGCGCCAGGTGTCGGACGAGGCAGCCTGGCGTGCGCTCTACGAGCATTTTGTCGAGCTGTGGCGTCGCGCCCTGCTGGCGTCTGGCGTGGCACCCGGCGTGGCACCCGGCGTGGCATCCGGCGCTGCAGTCGGCGAGGCCGCGTATGTAGTCCATGCGGCTGTCTACGGTTACCTGTACCAGACCCTGATGTGCCGTCCCGAAACGGTCGCCGGCCCCTTGTTCCGGCAGCAACTGGGCAGGCTGGCCCACGCTGCAGCGAAAGGCCAAAACCCGGCCCAGACAGGGTAAAATGTACCCTTAACTTTCGCCGAACCCATTCATGTCCTATCAGGTACTGGCCCGCAAATACCGTCCCAAGAGCTTCGAGACTCTGGTGGGGCAGGAGCACGTCGTGCGTGCGCTGACGCATGCGCTGGAACAGCAGCGCCTGCATCATGCCTACCTGTTCACGGGCACACGCGGAGTGGGCAAGACCACGCTGTCGCGCATCCTGGCCAAGTCGTTCAATTGCGTCAAGGGCATCACGGCCAAGCCCTGCGGCGAATGCGAAGCCTGCACCGCCATCGATGCCGGGCGTTTTGTCGACTACATCGAAATGGACGCGGCCTCGAACCGCGGCGTGGACGAAATGGCGCAATTGCTCGAGCAGGCGATTTACGCCCCCTCGAACGCGCGCTTCAAGGTCTACATGATCGACGAAGTCCACATGCTCACCAACCACGCCTTCAACGCCATGTTGAAGACGCTGGAAGAGCCGCCGGAACACATCAAGTTCATCCTTGCCACCACCGACCCGCAAAAAATTCCCGTGACGGTGTTGTCGCGCTGCCTGCAATTCAACCTCAAGCAGATGCCGCCGGGCCATATCGTCGGCCACCTCGACAACATCCTGGGCCAGGAAGGCATCAGCTTCGAAGCGCCGGCCCTGCGCCTGCTGGCCCAGGGCGCGCACGGCTCGATGCGTGACGCCTTGTCGCTGACCGACCAGGCCATTGCCTATGCCGCCGGCGCCGTCACGCTCGACGCCGTGCAAAGCATGCTCGGTGCGCTCGACCAGTCTTACCTGATCCGCGTGCTCGACGCGCTGGCCGCCAGGGATGGCGCTGCCATGCTGGCCGTAGCCGACGACATGGCGGCGCGCAGCCTGTCTTACAACGCCGCGCTGCAAGACCTCGGTGCCTTGCTGCACCGCGTGGCGCTGGCGCAGAGCGTGCCCGCCGCACTGGCTGAAGACTTGCCCGAGCGCGCCGAGATCGTGCGCCTGGCCACGCTGTTCGATGCCGAAGAGATCCAGCTGTTTTACCAGATCGCCGTGCACGGCCGCAACGAACTCGGCCTGGCGCCGGACGAATACGCCGGCTTCACCATGACCCTGCTGCGCATGCTGGCATTTCGCCCGGGTATGGGTGGCGCCGATGTGGCGGCAACTTCTGGCCCCGCGCGGCCTGCCGCAACGGCACAGTCTTCGCCGCTGGCAGCGGCACGCGCCGCAACGCCGCCGGCAGCGGCACGCGCCGCAACGCCGCCGGCAGCAGCACGCGCCGCAACGCCGCCGGCAGCAGCGAGCACGGCGGCAGCACCCGCGGCGGCCCCGGCACGCCTGGCCGCCACGCCGCAGGCAGCGGTTGCCACTGCACCGGCTGCCCGGCCCGCCGCAGCCATGAGCCCGGCCCGTGCCGCGCTCGAAGCGGCGCGCGCCGGTTTGAAAGCCGCCACTGGTGGTGCAGCGCGGCCTGCGGTGGAAGCCGCGCCTGCATCTGTATCTGCACCTGCTTCAGCAGCACCCGTGGCCGCACGCCCGGCACCAGTGGCAAACGCGGCACCTGTGACGCAAGCTGCACCGGTGGCACGCCAGTCCGGCCGGCCGGAAGCACCGCTTGAAGATGCGCCGCCGCCCTGGATGGAAGAGGGCGCCTCGTTTGAACCGCCGCCTTACGAATTCCCTGAAGAAGCCGAATCGCGCGGGTTTGTGCCCGCACCTGCACCTGTTGTTGACGCATCTCCGGCACCAGCGGCACCTGCAGCACCAGTTGCCGCCGTACCGGTTGTGGCGCCGGCTGCGGCACGTGTGCCCACGCCATTCAAGCCCGAACCCGTTGCATCACTCGACTGGAACGGTGACTGGCCTGCGCTGGCCGCCATCCTGCCCGTGCGTGGCGTGGTCCAGCAACTGGCCCAGCAAAGCGAACTGATACGCGTCGATGCTTCGCAGGCGGTGCCGGTATTCCACCTGCGCGTCGGTGTGCTGACCCTGATGACTGCCGGCGGCAGCGGCGACAAGCTGACCGCCGCGCTGACCGAACACTTCGGCCGCCCCGTGCGCATTGAAGGTGTTGAAGGCCGTACGGAGCATACCGCCAATGCCGTGTCGATCGCCGAACGCGAAGCGCGCCAGAAGCAGGCCGAAGAAATGCTGGAAAACGATCCCTTCGTGCAAAAGCTGGTGCGCGAATTCGGCGCCTACATCATGCCGGGGTCGGTCAAGCCCGCCTGAGATTCCATTGCGCCCCAGGATGCGGGCGCCACAAGTATTCAACCCATCACAAACAGGAGTTCACCATGATGAAGAACCAGTTGGCCGGCTTGATGAAGCAAGCCCAGGCCATGCAAGACAACATGAAGAAGATGCAAGACCAATTGGCCGGCATCGAAGTCGAAGGCCAGTCCGGTGCCGGCCTGGTGAAGATCGTCATGACCTGCAAGAACGACGTCAAGCGCGTCAGCATCGACCCCTCGCTGCTCGGTGACGACAAGGACATGCTGGAAGACCTGGTGGCTGCCGCCTTCAACGACGCCGTGCGCAAGGCCGAAGCGACGACCCAGGAAAAGATGGGCGCCGTCACGGCCGGCATGCCGCTGCCGCCCGGCTTCAAGATGCCGTTCTAAGCATCCATCCTGATCCCGCGACTTGATGAAACAGCCGACCAGCCTCGAATTTTTGAGTGAAGCCCTGCGCCGTTTGCCCGGCGTCGGGCCGAAGTCGGCGCAACGCATGGCCTTTCACCTGCTGCAGCACGACCGCGAAGGCGCGGCCATGCTGGGGCGGGCCGTGTTGCAGGCAGTGGAAAAGATCCAGCACTGCACCATGTGCAACACCTTCACCGAGAACGAACTCTGTGAAACCTGCAGCGACAGCGAACGCGATCCGGCGCTGTTGTGCGTGGTCGAGACACCCGGCGACCAATTGATGATCGAGCAGACGCTGACCTACAAGGGACTGTACTTCGTGCTCATGGGACGGCTCTCGCCGCTGGACGGCGTGGGGCCGAAAGACATCCACCTGGAAAAACTGATTGCGCGCGCCACCGATGGCGAAGTGCAGGAAGTGGTGCTGGCGACCAACTTCACCAATGAAGGCGAAGCGACGGCACACTACATCAGTGAAACGCTGAAGGCGCGCGGCTTGAAGGTCAGCCGCCTGGCACGCGGCGTGCCGGTGGGTGGCGAGCTGGAATATGTCGATGCCGGGACGATTGCGCGAGCAATGCTGGACCGGCGTTCTGCTTAACACTTAAGAACCCCTCTCCCGCTTGCGGGAGAGGGGCAGGGGAGAGGGAGGCCGCGATCTGGCTCAGCCCGTTGGAAAGTAGCCGAAGCACTGCCACCCTCACCCCCACCCCTACCCCTCTCCCGCCAGCGGGAGAGGGGAGTACAGTCACCGGGACAGCCAACGCATGCAATCCAAATCCACACCCGGCCCCCTGGCCGGCATCAAAGTCCTCGAACTCGGCACCCTCATCGCCGGCCCGTTCTGTTCACGCATGCTCGCCGAATTCGGCGCCGACGTGATCAAGGTCGAAGCGCCCGACGGCGGCGACCCGCTGCGCCAGTGGCGCGTCCTGAAAGACGGCACCTCGCTCTGGTGGTCGGTCCAGGCGCGCAACAAGAAAAGCCTCACGCTGAACATGAAAGACGCGCGCGCCCAGGACATCGCGCGCCGCCTGGCGCTGGAAGCCGACATCATCATCGAAAACTACCGCCCCGGCGTGCTGGAAAAGTGGAACCTCGGCTACGAGCAATTGAAGGCCGTCAACCCGGCCACCATCATGGTGCGCCTGTCAGGCTACGGCCAGACCGGCCCGATGAAAGACTTGCCCGGCTTCGGCGCCATCGGCGAATCGATGGGCGGCCTGCGTTACGTGTCGGGCCACGCCGACCGGCCACCGGTGCGCGTGGGCATCTCGATTGGCGACTCGGTGGCGGCTTTGCACGGCGTGATCGGCGCGATGATGGCACTGCGCCACCGCGACGTGACGGGTGGCCGCTGGAACGGCAGGGAAGGCGCAGAGTGCGCAGCCGGCCAGGGCCAGATGGTCGATGTGGCCCTGTATGAATCGGTGTTCAACCTGATGGAGTCGCTGGTGCCCGAGTTCGACCACGCCGGCGTGGTGCGCGAACGCACCGGTGGCGCCTTGCCCGGCATCGTGCCGTCGAACACCTACACCACGAAGGAAGGCGCCAACATCGTCATCGCCGGCAATGGCGACGCGATCTTCAAGCGCCTGATGGTGGCCATAGGCCGGCAAGACATGGCCGACGACCCGCAACTGGCACGCAACGACGGGCGCGTGCCGCGCACGGTCGAGATCGACAATGCCATCCAGGCCTGGTGCTCCAAGCAAGAGATCGAACCGGCCCTGGCGATATTGAAGGCAGCCGACGTGCCGGTTGGCAAAATCTATTCCGTGCGCGACATGATGAGCGATCCGCAATTCCTGGCTCGCCAGATGTTCGAACAGCATGCCTTCGCCGATGGCACACCGGTCAAGCTGCCGGCTGCCAGCCCCAAATTGTCTGAAACGCCCGGCACCACGCGCTGGCTCGGGCCGCAGCTTGGCGAGCACAATGACGACGTGTTGACCTCGCTGGGCTACACAGAAGCCGATATAGCGCAATTGCGCGCCGAGAAAGTGATTTAGGAGAACACGATGTACGTCCCCTCGCATTTCGCCGAAACCCGCACCGAAGTCATGCATGACCTGATTCGCGCGCACGGCCTGGGCACGCTGGTCACGTTGGACGAGAACGGATTGAACGCCAATCACATTCCATTCGAGATCGACGGCGAAGGTGAATTCGGCATACTGCGTGGCCACGTCGCGCGCGCCAATCCGGTATGGAAAAATGCCTCTACGGTTGATGCCATGGTGGTGTTCCAGGGGCCGCAAGCCTACATCACCCCGTCATGGTATGAAACCAAGAAGACCGATGGCCGCGTGGTGCCGACCTATAACTACATTGCCGTGCATGCCTATGGGACATTGCGCGCCGTTGAGGACGCGGCCTGGCTGCACGATTTTGTCAGCCGTCTGACCAACCGTTACGAAGCGCCGCGTTCCGCGCCGTGGGCGGTGGACGATGCGCCGGCCGAGTATGTCGACAAGCTGTTGAATGCCATCGTGGGCATCGAGATTCCCGTCAAACGCCTGGTGGGGAAGTGGAAGGTGAGCCAGAACCGCCCGGCGGTGGATCGTGAGGGCGTGGTTGCCGGCCTGGTGGAGGCCGGCAGCGATGAGGCACAGGCGATGGCGCAAGCGGTTAAGCGCTGAGCTTCCACGCTGGTCCTATTTCGTGGCCATGCCGCGCAATATATCAAGCGGATTGCCTGGCGCTTCCGGGGAAAGAAAATCCGCAATCGTATTTTCATTGCGTTGAGGCTGACGGAGGAAAATTGCTGGCCACTCGGTAACAGGTTCTTCTCTGACGTGAACATACTGCTCAGGTTCTTCTTCGTCGATCTATTCCTTTTGCAGAACGAGCGCCAACGGCTCTTCAGTACCAACCTGTCATTTCTAACAGTTGTGGGCCGTGTTTCTTTCTGTTAATAAATCTGATAAATCTGTTTTCTTTGCAAAAAAATATCAAGCCAAGTTACGCATTTCAGTTAAATGCTTGGTATGATCCCAATCGACTTTTCGTAACACGAATAAATTTTAGAAACCGTTGCGGATACAGGGCGCAAATGAAAAAGACGCCGCATAGTTCGCTTCGAAATGCAGGGGGATCGGCTTGGCGGGATGCGGCAGTTGAAGCTGTTGCTTCGTTCCGAAGAATTTGCTTGCAAAACATTTGTTGCAAACAAGAAATTTTCTAGCCTCTTCTCAATACAAAACCATTGAATTTTTTGGGCGCCTCAGTCTTGAGGTGCGGGGATGTTTTGCGCATGAATAAAACTCAACACCGTAAGATCGGAAATGCCGTGTGGCCCCTGGCATCCCTGCCGGCCCTGGCATTTGCCCTTACTATCGGCCTTGTTTCCCAACTCGCGAATGCAGCAGACTGCGCACCGCAATGCGGCTTGCAGCAGGATAAAAGCTACCCCAATCTCGTCGTCGGCACACTGGTCAGCTTGCCGGATGAAAAGCAAAGCGGCGACCTGTTCGCGTCGATGCGCAGCGCGAAGCGCTGGCTGCAACTGCCCGAGGGCGCCAAACCTTTCTGGGCATTCGTGCAGCCGGTGACCATCAAGCTGCCCAGTAGGCGCATCTACACCGTCATGATCACCCAGGAAGAAGCGAAGGCCGCACCGCTTCGGCCGGGCGACCTAGTTCGCTATTCGCCGCACCGCGGCGCCTTCGAGAAACCGCCTGCAGACCCCGTAGCCGCAGCCTATTGGGGCGTGACCGGCTGCGTGGCCGGGCTATGCAGCGCGGGCGACGCGGCTTGCATAGCGAGATACCGCACCGGCGTGTTTCGTGCCGACGACGGCACGGCCTTGACCGAAGATGGCGCCCACACCGACCCGAAAGCACAAAACATCGACCCGGTCAGCATGCTGCCGCAGCCCAATCGCTAAGTAACAAACTCCACCGTATTGCCACCGACTTGCCACCGTCCGCCATGACCATCCAGAAAAAACACGCCGGCTCCACTATGAAAAAAGCAACCCTTCCCCTGCTGATCTATGCCTTGCTCCAAGGTGTTGCCGTCGATGCCGGCGCCAAAGCGGCCGGGCCGGCACAAACGCAGGCAGCAATACCGCAAGCCTTCGGCGTATTCCAGGAACCGCTCGTGGCATTGAATGCACCGGCAGCACAAGTCGATGCACAACTTGCCAAGGCGGTGGCCGCCTACCAGGCCGCGGGCGGGGCAATGCACACGGCACCGCTGGACGCCTGGCTGGCGTTGCACCCCGACTCGGCATGGGCGGCTTCGGTATCGCTCAATATCGGCCTGGCCTCCAGGCATGGCGGCGACTACGCTGCCGCGCGCGCAGCATTCCAGCGCACGCTGTCCCTGACAGCAGCCATGCAAGCGCAGCGCGACCGCGCCGTCGGCGAGCGCGCCATTGCAGAACTGCTGGACCTGGAATCGCGCCTGGGCCATGCCGACGCGGTGGCCGAATTGCTACAGGCACCGCAAGCCCGCTGGGGCGGCCAGGCAGCCGGCGCCGCCTCCCGCGCCGAGGCAGACCTGGCTGCCATGCGGCAGGACCCGGAAAACATCTTGCGTTGCGCCCTCATATCCCTGTCCTGGATGATCGCCGACCAGGACCCGCATTCCCCCGTCATTGCCAGGCTGATGCAGGAACGCGCAGGCAAGGACGGCATAGCCCTCAACCGCCTGGAAGACATCGCACGCCGCGACGGCTTCGCCGCCAATGCCGTGCAGCGCCGGGCAGGGGAACCCATTCCCGTGCCGTCGGTGGTGCACTGGCGTGAAGGCCATTATGCC
>Ga0134128_10003554_pt1 | contig 19024 bp, 23 predicted proteins | sample KB31754_FD_96462 | JGI IMG/M metagenome (GOLD analysis project Ga0134128, IMG submission 96462) | Terrestrial soil microbial communities with excess Nitrogen fertilizer from Kellogg Biological Station, Michigan, USA - KB3-175-4 | ecosystem: Environmental > Terrestrial > Soil > Unclassified ...
ATCAGTCAAATCGCTGCGTAGGGCGAAAAAGGCCGCCGAAGCGGGGCGTCCGGCCTCGACGCAATTCATTCCACAGTTCGCGCGACGTTCTGAGTTCACGAATCCGGCAGTGTCCGAGTTGACATTATCTGCGAGAGAGCAACCGTGCTTACCAATGATTTTGCCGTCTTTGACCGTGGCGATAACTTCGCCGGTCGCAGGATGCCGAATATGACCGTAGTGCTCCATGATCCCTCCTGGCTGTGTGACCTTCATCACCGCGCGGATGAACTGTGCGGCTTAGACCTGGGACATCAGTTTGAACGGGGGAACGCCCCCTACAAAGCAGGAGAACCAAGATGACGCACGTTCAGAAAACCGAAATCCGTGAATTGTCGCTCGAGAACATCGAGGCAGTCAGCGGCGGAATTTTTATATCATCTCAAAATGCGGCGAACGTCAGCCGCATCAAGGCTAAAGATTTTGCCAACGGCAGCATCTTTACGGGAAACAGTTCCTTTGGAGACACACTCGACAACGTCGACGGCCTCCCATAAGAACCCGGCAGAAATCCTGCGCCAGCAGAGCTATTCGACTCTGTCGCTTTCCGGATTGGTCTCATCGACAAGTCTGATCTCCGCGTCAGCCTCATCGGCCTCGGTTGACGCGCTCTGCGGGTGCGGGCCCCGCACTGCCGCTGGAGTCAAACATGTGGCTCCGCGCGGAAAGCGAAGCGGCTTTGACCGCCCGGCACAGCGACGAGCTTTCGTTCGGCGAGATGTGGTCCGGGCTGGATCGCTTCCAAGCGTTGACCATGAACCACCTGGATATCGGAAGGCGTGTCCAACATGTCGGGCGGCCAGCGGCAACGGCTGGTGAAAGCTTGGCGAGGATGATGGAAACCCGGTCGAAGTCCGGCGAGGCGAGAGACATATGCCGCCTTCCAACGGCCTGATTTTTCTGGCGGGCCTAAGCGAAGGACAGCAGCTCGATGAGCCACGCACCTTCTAACTCGACCCGTTCCTTCTGGCGTAAACTCGTAAGAAGCCCCATCAAGGTGCACGCTATCGCCAACGGGGCTCGTGCCGCTCTTGCTCTGTATGACAAGCGACAGCCCTTCGAATTGCCCGGCCGGCTGTTCGAACAACTGTCGTTTGCCATCTATGTCTGTGACCGGGACGGACTCGTCCTTCGATACAACCGCCGCGCTGCCGAGCTATGGGGCCGCTCGCCCGAACCTGGCGATCCGGATGAACGGTACTGCGGATCATATCGAATGTTCCGCCCCGATGGCAGTCTGCTCCCGCACCATAAATGTCCCGTGGCCGATGTGCTGCGCACGGGCGTTTCCGTGCGCGAACAGGAAGTTCACATCGAGCGACCGGACGGCTCGCGCGGCATCGCGCTCGTCGACATCGAGGCGCTGAAGGATACCGACGGGAACATAGTCGGCGCCGTCAACTGCTTTCAGGATATTACCGAGCGTAAACGCAGCGAGGAGACCGCCCTGGCGCTCGCCGCTATCGTCGAATCAAGCAACGATGCGATCGTCAGCAAGGATCCGGATGGCATCATCACCAGTTGGAATGGCGGCGCGGAACGAATTTTCGGGTACCTCGCGGACGAAATCGTCGGCAAGTCGATTGCAATTCTGACTCCGCCAGATTTTCAGAAAGAGGAGGAGGCGATCATAGAGCGAATACGTCGCGGACAGCGCATCGAACACTATGAAACCGTTCGCCAGCGCAAGGATCGGAGTTTGATCGACGTTTCGCTGACCGTCTCGCCGATCAGAAACGCCCAAGGCAAAATCATCGGGGCATCGAAAATCGCTCGCGACATAACGGAACGCAAACGCAGCGAGGCGCAGATCGTCAATCTCGCGCGTGAGGCAGAGCATCGAACGAAAAACATTTTGTCCACCGTGCAGGCAACGGTGCGTCGTTCTCATTCCGATACGTCTGATGATCTCAAGCGACTGATCGAGGGACGCATCAGTGCGCTCGCAAAGGTCCATACCCTGTTCGTGGAATCCCGTTGGGCGGGAGCGGAGCTTCACCGTCTGGTCATGCAGGAGCTTTCGGCTTACAGCGGGGACGGAGAGGCGCGCGTGCAAATTGACGGCCCATCCGTGATGCTGGAGCCGAGCACGGCCCAGACCGTCGCAATCTTCCTGCACGCGCTCGCGACCAACGCGGCAAAGTACGGATCGCTGTCGGCAGCCGGTGGTCGGGTCGAAATCGCATGGTCCCTCACGACAGACGGAAGGCTCGGCTTGCGCTGGATCGAGGCGGGTGGGCCGACCGTCACGCCGCCCACGCACAGCGGTTTCGGCACAAGCATTATGGAAAACATGATCGGCTATGTCAGCGGCGAAGTGCGTTTCGATTGGCAGACCAAGGGACTCACGTGCGAAATCGCGCTCCCGCTCGCGTAGGGCTGCCACGCGTGCCATAGCCATCGGAGAGCCGATCAGAAGGTTCCATCGCCAGCTCGGTTCCTAAATTTCAGCCAAATCGGCCACCCGTCACATTCACCTGGGTAAGCGCTTTTGAGTAAGTGCTTTGTGCGGCGGCTGATTGCTGCCTTCAGTTCCAAAAGGTCCCGGAAGGAAATAGTTCCATGATCAGGCGCCGTCGTCGCTTCAAGCAGACCGTGCCATTCAAGGATCGGCTTGCAGCGAAAGATATCCGCGAGCAGGCAGCCAATCTTCCGACAGGTCCAGACAAGAACGACTTGCTCAACAGAGCACGCAGGGCTGATGGCGCCTCGCATTTGGACGAGTGGGCACGTTCAGCAGGGTTGCAGCCCCCGACGTGATTGCTTGTAGTCACTGTTCCGTGAACTAGGCAGGTGCGACAACTGAGCACCGCCAATCACGCAAACGTTTTGAACGTTCTTGTCTGCTCGCGTGTCCCACGCGTACGACCGTGCCGAAAAGCTCGGCCAGCGGCTTCAGGCCGGACTGCGCGAACTATCGAAGAAGCACTCGGTTATCGGCAATGTACGCGGCTTGGGCTTCATGCAGGCGATCGAGCTGGTCACCGATCAGAAGACCAAGACGCCGCTATGCCACTCAGGACGCTTCTCGACCCTCAATGAGCCAGAGACTCGACGTCATTGCGCTTGCGTCTTAGCGAGAGCTGACCACAAAGATTTAGTCCGGGAAACCAACTCCCAGGCGTTGGTCCGCTGGCAGCGCGCCTGTTCAGGCAGATTTTCGCTGTCTGGCCGCCGGCTTCTTGGCGACGGACTGTTTGAGCTGGTTGAAGCTGATCTTCTCGCTCTCGGAAGTAGCCGGATAGAGCGCGACGGGACAGGTGACGAGCGACAGACGCAGGAAGCCTTTCCAGTTGACTCTCGGGGCCATTACGCAAACTCCACAAAGACGGGCCGCTCGGGCTCAAGACGAACGGGACGGCCAAATTCCGACATCGCCGGCGCCCTTCCGGCGAATTTTTCGCAATCGGCCGCGCCGCACCAGATGAATCCATGGTCAAGTCGACCTCCTGATTTTACTCTCCGTGAAAAAAATAAGAACAATGGCGCCGTGTCTGCAAACCCCGAAGCGAGTGCGCGAGCGCTAACGCTGCCGTCATGCGTGCTGAGGCGCTCTCGCAAGGTCGGAATAGCCGATCGGCTTCCGGCCGGAACGCTTGAGTTCGGCCACAATCTCGGCGGCGCAGAGCGCCGCCAGCTCTTCCGAATAGCGGTAGCGGCTGGCGCTGCCGCGGAAGTGGTCCTTTGTCGCCGGGTGCATGTAGATTTCGACCACGCCGCGCGGCAGCTTAGGCAACAGACCAAGCAGACGATTCGTCGTGAACTCGCCGGACCATGCCAGTCCGAAGACCGCATCCGGCGCAAGGAGCCGCGCGTGGTGGACTAGCGGCCGAAGCAAGCCGGCCCAACAAGCAAACGCCAGCGAGGCCGCGGCGACGCCTCGCTTCTCCACGCGCCGGATCACGGAGACAGGTTCGACGGGAATGCGGACCGCGGGCGCGCCATAGCGTCGCGCCGCCGCAACGACCTCCCGCGCGACGACGGGATGCAGATGATAATGCTTGTGCACGTCGACATGATCCAGCCGCAGGCCGGTCGCCAGATAAGCCGCAAACTGCGCCTCGATCTCCCGGCGCAATCGCGACCGCAGCTGCGACGACCCGGCAAGCTCGAATGCGAGCCGAACATGATCGCAGCGCATTCGGCCGGAGCTATCGACCAGCCCCGCAATCTGTTCAGGAGGCAGTACCGGCTTCTCTTCAACCAGAACCAAATGCAGGCCGACCCGCAGCTTCGGCAAACGCTTCGCACGCGTGACCGCATCTGCCGCAGCCGGCCCCGCGACCATAAAGCTCGCCGCGCTGAGAATTCCGCGCCGGTGCGCCAACTCGACGGCCTCATTGATCTCCTCGGCCAGGCCGAAATCGTCGGCGGTTACGATCAGGTGATCCGGCCGCGAGCTCGATGCGTGAAGAATCGATTTCATGTGATCCAAGCAGATTCAAGCGGCTGGCCTGATGATGGTTCCTATCGGCTGTGAATGCGCCGCGTCAGCTCATCGACCAAAGTTGAGAGCAAAGAAATGATACCGTTACCCGCGACCTCAAGCACAGGAACGTTCAATTTCAGCGCAGGTTGATTCGACGATACGATCGGTACGAACTGCCATGCGAGCACCAACAATCAATATCCAGCACAAGGAAGTGGAGGTCGCGACCTGCGACAACCCGGGCGCCATCGCCTGGAACTATACCCGGGCTGAAACGATCGCGGATCTGATCGTTCATGTCATCGGGCTCTGCTTCGGATCTGCGGCCGCCACTGTCCTGCTTACGCATGCCGCAATTTATGCACCAACGATGAACATCGTCGCTGCCTCGATCTATTCCGTTGGATTGCTGTCGATGCTGACGTTCTCCGCGGCCTACAACCTATGGCCGGTTTGTCCCACGAAATGGTGGTTGCGACGATTGGATCAGTCGGCGATCTACGTTTTGATCGCTGCCACGTACACAGCTCTTGTGGTGGACACAAAGGCGGGCACGACAGCGCTCTGTTTCCTGATCGGGATATGGTGTGTTGCAGCCTTCGGAATCGCAGCCGCGCTGGCTCTGCCCGGACGCCTCGATCGTATTTCAATCGGCGTTTACATCGGCATGGGTTGGAGCGTTCTCATTCTCTGGAGTGCCAAGGACGTATCGGTATCATTCGCGACCCTCCGGCTGTTGGTCGCCGGCGGCGCGCTCGTCACGGCCGGCTTGATATTCCATGTCCGGCGAGGGCTGAGGTTTCAGATCGCGATCTGGCATGTCCTGGTGCTTCTCGCAATAGCCTGCCACTACGCCGCCGTGCTCAATGTCGTGCTCGGCCAGGCAGCGACATAAACGCCAATAGGAACGCCCGTTCTTCCTCGCCGGTTGAATACCGGGGGCGCGGGACACGTTGATCCAATGGCGCGATGAAAGCAGCGACCGCCGAGTTTGTGAAGCGGACCGCCATCCTGGTTGCGCTTGCCCCGCTTCCATTTCTCGCCTGGTATCTTCGAGATTTCTTTCTCGTGGTCGTCGGCGCGCTTCTGGTGGCGACGTTGCTGCAGCTCGTGAGCGAGCCGCTGGTGCGATGGTGTCGGCTCTCGCAAGGATGCGCGCTGGCGGTCGCGGGATTGATCATCCTGCTCGCGATGGCCGGCTCCGCCTATTTGTTCGGAACCCAGCTCACCTCGGAGCTTCAGGACGTCTTCAGTCGGGCGGATGCGGCGACAAAGACGATTTCCGACGAACTGCAGCGCTCCGAACTTGGTCGTACCGCACTCTCCCATCTCTCGGGAGGCAGCTTTTCTCTCACGGGCTTCCTCAAAAGCTTCCTGACAATCAGCGCGCATCTGCTGGAAGCAACCATCTTTACCGTTGCCGCAGGCGTCTATCTGGCGGCGCAGCCGGCGATGTATCGCAGGGGCGCTTCGCTGCTGTTCCCTCCGAAGCGGCGGGTGGTTGTCGAAGAAACCATCGACGACATCGGACGAGCGCTACGCTTGTGGCTGCTCGGACAGGCCATCCAGATGTGTCTGGTCGGCGCGATCACGACGGCCGCCGTCTGGCTCATCGGGCTTCCGTCGCCGCTCGCGCTGGGCTCGATCGCCGGCATCGCCGAATTCATTCCGTATCTCGGGCCGGTCCTGTCAGCCGTACCGGCGGTCCTGGTTGCTGTGACCAGCGGACTTTATCCGGCGCTCTGGACCATCATCGCTTACGTCATCATTCACCAGATCGAAGGCAACCTGATCGTGCCGATGGTTCAGCGTCGATTGGTCTTCGTGCCGCCGGCCGTGTTGCTGCTGAGCATCGTCGCGGTCACGGAAATCTTCGGGATGATCGGCATCATCTTCGCCGCGCCGATCACCGTGATCGCTTTCGTCACAGTCAAGAAGGTCTATGTGCGCGACAGCCTGGGCGAGCCCACGGAGCTGCCAGGCGAGAGCACGGCTCAGAAAGGAACCTATTCATCTCCGGCCAATTGACGCGGAATATACCTGCCTGGTGAGCAATGGAAGTCGTCCTATCCTTCGGCTGGATGGCGCTTGTGTTCTGGTTGATCCTGCGCGCCTACGGCCAACGCGGTCTCTTGCCCGTGCTGCAACCCGCAGCCACGGCCATTCGCGATCCGCCGAACATATCCGTCATCGTACCTGCCCGGAACGAGGCGCATAACCTTCCGCATTGTCTCGACAGCCTGCTGCACCAGGACTATCCGCAAGAGCGGCTGAACATCATCGTCGTCGATGACAATTCCACGGATGCCACGCTTGCCGTCGGTCACCGTTATGCCGACGAATCCCGAAATCTCGCTGTCATCGAATGTCCCCCGTTGCCGCCGCGCTGGTGTGGAAAGCCGCATGCCTGCTGGATCGGCGCAAAGATGTCGCGCGCCGAGGACGAGTGGCTTTGTTTCATCGACGCGGATGTTCAGGCTGAATGCGCACTGATCGGCAGCGCGGTTGCGGCGGCACGATCGCAAGAGTTGGCTCTCCTGTCGCTGGCACCACGTCAGCGGCTCGGCAGTTTTGCCGAACGCCTCATTATACCCTGCGGATTGTTCCTCATGGCATTCAGCCAGGATCTCGAAACAGTGCAGTCGCCGAAGAGCGACCAGGTGACAGCGTGCGGGCAGTTCATGCTGGTGCGCCGACAGGCCTATCGATCGTCAGGAGGTCATGCCGCGGTCCATCATGCGATCTGCGAGGATCTCGAACTGGCCCGGCTGATCAAGCAAGCCGGCGGCCGCGTCGTGTTGCAGGATGGCAAATCGCTGCTGGCGGCCCGGATGTACACCGGATGGAAGAGCCTCTGGACGGGCCTTTCGAAAAACCTTGTCGAGATGCTGGGCGGCCATGCCGCAACTGTCATCACCGTGTTGCTGGTGCTGCTGGCCTCGCTCGCCACCGTCCTGCTTCCCACCATCGACGGCATTCGTTGCGCGCGCGGCGTCTCGCCTGATTGCGTCGCGCTGGTCCCAGCTCTCGCCGGAACGGCCGCCGCTGCCGGTTTGCACATTGCCGGCGCGTTGTATTTTCGTACCCCCTTCTGGTACGGCCTGATGTTTCCGCTCGGATATGCCCTCGGAGCCTGTCTTGCCGTGGAGAGCCTTCGTCGGCACTGGCGCGGCAAGATTATCTGGAAGGACCGGAGCTACCCGTGAACGAGCGAGCGCTCCGCGCACGGCCGCAGGCCGACCACGAACATGTCAGCCGGATCTCAACCGGCACCATTCTCTTCATCATCACCGCGGCGGCCATCACGCTCTACGAGCTCCAGCTCGTGCTGATCCCGTTCGTCCTGGCCGGGGTCATCAGCTACATCTGCGCCCCCGCCGTCACTTTCGTCGGCGCGCGGACAGGACTGCCGCGCGTGCCTGTTGCGATCTTCTTCTTCCTGATCCTTGTGGCGCTCGGTGCCATCATCGGGTTTCTCGGCATTCCACCCCTGACCCGCGAGGTGACACATGTGGCAATGCACTTTCAGCAAACCGTGAACCGCCTCGCTGAAGCGATCGCCGGCAGTGCAGCCGACTTGCTCGACCAACCTGTGGATGCGCAGCAGCTCGCAACGGAAATCGGCCAGACCGTTCGCGATTGGGTCGGCAATGCGCGAGCGCTTTCCATTGCCGCGACGAGCGTCTTCGTGGGCGGGTTCGGCGTCGTGCTCACGCTCGTTCTGCTGTTCTTCTTCATGGTCACTGGGCCATCGATCGTTCGGGGACTGCTGTGGCTCGTGCCTCCCGGCGAACGGCCGCTGATCGAAGATCATATTCTCCGGCAGCTCGACCCGGTGTTGAGGCGCTATTTCATCGGCGTCGTCGCCGTCGTGTGCTTCGCGGCAGCGTTCGCCTATGCCGGCCTCGGGCTCGTACTCGGGATCCCGCACGCGATCTTCCTCGCCTTGATCACGGGCATCCTGGAGGCGATTCCAATCGTCGGCCCGGCGGTTGCGGCCGTCATCGCAGGCCTCGTAGCCATCCAGCACAATTCGGGAATTGGCGCGATCGTCGGATACGCGATCTATCTCACGGCGCTGCGACTATCCATCGATCAGTTGTTCGGGCCGCTGGTGCTGGGCGCGGCGGGCCGCGTGCATCCTGCCCTGGTGATCTTCTGCTTCCTGGCCGGCGGCACCTTGTTCGGCGTGGTCGGCGTGATCACCGCGGTCCCGATCGCACTCATCATCAAGACAACACTCTCGGTGCTCTATGACGAGCCGGTGAGTGGATTTGCGCCGAGCAAAAACGAACGTGAGGAGACAAATCATGCTGCGAAATCGTCTTCTTGACGCGATGCGTGCGGGATTTGGCGACGAAGCGCCGCCACTGCGGCTCGTATTTCCGGACCACGAAAGCTACGAGTTCACGCCCGACCCGGCCGTGACCATCACCTTTCACTCGACGGCTCCTCTCAAGGCACTCGTCAAGGGCGATCTTGCCCGCGCGGCCGACACCTACGTCGCCGGCGACATTTCGGTCGATGGACCGATCGAGATCGTTCTCAAGACAGGAATTGCGCTGGCCGAGAAGCTTGGACAATTTGCTCCCTTGCGCGGCGCGGCGCGCCTCACTGCCCTGCTGCCGATGATCAACTCCAAAAATCGCGATGCAGCCAATATCAGTCATCACTATGATGTCGGCAACGAGTTCTACCGGCTGTGGCTTGACGAGCAGATGATGTACTCCTGCGCGTATTTTCGTTCGGGCGTCGAGGACATCGACAGCGCCCAACAGCAGAAGCTGGATCACATCTGCCGCAAGCTGCTGTTGCAGCCCGGCGAGCGACTGCTCGACGTCGGCTGCGGTTGGGGCGGGCTGCTGCGATGGGCCGCCGAACGATACGGCGTGAAGGGCGTCGGCGTCACCTTGAGCGAGCGCCAGTATTCGTTTGCCCGCGACGCCGCGGCTTCGTCTGATATGGCCGACCGGGTCGAAATCCGCCGGCAGCATTATCTGGACATCGAGGACGCCGACGGGTTCGACAAGATCGTCTCGGTCGGGATGTACGAACATGTCGGCTTGCGCAATCTGCCCACCTACTTCCAGACCCTGGCGAGATTGCTAAAGCCGGGCGGCGCATTTCTCAATCATGGCGTGGTATCGACCGATGCGGACGGCCGTCCTCGCGGCCCTCCCGGCGGCCGCTTCATCGATCGCCACGTGTTTCCGGGCGGCGCCGTACCGCACCTTTCCCGCGTGCTGATCGAGCTGTCCCAGGCCGGCTTCGAATTTGCGGACGCTGAAGACCTGCGTCCTCATTATGCCCTCACCTTGCAACACTGGAGCAGGCGTCTGGAAGCCTGCCGCGAGCAGGCCATCGCAACTGCCGGACCGGAGGTCGTTCGAATATGGCGGGTATTTCTTGCCGGCATGGCCTACGCCTTCGATCATCGCTGGCTCTCGGTCGCGCAAGTGCTGTCCTACAAGCCACTATGCAGCGGAGAGATCAGGCGTCCGTGGACACGCGAATACCAATACCGAAACTCCACTTACCCGTTGAAGACGCCCGTTGCCGGAAAGCTCGATTGGACCTGATCCCGACATCAGGCGTTTCCTGATCGAACGCCTGGTCATGAACCGAGATGCACAATGATGGTGGCATGACGATGTTGAATATGCTCGTTTCGATCATCGATGGGACACTTCGCACTAGGCAAGGCATATTCGAATACAGCAACAGCCCGCATTGCGTCTTCCGAATACAAGTCGCGGGCGCTCCTTCCGATGTTGCGCTGACGGACGGAACGCGGCTTGCTGCGGGCTGCCGCCTCATCAATCTGCATCTTTGGAACGAGCATATCCAGCCATTTCCTGCGCGGGGTCCAACGCTCGGCTGGGCCCGAGGGATGTGTCGCGATATCGAGACGTCCCTTGAGGAACTTGCGGCCTTCATTGCGAACAATCCCGCACTCGACGAGATAACGGCCGTCGGCGGGAAAATGATGTTCGGATCGACTGAGCAGACGCAGCTCGTTGCGCATTTTGCAGAACGATACGGCTTCGTCCGCGCGCTCGATTCCACGACAGGCGGTTCGATCGCCGAATGGTTGCATCTGTTCGGTGAGAATATCCTGGTGACGATGATCGTAGTTGCCCAGAATCCCGCGGCGTTCAGGATCGATCTCTTCCACCGCGACCGTGTGCCGGTCTATCTTCTCCGGGCCGAGCTCATGAGACGCTTCGGCGCAGGCGAGAAAGCAATGCATCAGCCGAACGGCGCGCGAAAGCCTCCGGGGCTCGGCTCCGCCGCGGATACGCCCAAATAGCCGTGGCTGCTGAACCATATGATCGCGTCCTTCAAAGCCTCCATATGTGGCCGCGCGCCATAGCCGAGTTCCCGTGCCGCTTTTCCGGACGTGAAGAACATCTTGTGCCGTGCGAGACGCACTCCGGCCCAGCTCGCGAGAGGCTCTCTACCCGTTAGAAACGAACGGGCTTCACCGGCCAGCGCCGCTGGCACGGCGGCGTACCAGGGAATTTGCAACTTCGGAATGGATCGTCCTGCCGACATCGCAATTTCAGCCAGCAGCAGCGAAAATGGGACATTTTCGCCGCCAAGAATGTAGCGTTCGCCAACCCTGCCCCGCCGCAACGCCGCCAGATGTCCGCTTGCCACATCATCGACGTGCACAACATTCAGTCCCGTCTCGACATAGACCGGGATTTTTCCGGTCGCCGCGGCGACAATGATCTTGCCGGTTGGCGTGGGCCGCATGTCACGCGGTCCGACTGGGGTGGATGGATTGACGATGATCGCCGGGAGGCCCTTTTCCCGGACCATATCGACAACCAATTGTTCGGCGACGACCTTGCTCTGCTTGTACGCTCCGATCGCACGTTGGACCGGCAAACTTGACGTCTCGTCAGCTGGCGCGCCATCCTGTTTCGGCTCCAGCGTCGCCACGCTGCTGGTGTAGACCACACGCTCGATTCCGGCACGCATCGCCTCCTCCATGAGGTTGCGTGTGCCCGTCACGTTGGTCGCATGGACGGAGGCACTGTCCCAGAGCGCAAGCCTGTAATCGGCAGCCACATGAAACAAATATCGGCACCCCGCGCATGCCGGCCCGAGGGACGCGCTCTCTCGCAAATCCCCCTCGACGAACTGCACCCCGCGCGCGGCCAGATCCAGATATTGGCTGTTTCGCCGAACCAGCGCCCTGACATGAAAGCCATCACGCAACAATGCCCGGAGCACGGCCGACCCGACGAAGCCGCTTGCGCCGGTGAGCAGTACATCCGCCGATGGTTTCATCGCAATTCTCCTCAGCGTGCACGAGCCCCCGTCATTGGCTACAGCTCGATGCCGCGAACACTGGCGCCCAGCATCTCGGAGCAATACAGAAGAGCCTTGCGGGCCAGCCACCAGTCCGCTGAAAGCTTGATGACGTCGAGCGTGTCCGAGGGGCGCCCCAGCAAAAGTCGGCTGAGCCGCCACCGACTGGTGTCCCCATCGCTCGATACGCAAGCGAGAGCCGTCGGCGGAATATTGCGGCCTGCCGCATCAATAACAACGCGCAGGGCTACGAACCGCATAGCGTTAGCCACAGCCAATTGGGCAATCAGGTGAGACTCCATATCGACCACCAATGCACCGGATCGACGCTGGAGCTCGCTTCGCGAGTCGCGGGCCGATATCGGGAAATCGATTCCAGCAATCGGCCCGTACACCGCCGTCGGCATGGCCGAAAGGAGCCACGCAGACCAGACATCATCTGTCGGGATGCTTCCATTCGGCCCAACGATTTCCGAGCCGACCACGATGTCACCGGATCGCAAATCGGGGCCTAGCCCGCCGGCCACACCGTAACTGACGATGCCGCGACAGCCGTCAATCGCCGCGCGCGCGACGAACCCGGAGAGGTCGTCAAAGCCGGGCCCCCACGCCTCCTGTTCGAAATGGCGCGCGACCAGTTCGGCTTCGACTGCGAGGGCCGCGCAGATCATCGCCCGCCCTGCTTGAGCAGCCGTTCTAGGACCTCGATGAACCCTCGTTACTGGCATCTTGGGACGAGCTCGCAAATGGATCGGCGTTTTGCTTTATGCCGGTCTGTCTCTCAACGCGAACTGACGGTGTAACGTCACGACCGAAGGTTTGTTTCTATTCGGAGGAGCCCGACGATAGTCGGGATGCGGGGCTCGCAGCGCTTTAACATGCGTTAACAGGGCCGGCGCTGGCCCAGTTTCGGCTGGACGGATTTGGAACGGTGGCAAGACGCTCACGTTCGACTTACTGAACTGCACGCTGTCGTCCGTCAGCTCAACGGTCCGGCAGCGGCGAACGACAAGCGCTTCTCACTGCCCATCCGGTCGCGCTCGTCGGCTTGAGTCGCGATCTGGTCTTCAACGCAACCGACTAGAGGCCGTCATCCAATCATGCACAGCTTGAGCGAGACCACCCATTTCGTGAGCGAGATCTGCGTAGCCGGAGCGATCCTCGGCGTCGTCTATAACATTCTCGCTGCGTTTCTGGCGCCTCGCTTCAACAGACCTATGAAACTCGACGGAGTCTCGCCACGCCCGGTCACGATCTTCAAGCCCTTGCACGGAAGCGAGCCGGGTCTGTTTCCAAGGCTCGCCTCGCTTTGCAAGCAAGATCACGAAGGCACAATACAGCTCGTTTGCGGAACGCAGAAACGTAGCGACCCGGCAAATCAGGTCGTTCGGCTGATGCAGAGGATGTATCCGGTCGCAGAGATAGACCTCGTTGTCGATGACCGCGCACGCGGCGAGAATCCGAAAGTCGCGAACCTCGTCAACCTGGAAACCAGAGCCCGCCACGAGATCATCGTCATGTCCGACAGCGATATCGTCGTTGAGGATCAGTTCATCAGCCGCCTCGTCGCCGAGCTCGACAACACCGAGGTCGGCGCCGTGACGTGCCTGTACCACGGGATCGCAGCCGGCGGCGTCTGGGCTGAAATGTCCGCACTCAACATCAACGCACAATTTCTCCCCAACGTGATGGTGGCGTTGACGTTCGGTGCAGCCAAACCATGCTTCGGCTCGGCCATTGCCATGCGACGGGACGTGCTGAGGCGCATTGGTGGCCTCAAGCCATTCCTGGACGAGCTTGCGGACGACTATGCGATCGGCAAGGCCGTTCGCGCCATCGGGCTCGACGTGGTCGTCCCGCATTGGGCGGTGGGGCACGTCTGTTTTGAGCGAAGCTTCCGCGCGTTCTGGGAGCATCATATGCGCTCATCCCGGACGATCCGTTCGATCGATCCCGTCGGCTATGCCGGCACCATATTCATGCATCCCCTGCCGCTCGCGGTGATCGCCGTTCTGACGGGAGCGCAGTATCCGATCGCTTTGGCGGGCGTCGCCTTCGTGAGCCGCGCCATCCTGAATTTCAGCATCGAGCGTACGTTCAAGTTGCGGCGGCACGCGCTATGGCTGTTGCCGCTTCATGACACGATCTCATTTGCAGTGTTCGTGTGCAGCTTCTTTGGCGCTGCCGTCGAATGGCGTGGCCAGAACTATCGGATATTCCATGATGGCAGCATCCAAAAGGACACGTTCGACTAAAGACTTAAAAACAAGTTCGGCTCGCCTGTCTGATCGATGCGAACCATCGTTGAAAATTAGGAACGGTTTTGGCGGGCATGCTTTGGCTAATTTGAGGAGGTCGTTCGAAGCGCGGAAAGCCAACCGGGCATATCTGCACAAGCCTCGGCGGCCCAGCTTGGCAGTGCAAGCCGCAACAACGCGCTTGCTTGATTGACGTTCGGTTCATGGAGGCACGGTGTCTCAAGTCGCTCAGGTAACTCCTCTACCCAAGCGGGAAAGCTGGACGAAGTCGGGACCCGTCGTGTCCCATTTGCCGCAAGACGAGATCGAATTCCTGGAGGAGCGTGCCACCGCCACCATCGCAGCCCCCGCGCCGCTTGGGCTCTGGGACTTTGCAACAGGGACGTGGATCACCGGCACGGTCATTGCCGGGATGTTTCCTCCTACTGCCTTGACCGCGACCATACCGGTGCTGCTCATTTTCGCGGGCCTCACCCAGTTCATTGCAGGCCTGTTTGCATTCCGCCGCGCCAACGTTCTCAGCGCGACGGCATTTTGCTCGTTTGGCGCCTTCAATGTGCTGACGGCCCCTGTTGTTCGCCATGCAGGCGATCGGCAAGCTGACCACCACTGGCGATCCGGCGATCCTGCAGGGCTTCGTGCTGGAATCGTTTGCCTTCATCGCGCTGGCTCTGACGCTGGCTGCTCTCAGAACCAACGCAGCGCTGATTTTGACGCTCGCCCTTCTGACCGCAGGCTACGCCCTGGCCGGCATCGCGAATGTAACTGACTCCGTCGGAAGCGGCACCTTTGGCCTCATCGGCAATATCGGCGGCTGGGTGTTGGTCGCCTCGGCGTTCTTTGCCTACTACACGGGAATGGCTGTCGTCGTGAACTCCAGCTGGAACGGCACGGTGTTCCCTGTCGGAGGCGAGGCCTGACACGGACCGCCAAAGGAGCTGGCCCCATTCAAACGAGGAAAGTTCGGGATGATCGTATCGCGTCGTGGCTTTAGCGCAGCCGCAGCTGCGACCGGACTTCTCACCGCCGGCAGCGCACGTGCTGCGGTGCTGGGCAATCCGGACAATCCCGCCCAGGGCCCAGGTGCGGTAAAATCGAATCCGAAGAGCGGCAGTGATCCCGGGCCCAGGAATGAAATGCTGGGCGGCCAACTGCCCAGCAGCGAGATGCCGTCTTCGACCGATCACGGTGACGTCGAGAATTTCTGGCTTCCGTTCGATGCCGCCAACCGGCGGGTTCAGGATGGAGGATGGTCAGCGGCACCGGCCGCATCTGCGTTTTTGCGGCCGGCCAGAGCGCCCGCACCAGGGATTTTCGCGCCGGCGATGTCGGCTACATCCCACGCTCGATGGGACAATATATCGAGAACACCGGCAACACCGACCTCGTTTTCCTGGAAGTGTTTCGGAGCAGCTACTACTCCTCTATCTCATTCGCGCAGTGGCTCAGCCATATGCCGCCTGAACTCGTCAAGGCTCACTTCAAATTTTCCGATGACACGCTCAAGTCGTTCTCAAGGGACAAGGTCGATGTCAACGGTGCCTGAACAGGGAGATTGCACGACGGCCTTCAATTTCTTTCCGTCGTCGGATTTAACAAATGTTAGGAAGAAAGGCCGCGCGGTATTTTCCATGTGAAAGCGAGTTCGTGTCGCCCGCGCTAACATGCTCTTACCCTCCCTGAGAAAGGAGCCATCTCATGGTCAAGAAACGAAAACGTTTCAAACAAGCCACGTCACTGGAAGAGCGTCTTGCGAAATTCAGCGAGACGCTACACGATCAGGTAAAGGCACTTCCAGGCGGCTCGGACCAAGCCGAGCTCTCGCGCAAAATCCTCCAGACCGACGCGGCACGCCGCATCAACGCACTGCTGAACACGCGCGAGACAGCCTCGTTGGACGACCGATCGGCTCGATTTTGAACAAAGCTCGATGCGAGCGCGGTCGTGGCGTTTGGCAGCGGCGCCGGCCTTATCCCTGTCCTGCTGTGACAGCAGGAACCTTGGTCTGACGGCCGTGTTGGGATCGGAAGGCCGTAGAGGCTCGGTGTAGAACACCGATCAGGTGTCCTTCAAAGTGTCCGCGTCGCCTCCTCAAGCGCCATGACGCGCGTTCTGGTCGGCACATCCGGATGGCCTGGACGCGGCTGTCGAATAATTCCGTCAACAGCCTCGCCCTGATCAAGGAACGACTATCTCTGCTCGGACGAAAAGCCGGGCCGGTATTGTTTCAATCAGGGCTGCGACGTCTTTGTCTATTTCGATAATGACCAAAGAGCGCGGCTCCCGTCGACGCGTTGAAGCCTTGGGCGCTTTTGGGCCAGGCGGCTCCCGTAGCCGCCCGCTTCTGATACCGTTAAGCCGTCGTCGGTTGACGCAAGCCCTGGCTGCCAGCCTTCTTGAGATCCTCGATCGAAAGGGTGCCCTGCCTTACGGTCTCGAGCAACTTTGAGGCAACATTGGTCCGGGTGCTCGTATCCGACAATGAAATGCCCGCGCAAATCTCGTCCAGAACGGCGCGAAGCAATGCAGCGGTTTCAGCATCAGGCATGACGATTTCCTCCGGCTACGATCCGCAGCATAAGGCTGAGCAGGCCCGGTACGTTCTCACCCATGTTAAGACATTTGCAGGTTTTTTGGCACGATGGCGCGATCAGAGCGTCACACCAATGTAGCTTACGCCTTCTCCGAAGCCGTTCGCGACAGCAAGGGCGCTCACGGCGCGTGGCTGCGTCTTCGCGACCCGCGCCCGATGCAGAATTGGCAACAAGCTGGCTGCTTCGGAACGTCCTCAGATAAACGGCTTGCCGCCGGTCACGGCAACGGTCGTCCCCGACGTGTAACTCGACAATGGGTCGGCGAGCATCACATAGGCTGTTGCGAGCTCTGCCGGCTGGCCGGGGCGCTTCATCGGGACCTGTCCTCCAAAGTGAGACACCGCCTTCTCGGGCATGGTGGAGGGGATCAGCGGCGTCCAGATCGGCCCCGGCGCCACCGCGTTCACTCTGATGCCCTTCTTCGCCAGCAACTGGGCGAGCCCACCGGTGAAATTCTGGATGGCGCCCTTGGTGGTCGCATAAGCGAGCAGGATCGGGTTCGGCATGTCGGAATTCACCGATGCGGTGTTGATGATGGCGCTGCCCGGCTTCATGTGGGGAATCGCGGCTTTTGCCAGATAGAACATGGCATGGATATTGGTCTTGAAGGTCTTCTCCCATTCCTCGTCACTGATCTCGTCGATATCCTTGAACGTCGCCTGATGCGCGGCATTGTTGACGAGGATATCGATACCTCCGAGGACATCGACGGCGTGCTGAATGACGAAGCGACAATGTCCCGGGCTCTGAAGGTCGCCAGCCAGCAGAACCGCCTTGCGGCCTTCTTTCTCGATGAGATCCTTCACCTCATGTGCATCGTCGTGCTCGTTCAGATAGGAGATCAAGAGATCGGCGCCTTCGCGCGCATAGGCGATGGCCACGGCGCGGCCGATGCCGCTGTCACCTCCGGTGATGACAGCCTTCTTGCCGGCCAGCCGGCCGGAGCCCCTGTAGGTCGCTTCCCCGTAGTCGGGACGTGGGTCCATTTGTGAGCTTACGCCGGGCGTCGATTGAGCCTGGCTCGGAAATGGTGGGTTTGGATGCATGATGGTCTCCGCGGAACGACGAACATGGAATCCAAATTGGGGGACCGGCCCAATGTTCCTCTGCGCTTCGCCAGCCTGACCTGGAGCAAGAAACTCCTGTCCGATGCGACGCACGCCTTTGGAAGTCGGAACGGACTGGCCCGACGGAGATTGATTCCACGAGCAGGTAGCTCGGGAAGGACCCAACCGGGGTATCAGCTCAAAGCCCGTCAGTTATTGCGATAGCTGGAGGTTTAATCCGGAGCCGAAGATGGCCTATGCGATATTCGAGAACGATGAGCGGTTGACCCGCATCTTTGCGATCGAGCAGGAAGCCTGGGATGCGGCCGAGCGTTCCGGCCTGATCGATGTCGATCCGGACGGAAAGAAGGTTCTCGACGACCACATGGAGATCCGGTTTTGCGCGGGCGAGCCGGAGGAAACCTAGGACGCCGGCGCCGATTTCAAGATTGAGTGAATGGCCGCCGCGGAGAAGCTCGCCGCTCAATCTCTGAATTGACTCTGAATTGAGCTCCGCCCCGATCACAACGATGATGGCGGATATCTGCATCCAGGTCATCAGACCGGTGGCGGCGCCGAGTGATCCGTGGGTGATTCCGCAGCGCTTTCAAAATCTCTTCGCCCGGTACTCCAGCTTCCGCGTCGGATCGCATTGGGAAAATGCTGCAATTTGCTGCCGATTCGAACCATCGGATCGTTCCTAATCTCCCGGAGATCCCTCGCCAAGCCGGCCCCGCGACATTTGGAACCTGCATGCCGGATTTTCATTTCCATGAGGGCGGCGGGAGAAGCAGGACCTAATCCTGGCACCCCTCAGAGCCCCTGCATGTCGAATCTGATTGAAGAGTACGGGCTGATCGGTGACGGCGAAACCGCGGCGCTCGTTCACCGCGACGGCTCGATCGACTGGCTTTGTCTGCCTCGGTTCGACTCCGATGCCTGCTTCGCCGCACTGTTGGGAACAGCGGAGAATGGCTGCTGGAAGCTCGCGCCGGTTGAGCCCTTCCAGGCATCACATAGCTATATCGAAGACACACTCGTGCTGCAGACGGAGTTTGAAACGAGTGCCGGAGCGATCCGCGTGACGGATTTCATGCCGATCCGTCAAGGCAACCCTGCCCTGATACGGATGGTGCAAGGCCTCCGCGGCTGCGTGAAAATTCGCAGCGAAGCCCGCCTGTGCTTCGACTATGGATCAGTTCAGCCCTGGCTGGAGATTCAGGACACGCGAGCCCTGGCTCGGGTAGGTCCTGACCTTGCGGTTCTGTATGCGCCGACGGATCTTCGCCGCGCCGGATCTACCCTGGTCTGCGACCTTGACGTGCGTGAACACGACAT
>Ga0134128_10003556_pt1 | contig 19022 bp, 15 predicted proteins | sample KB31754_FD_96462 | JGI IMG/M metagenome (GOLD analysis project Ga0134128, IMG submission 96462) | Terrestrial soil microbial communities with excess Nitrogen fertilizer from Kellogg Biological Station, Michigan, USA - KB3-175-4 | ecosystem: Environmental > Terrestrial > Soil > Unclassified ...
CGTCGACGATATTCGGGAACGGATTGGTGCGGCAGGAATCCAGCATGACGATGCGCAGCCGGCTCGGGATCGATTCCAGCGTCGCCATCAGGTCGACCAGGCGGAGCGAATGGTCGACGAGGTCCGATGGGGTTGTGATCTTCGCATCGACGGGGATGAGATAGTTTTCGCCGGCGACCTGCACGCCATGGCCGGCGTAGTAGATCATTGCCACCGTGTCGGGGCCGAGCTCGGCGATCTTGGCCGAAAAGTCCTGCACGACCTTGATCATGTCGTTCTGACTGAGATCAGTCGCGGCGATCACGTCGAAGCCGGCTGCGTTCAACAATTCCGCCACCGATTGCGCGTCGTTGTCGGGATTGGCGAGCGGCGCCGTGTTCTGGTACTTCGAATTGCCGATCACGAGCGCAACCCGCTGCTCGGCTTCAGGCAGCGCCTGTGGCGGGGCCTGGATGCGATCGAGCTCCGCGGTTCGCGTTTGTGCAAGCGCTCCGCCTTGCGCGAACAGGGCGACGAAAAGTCCCGCGCAGGCGAGCCACGATCTGACACGGGACGATACGAAACGGGACATCGCGTCCTCCTCAACAAGAATCTCGAGACGAGACCAGTCGCGGCGACGCTAGGCGGCGATGAGCAATACGTACGTGACGCCGGTCACGAACGGCGATGGATGAAGCGATGGGAAGCCGGCTTTAGGAGAAGAACGCGATCTTTTCCGCCTGGCTCATGCGGCGGATCGGCGCCAGCGGATCGTTGGCGCGGATATTGGGCTTTCGCAAAATTCCGCTCGCGATCAGGCTCGAGCCGAGCGAGGGCTCCTCGGCAATGGGCTCCGGCGCGACCGGTGGCGAGGACTGGAACACCGGTTGCAGCACCGGCGCTACCGCCTGCACCGGCGGCTCTTGCCGCGCTGCTTGCGCCAGCGGCTCCGGTGCTTGCGCGAGAGGAATGAGAGGCTCGACGATCGGCGGGATGGTGACGTGAACATGCTCGCTCTCGGCAATCGAGGCAAACGGCATGTCGTGGACTTCGTCGGGATCGGGCGCGGCCATCTCGATCGCGACCATCTCCAGCACCGCCTCGTCATGCGCGTCGGCTTCTTCCGACGACATCTCGACAGACGCAGCCTCGGCAACCGCAGTCTCGGCCTCCAATTGCGGCTCGCTGGCCGCAGCTTCGACCGCCTCGGCGGGCTCGGGCTCGGCCACCTTGGCCGGCTCGGGCTCCACGATCTTGGACGGCATCTCGACGATTTCAGCCGTTCTCATTTCGGGCGGCCTTGGAGCCGGTGCCGGGGCGCGAGCCTCCGCCATGGGCGGCGCGGTCGCGAAGTCGCGAAACGCTTCGATCTCATTGCGGATGATCTCGAAGGCGGCGCGCAGCGCGACGCGCGGATCGGTTTCGGCAAGCTGGGTGCAGGCGGTTTCGATAGCGGCGACTTGCGAATCGATCAGGTCGCAGATTCGCCCGTCAGCACCGATCTCGCGCCAGCGCCAGGAGATCTCCTTGATGATGCGACTGCCCTTGCGGATCGGCGCGAGGTTTTCTTCCACCCGCAATCCGGTAAAGGCGGCGAAGCCGGCCTCCTGTGCCTTCTCGACCGCGCTTCGGATCGAGACCAGCGCTTGCGGCAATCGGTCGACGACAACGGGAGGAGGCGGCTGCTTCTGGGCCGCAATGGTCTGCTCGATCCGCGCCACCGCATCCAGCACCATGCGGGTATCGGAATTGCGGTTGCGCTTGGCGTATTCGTCCAGAAACCAGCGGCCCCGCGCGGTCTCCATGAAGGCCTCGCGGATCGCCTCATAGTCCTCCTCGCTCGGCAGGCTGGCACGAGCGGAAATCGGCGATAGAGCAAATGCTTGGTTGGCCATGACGACTCAATCCGCGCAAATCAGCGCGCGTTGGGATAACGATCACCATGAACTTGGGCGAATCGCAATTGAATTGATGCCACAAGACGAACAAATCCCCATGGCTTCGCCGGCTCCGCCAAAGCGATTCGCGACCTGGCTGGCGCTGGTTTACGGCACCGGCTTTGGCCTCGTCGGAACCCATTTGCCGTTTTTCCCGGTCTGGCTGCGGGCGGTGGGCGTCGACCCCGCCTGGATCGGCATCATTACGGCGGTGCCTTCTGTCACGCGGTTCACGACCCTGCCGTTCGTGACGAGCTTTGCCGAGCGCCATCAGGCACTCCGCGGCGGCATCATTGTAATGGGCTTTGGCACCACCGTCGGGCTTGCCACGGTGGGTCTCCAGCAGGACGCGCTGGCTATCTTCCTGGTCTATGCGCTGACCTGCATCGTCTGGACGCCGATGGTGCCGTTGATCGACGCTTATGCGCTGCGCGGCGTACGGCAATATGGTCTCAAATACGGTCCGCTGCGGCTCTGGGGATCGGCGGCGTTCGTGGTCGGTGCGCTGCTCTGCGGCTGGCTGATCGATGTCATTGCCGCCAGATATCTGATCTGGATCATCGTCGCGATGGCGGCGCTGAGCGCGCTGGTCAGCCTTGGGCTGCGACCGCTCGGACCATTGAAGTCGACCTCAGCGGCGACGGGCGGCGCGAACGCATTGCTGCGCGACCGGGGCTTTCTTGCCATCATCATCACATCCGCGCTGATCCAGAGCAGCCATTCGGCCTATTACGTCGTCGCCTCGATTGCCTGGCAGCAGGAAGGTTTTGGCGGGCTGACCATTGCGGGATTGTGGACGCTCGGCGTGCTCGCCGAGATCGTGGTGTTCGCGCTCTCACCGCGTTTCACCTTTCATGCGACGACGCTGGTGATGATCTCTGCCTCCTGTGCCGTGGCGCGCTGGGTGATCACGGCGCTGGCGCCGCCGATTGCAATCCTAGCACCGGTGCAGTTGATGCACGGGCTGACCTTTGGGCTCACGCAGGTCGGCATCATGAATCTGATGGTGCATCATGTGCCACCCCACATCATGGCGCGCGGGCAGGGCTATCTCTCAGCCTGCAGCGGCATTGTAGCCGGCAGCGCCTATATCCTGTCGGGCGCGGTGTTCGCCCGCTATGGGCAGAATGTCTATTATGTGATGGCCGCTATCGCTGCCTGCGGCGGGCTCGTGATGCTGTCGGCCCGTCATCGTCTCGCCCATCATCCCCACAGCGCGGCGTCAGGCGGATGAACCAAGCTGCCGTCATAGCGCAGCCCATGATCGCGATCGCGGGCGAGCAACAGGGGCCCGTCGAGGTCGACAAACCGCGCCTGCGCGGTGAGCAGCATCGCCGGCGCCATCGCCAGCGAGGTCGCGACCATGCAGCCGACCATGAGGTCGAAGCCGAGCGCCTTGGCCGCATCCGCCATGGCGATCGCTTCGGTCAGCCCGCCGGTCTTGTCGAGCTTGATGTTGACCGCGTCGTAGCGGAAACGCAGGCCCTCGAGCGATTTGCGGTCATGCACGCTTTCGTCGGCGCAGACATGAACCGGCCGGCGGATCCGTCCCAGCATGTCGTCCCAGTCCGAGGGGAGCGGCTGCTCGACCAGCGTGACGCCTGCCTCCTCGCAGGCGGCGAGATTTCGCTCGAGGTTGGAGGGCGTCCAGGCCTCATTGGCGTCGACGATCAATTCGGCGTTAGGGGCGGCGCGGCGAACCGCCGCGATCCGCTCACCATCGCCGTCGCCGCCGAGCTTGATCTTGAGCAGCGGCCGGTGCGCGGCCTTTTCGGTAGCCGCCGCCATCTTCTCGGGCGACCCCAGCGAGATCGTGTAAGCCGTGACGCAAGGCTGCGGCGCCAGCCGGCCCAGCAGCTCCCAGGCCCGCTTTGCCGCTCGCTTGGCCTCCAGGTCGATCATCGCGCAATCGACCGCATTGCGCGCCGCGCCCGCCGGCATCGCGCTCTGAAGGCCCTCGCGGTCGAGCCCCTTGGCAACCGCTTCACGCATCGCTTGAAGAACTTTAAGTGTTTGTTCCGGCGTCTCGTTGTAACGGGGATAGGGGACGCATTCGCCGCGCCCGGTATGCGCGCCATGCCTTACCTCTGCCACAACGGTCACGGCCTCTGTCTTGGCGCCGCGGCTGATGGTGAAGGAACCGGCGATGGGAAAGCGTTCGATTCTCACGTCAAGCGTTGGAAAGTGGTCGGAAGTCATTTTAATGTCTGGCGATTTTTGAACCTCGCGCTTGCGAGGCGCAACCAACTATGGCTGGTTATGGGGTGCTTCGACAAGACGGGGGCTGCGGCAGGCGGGTCCTCGGCCGGGCGGAGACGAGGCGCGGGAACTCTTAGGCTGTGAACGGCGACCCGACATTGGAGCGAATTGCGCAAGGCAATGGCCTTGCGCTCTGCGCCGCAGGCCCCTGGACCGCGCCCTTTGCGTCCCTTCTGGAGGCCATTGTCAGCGATGCCGAGAAGCTCGCCGGCAGCCGGCCCAATATCTTCATCGACGTCTCTCGGGTCTCCCGGCTCGACACTTTTGGCGCCTGGCTGATCGAGCGGCTGCGCCGCAGCCTGGCCCAGGGCAATGTCGAGACCAAGATCGCCGGCCTCTCGGCCAACTATGCGAGCCTGGTCGACGAGGTCCGCCGCGTGACGACGGCGCCTCCCGATGAGCGGGCGCCGGTGACGATCACGGGCATGCTGGCCCAGGTCGGCCGCAGCGTCGTCAACGTCAGCGAGACCTTCATCGGCCTCATCGACATGCTCGGCGCGGTCCTGGTGGCGAGCGGACGGGTGCTCCTGCGCCCCCGCGACTTTCGCCTGACCTCGACCGTGCATCATCTCGAGCAGGTGTGCTGGCGCGCGGTGCCGATCGTCGTGCTCATCACCTTCCTGATCGGATGCATCATCTCGCAGCAGGGTATTTTCCATTTCCGCCGCTTCGGCGCCGATATTTTCGTGGTCGACATGCTCGGCGTGCTGGTGTTGCGCGAGATCGGCGTGCTGCTGGTCGCCATCATGGTCGCCGGCCGCTCCGGCAGCGCTTATACTGCCGAGCTCGGCTCGATGAAGATGCGTGAGGAGATCGACGCGCTGCGCACCATGGGCTTTGACCCGATCGAGGTGCTGATCCTGCCGCGGCTGCTCGCGCTCATCATAGCCATGCCGATCCTCGCCTTCCTCGGTGCCATGGCTGCCCTCTATGGCGGCGGGCTCGTCGCCTGGCTCTATGGCGGCGTCGATCCGGAAGCGTTCCTGCTGCGCCTGCGCGATGCGATCTCGATCGATCATTTCATCGTCGGCATCATCAAGGCGCCGGTCATGGCCGCGGTGATCGGCATCGTCGCCTGCGTCGAGGGCCTCGCCGTGCAGGGCAGCGCCGAGTCGCTCGGCCAGCACACCACGGCTTCGGTGGTGAAGGGCATCTTCTTCGTCATCGTCATGGATGGCGTGTTCGCGATCTTCTTCGCCTCGATCGGAATGTGAGCATGGCCGAGCCGCAGCCGATCTCCGACGCCATCATCCGGGTGCGCGACATCACCGTGGAGTTCGGCACCACGCGCGTGCTCGACGGGCTCAATCTCGACGTCAAGCGCGGCGAGATCCTGGGCTTCGTCGGCCCCTCCGGCGCCGGCAAATCGGTGCTGACCCGCACCATCATCGGCCTCGTTCCCAAAGTCGCCGGCCGCATCGAAGTATTCGGCGTCGACCTCGACAAGGCCGACACCCGTCAACGCCGCGCGGTCGAGCGGCGCTGGGGCATCCTGTTTCAGCAGGGCGCGCTGTTCTCGTCGTTGACCGTCCGTCAAAATATCCAGTTTCCGGTACGCGAATATCTCAACGTCTCGCAAAAGCTGCTCGACGAGATCATGACCGCCAAGCTCGTGATGGTCGGCCTCAAGCCCGAGGTTGCCGATCGTTTCCCGTCCGAGCTCTCCGGCGGCATGATCAAGCGCGTGGCGCTCGCCCGCGCGCTCGCGCTGGATCCGGAGCTGGTTTTCCTGGATGAGCCGACCTCCGGCCTCGATCCGATCGGCGCCGGCGACTTCGACGAGTTGGTCCGGACGCTCCAGCGCACTTTGGGCCTGACCGTTTTCATGGTAACGCACGATCTGGACAGCCTTTATACCGCTTGCGACCGCATAGCCGTTTTGGGGAACGGTAAGATCATTGCCGCAGGATCAATTGCCGACATGAAGGCATCCCAACACCCCTGGTTGCGGCAGTATTTCAACGGCAAGCGCGCCCGCGCCGTTGTCAGCTAGAGTTCCGGGCAAGTGTTCTGGGCAAGTATTCTGGGCAAGTATTCGGAGTAATTGATGGAAACGCGGGCGAACTATGTCCTGATCGGATCCTTCACGCTGGCGGTGATCGCCGCCGCGTTCGGCTTCGTTTTGTGGTTCCAGAGCCTCCACACCACCAAGCAGCGCGACCCTCTTCGCATCATCTTCGAGGGACCCGCTGCTGGCCTTCGCAATGGTGGCAGCGTTAATTTCAATGGTATCAGGATAGGGGAAGTCATATCGGTCAAGCTCGACAATCCGCGGCGCGTGGTCGCGCTCGCACTGGTCGAGAAGAACGCCCCGATCCGGAAAGACACGGTGGTCGGCCTCGAATTCCAGGGCCTCACCGGCGTCGCCGCCATCTCGCTGAAGGGTGGCGATGAGGCCGCGCCTCCCGTGCCGCTCGGCCCGGACGGCATTCCCGTGCTCACGGCCGACCCGAACCGGCTCCAGGACGTCACCGAAGCCATCCGCGGCACCTTGCAGAACATCAATACGATCGTTGCCGACAACCAGATGGCGGTGAAGAACTCGCTGGCCAATCTGGAAACCTTCACCCAGTCGCTGGCGCGCAACTCCGAGAAGATCGACAACATCATGGCTCGCCTCGACGGCGTGATGGGCAAGGCCGACAATCTGATGCTTGGCCTCAACACGCTCGCCGGCGGCAAGGATGGCGGCGAACTGTTCCTGACCGTGAAATCGATCCGCGAGCTCGCGGAAGATTTCGACAAGCGCTCTGGCGCCCTGATGACGGATGGCCGCAAGACCCTCGGCGACATCAGTCGCGCCGTGAACAATTTCGACCGCAACCCGACCCGTGTTATCTTCGGCGCGAGCAGTTCCTCTTCCAGCAACGCCCAGGCCGCGCAACCGGCGCCCGCACCCGCGGCGACGGAGCGGCGGCGGTAAGTCGGGCCACACCGACCGGCTTGTTTCTGATTCAACTGTCAAACAGCAATCGGGCCGCATGGTTCGAGACGCACGGCGTCGCCGTGTTCCTCCCCATGAGGGTCTGATTTCGGCGCAACTTGCTCAACCTCATCCTGAAGAGCACGCGGTGGCGTGCATCTCGAAGGATGGGCCGCAACACGACTGAGGCCAAGCGTTCGCATTCCCGCGGCATGATTTGCCCGAGTTGTGCCAATCACCGCCCTTCGAAAGAATGGAGGGCGCAGGGAATGCCGGGTGTTTTGCGCACCCGTAGCCGCGCGTGCAAGGGTAGAAAGCACACGCGTTAGTCACCACAGGCACGCCGAACATTCCGGCATTCCCTGCGCAATGGGGTATCGGCTTATACGTGATCTCCCCGGTGTGCCGGGCTTTTTAGCCACCGTCGCCTTGCCGGCGTGTCGGGCCCGTAGGGCCGACATCGCCTGTCTCGGCAAGACTTGACGCCAGCGTCGGGGCGCCAGGACCACACGATTTCGCCGTCCGCGTTGGCGTCACTCGTCGAATGATGCCGCAGCGTCCATCGCATCCCGCTCCCAACGTCCGTGACGATCGCGAGCCGCCCCCTCCTAATGGGTGCGGGATGCGTGCAGACAATCATTAATTTCGGAAAAATGGAAGTGAAATTTTCGCGACCGAAGGAGCGGCAAGCGAGATCGGCCTGAGATCGCTCGACAAATTAGATTTTTCGGACAGCCGATTTGTGCTGAAAAATCGGCCGTCCGACGAGCCGACAGCGCGAATATCGATCAGGTGATTTGCTCGTCGTCGGGCAAATCACCTGAATGCTGGGCCCAGGCCTTCGCATCTATTTCGCTGGTCGAAGAGGCACCGCCTGATGTCCGGTCGGTGACGTTCTCTTGGCTGCTTTGCCAAATCGCGCATAAAGCGCCGGCAGCACCGCGAGCGTCAGCAGCGTCGCGCTAAGCAGGCCGCCGATGACCACCGTCGCCAGCGGTTTCTGGACTTCCGCTCCGGTGCCGGTCGCAAACGCCATCGGGAAGAAGCCCAGCGACGCCACCAGCGCCGTCATGATTACCGGCCTCAGTCGGGTGAGGGCGCCGTCCTCGATCGCGGCAGACGTCGGCATTCCGCTCTCGCGCAATTGGCGGATGAAGCTCAGCATGACGAGGCCGTTGAGCACCGCAACACCCGAGAGTGCGATGAAGCCGACGGCGGCCGAGATCGAAAATGACATATCGCGCAGCCACAGCGCGAATATTCCGCCACTGAGTGCCAGTGGCACCGCGCTGAACACCAGAAGTGCATCGCGCACCGAGCCCATCGCCGCCACGAGCAGCAGGAAGATCATGATAAAGCAGACCGGAACGACGATCGCGAGGCGCTGCTTGGCGACGACAAGGTTCTCCGACTGTCCGCCCCAGTCCATCCAATAGCCGGCCGGTAGCCGCACCGTTCGAGCGATGCGCTGCTGCGCCTCGTCAACTACCGAGGCGAGGTCACGTCCGCGTACATTGGCGGTGACGACGATGCGCCGCTTGCCGTTCTCCCGGCTGATCTGGTTCGGCCCCTCGGAGAAGGAGAACTTTGCTACGCGGTTGAGCGGCAGGCTCTGGACCGGTGCATTCGGGGTGGCTCTCGGCAGCGCCACCGGCAGGTTAGCGAGCGCTTCGAGGTCCGAGCGCACATTTTCGGGCAGGCGCACGATGATGTCGAAGCTGCGGTCGCCTTCGAACACCACGCCGGCCTCCTGACCGCCGATCGCCGCGCCGATGACGTCCTGCACCTCCGCCACGCTCAATCCCCGGCGCGCGATCGCCGCCTTGTCGACCTTGATCTCGAGGACGGGAAGGCCGCCCACTTGCTCGACCTTGACGTCGGCGGCGCCCGGCACGGCGCGCAGGCTGGTCGCGACTTCGCCCGCCGCTCGCAGCATCGGCTCGAACTCGTCGCCGAAAATTTTCACCGCGATGTCGCCACGCACGCCGGCAAGCAGTTCGTTGAAGCGCATCTGGATCGGCTGGGTGAACTCAAAGAGGTTTCCGGGCAGCCGGCTCACCGCTTTTGATATCTCCTCAATGAGCAACTCCTTAGTCATCGAGCGGTCGGGCCATTGGTCGTGAGGCTTGAGGATGATGAAGGTGTCGGATGCGTTCGGCGGCATCGGATCGGTTGCGACCTCGGCGGTGCCGGTTCTCGAAAACACGAAGGCCACCTGGGGGAAGCGACTGACCGCCTTCTCCACGGCGAACTGCATAGCTTGCGATTGCGTCAGCGACGTGCTGGGGATGCGGAAAACGGTCAGGGCGACGTTTTTTTCATCCAGAGATGGGATGAATTCCTGCCCCAGCTGCGTGAAACCGAATGACGCCGCGACGAATAGGACAATTGCGACGGCAATGACCGGAGAGGGCGAGCCGATCACCCGGCGCAGGACCTGCCGATAGACGCGCTTGAGAAAGGCGACGAAGCGATTTTCCTCCTCCCGAACGCGTCCCGACAGGCTGATGGCGATCAAGGCCGGAACCAGCGTCAGCGACAGTACGAAAGCCGCCGCAAGCGCCAGGATGACCGTGAGCGCCATCGGCCCGAACATCTTACCTTCTACCCCGGTGAACGTCAGAAGCGGGACATAAACCAGCAGGATGATGGCTTGGCCATACAGGCTAGGCCGCACCATTTCGATCGCGGAGGCGCGCACGGTGGCAAGCCTTTCCTCGACCGAGAGCAGGCGTCCAAATTCGCGCTGCTTCTCGGCGAGATGCCGAAGGCTGTTCTCGGCAATGATGACGGCACCGTCGACGATCAGGCCGAAATCGAGCGCGCCCAAGCTCATGAGATTGGCGCTGATATGTCCGCGCCACATGCCGAACGCGGTGATCAGCATCGAAAGAGGAATCACCAGCGCGGTGATCAGCGCCGCGCGGAAATTGCCCAGCAGCAGGAACAGGACCGTGACGACGAGCAGCGCACCCTCGCTGAGGTTGCGCGTGACGGTGCCGATGGTGGCATCGACAAGCTGGGTGCGGTCCAGAACCGTAGTGACCTCGACGCCGGCGGGCAACGAAGCGGCAATCGCGCGCAGTTTTGCATCCACCGCTGATGAGACCGTGCGGCTGTTGGCGCCGACCAGCATCAATGCGGTTCCGACCACGACTTCACGGCCATTCTCGCTCGCGCTGCCAGTGCGGGTTTCGCCGCCGATCGACACCTCCGCTAGATCACGGACGCGCACAGGTACACCGCCGCGGGTGGTGACGACGACAGCGCCGATTTCCTCTATGCTCTCGAGCCGACCGCCGGAACGGACCACCACCCCCTCGCCATTGCGTTCGATGTAGCGCGCGCCGCGGCTGACATTATTGGCTTCGATGGCCTTGGCGACGTCTGCGAAGGTCAGGCCGAGCGCGATCAGCTTCGCGGCATCGGGATTGACCTGATATTGCTTGAGATATCCCCCGATCGAATCCACGCCGGCGACGCCGCCCACCATCTTGATCTGCGGCCGTATGATCCAGTCCTGGACGGTGCGCAGATATGCGCTCTTCTCGATATCGCCATCGAGCAACTGGCCGTCCGGCGTGAGAAAGCGGCCATCATGCTGAGGTCCTGCCATGCTGTCGCGCTCGACCGTTTTGCCGGAAAAGCTAACGGTCCACATGTAGATCTCGCCGAGACCAGTCGATGTCGGCCCGATCTTTGGCTCGATACCCCGCGGCAGGCGGGAACGCACCTCCGTCAGGCGTTCTCCGACCTGCTGGCGCGCGAAATAGATGTCAGTGGCCTCGCTGAAGACTGCAGTGACCTGCGAAAAGCCGTTGCGCGACAGCGAGCGCGTGCTTTCAAGGCCGGGGGCGCCGGCGAGCGCAGTCTCGATCGGGAGGGTGACCTGTTTCTCGATCTCGATGGGCGATAATGCCGGCGCAGTCGTATTGATCTGGACCTGCTTGTTCGTGATGTCGGGCACGGCATCGATCGGCACGTGCGTAAGCGCATAGGCGCCGAGAAACGCCGCGAAGGCGCCGGCCACGACGACGACCCAACGCCGGCGGATGGCGAAATCGATGATCCATTCCATCATGCGTCTTACTCCTGCTCCGCCTCGGCTTTTTCCAACTCCGCCTTCAGCGTGAAGGTGTTGGTCACTGCGATGGTTTCGCCCGCGGACAACCCGCTTAGTATCTCGACGTCGTCATCGTCCTCGAGACCGGTCCGAACCGGACGAGCCTCGAATCCCTGGCCATCGCGCACGAACAATGTCGGTGCGCCGCGGATTGACTGCAGGGCATTCTTGGGGACGATCACGCTCGATGTCTTGCCGTCGAGCGGAATCTCCGCTGTGACGAACGTGCCGGGCTTCCAGCGGTGATCGGGGTTCGGCATGCTGGCGATGACGCGCGCGTTGCGGGTCTCGCGGTCGAGCAGGGGGCTCACGAAGATCACGCGTGCCGTGGCTTCGCCCTCAATGCCGATGGCGCGAATCGTGACCGGTCCGCCCTCGCGCACCGAGGCGATGTCCTCGGGCGAGATGGCAAGATCGATCCAGATATCGTCGAGATTGACGACCACGAAGAGCTCGCTTTCCAGCCCTTCTCGTCCGACAAGGCCGCCCAGATCGACGCGCCGCTCCGAAACCCGGCCGGCGATCGGCGATCTGAGATATTGCTTGCGCAGGCTCTCGGGAGGCTGGTTCGGCAGGTCCGCGATTTCGCTCTCGGACAGGCCGAGTGCGAACAGTTTCTGGCGCGCGCTGTCGAGCTTGATCTGGGCGTCGTTGGCCGTCAGTCGCGACCGCAAGAATTCGTTTTCCGAAAGAGCGCGGCTCTCGGCCAGGAGTTTCATCCGGCCAAGCAGGGTCTGCTGCAACTCGCTGGTCAGGCGCGCCGCAAGATATTCGGCCTTGGCGTCAGCAATCTCGCGGCTTTCGATCGCGGCGACGATCTCGCCTTTCTCGACATTGTCGCCGAGCCGCTTGCGCAATTCAGCCACGGTGGCGAGAACGCGCACCGATACCCGCGCCACATGGTCGGCATCGGGCACCAGTGATCCCGGGGCTAGGAAGTGACGCTTGAGCGTGCCGCCGAATGCCCGGACCAATGTGATGCCGGCGTCGCCGATCTGGCGTTCCGAGAGAGCTACGTGCTCGCGGCCGTCATGCGCAGCATCCGCGACCTGCGGTGATGCTGCGGCTTTTGGATGCACCGTTGTCAGCGACAGCGGCCATCCGAAGGCCACGGCGGCAACAATTGCGGCAAGGCCGGTGCATAGACCAGCAGAGAACAGAAAAAATCGTTTCATGGGCGCCTTCTCGCGACGGCCAGCGGTTAGCGGCCGTAGTTGGTGCGGGATCAATGCGAGAAACGCTCCGCCCAAGAGAGGGCGAAGCTCGCTCGGCTGTTAAAGCCGAATCAGGCGCGAGGTGGCTTGAATGGACATGTACGGTCGGCCGCCTCCGGCACACGCATGCCGCTGAAACGATAACCGTGAACGACGTATTCGACGACCGTCATCGTATCCTGCGGGGTCACGCTGGCCATATGCGCCAGACAATGGTCGCCGTGGGGACTAGGAGCGTCGGCAGGAATGTTGCCGGAGTTGTCGCAACCAGTCTGGGCGACAACCGAGATGGTCAGTTTGCCGTCGTCGGCATCGGCGTGCCAGCCGTGAAAGAATGACAGTACCAACGCGCACGAGATCAGGACGGCCAGCACCGTGCGCCAGCGACACACGTCGCGCGTGACCGGCATCGAATGATTTGCTCGGGCGCTTGCGTCCATGCGCGCTAGTTAGCGTCGGCATGGCCTGTTTACAAGCCAGAACGCGCCGCGCCCGCAAACGAACATTATTACATCTCCACGCTGAATGTCATTGCAGCTGGCTATGGGCGGACGATGGGAGAGGCGCTGGCGGCATATCGGATCGTCGTTGCCATAAACCGGCATCGAGACCCATTCCACTCTTCGCATTTCCCTGCTGTAATCGGTCCTGTTCAGCACCGGTTTCCGCAGGACGTGAGGAGGGCTATGAGGCGACGTGACTTCATATCGCTCCTCGCTGTGGCGGCCCACGAGCCGGCTCGCGGCCCGCGCGCAGGGGCTGCGCCAGACTCGGCGGATCGGTGTTCTGACGAGTTCGGACGAGGCTGACCCTGAAGCGCAGTCCCTGGTGACGGCGTTTCGGGAAGAACTTGGAAAACTCGGCTGGACCGAGGGCCACAACATCGAAATCGATATTCGCTGGTCGAAGGCCGACGTCGAGTTGATGAAGCGATCCGCGCAGGAGCTTGTTGCGCGTCGACCCGATTTGATTCTAACGAGCAGCACACTTGCCACCGGAGTGATGTTGCAACAGACCCGAACCATTCCGATCGTTTTCCTGCTGGTTGCCGATCCTGTCGTAGTGGCTACGTCGCGAGCCTCCCGCAGCCCGGCGGCAACGCCACCGGCTTCACACCGATCGTAGGTTCGTTGGGCGGCAAATGGGTCGAGTTGCTGAAGGAGATCGCGCCGCGCGTCGGCAGCGTCAACTTGATGTTCAACCCGACTGCGGCAACCTTCATCGGAGCCTTCCGGGGCTCCTTTAAAGCCGCCGCGGTGTCTCTTGGTATTGAAACGAGTGACGCACCCGTTCGCGACATGCACGAAATTGAACGCCTGATTTCCACGAGTGAGCCGACCAGCGGTGTCGTGATGATGCCGGATGCATTCACCGTCACGCATCAGGCGGAGATTGCCGCGCTGGCAGCCCGCTATCGTGTTCCCGTCGTTTCATGGTCTCGCTCATTCGCCAAACTCGGCGGTCTGATCTCTTACGGTCCTGTTCTCGTCGACGAGTACCGGCGCGCGGCGTCCTATGTCGACCGCATCCTCAAAGGCGAGAAGCCGGGAAGAGCTTCCTGTGCAGACGCCTGTCAAATTCGAGCTGGTGGTCAACATCAAGACCGCCAGGGCGCTGGAATTGACGGTGCCGGATGGGCTGCGCGCCTTGGCCGACGAGGTCATCGAGTAGGGCGAACATCCAAGCCGCCGGCCCCGCAACCTTGCCAGCGCTCGCCGGCCGCAGCTTCGGAATCGGCGAGTTGTTTGCCTTGAACCTTCACTATGCCACGGAGACCTACGTCTAGGGCGCAAGGTCTCGTGTGACAGTCGTGCTCGCGCCGTTGCGACGCTGCATTAGACAAGGGGAGGGATTGTCATGGAAATCCAGGCATTCGGATACCTCGGCGTCGGAACCGCGAAACTGGACGACTGGACGACGTTGGCGACGAGGGGGCTTGGCATGGAAGCTGTCGACCGCGGCGGCAGCACGCGCGCTTTCCGCATGGACGACCGGAAGCAGCGCCTTGTGCTCGATGGCACCTTGCCTGGCGATGTGAACTATTTTGGCTGGGAGGTCGCAGACGCCGCTGCGCTGGAGGCTCTCGCTGCAAGGCTGGAGCAGGCCGACGTTGTCGTGCAGCGCGAGCCGATTGCGCTTGCGGACCAGCGCTTTGTGTCCGGACTGATTTCGTTTCGCGATCCGGCCGGCAATCGTTTGGAAGCATTCCATGGCGCCGCTGTTGCTGATACGCCGTTTCGGCCTAGCCGCTTGATTTCGGGATTTCGCGCTGGCCCGCTTGGGATGGGGCATGTTCTGATTACGGTGCAGGACATCAAAGCCGCATTGTTGTTCTACCGCGACCTGCTTGGCTTTCGCATCAGCGATTATTCTCTCGCGCCGATCAAGGCCTATTTCCTGCACGTCAATCCGCGGCACCACAGCATCGCCCTCGTCGAGGCGCCGGTGAATGTCCTCAACCACCTGATGGTCGAACTCTATTCGCTTGACGACGTCGGGCAGGGATATGATCTGGCCCTGATGGATCGCGAGAAGATTGTCGCGACGCTCGGCCGACACAGCAACGATTTCATGACGTCCTTCTACATGCGCACACCCTCGGAATTTTTTGTCGAATATGGCTGGGGCGGCCGCGACGTCGACGACGCCACGTGGCAGCCGCACGAAGTGGACACGCTGGCAAGTTTTTGGGGCCACGACGGACTGTTCCGCGCTGTTGGCGGCGAGGATCCGCCTGCCGAGTTGCGGCATGACACACAGAACCGGCAGAGACGGGCGCCGGTTCAGGTGATCGACGGCAATTACGCGCGCGTCAAAGGCGTCTGCCCTTGGTGGGATGCCGTAGTAAAGATGCAGAGCCGGCAATGACAATCAGCGCCGCTTTGGCGGCCGGTGAAGCTCGCCTGAGCGGACTAGGTCGGGTAGCTCCCAGATGTGTTCATCAGGAACATAACAATTGTTAGGTCTCGCGCCTCGCGCCAACCCCTTCCGCGAGCATCAAAAGAAACCTCGCCAATTCGCGGCCAAGTTTAACCTTTGTTGAAAACAGGCCGCGTCTGCTGTGCTTTGTGACCTCCGGCGTGCGTAAGCCGCGCCAGGGGCTGATTGGAAATGACGGATACGAATATGACGGCGCTGGTTCAGCGCCTTCGCGCGACCTCAGGTGCAGGAGAAGATGATCTGCGCGCGCTGGAAGCCTTGCCTTATGCCCTTCGGAACTATCGCGAGAACCAGACGGTGCTGCGCGACGGCGACCGCCCGAGCGAATGTTGCCTGATCGTCGACGGTTTCTGCGTCCGTTCCAAGACCATTGCGGACGGCAAGCGGCAGATCCTCTCGATTCACATCCCCGGCGACCTTCCGGATTTGCAGAACCTCCAGCTCTCGACCATGGATCACGATGTCGTGGCACTCTCCAATTGCACGCTGGCCTTCATTACGCATGCGGCGATCAGGGACCTCATCCGGGCGCGTCCGACCGTCGGCGACATCTTCTGGCGGGACACGCTGGTGGATGCCGCCGTGTTCAGGGAGTGGATTGTCAATGTCGGGCAGCGGGCCGCTCACAATCGCCTGGCGCATATCATCGTCGAGCTGCGCGAGCGGCTTCAAATGATCGGACGCGTGACCGGCAATGCATTTGCGATGCCCTTGACACAGGAACAAATCGGCGAAGCCATGGGAGTGACCAGCGTCCACACCAACCGCATCCTTCGCCAGCTCCGGCTCGACGGGGTGCTCGAGTTTCATCGCGGCGTGGTAAAAATTCTCAATGAGCACAAGCTCCAGGAACTTGCTCAGTTCGACGGTCGTTACCTCCATTCATCGCCGTGCAGCTGAGGCTTGGCCATGGCATGCTTTCATTTTGACATTCACGAGAATGACAGGTTCATCGCGGATGACGAGGGACGCTATCTCGATGACGAGGAGCGCGTTCGCGCGCTGGCGGTCGCTACCGGTGCCTCCATCGCGCGCGACGCTTTTGTCGAAGGCAGTGCGAGCCGCATCGTCATCGACGTTCGCAAGGACGATGCTCATTTCATGCGCGTGGTGATCTCGCTTTCCCTGGAATAGCCCGGGCGTGCTCGCGACGGGTTAATTCGCGCTGCCGCATCACTTGATAGATTGAGGTGACCGCGGCGGTTCAGGTGCCGTCGCAGCCGGTTGGAATCTCTGACTTCAGCCCCGCTCCAAACGGAGCGGGTTTTCTTTTTTGTGGATCCACGCCGCGAGTTTCCCGTCCTGCGCCGATATCGCAGTGCCGCATGTTTGGAACTGTCCGCGGCTTTGTTCGTTCGAGGCTCATCCCTCCATGAAATCTCGAAAGGAACCGATCATGCAATTCAAGATCAGGACGGCTGTTGTTGTTGCAGCGATGCTCATGGCCAGTGCGCCGGTCGCTTTCGCACAGGGAGGAAGCACCGACCAAAAATACAACGCGACCGGTTCGCAACACGTGGGAAGCAAGGGAGGCATGACCACGAATGAACATGCGACCACCGGATCCACCTCCGGCATGCACCGATCGAAGACGCATTCGATGCGGGGCGAGACTGCACATCACGCCACCAGCAAGAGCAAATCGACGGGGCAGGGCTACTGAGGCTGCTCTCCGTCTCTGAATAGACGTTTCCCGCCACCGGGATCCCAGACCTGAACTTGTTGCATATAGGCCGGGCCCGGCGGCGTGGCTTCGAAGACATGCCAACGAGGCGGTAGGGAGGCCGCGGAGGTCCTTCCTATGCCCGTCTCTCATCATCAAGCTTGGCCGCGATCGCCGCTTCCACCTCGCTTGCCAAAGCGCTCAAATGCTCCGCCAGCCGTGTGAACAGCTCACGCTTTTGACGATCGGTAGCGAGATCCCGGATCAGCGCGCATTCGGCTGCGTCCGTACGCAGCTTCTCAAGATGCACTCTCATGTCCTGCATTTGCCGTCCCTGCGATTGGCATGAAGCCTAGCAAGTCGGCGCAGCGCCGAACGCAACAAATGTTAGTGCCTCTGCAAAACGAAACGGAGGCCGCAAGGCCTCCGTCCTTTGGTGTGCCGTGTGGCTCGCGAGCCTCAGCCCAGCCGCCCCGCGGCATGCGCGAGCAGGGTGTAGACAAGGCCCGTCTCCGAGGTGAGGTGGCTGCGCAGCGCCTGCGGGCCACGGTCCTCGCGCGCAACCTCGTCGAGGAGACGCTCGAACTCGGTGATGTAGCGGTCGACCGTCTGCTTGAAGGCGCGGTCGGCGCGGTACTTGCGGGCGACCTCGTCAAAAGCCTTCTGGCCGGCGGGCGTATAGAGGCGCTTGCTGAAGGCCTTGCTCTCGCCGCGCTGGTAACGGTCCCACATCTCGCCTGCGAGGTTGCGGTCCATCAATCGGCCGATGTCGAGCGACAGTGACTCCAGCGGGTTGCCGCTGCCGCCGGCGGGCGGCTGGGGCGCGCGTCCGCGCTGGGGCGGAGTCGGCGGAGGCGCGGCGACGCCGGGTCCGTTGTCGGCGCGGCTTAGCAGGTCCGACAACCAGCCGTCGCCGCGACTCTGATCGGCCACGGGGCTGACCGGAGGCGCTTCGGTGCGGCGCGGCGAGGGCATGCCGAGATCGGGCGGGGGCAGGTTGGAAGCGCTGTTGCCGCCGGTATCGCGCATGCGTGGAGGCTCGCTGGCGCGGCCGCCGGCGACGGCAGCCATGATAGGCTCTTCCTGGCGCTGCACGGTCGGACGGTTGGAGACCACGTCCATGCCGCGGCCGTGATGAGCGACGATGCGGTTGAGCTCGGCGAGCGCCTCGATCTGGTCGACGATCACCTTGCGCATCTGCGCGGTCGACTCGGCGGCCTCCTGCGGCATTTCCAGAACGCCGCGGCGGAGCTCGTTGCGGGTCGCTTCCAACTCGTGATGCATCTCGGAGGCCATCTGCTTCATGCTCGACACCAGCGTGGCGAACTTCTCCGCAGACTGCTTGAACATCGAATCGGCTTCGTCGGTGGTCTGCCGGTAGATGTCGTGCATGGCATCCACGGTCTGGCGGTGCTCTTCCTCGGAGGCGGCGCGGACCGCCTCGAACTGGCGGCTGATCGCGGCAGATCCCGCGCCCGCCGTTTCGGCGACCACGCGCGCGATGTCGCGGGCGCGCTCCTCGGCGGCCGCGAGCGATTCATCCAGGAGATGGGTGAAGCGCGACAGCCGCTGATCGAGATCGGCGGTACGCAGGTCGATGGTCGTGACCAGCGATTCCAGCGTGGCCTTGCGTTCCGCAACCGAGGAGGTGGTGGAACGGTTGGCCTGCTCGACCACGGCGGCGGCCTCGACCAGGCTGCGGCCGTGCGCGTCGAACTGGGTGGAAAGCGTACCCAGATCCTGCAGCGCCTTGGTGGTCTTGTCGTTGAAGATGGAGAGCTGGTCTTCCAGCGTCTGGGTCGCAGCGCCGTTGCGCGCGGTGACGTCGTTCATCGCCGAGACGAAGTCGGCAACGCGGGTCACGAGCGCGCGCTCCAGCGAGTTGAGGTTGTCGTGGGCGCCGGTCAGAACTTCCTGCAACAGGATATTGCCTTCGCGCAGGCGCTCGAACAGGGCGACCGTGTCGGTGCGCAGGATCTTCGAG
>Ga0134128_10003557_pt1 | contig 19022 bp, 20 predicted proteins | sample KB31754_FD_96462 | JGI IMG/M metagenome (GOLD analysis project Ga0134128, IMG submission 96462) | Terrestrial soil microbial communities with excess Nitrogen fertilizer from Kellogg Biological Station, Michigan, USA - KB3-175-4 | ecosystem: Environmental > Terrestrial > Soil > Unclassified ...
GCCGAAACATAGGCCGGACTCCTTTTATTGACCTGTCATAAAAATGACAAAGGGTCCGGCCACGCGCCAACCGCAATTCCACCGGCTCAGTCAGCTAAAAAGTGCAAAAGTCGAGGTAACATTCCGCTACTCAATCAGTTACGCCGACGGAGCGTTTCAAACGCAATTTTTCGTTATTGCGAAAGCGCGCCGCCGCGCCTCGCATTGCTTCCGTCCGCGAAAGCGCCAAATCAGATGCGATTTGGCCCGCACGTATAATCGATCACAATGTCGAAGAAATCCGCCGACATCAAGCGTGCGATCCCAACACTTTCCCGCGAGGCGGTCATTTCGTCTTTGTCCAGAGCTGGAACCGGCGAACTCGTCCATGTGATTCTCGACGCGCTGCAGCAAAACCCAGCCAAGAAACCGCAGAATGACGGCGACTGCGAGGTGGGCGTCGTACTTGCTCAGGTGTTCCGCAGCCGCGACGAATCCGCTAACCGTCTTTGCCGGAGGTGCACGTCATTGGTACTGCCAACGACCCGGGGTGGTCGCGCGGCAATTTGCCGTTGTGTCGAAGCGGAACGTGTCGAAATTGTGGGGCGGAAGTCATGCCGCACGTGAAACGAGCCATTTGTCCCGTTCGCGGCGCGACGGTTTATCTGACGTAGCCGTGGGAGACGCAAAGTCAGGAGAGATCGATGGCCCTACCAATGGAGCTATATGCCTTTGACGGTCCGGCCCCAAGCCACGATAAGATCTGGGAAGCGCTTTGCGGAATTCTCAATCGTGAAGTCCGGCGCGAGGTTTTCGAGTCGAATGAATCCGTCGGCAGCGATTGGCGCGCTGCGGAAGAGCGGGGCTGCTACCTGCTTGGTGCGAAGACCACAACGTTTATCGACGGTAAGCGCAGCGTTGAAATAAACACTTATCTCAGAGGGGATAAGGTATGTGCGCACCTCGATCAAAGGGGCAGTGCGCTTGCGACTGCATTGAACAGCGCAATGATACAACTCGGCGGTAGGGTTGATCGTGGTGAGGACCGGAAGGAGCGTCGAGATATCGCCTAATCCACAGGTGCTTCCCATGCGCAGGCCAACCCGCACACACCGACTTTCGATGGCCGCGATGGTGTCATCGCTGGCTTTTGGGGTCGTGGCGGCCGCGGGCATCAGAAGTTTCTGGACGGCCGACAGGTGGACGCATGGACGCACGTACCTCGTTGGACTTGCATTAGGCCGGGGAAGGCTGGTGTGCGGCTACGTATCCCTGCCCATCGAGGTAAAAGTTTCGGACGGTCATCAATCCAGCGATGCAAAGTCATTTGAAACTCATTCCGCGATTTTCCCAGTCGCTTTCGTGAACAAAGTCCATCGCTTACCTAGCGGCAACTTGACAGAACATGCTGTTTGGGTGCCCCTGTGGTTTCCGCTTTTCCTGCTGCTCATCATCCCCATGTATTGGCTTATCGCCCGCTCCGCAACCGCGCCGGCTTTCCCGGTCATCACCGATGCGAAACAATCGAAATAGAGGAGACTTTCGTTCCGCACTCCGGGCAGACGCCGCTGACGTCGCCGGTGAGGTCATATAGACACGAGGCGCAGAGAGGCTGGCGGCGTAGTCGTCTGGCGAGGTTGAGCCGCCGCAGGAGGCGGTAGAGTCGCATCGCCGGCAGGATCGCGGCGACCATTGCGATGAACCAGGCAGGGATCGTGAGCATGCGGGTAAGGTGTGAACGGAGTGAGAGGTCGGTTTCCTCAACGACCTGCCAGATGAACCCATACGCCTGCTGCTCTCGCGGCAGCGGGAATAACTGCCGCGGCGGTTCAAGGAGCGATCGAGCCGGCACGTCCGGCGAGAGCCGCCAAAGCATCACGTCTGCTCCCGCACCGTACCAGCCTGAGGAAACGATGTTCGACAGCACCTCGAGGAGGGCCAGCAAACAGAGGACGGTCACGGCGTTAAGCATCCAGCGGGCGAAGCGGCGCATGGCGCGATTGTACCGCCGAAGGAAAAAAAGGCCTCGAAAGCGTTTGAGAAGAATGCACTATAATCTGCTAACTCGTATGCGCCGACCGACCCGCACACGCCGGCTGTCAATCCTCGCAATGCTTTCATTGCTGGCGTTCGGGGTGGTCGCGGCCGCGGGCGTCAGAAGTTTCTGGACGGCCGACAGTTGGACGCATGGACGCAAACACCTCGTTGGACTTGCATTAGGGCGGGGTCGGCTGGTGTGCGGCTACGTATCCCTGCCGATCGAGGTAAAAGTTTCAGACGGTCATCAATCCAGCGATGCAAAGTCGTTTGAAACTCATTCCGCGATTTTCCCAATCGCTTTCGTGAACAATGTCTATCACTTACCCAGCGGCAACTTGAGAGAACATGCTGTTTGGGTGCCCCTGTGGTTTCCGCTTTTCCTGCTATTCATCATCCCCACGTATTGGCTTATCGCCCGCTTTTCCAACGCGCCGGCGTTCCCGGTCATCGCCGATACGACGCGGGCATGAAGTGAATGGCGCGATTATCATCATGGCGTGCGCCGGCGGCTCGTAAACATCTTGTGCGTTCTGTCGCTGCTGGTTGGTGTGGCAGCAATACTTCGCCGCGTTAGCATTTCACAGGACGAACTGAAGAGCGCGAACGCTTCAATGTTTGGCAGGCAATGGGGTATTACATGCGACAATGACGAAGTAATGGCCGATGTAGACTGTCCGCCAGACGGAGCCCATCGGCCCTTTCTGGGGATTTTGGAGCCTGGAATTCCGCTGTGGTCCCGAAGCAGCCGCCAACCGTCGATCCGAAGCTTCAGGGCAATCAACGATGACCTCATTGCGCGCGTAGAGTCCAATTACTCTATGGAGCAGCTGCCTACCGCAGGGCCCGAGCAAACGCGCCGGCCTTTTCGGTTGTCACGGATGCGAAGCCGGCGTAGCCATGTGATACAATCTGCTTGATGGCCGATCAGAAGCCAAAGCTGGATTACGCCAGGCCGGAGCCGTCGCACAAGAATCTAAAAGCCGATCTCGCAATAGGGGCTGTGCTTTCGACCTGCGGTTTGGTGGGCCTGTTGGCAAGCGTTTCATGGATTTGGGGTTTCTTTCACCATGACAAAAGGGGTTTTTACTGTTTGATCGAGGCGGCGGTATGCGCCGCCTTTGGCTTGCTCGCATTTTGGATCATGCTCAGGCGGCGATGACACCTGCCTTTTGTCGACCTCGTTCAGGCCCTCCACTGATATAATGCTGGCCATGAAACGAGGGGCGTTCGGGGTACTGACTGCGCTGTCGCTGGTGCTTTGCGTGGCCACGACGTGCGCGTGGGTCGACAGCATAGATCTCATCGATGAAGGCGCGAACCAGAGAGTGTTTTGGAAGGACATGGGTCCTGTTCGAACGACACGGCACATGCTGCAATCTGTCGATGGGGAATTATGGTTCATTCGCTGCAACGCTGCTCTTGACCCGGCCGACCGCAGAGGAAAATCGAGCGGCAGTTCGGTACTTCGAGGAATCCCAGGCATGGTCGCTCATCGTGATTACACTCCGACGAACGGAAAATCCGATTTTGGGCTCGCGGGCTTTGCAATTGATTGGGTTTGTGCATCGGGTGATGTGCCAGCGGGCGCGCAAGGTATCTTCGCGATTCCCTACTGGCCGCTCTTTCTCGCTTTTTCGATTCTGCCTGCCATCGCATGTCGCCGCTACTTCCAGATGTACAGGGGATCTGTTCTTGCCTCATGCAACCAATGCCGTAACTGCTCTTACAACCTCACCGGCAACATCAGCGGCATCTGCCCGGAGTGTGGGACGAGAATCTCAAACTGAACGACGTCGGTGTGAAGCGAGCATGAAGTGAATGGCACCAGAAGATTCACGTTACTTTCCTGGCGTTGCTCTCCATGCGGCGTTTTGCTGCTATGCGGCTTCATCCAAGGCTGTTGCGGAATAGGCGGACCAAACGAGTCGCAGGTTCGGCAGTGGATTCACAAAGGCGATTCGGGCGACAAGGTTTTGGCAGTCTTGAAATCAGAGGGGTTTTCAGTTGACGACAATCGGCTGACTTCTGGAGAGGGTCGAAGGGTAAGCGAAGGCCGTCTAAATATGACTCATCCATCGTCTGGCTGGATTTATGGAACACGCTTGACTGATGTCTGCGTGCTGATTGAGACGCATTTAAATGTAACCGTTGGAATCGATGCCAATAATCGGGTCACCGATTTAGACGTTATGAAGGTGGTCATCTGGCCATGACCGAGGACGAATTTCGCTTTGTCCCTGCAGTATTTGTAAATCCCCCGGCACGACTAGCTCGCACAGGGCGAGCATTGTTGCTTCATAGCCTCCCGTCTCTTTCGTTCTTGGTTATAATGCCTGTGATCGCACGGCCTCTTCACTCAGCCGCATGATGAGCAAGAAGAAATTGTTTGCCCTCTCTACTGCCACGACCACCTGCGTGATGCTGTTGCTGTTGTACATTGAACGTCCGGCGCCACGAGCGGTGCCGATCCTGGTGAGCGAGGCTGACAGCGTCTACGTGTCACCTCAGATCCCGCTCCGTTACGTCAGCGATATGCGGCAGTATGGGATTCACACGATCATCGACATGCGACCTGATGGCGAAGCGCCGGATGAGCCGAGCCACTCGGAAATGGAACGAATTGCCAAAACAGAAGGCTTCGATTTCAGCTACATTCCCGTGCCGCACGAGAGCATCCCGCGCGCCACGGTTAAGGAGTTGGGTGAGGTCCTCTTGGCTTCGCAAAGACCGGTCGTGCTCTATTGCAGAACCGGACGCCGGGCGGTGCGAACCTTCGCGCTGAGCGAGGCGTCGCGACACGACGGCCCCAGCGTCGATACAATCCTGCAAATGGTGAAACACGCGGGGTTCTTTGCGGAAGATCTGCGACCTGAAATCGTCAGCCGTATAGCGGCAAGGACTGCCGCTTCGGAGGCAAAGCCATGAACTTCATTTCGCCGCCTGACACTCCGCCGACTCCAGGGAGTTCCACCGGCGCTGCCACATCCTCGCAACAGTCCTTCGGGAGAGTGCTGTTCCGCACGATCGTGGTCCTGCTAGGCATTGCGGTTGGCTTCTTCATCGCCCTTTTTATCGCGCTGGCCAGTGGATGGATTCCAATATGCTAAATGGATAGGGGAAAGCAAAACCGCAGAAGCAGAGGAAAACCGAAGAAGGATTATTGAAAATCGAAGCCGTACTACTTTTCTCGCTTTTATCTCAGCAACGCGATCCGGGACGGCTGCACAGACCGGTGACAAAGGTGACAGTCGTTCGAGGACATAGGTAACACTTTATGCCGTTTCACGCGATGAGCGGCGTCACCAATTTCCCATGCACGTCCGTCAGCCGGAAATCGCGCCCCTGGAAGCGATAGGTGAGCCGTTCATGGTCGAAGCCAAGGAGGTGCAGGATTGTGGCCTGCAGGTCGTAGACATGCACCGGATTTTCGGCCACATGAAAACCGAGTTCGTCGGTGGAGCCGTAGGTCAGTCCGGGTTTGACGCCGCCGCCGGCCATCCAGACGGTGAAGGCGGTGGGGTGGTGGTCGCGGCCGAGTTTGCGATTGAGGACGGGATTGTTTTCGACCATGGGCGTGCGGCCAAATTCGCCGCCCCAGATCACCAGCGTGTCATCGAGCAGGCCGCGCTGCTTCAGGTCTTTCACTAAAGCTGCCGAGGCCTGGTCGGTTTCGCGCGTGTGGGCTTTGTGATTGCCGACGACATCGGAATGGGCGTCCCAGCCTTCGTGGTAGATGTTCACGAACCGGACGCCGCGCTCGATCATCCGCCGGGCGAGCAAACAGGCGCGGGCAAAGTTCGGCTTGGCTGGATCGCAGCCGTACATCTCCAGCGTCGCTTTCGATTCGCTCTTGAGGTCCATCAATTCCGGCGCGGAAGTTTGCAGACGAAACGCCATTTCATACTGGCTCATGCGCGTGGCGATTTCCGGATCGCCCACGACATCCAGCCGACGGCGATTCATGCGCCCCAGCAGATCGAACGTGTCGCGCTGGATGGAGGGATCGATGCCGTCGGGGCTGGAGACGTCGAGAATCGCATCGCCCTGATTGCGGAAGCGCACGCCGGCGTAGACCGTCGGCAGAAATCCGCTGGACCAGTTGGCGACGCCGCCGGAGATTCCCGCGCCGGTGGACATCACGACAAAAGCGGGCAAATCCTGAGTTTCCGCGCCAAGGCCGTAGGTCACCCACGAGCCCATGCTCGGCCGGCCCGGCTGCTGGAAGCCGGTATTGAAAAAGATCTGGCCCGGCGCGTGGTTGAACTGATCGGTGTGAACGCTCTTCACGAAGCAGACGTCATCGACGATTTTCGCCAGATGCGGCAGCACTTCCGAAAGCTCCGCGCCGCACTGCCCATAGCGCGCGAATTTAAATTGAGGCCCAAGCACTGCCGCATCGGGCCGGATGAAGGCGTAGCGCTGCCCGCCGATCACCGAAGGAGGCAGCGGCTTGCCCGCAAGCTCCGCGAGCTTCGGCTTGTAATCGAACAAATCGAGCTGGCTCGGCGCGCCGGCCATGAACAGGTGAATCACGCGCTTAGCGGTCGCGCGAAAATGCGGAGGTCGCGGAGCCAGCGGATTGGCCGGCAGAACGGATGCCTTGGATTGCTCGGCGGTGAGCAGTTCACCAAGCGCAATCGCGCCCAATCCCACGCCACACTGCTTGAAAAACCAGCGGCGCGTTACTCGCTTGCTATATTCGTTGAGAAGATGTTGATCGATTGTCATGGCCGTACGTCTCTCAATCTCTCGTTACCCATTCATCTAAATTCATCACGGCACGGGCGACGGCGGTCCAGGTGGCGCGCTCGGGGGCATCTTCACTGTCCGCACCGCTGAGCTTTTTGGCTGCTTTTAAATCTTCCTGGAATCGGGATCGCTGCTGCGCGGCGAAGCTCGTTAACATCCCCAGCTCATCGGTATCCGGCGGGCGAATCAGGAATCGGCGGAACAATTCAGTCGCACGCGCTTCATCAGTTTCCTGTTTCGCGGCCAGCTCCTTGCCCATTGCCCGCGCGGGCTCGATGAACACCTGATCGTTCATCAGCGCCAGCGCCTGGAGCGGATTGTTGGACATGTCGCGCTGCGCGACGCAGCTTTCGCCGCTGGGGGCGTCGAAGGTGTTGTAGAGGGCGAAGGGGGCGGTGCGCTTGGAGAAGGTGTAGAGGCTCCGCCGATAGCGCTCGGGGCCTTTGCTGGGGACCCATTTGAGCGCGCCATACGCACCTTCGGTGGTCACTGATGCGGGCTGTGGCGGAAAGACACTCGCGCCACCAATTTTGTCTGTTAAGAGTCCCGCGCAGGCGAGCGCGCTGTCGCGGACCAGTTCCGCATCCATGCGAAAGCGCGGGGCGTGTGAGAGCAAAACGTCATTGGGATCCTTGTCCATATCCTCCGGCGATATATTCGAGCTTTGCCGATAGGTGGCGCTGGTGACGATGAGCCGATCCAGCTTCTTGAAGGACCAGCCGTCCTTCATAAATTGCACGGCCAGCCAATCCAGCAGATCCTGATTTGTCGGAGGCTCACCCTGATATCCAAAATCCTCCTCGGTGCGGACGATGCCGCGCCCGAAGAAGGCCGCCCATTGTCGGTTGACCTGAACGCGCGCGGTCAGGGGGTTGTCCTTCGACACGAGCCAGCGGGCGAACGTCAGGCGATTGGCCGGTGCACCGGCCGGAAGCGGTGGCAAAAATGCGGGCACGCCGGGCGTCACGGGATCGGTCGTCGAAAGATATTCGCCGCGATGATGAACGTACGTCTGACGCTCGTGACCGGCAGGCCGCTCGCGAAGCACCAGCGTGGTCAGCTCTGCTGGCATCGTGGCGCGGACGCGATCGATCGCGGCTCGGGCGGATGCGAGCTCCGGAGCGGTCTGGAGAAAATAATCGAAAAGCTGGCGACGCCGTTCTGCGTTACGCGTGGCGGGCGCCTCGGTCAGAATCGACTCAATCTCCGGCTCAAATGCCTGCGGCTCCAGCGCGTGTGGATCGGTGGTGACGGAGATGCGGAAATGGCCAAGCGGAGCGGCGGCATAGCGCTCGAAGAGCATGTGCATGCTCAGCTCGTGCATCGGCTTGAGCGGAGCATCGAAGGAAAAGACTGCGGTGTGGGCCTTACCGGTGCCACCGGTAATGCGCCAGCCGGTCAATGGATTCCCATCGATCGCATCCTTGGCGGGCGAGCCAAAGGTCTGGGCCGCTTTGGCAAGTTTGCAGACTTGTTCGTCGCACTTGAGTGAAAGCTCGCTGAGGAAAAAATCGCCGTGCTGAAGCTCGTAGAAGGCCATGCCGGGGCCATGGCCGGGCAGCGAATCATCCGGCAACGCTTCGAGCCGAATCGCGGTGATGCCCGAAGGCACGTCTGCGAAGGATAAATCGTACGTTGTACTTTTGGCGATGTCGCCGCCGGCGAGGATCGAGTTGTCATCCTGCAGAGTCAGATAAGGCTTGCTGCTCTGCATCGCGTGCGGCTTCAACACAGTCCAGTGGACGGCATGCGCGGAGGCCTGGTTTTCCCAAGTATCGAACGCCTGCGACAGCGCCGCAGCGCCGCCGGGGAACTGGTTGGGTAATTCTGCAGTTAATTTATCGACCTGCTTTTGCACATCTTTCCGGCGCGCATCGATCTGCTTGTCGGGAATTTCAAGCTGCGGCTCATCCGCGTCATTCAGGAACGCCAGCAGGCTGTAATACTCTTTTTGCGTAATCGGATCGTACTTGTGCGTGTGGCATTGCGCGCAGCGGACGGTCAGGCCGAGCCAGGCGGTGCCGGTGGTGTTGATGCGATCGATCGAGGAATAAAAGCGATATTCCTGCGGATCGATTCCACCCTCTTCGTTGAGCATCGTGTTGCGATGAAAGCCAGTGGCGATCTTCTGGCTGAGCGTCGCATTCGGGAGCATGTCGCCCGCGAGCTGCTCGACCGTGAATTCATCGAACGGCATGTCATCGTTGAATGCCTTGATGACCCAGTCGCGATAGGGCCAGATCGTGCGCGGCCGGTCTTTTTCGAAGCCGTTGGTGTCGGCGTATCGCGCCAGATCGAGCCAGCGACGGGCCCAGCGCTCGCCGTAGTGCGGGCTGGCCAGCAATCGATCCACGACTTTGTCGTAAGCATCCGGCGATGAATCATTGACGAATTCATCCGCCTCCTGCGGCGTCGGCGGAATGCCGATCAGGTCCAGATACAACCGGCGGATCAGCGTGTAACGGTCGGCGTCCGGCGAAGGTTTCAATCCCGCCGCCTCCAGGTCGGCCAGCACAAAATAATCCATCGGATTTCGCGGCCAATCCACCAGCTTCACCTTCGGCAGCGGAGCCTGCCGAGGCGCGATAAACGCCCAGTGCTGGGCATAAGGCGCGCCCTGGGCGATCCAGTCGCGAAGCAACTGCTTCTGCTCGGTGCTCAGCGTCACATGCGTCGAAGAGGGCGGCATCACATATTCGGGATCGTTCGACGTGACGCGGCGAATCAGCTCGCTTTGGTCGGGTTTGTTGGGAACGATCGGCAATTTGCCCGATTTGGCAGGGCTCGTCGCGGTAGAGCGCAAATCCAGCCGCAGTTTTGACTTTCGCGCCGATTCATCGAGGCCATGACATTTGAGGCAGTTTGAAGCCAGGATCGGCCGGATATCGCGGTTGAAATCCACCGTGGCGGCGCGCGATGGCGACGGAATCAGCCAGGAAATTGCCGCCAAAACCGCGAAAGAAAAGGATTTGCCAAAACGAAGGGCCATACCAACGTCATACCACCGACGGGGGGCAATGTTCGGAAAAGGGCATACAAAAGTGCGCGATACGCGTTAATACGATGCTTCGCCAAATCAGCGAAAGCGCAAGCTAACTTCGCCAGCTATCGGCATTTCAAAGCACCAATTTCCGGGAATGCGGTTTATGCCAAAAGATTCGTGGTCGCATTGCGCCCGACTTCGCATCGTTTCATCAGATCGCGCATTGATTGAGAGGCGTGCCGATTCCGTCAAGGTCGCAGCGCCCATTCAGGCCCGAGTGATATGCCTGTCGAGAATCGTCCAACTCTGCCTTACGCTCGCGAATCAACGCCACGGTGGAGCCGTCGACAGATCATCAAAAAGTCGATTGCGGCTGGTGTTTTGGCTTGTGCACTTCATGGCGCACGCGCGTTGGATCGCTGGGCGACTCAGACGCATTGCACCAGGACAGACGCGGCAAAAGTGACTTTGCAACACATTAGCTATGCCCTCGATTGTTATTGCACGGATACGGGTGCTTATCCATCAAACATCCAAGGCTTGAACGCGCTGATGACCAACTGCACGAATACGCCTGGATGGAATGGACCATATCTTTATCTTCTGCCGGTTGACCCTTGGGGAAGCGCCTATCAATATTCGGTTCATCCGGTTGGAAAGAAAGCAGACTATATCATTCGAAGTGCGGGGCCGGATCGTCTGTATGGAAATGCCGATGACGTGATTTGCCGATCTGCGGATGACGACTTCTAATACCGCCGAGGTGATCATGCTTCACAACTCATCCGCGCCTCCCGGCGTCATCGTGCCGAGGCTGATTTACGACGATGTGGCGGCGGCAATCGACTGGCTTTGCGGGGCGTTTGGATTTGTCGAGCGGCTACGCACGCCTGCGGAGCCGGATGGAACGATTCATCATGCGCAACTTTCGTTTGGAATGGGCGCTGTGATCCTGACTGGAAACAGCGCGGAATTTCGGGGAAAAGTCAAACGAGAAGCTCCAAAGCCGGGGCAGTTTTCTGAAGGACTTGTCGTACGGGTGGAGGATGCGCAGGGTCACTGCGAGCGGGCGCGGGATTTTGGCGCAAAAATCATCAGCGCGCCCAATCGCTACGAATTTGGCGAAATTCAGTACGGCGTCGAAGACCTTGAAGGTAAACGATGGACGTTCACTCAATCGTTTGCGGATATCGATCCGAGTTTATGGGGCGCGAAGATTGCAAAGATAGAAAGCCCACTCACATTGCTGCCTCGGCCGCGCGTCTGCTATTTGCAAATTCCCGCTGTCGATGCGCAGCGATCGGCGGTCTTCTACGAAAAAGTATTTGGCTGGAACATCCGCCATCGCGATTCAGGTCGTCCGAGCTTTGACGAAGCGACGACCTACGTTAGCGGCGCTTTCGTGACCAATCGCCAGCCATCCGCGAACGCCGGCATCCTAGTTTCCATCTGGGTGGATGACTTGCCACAGGTGCTGGCGCGCGTGACTGCCAATGGAGGGCAGGTTGTCGATCCACCCGGCCTCGACTCACCGGGCGGAGAACTCATCGCCAACTTCCGCGACCCGGCAGGTAACGTCATCGGACTCTATGAAGAGCGGGCGAAGAAATAGCCGATCGATGTGATCATTCATTTGATTCAAGGAAATGCATTCAATGGAGACCATTCAGTTCTACAGCACGAAAGACAAGTTCGGCCAATTCTCAAACTTTTCACCGCATCCAATTGAGCTGGACGGAAAGGTCTGGTCGACATCGGAGCACTATTTCCAGGCTCAGAAATTCATAGATAGCGATCATCAGGAAGCGATTCGCAATGCGAAAGGCGCGATGGTCGCGGCGAGGATGGGCCGTGATCGAAGCAAAAAGATCAAGGATGACTGGGAGCAGATCAAGATAGAGGTGATGACGCGAGCCGTGCGGGCGAAGTTTGCCCAACATGCCGATCTGCGCGCGATGCTGGTTGGAACGGGTGAAGCGATCTTGGTCGAGCACACTCGCAACGATGTCTACTGGGGCGACGGCGGCGATGGGACCGGGAAGAATATGCTCGGGCAGATCCTGATGAAGATTCGAGATGAATTGAGAGCGGAAGAACGCAAGGGTTGAAGTTCAAGCATTCAGCTAGGCGCGAGCTTGATCTCGATGCACTGCATCATTCTCACCGATTTCGGGTGTTTGCAATCGATCGCTTTTTGATGGTCTTCCCGATACGCAAACCGCCATTGCCATGATCGTCCCAATCGGCGTCCACCAGGTCCAGGCGAGCTTGATGGGATGGCCGAAGAGTTTGGCAGTCCAAGTGGCCAGAATGCTGTCCTGCATCAGCAAGACCGCAATGATGCCCACCAGCAGCGCGGCAATCACGCTCGCAGTGTTTCCGCGCCGCGTTAGAAGCGCGGTGAGAAACACGGCGAGCATTCCGGTGAAGGCGAAGGTCATCACTCCCAGGGCGAAGTCGATGAGCGTATGGCTCTTGGGGTCATAGCAAAAGACGCAGATGATCCCCAGGCCGGTCATCAGCAGCCCCATGAGGGCGACGGCCAGCTTGGGAAGGGCAGTGTTTTGGGATGCGTCTTCGCCGCGACTGGCTCTGCGCCGCAGGGGCAGATAGACATCGGCCACCGCACTAGAGGCGAGCGCGTTAATCGCGGAATCCATCGAGCCTTGGGCGATCGCGAAGAACCCTGCCATCGCGATGCCTGAGACAATCGTCGGCATCTGGTTCAGCAGAAACCAGGGATAGACCGAAACATCGCTTGGCGGATTCACGCCGACGTGTGCGCCCATCAAATCGGGTCGCTGATAGAAGATGTACAGAAGTAATCCGATGGCAAGGAACCCGGCGACGACCGCGATGCTGATGATCTGCGACCAGATCAGTGACATCGCGCCACGCCCGATGCTCTTGGCCACCAGAAATCGCTGGGCGAGGTCTTGATCGACGCCATAACTGGCGACGGAGAGAAACGTATATCCAAGAATCACCGCCCAGATCGTGTAGGGCTGGGTCACGTCCCACGTCGTATTGAGGAAAAAGAGTTTGCTGTGTCCACCCTTGCCCGAGGCCGGCTCGCCCAATACTTGCAGGATCTGGCTCATCGATAGTGGAATCGCATGCAGCAGCACGATTACGCTCATAATCGCGGCGCCCATGACAATCGCAAATTGAATTGTATCGATCCAGATGACCGTCCGGATCCCGCCGAAGGAAGTATAGAAGGTACCAACCAGGCCGATGATACAAATTGCAACGATGAGTTGCCCGTGGCTCGGCTTCGGCGTCGAGAACATCAGCAGGCAAAGCGGAATAGCCGCAATGAAGAGCCGAGCGCCGGAGGCTAGCATTCGGCCGACCAGGAATGCGGCACTGATCGCAATGCGCGCACCTTCACCAAAACGCTGGTCAATGTAGCCGTAAATCGTGACGGTGCCGGCTCGATAGAGGCGCGGGACAAAGAGGATCGAAACGATGACCACCGAAATCAGCGCGCCGATATACAGTGACAGGTAGCTGATATTCCCCACAAAGGCCAGATCCGGCACGCTGACGAACGTTGCCGCACTGAGGCTGGTCGCGACAATCGACAGCGCCACCGCCCATGTCGGCATCGATCGATGGGCCAGGAAATATTCCTTCGTGTCCTGGTCCTTGCGGGCCGCGACCACGCCCATGTAAATCATCAGCGCGAAATAGGCACCGACGATGCCCCAATCTATCGGCCCAAACACTGCCAGCGGAAGGGCGATGATCCCAATGCCTGCATCCATGCTCATCTTGGCTGGCTGATGTAGCAGGAAATGGGTTTACGCGGTAGGGCGCGACGACGAGCGCGAATAGATGCGCTATCGCAATCCGCGCTCTGGCGCCGACCATCCGCGACTGATCGGGCCAAGTCGCCTTCCGCATTCCGGGCAAATGCCGCTGTTGTTCATCCGCAAATCGTATCCGCATTCGATGCAGCACCCGGCAGCGCGTTTCGCATGAAGATGTTGCACAATCGTCCGTTTCAGTTTTCGATTCAATTGATGCAAGACAACATGGACGAACCCTAGAAATGAGAGTGAAGTCAGCAACATCGCAATCATGCACAAGCCCAAGCCGATGTCATGCGGGATGGATACGCCAAGAAATGATGCCGGGGAGTTCAACGCAAGCGACGCGAAAGTTCCGAGCCCAAGGAAAACGCCAATAGTCGCTCCAACCGAGGAAAGGATCAAAATGAACCGGGGTTCACGCTGCATCGCCCGGCCTCTTTACAACCAGTCCGCATTCTGGGCAGCGGTGGGGCGTGGCTCGAAGGTCGTAGCCGCAGTTGGCACAGTAGCCGGCTGAGATCGGGCGAAGCCGTGTAAGAGCGATTCGAACCAGCAGCAGGATCCTGAAGTTTGCCCAGAAGAATGGGAGAATCGTGGCATACATCGCCAGGATTTCCAGTTGAGGTTTCACTTTGGCTCTGTCTGGGTGATTCATTGCCTCGGCACGCGTGCTGAGCCACAGCAGCAGCGGAAGCGACAGTGCGGAAACAGCCGTCACCATCGTCAATGGTCGCGGGCGAAATCGCCAGACAATCCAGACAGCCGGGCAGATGCCGGTTGCTACCAGTGCCGCGAGATACAAATAATCGATCCTGTCCGATAGCGGCTCGGCCGCCGCCCAGCAGACAAGCAGGCCAAATAGACAGCATGAGACTGCCGAGATGATTGAAAATCGGCGGCGGGGTTTCGATCTGCGCGTGAGATATTGGGCGCCGCCCGGCATGATGTGAATTGTACCACCAGGTGATTGTCACTATCTGAAATTATTTGGCAGCTCTTGAATTACACCAGTTTTGCCACATGTGGCGAAATGCTCTTTCTAAATCCTGCGCAAAGCTCGGAGCGTTCATCAATCGCGATTTCTGTATCTGCTGCCGTAGCGTGGCGCGGACGTTGGCTAATCGTTCAACATTCCGCGCGAGCTTGAATGAAGTATCGACATACTGCTCCCAGCTGTGTGTGATGTACTCAGGAAGGCCGGCATTGCTCAGGATACTGACGCCCCCTCGCGAAACCGCCGTTTTCCCAGCACGCGTCACGACCGGCACGCCCATCCACAGGGCATCGCAGGTGGTTGTCCCGCCAGTGTAGGGGAACGTATCGAGTGCGATGTCGATGGCGTTGTACTGCTGAAAGTACTTTGGAGTGGGCTGGGGTCCGACGAAGGAGATTCGGGCTGGATCGATCCCTTCGGCCGTAAATAAATCGAGAACTCGACGGCGATGCCTGCCTTCATAACTATAGAACATCAGCCTTGAATTGGGGACATTTTGAAGAATCTGGCTCCATATTCGCAGCAGGGGGACGTTAACCTTTTGGAATGAATTGAGGCAGCCAAAAGTTACGAAGCCGTTCTGTAAAGCAGGAAGCGGGCCGACGGGCGGACTTTCAGCAGGCGGCTCATAGCACCAGTAGCTTTGAATGCGAATTGAACGTTCGCAATAGATCGATTCACCTGACTCAGGCGGATCGAGATAGGGATCGGTCAGACGGTACTCCATTGTCGCCAAGCCGCTGGTGCTGCAATAGGCCAGGTAGGTCGCCTGCACCGGCGCGGGTTTGCGCGCGAAAACCAGGAGGCGATTGCCTTCAGTATGCAGGGCAAGATCCACCAGAATGTCGATGCGATCGTTGCGGATCAAATTCCCGAGACGATCGTCGCTAAGCGGTCCGGTGTCATGCCAGTGATCAGCAGCGGCCCGAAGCCGGCGATTCGTATCGTCTCTATGACGTGAATCGCTGTAGCAAATGGCCTGGAACTGCCTTCGATCATGATGCTCCAGCAGCGGCAGCATAAATCGGCCAACTGGATGGTTGTGAAAATCGGGTGAGACGAAGCCGACTCGTAGCGTTCGATCCGGATTGCGATCATCGGGAAAGGACAAATTGGTCGGTGCAAGCGCAGCGGCGTACATTGAATTCCATCGCGAATGGGCATCCCGCAGGCTTTGCGGATCGGAATCAGGATGAAGATGAAGCGCAAAGAGCAGATTGCTGCCGGTCGTTGGAGATGGCGCAATCGCTTCGGACTCTCGATAGCTGGCGATCGCTTCATCGGTCAATCCTGCATCCAGCAGGGAACGTCCAAGGTTATTGAGAGCCTGAGGTAACCGCGGCTGAAGCGCCAGCGCCTTTCGACACAGATCGATGGCCAGATCCACCTCGCGGCGCTCCTGATGGATCACCGCGAGATTCGCACAGGCCTCCGCGTTTCGCGGGGTGATCATCAGCGCGCGCTCCATCGCCTGGCGAGCTTCATCGAGGCGGCCGTATTCTCGAAAAGCATTGCCCAAGCCGATGAATCCGTCAGCCCAGTTGGGCGCAAGCGTGACCGCGCGGTGCAACGCGGCGATCGATGGCTCAAATTGTCCCGCTTTGCAAAGCGCTCGACCCAGATTTGCCAACGCCTGGGGATGATTGGGTTCCAAGGCAACGGCACGGCGGTACGCCTCGATAGCGGGCGAAAGCTCGTCCAGGGCCTCTAGCACGGCACCCAAATTATTATGTGCAATGGCAGATTTCGGGTGTAGCTCTATCGCTTTGCGTAGAGCCGAAATCGCTCCCGGCAGATCACCTTTTTCCTTCAGCGCGAGTCCAAGATTGTTGAGCACATCGGGATTATCCGGCTTCAGTTGGAGGGCGCGCCGGTATGCATCAATAGACTTATCAAGCTGCATTTGAGAAGCCAGCACGACACCAAGTGCTGCGTGGTAGTCGGCCGAGTTTGGATTAATGGCGATGGCACGATGTATCAGCGCCAGTGCGGCATCATGGCGTCCTGCCTGATGCTCGCGAATCGCAGCACGAAAAAGTTCGTCGGCCGTCATCTCCGACATGCCCAAATGCCTCCTGCGCCATCTTATGCGCCAACGCAACTGCAATCGATTTTTTAGATAAATCCGAAGACCGTGCCGTCATACCTGTGGCGGTGCGGTGCATGGCGGAAGTGGATGACTGGAACAAGTGGCTCGATCGGCATGGCCGCACGCTGTTGCTGCTGGCGCGGCAATGGACCGCAAATGCTGACGAAGCGGCCGACGCGATGCAGGAGGCGTTTGTTCGATTCTGGAGCCGGAGGAAATCGGCGGTCGATCCGACAGCGTATCTGTACGCCTGCCTGAAGCGTTCGGCGGTGGATCAGCACCGCCAGGTAAATCGGCGCCGCAGGCGCGAAAGGGCGGTCGCTCGTGAAGAAGGCGTCGATCATTGGCTGAGCGCGTCGGATGCGGCTGATCCCCGCATCGGCGAAATTGAAGCTGCTCTTCGCGAACTTCCCGAGGATCAGTGCGAGGTGCTGACCATGAAGATCTGGGGCCGATTGAAATTTGAACAGATCGGCGCGGCTCTTGAGATTTCGCCGAGCACGGCGGCATCTCGATATCGGTATGCCTTGGAAAAACTGCGGGTGATGCTCGGCGCAAAAGAAGGCGTGTCATGATGCGCGATCCGCTGGAACAGGAACTGGAAGCATTGGAATTGCCGAGAATTCCGGCCGAAATTCGATCGCGCATCGGGCGGGCTGTGGAAGAAGATCGAAGTGCGCCCCGCTCAGGAATTGCGCGGCGAGATTCATTATATCGTGTTGCCGCCGTCGGCATGGGTGTCGCCGCAAGCCTTGCGATTGCGATTCTGGTTATTCATGGTAATCGCAGTCATTCAATTCATTTGCCGCAGGTGGTGCTGCCGGTGAATTCGAAGGTTCGTGATGATCATCCCGAGATGCGTATGACCCTGGCGATGTATACGTCAGCCGAGCATCAATCTGGCAAAGCCCTGGATTCAATGCTCGATGCCGACGCGGCTCGTTCCATTAGCTTGGCGCGCGGCTCAACCCTTCGCGCGTCCTGCCATTCAATCGACGACCTGGACCACTAAAACTTTTTCTGGAGAACATCATGCTGAAGCGGACTTCAAAACGGAGATTCCCTGTATTGGCCTCGGCCATTATTGGGGTGGTTATGTGTGGCAATACGGTTGTGCGCTCTGCGGATGCGCCATCGGCAGCCACAGCGCAGCCTGTACATGAGACAGCCCCCAACGCGGCCCTTCAGTATTGGCAGGGATTCGCAGAGCTGCCGGTGATGGATCAAGCCCAGCGCGATATTGTCGAACATTTTGCTACCGCGGAACTCAATGACCAGGCCACGAAACTCATCGAGGCAAGCAGCAACAGCCTGCGCCAGCTTCACCGCGGAGCGGCAATCAACGAGTGCGACTGGGGCCTCAATAAGCAAGAGGGGTTGATGATGCTGTTGCCCCATCTGGCGAAGGCGCGCGATTTGGCGCGCATCGCCTGCCTGCGGGCGCGATTGGAGTTTCAGCGCGGTGATGCGCCTTCAGCACTGGAAGATCTTGGCGACGTGATTGTTTTCGCTCGTCACAGTGGCGCCGGTTCGACCCTGATCGCGTTGCTCGTGCAGGTTTCAATCGAGCAGATAGCTGTCGAAGTGGCAGGCGATCATCTCATTTCCGCAAAGGGTCCGGCCCTCGAACGTTTTGGCCAGCGGCTGACGCATCTTCCGCAAGGCGGTTCGATGCGGGAGTCGGCTGTGCTTATCGAAAGGCAGTTTGGCCTGGACTGGTTGATCAACCAGCTTAAGAACGTTAAGCCCGGCGAAGACTGGCGCGGTCGCATTGGCCAAACGTTCGCCAATGAGGCGGGTATCCAGGAGCTTCTGAAATCGACGAAAAGCCCCGAAGAGTTGATCACACGTCTCGAAGCCAGCCGGCCATACTACGAGCAGATTCCGCCGTTGCTCGACTTGCCGCCAGATGAATTCCGTTCCAAGGCCAAGGCCCTTTATGCAAAGTATGCCAATGACCCGTGGGGAAAGATGATGCTGCCGGATTATTCGAAGATCTACGGTCGGCAGATGTCGGCCGAAGTGCGCCTTGCCATGCTTCGCGCGGCGATTGCAGTAGTCGAATCAGGGCAGGACGCTTTGAAGAACTTTCCCGATCCTGCAGGCCACGCACTTTTCCGCTACGAATCGCAGGGCAACGGATTCGAGCTGCAATCCAGCCTGACGGTGGAAGGTAAGCCGGTTACGTTGAACGTTCGAGGCAGCAAATAAGTCATCAATATTCTGGTGATTTCCCTACTACAGCGTTCCAAACTGCTTATACCCGCTGTTACCTGCGGCAAAGAGGCCAAAGTCGGTGGCATCGGCAGTCGTGGAGTCGTAGTCGTAGTTGCCAAAGGCCCAGCCGGTGCCGGCGTTGGATTTGCCGGC
>Ga0134128_10003558_pt1 | contig 19018 bp, 14 predicted proteins | sample KB31754_FD_96462 | JGI IMG/M metagenome (GOLD analysis project Ga0134128, IMG submission 96462) | Terrestrial soil microbial communities with excess Nitrogen fertilizer from Kellogg Biological Station, Michigan, USA - KB3-175-4 | ecosystem: Environmental > Terrestrial > Soil > Unclassified ...
CTTCATCGATGAGGCGTATTACCTCTACCGTCCGGAGAACGAGCGCGACTACGGTCAGGAGGCGATCGAGATCCTGCTGCAGGTGATGGAGAACCAGCGTGATGACCTGGTCGTCATCCTGGCCGGCTACAAGGATCGCATGGAGACCTTCTTCCGCAGCAATCCCGGGATGTCGTCGCGCATCGCGCATCACATCGACTTCCCCGACTACAGCCCCGAGGAACTGCTCGCCATCGCCCGGCTGATGCTCGAGCAGATGCAGTATCGGCTGAACGGTGAGGGGGACGAGGCGCTGCGCGAATACATCGAGAAGCGGCGCGCGCAGCCGCACTTCGCCAATGCGAGGTCGATCAGGAATGCGCTCGATCGGGCGCGGCTCAGGCAGGCGAGCCGTCTCTTCGAGCGCAAGGGCCGATCGATCTCGCGGCAGGATCTGCAGACGATAGAGGAGTCGGACATCAGGGCGAGTCGCGTATTCCGGGAGCAACACAATTGAGAGGGCGGCGGGCGTGACTACGAGCAGCATGTTCAACACCGGCACCATCACACGATTCCTCATCGAGGAGCAGCGGCTGCTCGATGCGGCGGCGGGAGCGAGCGGGACGACCGGGAGCTTCACCGCCCTCGTCAACGACGTGCGCCTCGCATGCAAGCGTATTGCAACTTTGATAGGCAAGGGGGCGCTCGCAAATGCCCTGGGTGATGCGGGCACGGTCAATGTCCAGGGCGAGACGCAGATGAAGCTCGATGTGCTGGCGAACGAGATCTTCGTGCGCACCAACGAATGGGGCGGGCAGCTCGCGGGAATGCTCTCGGAGGAGCAGCAGCGGCCGTACTCCATACCGGATGCCTATCCGCGTGGACGCTATCTGCTGCTCTTCGATCCGCTCGATGGCTCATCCAACATCGACGTCAACGTCTCGGTCGGCAGCATCTTCTCTGTGCTGAAGTGTCCGGAAGGGATCAGCGAGCCGGCGGAGGCGGATTTCCTGCAGCCGGGGAGCGCGCAGGTGTGCGCGGGATATGCGATCTACGGGCCGGCGACCATGCTGGTGCTGTCGACGGGCCGCGGCGTCAACGGTTTCACGCTCGATCGGGAGATCGGCGAATTCATGCTGACGCATCCCAATCTTCGCGTGCCGGAGACGACCTCCGAGTTCGCGATCAATGCATCCAACTCCCGCCACTGGGAGCCGGCGATCCGGCGTTACGTCAACGAATGCCTCGCGGGCCAGAGCGGCCCGCGCGGCACCGACTTCAACATGCGGTGGATCGCTTCGCTCGTGGCGGAGACGCATCGCATCCTGATGCGCGGCGGAGTGTTCATGTACCCGCGCGACCGCAAGGACCCCGCCAGGCCCGGGCGGCTGCGGCTGCTCTACGAGGCCAATCCGATCGGCTACCTCATCGAGCAGGCGGGCGGCCGCGCGAGCACGGGGCTCGGGCCCGTTCTCGATGTCGTTCCCGAGAGCCTGCATCAGCGCATCAGCTTCGTATTCGGCGCGCGCTCGGAGGTCGAGCGCATCGAGCGGTATCACCGGGACCACAACGAGTTCGAGCTCGATGCGCCGCTCTTCGCCACACGCGGCCTTTTCACCCGGCACGTCTGACCGAGGCGATAACCCATGTCCGCGCGCCATCCGATCATTGCAGTCACCGGCTCCTCGGGAGCCGGCACCACCTCGGTGAGCAAGACTTTCGAGCAGATCTTTCGCCGCGAGCGCCTCAAGGCGGCGTTCGTCGAGGGCGACAGCTTCCACCGCTACGACCGTGCCGGCATGAAGGAGCAGCTGGCGGAGGCGATCGCACGCGCAGATCAGCGTTTCAGCCACTTCGGCCCGCAGGCGAACCTGTTCGCGGAGCTGGAGGAGCTGTTCCGCGGCTATGCCGACAACGGGACCGGAAAGGTGCGCAAGTACCTGCACGATGACATCGAGGCGGCGCGCCATGGTCAGAAGGCAGGGACCTTCACCGACTGGGAGGGCGTGCCCGGCGACACGGACCTGCTCTTCTATGAGGGTCTGCACGGTGCCGTGGTGACGGATGAGGTCGACGTCGCACAGCACGTCGACCTGCTGATCGGCGTCACGCCGGTCATCAACCTGGAGTGGATCCAGAAGCTCCACCGTGACAAGTCGACGCGCGGCTATTCCGCCGAAGCGGTCACTGACACCATCCTCCGCCGCATGCCTGACTACGTGAGCTACATCTGTCCGCAGTTCTCGCGTACCCACATCAACTTCCAGCGCGTGCCGGTGGTCGATACCTCGAACCCCTTCATCGCGCGGTTCATCCCGACACCGGACGAATCGTTTCTCGTCATTCGCTTCGCCAATCCGCGCGGGATCGATTTTGGATACCTGCTCTCGATGCTGCACGACTCCTTCATGTCGCGGCCCAACACCATCGTCTGCCCGGGCGGCAAGATGGACCTGGCCATGCAGCTCATCTTCACGCCCATGATCTGGAGGCTCATGGAGAGGCGCAAGGATTGCCTGGCGCGGGAGCGCGGCAGGACCGGTACGTGAGTCCCGGCGCCGGGAACGCGGCTCGGGTTGCGCATTCCGACTGACCACTCAAACTGACATGGGAGAACGGCATGGCATTCATCTCGCTCCGGCAGCTTCTCGATCATGCGGCCGAGTTCGGCTACGGCGTCCCGGCGTTCAACATCAACAACATGGAGCAGGTTCAGGCCATCATGCAGGCCGCGGCCGAGACCGATAGTCCGGCGATACTGCAGGCCTCCGCCGGTGCGCGCAGCTATGCCGGCGAGCCTTTCCTGCGCCACATCGCGCATGCCGCAGTGGAGGCATGGCCGCAGATTCCCCTGGTAATGCACCAGGACCACGGCGCGAGCCCCGCCGTGTGCCAGGCGTCCATCCGCTCGGGGTTCACCAGCGTGATGATGGACGGGTCGCTGCGTGAAGACATGAAGACACCTGCGCCGTACGAGTACAACGTGGAGGTGACCGGCCGCGTTGCCGACATGGCACATGCCGTCGGCGTCTCGGTGGAGGGCGAGCTCGGGTGCCTCGGATCGCTCGAGTCCGGTCAGGCGGGCGAGGAGGACGGCGTCGGCGCGGAGGGGACACTCACCCGCGAGCAGCTCCTCACGGATCCCGCGCAGTGCGTCGACTTCGTCGAGCGCACCGGAGTCGATGCGCTCGCCATCGCGATCGGTACGTCGCATGGTGCCTATAAGTTCTCCCGCAAACCGACACGGCAGGTGCTGGCGATCGCGCGAGTCGCGGAGATTCAGCGCGCGATACCCAATGTGCATCTGGTCATGCATGGCTCCTCATCCGTGCCCCAGGATTGGCTGGCCCTGTTGCGTCAGTACGGCGGAGAGGTTCCTGAGACCTATGGCGTCCCGGTCGAGGAGATCCAGGAAGGCATCCGGCACGGTGTTCGCAAGGTGAACATCGATACGGACATCCGTATCGCGATGACCGCTGCAGCGCGGCGCTCGCTGGCGGGCAACCCGGGCGACTTCGACCCGCGGAAGTTCCTCAAGGCCGCGACCGCGGCTGCGCGCGAGATCTGCAAGGCGCGGTTCGAGGCGTTTGGATGCGCGGGCCAGGCATCACGCATTCGCCCGCTGCCGCTCGAGAAGATGGCGGAACGCTACGCGCGGCCTGAGCGGCTGCGGCGGGTCGGCTGAGCTCGCCCGACGGGCGTCTTTCTTGCTTTGGTGTTGGATGCTGTTCTTGCAAAGCAAAGGAGGAGCAGTCATGCCATCCAAAAGCACCACGGAGCGGGCCAGGCGCGACCTTCAGCAGGGGAAGCGTCCGAGCACCGCCGCCGGCGAGTTCGTGCGCGAGGAGATCGAGCACGTGCGTCGCGGCAAACACGGCGCGCGCTCGACCCGGCAGGCGATCGCAATAGGGCTGTCCCAGGCGCGCCGCGCCGGTGTGCCGCTACAGCCGCCGAAGAAGGCGCAGGCCAAGGCGAGTACGCGCCGGTCGGCGGAGCGCGATTATGAGGTGGGGCAGGGAAGGAGGAAGCCGAAGGCCCCCTCTTCGCGACGAAGCCGTGCGACCGAGCATGCGCTGAAGCGCGAAGGCCGCGGCGCAGCATCGCGGGGCGCGCTCTCCGCGCATGCCAAGCGCGCCGCAGCAGCGCGTCGGCACAGAGGCGGCAGCTCGGGAGCGTCAGCGCGAGCGCGGTAGCGTGCTGTCGTTGGTTACAGGCGGTCCCGCCCGCGGCGCCGCATGGGCACCGCGACCGGGACTTCCGCAGCTCGGCCGGCGCTCAGCTCAGCTCAGCTCGGCTTCTTGGGTCGATTTCCGCCGCTGACGTCGCGGTGAGGTGAGGTCTCCCCTCGCGTTCCACCGGCGCCCTTGGCATTGCTGACTTCGTCCGCGAAATAGAGCGGCCTGGTCCCTTTGCCCGTCGAAGGCTCGACGGCGAAGAGCAGGTCGGTCAGCTCGTCGGCGTGCTCTTCCTCCTTGGCCAGGATTTCCTCCATCATGATCCGTGTGGTCGGATCGCGATCGCCGAAGTAGCGGATCATTTCCCGATAGCTCTCGACCGCGATGCGCTCGGCGATCAGGTCCTCACGGATCATCTCCGCCAGCGTGTTGCCTTCGCGGTACTCGCTGTGGCTGAGGTCGGCGAGCATCGCCGGATTCATCACGGGCTTGCCCCCGAGCTGTTTGATCCGCGCCGCGATGCGCTCGGCATGCTCCTGCTCCTCGCGCGCATGCTCCCTGAACTCCTGCTTGACGGCCTGCGAGTGGATGCCTGTCGCCATGAAGTAGTGAAACTGGTAGCGGAGCGTGCAGACGAGCTCGGTGGCGAGCGCCTCGTTGAGTATGCGGATCGACTGCTCGCGATCGAGCTGGTAGTCCGGGGTGATCGCTCCCTCGGAAATGTGCTGGCGCGCGCGCTCGCGAAGCGCCTGAATCTGCTCTAGATGGGTCATCGGCCGCTCTCCTCCTGGCCAGCGTTGCGGGAAGTGCCCTGGCGATTGAGCAAGCTGCGCGCCCGCTGGTGAGCCGCGGCCTGAGGAGTTGGCACTGCGCACCTTAACAATACCAATTAGGTACCAATATGTTGCTCGTGCGACACAGGCTGCATCACAAGCTATTAATTTCATGGAGATTATGCGGGACTAAATGAATTGGTCCGTACCTATGTGGCAATATTTTTGAAGTGGTACTAGAATGGCACCTAAATGGTCATGCTCGTGGGCTGCCCAGGGGAATGACTTCCATGCATTCGGGTCGCCAAGGCTTCGAGAAGACGAACAGGCCCGCCGCATGGACAGGTGATTGGCGCAACGACTACTTCTGGGGTGGGTAACTTATGAGAATCACAAGGTCCACGTTGGTCGGAACAGCCGTCGCGATGGCGCTGTTTGGGCGGAACGACCTGGTTCAGGCGCAACAGCAGACTGCCCAGGCGCAACAGCAGCCGGCGGCGGACAGCGGCAGCCCGGATCAGCTCCAGGAAGTCGTCGTCTCCGGCCTGCGTTACTCCGTCGAAAGGTCGCTCGACATCAAGAAGCAGGCGGTGGGGACCATCGATGTGGTGACCGCGGAGAGCATCGGCAAGCTGCCGGACAAGAACGTCGCTGACGCGTTGCAGCGACTGCCGGGCGTCGACATCAGCTCCGCGAGCGGCAACGAAGGCGCTTTCGACGAGGCGGACCGCGTCAGCATGCGTGGCACGAGCCCCAGCCTGACCCAGACCACGATCAACGGCCACTACGTCGCGACGGGTGATTGGTTCATCCTGGACCAGACCGGGACGGTGGGCCGCAGCGTCAGCTACACCCTGCTGCCGGCGGAGCTGGTCAAGGAAGTGAGGGTCTACAAGAGCCAGGAGGCCTCGCTGTTGGAAGGAGGAACCTCAGGCAGCGTCGACATCATCACCCGCAAGCCGCTCGACTTCCACAAGTCCATCACGCTGCAGGCCTCGGTGGGTGCGGTGTACGCCACCAACCCGGGAACCAAGGATCCGCAGTTCAGCTTCCTCGGAAACTGGATCAATGGCGATCACACTTTCGGCGTCATGGCGCAGCTGTTCTCCGAGACGCGCCACCTGCGCCGCGACGGCCAGGAGATCCTCGGCTACAGCACGATCAGCCCGACGCTCAATAATCCAAACACTTCGGCCGGCCAGCCCCCTACGATTCCCAATCCGATCGTGACGGCCTTCCCGCAAACCGCCAACGCGGCATATCCCACTCTGATCGGCGCGACCTTGTTTCAGCAGAAACGCGTGCGTAACGGCGGGCTGATCGACGCCGAATGGCAGCCAAACGACTCGCTGGTCGTCGACTTCAACGGCTTCGCTTCCAAGCTCCAGGCGGACAATCTCAACGACAACTACCTGTTGTGGGGCTCGCAGTTCATCGGAGGGGAAAACCAGGTGCCAAGCAGCGTTACCGTGCAGAACGGGACGGTGGTTGCAGGCGCCTGGGCGCCGGTAGCCGGCAACACCTACACCATATACGACCAGATTTCCCGTCCCGGTGCCTCTTCAGACACTTACTACGGGACGCTGAGCGGAACCTGGAAGCCGAGCGGTTCCCTGACGCTGTACGGCGAGTTGGGCGACGCAACCGGCGACGGCAGGTCCCCTCATCAGGACGTATCGGAGACCACCCCGGCGGTGGGCACGGGCGCGTTCTACCGCATGAACGGCACCGTCACCGCGGTGAGTTGGGGGACTCCGGGGTTCAACCAGACCACCCCGACGCCGAACGGCGTTCCGGTGGCCTTCAGCTTCATCTTCGGCGATCAGAACGTAGACGTGGTCGATGCGGAGAGGTGGGCCAAGATCGATGCGACCTATGCGATGAGCGCCGGTGTGCTCACCGACCTGAAGGCCGGGGTGCGCTTCAGCGATCATGACCGCCACAGCTGGGGGGTGATCGGGCAGGGTGTGCTCCCGAACGCGGGCAGCACGACCTATCCCACCGGGTTCTCGAACTATCCTTCGGATTTCGGCAACGGGATCGGCTCCGGGTTTCCGCAGGAGATCTGGTATTGGAGCGCCTCGCAGCTTGCCGCGTACGACAACCAATTCGCCAACCGTGATCCGGTCTCCAGGCACGATTGGACCGCTGAGTTCGGGGTGCACGAGAAGGTGACCTCGGCATATGTTCAGGCCGATTTTGCGGGAGACCACTGGAGCGCCAATGCGGGGGTACGGTTCGCCAGGACGCAGGACACCGTGGCCGTGAATACGGGCGTTCCTGTGGACCAAAACGGGGTTCCGGCAAACCCGGCGGCCATAACGACGTCTCTGTTCGGAGCCTACGTCGTCAACACCATCCCAAACAATTATAACAACGTCCTGCCGAGCGCCAACTTCAAGTACAACCTGACGCAGAATCTCATCGGCCGCTTCGACGTCTCGGAAACCATGACGCGGCCGGATTATTCGTCCCTGGCGGGCTCGATCACGGCGACGGTGCTGCCTACGGGTCCCGGAGTCTGCTGCGGCTCTGCCTCCGGCGGTAACCCGAATCTCAAGCCGACCAAGTCGACCAATGTGGATGCGGGTATTGAGTGGTATTTCGCGCCGAAGTCGTTGCTTGCGGCGGAAGTCTACTACATGGCGCTCAGGGACTACGTTGCGTTCAACACCTTCCAGACGACGATATTCACGCAAAACCAGGCGAATCCAGCTGGATTTCAAGGGCTGTACACCGTCACGGCGCCGCAGAACGCCAACGCCAGGGTACAGGGCCTCGAGTTGTCGTACACCCAGTCATTCTTCCAGTACTGGGGTGTGGAGGCCAACTACACCTACGCCGACGGCAAACAGACCTCGAACATTCCGGCACCCAACAGCTCGAACATCGCGGCCGCCGCTACCGACCAGATGGTCGGCACTTCCAAGAGCACGGCCAACGCCATCCTGTTCTTCGAGAACAGGGGTTTCAGCGCGCGCGTGGCGTATACCTACAGGTCTTCCTTCTTCGATGGCCTGGACCGGGCTTCGGCGTTCTTTCAGAACGGGGTCGGCTCGCTGGCAGCCTCGATCGACTACCAGATCAACGATTCGCTCGAGGTCTCACTGGACGGCCTGAACCTCAACAATCCGGAGTACAAGTACTTCGCGAGCGCCACGCAGCCGCGCTCCTTCTATCGGAACGGGTCGCAGTACTACCTGAACCTGCGATTCCAGTTCTAGCCGGCGGGGCGCCTCGAGCTGCAGAGAAGGCCATTCCATCGAGCCCGCCAGCGTTGCGCGCCGGCGGGCTTCTTTTTGGGCAGACAGCTTGACGGCGGCGACGGACCGCGAGCAGCATGCGATCGGCCTGCGAGCTTACTTGCCATATGACGAATGCCACGACCGCACCCGTCCAGCCGCTCGGCACTGCCATCCGCGAGATCTCCTCCTTCGATGAAGCGACGCGCCGGGAAATGGTTGCTTCCGCGCAGCCGGCGGTGCTGCGAGGCCTCGTCGGCGACTGGCCCGCGGTTGCGGCAGGGCGCCGATCCGGCGCAGCCACTGTCGAATACCTGCGGCGTTTCGACAAGGGCAATCCCGTGCCCGCGATCATGATCCCGCCTGAGGTCGAGGGGCGGGTCTTCTATGATGCTGACATGTCCGGGTTCAATTTCCTGCGCAACCGTCTCGCCATCAGCGCCGTGGCGGAACAGGCCCTCCGCTACTCTGGCTTTGCGCGCGCGCCGGCAGTCGCGGCGCAGAGCGCGCTCGTCAGCGACTGTCTTCCCGGCTTCACTGCCGAGAACCGCCTGGGGATTCTCGACGGTACGGTCGAGCCGAGAATCTGGCTGGGCACGGCGATTACGACGCCCACACATTGCGATGAGTGGAACAACATCGGTTGCGTGGTGAGCGGTCGCCGGCGTTTCACCCTGTTCCCGCCGGAGCAGGTCGTCAATCTCTACATCGGCCCGCTCGACTTCGCGCCCACCGGCGCGCCCGTCAGTCTCGTCCGCCTGGACGAGCCGGATTTCGCGCGCTTCCCGAGATTTCGCCAGGCGCTCGCTTCGGCGATGACGGCGGTGCTCGAGCCGGGAGATGCAATCTTCATCCCGCCGCTCTGGTACCACAACGTGGACTCGCTCGAGCGTTTCAATCTCATGGTGAACTACTGGTGGAATCCGGCGCCGGACGTCACGCCCGTGACCGACTCGGCCTTTGACGCGCTCGTGCACGCCGTACTCAACCTGCGCCACCTGCCGGAGCCCACTCGCAAGGCCTGGCAGGCGCTATTCGAGCACTTCGTCTTCGGTGAGCCCGGGTCGGCAGTCGGTCACATCCCGCCTCATCGACACGGAGTGTTGGGAAAGGTCCAGGGTGAGGCATTGGCGCGCTGGCGGATCTACCTGATGGAGAAGCTGCGGCAGGGCCGCTAGTCCAGGCGGCCCGCCAGCGCCTCTCACCTCAACCGCGGCTCGCGCGCCCGTCGATCCAGGTGTCGAGCACGTTGAGGCTATCGTCAGCCAGGACGAGATTCGCGCGATAGCCTGGCTCGATGCGGCCGAGCTCATGGGAGAGGCCCAGGAACTCCGCCGGGTAAACGCTCGCCATGCGCACCGCCTCGGGAAGCGAGACACCCAGAAGGGATACGGCATTGCGTACGCAGCTCGCCATGTCGATGTTGGATCCGGCAAGACGGCCGTCCTCGTCGAGGCAGACGCTTCCCGAGACGGTGATGTCGCGACCCTGGAGCTTGAAGGAGCGGGCATCGGTGCCGAGGCTCGGCATGGCGTCGGTCACCAGCATGAAGCGGCTCGTTGGCTTGCAGCGCATCGCGAGCCGCAGCACGACCGGCGAGATGTGCTCGCCGTCGACGATGATGCCGCACCAGCTCTCGCGGCTCTCCAGGGCTGCGCCGACCACGCCAGGCTCGCGGCCGGTGAGCTGCGACATCGCGTTGAAGAGGTGGGTGAATCCTGTCAGGCCATGGCGGAGTGCCTGCACGACCTCCGCGTACGTGGCGTTGGTATGGCCGGCGGAGACGATGACGCCCGCGGTCGTCAACCTGCGGATGATCTCCGCCGTCGTCATTTCCGGAGCCAGGGTGACCAGCGTGCGGCCGGTGCCGAGAGAAGTCAGCAGTCCCACCGCGCTGGTGTCGAGCTCACGGAGCTTTGCCGGGTCGTGCACTCCTTTGCGCTCGACGTTGAGGAAGGGCCCCTCGATATGGATGCCCAGAACGCCCGGTACACCGGCCTCGATCGCGCCCCGTGCCGCGGCGATTGCGCGCGCCACGACATCGAGGTCCGCACTGATCAGAGTCGGCATGAAACCTGTGGTGCCGAAACGCCGGTGTGCCTGCCCGATCTGACGGATCGAATCGACCGTGGGCGCGTCATTGAACAGCACGCCGCCGCCGCCGTTGACCTGCGAGTCGATGAAACCCGGCAGAAGGAGCTTTCCTCCGAGGTCGACCTGCACCGCATCCCGACAGCTGGGGTGTCCGTCGGGAACGATGTCCAGAATCCGGCTGTCCTCGAGCAGAACGCATTGCCCCGCGACGAGCGATCGATCACGCAGCACCCGCCCGTTGAGTAACGCGATGGGCATCAAACGGTCTCGGTCACTTTGCTGAGGTTGGGTGGATGGTCGGGATCGAGTCCACGGGCGAGCGACAGGGCGTTGGCCATCCGATAGAAGGTCTGCGCAATGAGCATGGGCTCGATCACGGGATGGGCGGGCTCCCAGGGCAGGTGCAGTGCGCCCTGGCACCGCGAGCCTGCGGTCATCACGTCGGCCTCACGGGCGATGAGCTCGGCTGCCAGCGTCTCGATGCCGGCGCGGGCTTCATCGTTCTGGGAGAAGACGAGCACCGGAAACCCGGCGCGGACCAGGGCCATGGGACCGTGGCGGAGCTCCGCGGCGCTCACTGCCTCGGCGTGCAGGCCGCAGGTCTCTTTGAGCTTGAGCGCCGCCTCCTGCGCGACGCCGAGACCGATGCCGCGGCCGACGACGAAGAGGTCGGTCGCAGATCTGAGCCGCTCCACCGCAGCGCGCCAGTCGAGACTCCAGGCTTTCTCGAGGTGCTTCGGCGCCTTGCGCAGCGCCTCGGATAGCTCCCGGTCCTCCGCCCAGCACGAGACCAGGTGCACGGTGGCGGCGAGCGATGCGATGAAGGACTTGGTGGCGGCGACGCTCCTTTCGACTCCCGCGCAGAGCGGCACGAGGTGATCGGCGAGCCGCGCCAGAGGCGAGTCCTTGGCGTTGACGAGTGCGATGACCAGCGCGCCGGCCTCGCGCGCCTTGCCGACCGCGGCCAGGAGGTCGGGGCTGGCGCCCGACTGGGAGATGGCGAGACAAACGGCGTTGGCGAGATCGGGACGCGTGTCATACACCGAGCTCACGGACGGGGCGGCAGAGGAGGTGAGCACACCGAGGCGAGTCTCGATCAGGTATTTTGCAAACGTCGCCGCGTGGTCGGAGCTGCCTCGCGCGCAGGTGACGACCGCACGCGGCGCGAACAGCCGCAGCCGCTCGCCCAACCGTTCCATGTCCTCGGCGTTGGCGAAGAGCTGGTCGCGCACGGCCTGTGCTGCCTGTGAGGCCTCGACGTACATGCGCGTCGACGATTCCGACAGGCTCACGACGACACGCTCAGCTCGGCGACGAAATCGTAGGTATCACCACGAAAATAAGATTGCGTGAACTCGACCGCACGACCGTCCTTGAGGAATCCCAACCGCTCGACGAGCAGCCCCGCATCCCTTTCCCTGACATGCAGCAGCTCCGCCTGCTCGTTCGTGAAGAGCACCGCCCGCAGCCGCTGCAAGGCGCGCGCCGGCCGGTTGCCGGAGCGCTCCAGCGCCTCGTACAGAGACGAGTCCACGGCATCGAGCGACGGCAGACAGGACGCGAGCACCGTCGCGTATTCGACGCACATCGGCGAGTCATCCGCAAAGCGGATGCGATGAAAGCGATACACGGGCGTCCCGGGGCTGGAGCGCAGTGCGAGAGCTTCCTCCGGGGTCACGCTGCCGATGGATCGCTTAAGCCAGGTGCTGTGTGGCGTGCGGCCGCGCGCACGCATGTCTTCCGAGAAGGAAGTTAGCTTGGAGAAGTTCTTCTCCACCCGGGCGGACACGAAGGTTCCCGATCCCTGGCGGCGTACCAACAGGCCTTCGCTGACGAGGCCATCGATCGCCTTGCGCACGGTGATGCGCGAAACCTTGAATTCGTTGGCAAGGTCGCGCTCGGGCGGCAGTGCATCGTCGGGCCCGAGCACGCGGCTCTCGATCGCCTGACGCAATGCCCGCTGCAGCTGCTGATACAGCGGCAGGGAGTTGGACTCGTCCAACTTGCCTACGGTCTGCGACAGTGTCAAAGCCCCACCCCTGCGTGCGGTTCAGCCGCTTCTGATACTACCAATACATGACCAGTTTGTGCCATATCGTTCAGAGCGTCAAGCGTAACTACCTGTATAAAAAGGAGAACTGTCCTGGGAGAGACGACTGGTCTGCATTGGCATGGCATTTTACCACTATTGGTATTATAGTGGCACTTAAATGGTCCGTCCGGTGCCGCGGGGCTCCGGATCGCGGCGGGTCCTCCCCCGGCCTGCCGTGACTCCGGTGCCCCGGCGGCAGGGGTGGAGCGAGAAGCCTTTGCAGGAGGGGGGTACCATTTCTCATGATCTCACGCATGCTGTCGGGGCTCCTCCTGGGCCTCATGGTCTCATCGGTCCGCGCCGAGGCGGCGCCGCGGATCGCCGCGTACTACGACGGGGGCATGCCGGTATCCGCGATACCGGCCGGCAAGCTCAGTGAGCTGATCTACGCGTTCGGTGAGCCGAATGATGCAGGCGTGTGCGCCGCGCCGACGGCTGCCCAGATCGGGACGTTCGCGGCCCTGCGGGAGCTGCGCCGGCAGCACCCGGGCCTGCGGCTGATTCTCTCCATTGGCGGCTGGAACGCGGCGCCGCAATACTCCGACATCGCGCTCACGGCCCGCTCCCGCAGCCGGTTTGCCGGCAGTTGCATTCGGACTTTCGTGGCGCAGCAGGGCTTCGACGGCATCGATCTCGACTGGGAGTTTCCGGTGCACGGCGGCATGAACAAATCGCGACCCGAGGACAGGGCCGATGCCATCGCGCTCGTGCGCGAGTTTCGCCGGCAGCTCGATGCGCTCGGCCGCGGGGATGGCCGCCACCGTCTTCTTACGGTGGCCACTCCGGCCGGTACCTGGCAGCAGGGCGGCGCCTATTCCGTCGGCGACAGCTACGATCTCGCGGCCCTCGCACCCGCGGTCGACTGGCTGAACGTCATGACCTACGACATGAACAACATCTTCAGCCCCTCGAGCGGCTTCAACGCGCCGCTCGAGGCCGATCCTCGCGATCCGGCGCCGGCGCCGCAGCGGGCGAGCGACAATCTCACGAGCGCCGTGCGCTACTACGAATCACAGGGCGTGCCGGCCGCGAAGATCATGTTGGGTGTTGCATTCTACGGACGCGGCTTCACCGGGGTATCGGCGCAGAACGACGGCCTCTATTCGAAGTACAAGGATGGCTTCCCGGAGACGCCCTGGAAGACCGTCTCCGCGCAGTTTCTCACGAGCCCGGACTGGGTTCGTCACTGGAGCGCGAGTGCGCAGGCGCCGTGGCTCTACAACGGGAGCCAGCATATCTTCTTCACCTATGACGACCCGAGGTCACTCGCGATCAAGGCGGACTTCGCGCGCCGCGAGCACCTGCGCGGGGCTATGATCTGGGTGCTGGGCGAGGACGATCCGGAAAACTGCCTGCTGAATGCACTGACTTCGCACCTCGATTCCGCGAGCCCACCGTAAAAAATGCCTGCCATTGAGACGCTCCGTCCGCTCGTTCTGGTAGCGCCGCTCGCCGGCTGGAGCACTCCTCTCGATGAGGCGCCCGATCCGGTTTTTGCCGGCCGGATGCTGGGCGATGGCCTGGCCGTCGACCCGACGAATGCCACTCTGCATGCGCCCTGCGACGGCGAGATCATCGCGCTGCCCGAATCCCGACATGCCATCACGCTGCGCACCGAAGGCGGCGCCGAGATCCTCGTGCACGTCGGCATCGACACCGTGGGACTTGCAGGCGAGGGCTTCGAAGCCCATGTCGAGGTTGGACAGCGGGTGGTCGCGAGACAGCGGCTGATCACCTTCGACCTCGATCTCCTGGCACGCCGCGCAAAAAGCCTGCTGACACCCATACTCGTGATGGAAGGGTGCGGCTTCACGGTCGTACGCAGTGTCGAGAGCCGTGAGGTCGAGGTGGGTGATATCCTCATGGAGATTGCGCCGCTGGAGAAGGTGAGCGGGCGGAGCGCCGTCGAGCAGGCGGGTCCCGCCGAGGCGCATCGGGAAGCCGGGGAGCGCCGGCGGGTGCGCATCACCCTGGAGCATGGCATCCACGCGCGGCCGGCGGCGCAGATCGCTGGCGCGCTCAAGGGATTCGCGGCCGAGGTCAGTCTCGCCACGGGCGAACGCACGGCGAACGCACGAAGCACCGTGGCGCTGATGAAGCTCGGAATACACAACGGCGATGACGTGGAGATCCGTGCGGCCGGCGCTGATGCAGTGAGAGCCATCAATGCCGTGGCTACTCTGCTCAGCGGCGCGCGGCGGGCTGGCGCATCGTCTCCGACGCCGCAGCGGCTGCGTCAGACACCGGCCAGACCCGCTCTGACGGAACCGTCGCCCGAGCAAGGTGTCGCAACTGAAACACCTGCTGCCGGTACCACCCTCCCGGGCGTCATCGCGAGCCGTGGTCTGGCCGTGGGATACGCCGTGCCGCTTGCGGTCCATGAGATGGAAATTGCGCAAAGCGGGGCGGGAGTCCCGCACGAGATGGCGGAGCTCGCGCGCGCCAGAGGCCAGGTTACGTCGCGATTGGAAGCAGCTCGCGCATCGGGATCCGGCACCGCTCGTGAAATCATCGAGGCGCATCTCGCGATGCTCGAGGACCCTGAGCTCACGGATAGAGCCGGGGCGCTCGTTGCTGAAGGCGCAAGCGCCGCATATGCATGGAGGCAGGCGATCCGCGGCAGTATCGAGGCGCTGCGCACGCTCGGTGATCCGCGGATGGCGGAGCGCGCCGATGACCTGCTCGACCTCGAGAGGCAGGTGTTGCTCGCCCTGGAAGGCAACGCCGGCGCGGCGCTCCAGGAGCTGCCAACGCACGCAATCCTGATTGCGGAGGAGCTGCTCCCGTCACAGCTCGTCGCCCTCGATGCCGCACGGCTCGCGGGTATCTGCCTCGCAGCCGGCGGCGCCACTTCCCACGTGTCGATTCTGGCGGCGGCAATGGGCATACCGGCGCTGGTCGCGATCGGGCCGGGAGTGCGGCGGATCGCCGCCGGGACACCTGTGCTGCTCGATGCCGAAGCAGGTCTGCTGCATGTGGATCCGGCCACGGAGCGCCTCGCCGCGGCGCGTCGCCAGCTCGAGCTCAGGGCTGCACGGAGTACCGCCGAGCGGGAGGCCGCGCAACGGGACTGCTACACGGCCGACGGCGAGCGCATCGAGGTGTTTGCCAACATCGGCTCGCTCGCGGAAGCGCAGGCGGCCGTGCGCAACGGCGCGGAAGGCTGCGGACTGTTGCGGACGGAGTTCCTGTTCCTCGGACGGGAGACGCCCCCGAGCGAGGCTGAGCAGCATGCCGAATACCAACAGCTCGCCGGAGCCCTCGCCGGCAGGCCGATGACCGTTCGTACTCTGGACATCGGCGGCGACAAGCCCATTCCCTACCTGCCACTGCCCCCGGAGGAGAACCCGGCGCTCGGCCTGCGGGGAGTGCGGACGAGTCTCTGGCGGCCGGACTTGCTGCGCCAACAGCTGCGCGCCGTCCTCGGCGTACGGCCGTACGGTCAGTGCCGCATTCTGCTGCCCATGATCACCGACGTGGCGGAGATCCGTTCCGTGCGCGCCATGATCGAGGAAGCGCGCAGCGAGATCGGCCGGCAGGAGCCGATCGAGGTTGGCGTGATGATCGAGACTCCGGCTTCGGCCCTGATGGCGGACAGCATCGCCGCGGAGGCGGACTTCTTCTCCGTTGGCACCAACGATCTCACACAGTACACGCTCGCGATGGACCGCGGACATTCGGAGCTTGCAGCGCGCCTCGACGCTTTGCATCCCGCCGTGCTGCGATTGATCGCACGAGCGACAGACGCCGCACGAGCCCGTAAGCGCCGCGTCGCCGTCTGCGGCGGCCTGGCGTCTGACTTGACGGCGGCACCCATACTGATCGGCCTCGGGGTGCATGAGCTTTCGGCCGTGCCGTCGGTCATCCCGCAGTTGAAGGCGTTGCTTCGCAAGCTGACACTCGACGAATGCGCCACTGTCGCGCGCCAGGCCCTGGAGCAGGGCTCTGCCGAGGCGGTGCGGGCGCTCGGCGTTCGTCTGGCGGCCCGGGACAACGAGCCACAATCCGTCTAACCCGCCAGCGACTCGCGCCGGGTCGCGATTGCAGCGCACAACGTCATGAAGCAAATCTTCGCCCAACTGCAGAGAATCGGTGGCGCCCTCATGCTGCCGATCGCGGTCCTGCCGGTCGCCGCGCTCCTGCTGCGCTTCGGTCAGCCGGACCTGCTCAACCTCCCCGTCCTGGGAGCTGCCGGACAGGCCATTTTCGACAATCTCGGGCTGCTCTTTGCGGTCGGTGTCGCGGTCGGGCTTGCGCGCGAGAACCATGGCGCGGCGGGCCTTGCGGCCGTGGTCGCCTATCTCGTCACGACTCAGGGCGCGCAGGTCTTCATCACGCCGCCTGCTGCACTCACGGCGCTGACCGGCCAGGCGAAGGATCTTGCCATAGAGGCTTTCAAGCAGAACGAGCTCAAGATGCTCACCGTCCCGGCCGGCATTCTCTGCGGCATTTTGGGCGGCGCACTCTACAACCGCTTCCACCGGATCAACCTGCCGCCGTACCTCGCCTTCTTTGGCGGCAGGCGATTCGTTCCCATCCTGAGCGGCGTTGCGGCACTCGTTCTGGCGGCGGCCTTCGGGCTCGAATGGCAGCGGCTCGAGCTCGGCATGGATACGCTGAGCCGCGCGGTGCTTGCCGCCGGGCCATGGGGCCTCTTCGGCTACGGGGTGCTCAACCGCATCCTGATCGTCACCGGCCTGCATCATGTCATCAACAGCATGGCCTGGTTCGTGCTGGGCAACTATCACGGCCACACGGGGGATCTCAACCGCTTCTTCGCCGGTGACCCCACGGCGGGCGCGTTCATGGCGGGGTTCTTTCCGGTGATGATGTTCGGCTTGCCGGCGGCCTGTCTTGCGATGTATCACACCGCGCTCCCGGACAGGCGTCGCGCGGTGGCCGGGCTGCTCGTGTCCATCGCGCTCACTTCCTTGCTCACCGGTGTCACCGAGCCCGTCGAGTTCTCCTTCATGTTTCTCGCGCCCGCGCTCTACGCCGTGCATGCGCTGCTCACAGGCCTGGCGTTCATCATCATGAAGGTGCTCGGCGTACGTCTCGGATTCGGCTTCTCGGCCGGACTCTTCGACTACGTGCTCAACTACAAATTCGCCACGCGTCCGCTGCTGCTGCTGCCCATTGGCGCTTTGTATTTCGGGCTGTACTACGGCGTATTCCGTTTCGCCATCGTCAGGTTCGATCTCAAGACGCCGGGAAGGGAGGCGGAGATCGCCGACACTGCGGTTGCGCCTGCCGCGGCAACGCCATCGGGCGCCGCTGACCAGGCGCGGGCATACATCACGGCCCTCGGGGGCGCCGGCAATCTCGAATCGGTCGGCGCCTGCACGACTCGCCTGCGGCTCATCGTCAGGACGCAGGGCACGGTCGATATCGAGGCGCTGAAGCGCCTGGGCGCACGGGGCGTCGTGAAGCCTTCGGCCACCGCTCTGCAGGTGGTGGTGGGCCCCGTTGCGGACCAGCTTGCCGGAGAGATCAGGGAGGCGCTCAAGATGCTGCCGCGCGAAAGCACGCAGGCCGCGGCGCCGTCAGGCGGGAGCGGAGAAACCGAGGCGCCTGCGGAGATGCCCTCACTCGAGGGGCTGGTGGCTCAGAGGCTCTTCGCCGCCTTGGGCGGTCGCGCGAACGTCCGCAGCGTTGACCTGGCATCCTCACGCTTGCGCGTTGGCGTCAGGAGCACGGCCAAGGTCGATAGCATAGCGATCCGCTCGCTCGGCCTGCGCGGGGTGGCGATCGCGGCCTCCGACTGTGTCCACGTCATCGTGGGCCCGGCGGCGCAGTCGGCCTGCGCATCGCTGCGCGAGCTTCTCTTGGCCTGATAACAGACTCGGCAGCTCGGCAGACATCCGGTCGAGTCAGGCCACGGGTCAGGCTCAACATTCGCTGACGCGCGCGCCGCACGTGTTAGGATGTTCCGTCCGCGAGTCACGTACTATCTCGGGTGGCCTTCGGACGGATTTGCAGACGCTGACGCGATCAGCCCATAGTAATATGGTGTCAGTCCGTTCTGGAGAGGAGAGACCCCATGATCCGCAAAGCTAAGGCAATCTGGCGTGGCACCGGCCGTGCAGGCAAAGGCGAGCTGTCCAGCGATTCCGGAGTCCTGGCCGCGACGCCGTATTCCTTCAAGACACGCTTCGAGAGCGAGAAAGGCACGAATCCCGAGGAGCTGATCGCGGCGGCGCACGCCGGCTGCTTCACCATGGCGCTCGCCTTCCAGCTCGAGCGTGCCGGACACTCGCCGACGGAGCTCACCACCGAGGCGGCGGTTACGCTGGAGCCCGAGGGCCAGGGGTTCAAGATCAGCAGGTCCGCGCTCACGCTGCGCGCCAAGGTGCCCAACCTGGATACGGAGTCCTTCGCCCGGCTGGCGGGGGATGCGAAGCAGAATTGCCCGGTCTCGAAGCTCTTGAAGGCGGAGATCACCCTGGACGCGAAGCTCGTCTGATGGCGTCCGGGGCGATATGATCAGGCGCTCCTCACCCTTGTGGGCGATGCGCCCACTGCAGGCAATCGGGAAGATAACCGTAATTCAATCGTAACCAGCAGGTAATCGACTATGGCTACCGACGCGAGAAGAACTGCTGCATTGGGCACTCCCTCGGGCTTGAGCACTGAGGCGGTGAAGGACATCCCTCCGGGCCTCAC
>Ga0134128_10003559_pt1 | contig 19017 bp, 9 predicted proteins | sample KB31754_FD_96462 | JGI IMG/M metagenome (GOLD analysis project Ga0134128, IMG submission 96462) | Terrestrial soil microbial communities with excess Nitrogen fertilizer from Kellogg Biological Station, Michigan, USA - KB3-175-4 | ecosystem: Environmental > Terrestrial > Soil > Unclassified ...
ACCCGGTTGAACCGCTCGACCAGCGCCGGCGTAAGCGCTTCCCCACTGCAGAACACCGTGCGCAATGAAGTAAGCCGGTGGATCGAGTCAGGCTGCGCCTCCAGCTGATCCAGGAAGGGGCCAAGCATTGACGGCACGAAATGCATCACCGTGACCCGGTGTCGCTGCACTGCGGCGACGATCTTGCGCGGATCGCGCTCAGCACATGGTTCGAGCAGCGCTAGGCGCGCACCCGCCATCGCCCACCACATCAATTCCCACACGGAGACGTCGAACGTCACCGGCGTTTTCTGCAGGATCACATCGTCGGCGCCGAGTGGGTACCGCCGTTGCATCCACCGCAGGCGGTTCACTACCGACCGGTGCTCGACCATCACGCCCTTAGGTCGGCCGGTCGATCCTGACGTATATATGACGTAAGCCAAGTCGTCGGGCGAGGCGACCGGTTCGACGGGATCGGCGCCGACGGTACTCGGTTCGACGCGACTGACACCGAGTTCATCAATGATTTCTGCGAATTCTGTTCCGGCCACGACAACACGGGCACCGCACTCTTCGATGATCGTACGAATGCGCAGCTTCGGGTACTCCGGGTCGATGGGCACGTATGCGGCCCCCGCGCGCAGGATTCCGTGGATCGCAACGACAAGCTCTGGCGACCGGGGCACGATGACCGCGACGCACTCGTCACGACGAACTTCCTTGGTGCGCAGCACTTCCGCGACATGGTACGCCGCAGCGTCGAACTCAGAGTAGCGCAGAGCCCCGCCTTCCGATACGACCGCAGTGCGATCACCAGGTATGTCTGAAGCCAATAGGTCGGCTGTCACGTTCTGCGCCATATCAAGCATCAATCGGCCCTCCGAAAGCAAAGGTGTCGAGCTCGATTCGATCCGCGGTGGACAGCATGCCGATTTGACTGAGTGGTGTATCGGGTGCGTCCAGCGTCCTGCCGATCAAGGTCAGTACGTGACGCAAAGCATCGGCGAACCTATAGTTCGTGTCGAAGACATCATCCGCGTAGAACAGGTCCACGTCGAGCGATCCGTCTCGTTCGTTGTCCCGGACGGCGATGTTCACTGCATCGAGTGAGTACCCCGACGCAAGCACACCCGTGTTCTTCCATAACGCCGGTGCGCGCTGATCGTCACGAATTTTCTGATACGAGTAAGTGACGTCGAACAGCGGCGAGGACGCCCCAGCACGTTCCTGCACCGCTGTGACAATGTCACCATAAGCAAATCGCTGTCGAGCCTGTAGGTCCCAAACCCGCGCCCCGACCCGATCGGCGAGTTCCGCCATCGACGCCGCTTCGTCGACCGGAACTCGCAGCGGCAGCATGTTCACCATGCAACCGACCGTGCGGAGTTCGGCATCAGATGACCGGTTGAGGAACGGAACCCCGATGATGATGTCTCGGCCGCGGTGAACTCGGCGCAAGTACTCGCCGAGGGCGGCAGCGGTGAACGCGAAGATTGAGTGGCCGGTATCTCTAATACGCTGGGTCATTTCGGGATTCACCCGTAGGGTGTCATGGTGGCGACGACGAGTACGCACCGATCCGCTGCGGGCGAACAACGCAGGCTCGACGTCGCGGTATTCCTCAATGAAATACTCGCGGTCAGCCACCCAGTCCGGCGATTCGCGGTATTCGCGCTCCGCGCGTACGAAGTCCAAGTAGCTCGGCATCGGAACGTCGTTGGCACTGCCGGTGGATGCCCCTGACACATATTCGTAGTACAGCTGGCCCATCGCGAGATTGACGCTCCATCCGTCCCCCACGGCGTGATGGAAATACCCGTACACCAGGAACGAATCTGTCCGATCGACGAGGACGGCGAGACGTGTCAGGGGGCCGTCGAACGCAAGCACGTGCTCACCCGCCTCATCGATCCAGCGCCGGCACGCTGCCTCGGGGTCCACGTCACCGGTGAAGTCGACGAACTCGAGCTCGGGCACCTCGGTACCGACGCGCTGAACAACTTCTTCGTTTCGCAGCTCAAAGCGCAATCGCAGCCCGTCGTTTCGCAGATATGTTCGCCGCAGGCACTCGCGCATCCACTCCAGGTTCACCGTGCCATCCAGTCGCGCGTAGGCAACTGCCTGCGCGATCGGCAGATCCGGATAGCGTGCGCTGATCGCGACGATGTCGCGCTGATAACTCGTCAGTGGCCAATATTCCTGTTGTATATGCCCGTGGCTTCGGGGTTCCCCGTCGGAGGAAGTGCCGTCGGTGTCGAGTGCACTTGCCAGGTACCGGGCCAACGCCGTCGGTGTCGGATGATCGAACACAGCCTTTGTCGGCAGCTTCAAACCCGTCGCTGATTTGAGCCGATTCCGAAACTCCACCGCACCGAGTGAGTCGAAGCCGAGTTCCTTGAACTCCTGGTCCGTGCCAACCGCGTCGACGGAGTCGTGCCCCAGCACGGCGGCCGCGTGCGAACGCACGATGTTGAGCAGTTCGTGTTCTTGTTCGGACGTGCTCATCGCCGTTAGCCGCTGTCGAAGATTAGAGGAAGATTCGACTGCGGCGGCAGACTCTGCGGTGCACCGTGCCGCACGGAGCAGTCCACGGAACATCGATGGCAGGCCCGTCACCGCCGAATCGGACCGAATGGCGGCGAGGTCGAGTTTCGCGGGCATGACGAGCGAGCGCGCTTGCCAGAGCGCCGCATCGAACAGTGCGAGTCCGTCCTCGGAGGACATCGGGACAAATCCGCTACGACACATGCGCGCGCGGTCGCGCTCGTCGAGATGACCTGTCATCCCGGTGGCCTGCGCCCACCATCCCCACGCCACGGAGACACCTGGCAACCCGTGGTGCCGGCGATGCTGCGCGAGTGCATCGAGAAACGCATTTGCGGCCGCGTAGTTGGCCTGACCGCGCGAACCGAGAACACTGGTTGCGGACGAGAACAACACGAACGCCGACAAGTCCGCGGATGCGGTGAGTTCGTGCAGATTCCACGCCGCATCAATCTTCGGCCGAAGCACCGAGTCGAGGCGGCGTGGCGTCTGCGCCGCGAACACGGCGTCGTCGAGCACCCCGGCGGCATGAATAACGGCGGTCAACGGATGTTCGACGGGTATTCCGACCAGGAGTCGCTGCAGGGCATCCTTGTCCGCCGCGTCGCACGACACGATGCGTACGGACGCACCGAGCTCGGTGAGCTCGGATTCGATCGCTGCGGCACTGTCGGCCGCACGGCCCTTGCGGCTGATGAGCAGCACGTTGCGCGCACCGTGACGAGTCACCAGATGCCGTGCGAGGAGTGTCCCCAGCACACCAGTGCCGCCCGTGATCAGCACTGTGCCTTCGGGGTCGAGCGGCCTGGGCACGGTGAGCACCAGCTTGCCGACGTGGCGGGCACGACTGAGAAATCGATAGGCATCCGATACTTGTCTGATGTCCCAGGAACGCAACGGAAGTGGACGCAGCGCACCGGTCTCGAATAGCTTCACCAGCTCGCCGAGTATCTGTTGCGCACGACCGGGACCGGCTTCGACGAGATCGAACGCTCGATACTGAACGCCCGAATGCCGCGCAGATACCTCTTTGGCATCTCGGACGTCCGTCTTGGCCATCTCGATAAATCGCCCTCCGCGCGGCAAGAGCCGTAGCGATGCATCAACGAATTCTCCTGTCAGAGAATCGAGTACAACATCCACTCCTTCACCGTCGGTCGCCGCGGCGAAGCTCTGCTCGAAGTCCAGCGCTCGCGAGTTCGCTATGTGGTCATCGTCGAATCCCATGCTACGCAAAGTTTCCCATTTGCCTGGGCTGGCAGTTGCAAAGACCTCGAGGCCCCAGTGCCGAGCCAACTGCACCGCGGCCATACCAACCCCGCCGGTGGCGGCGTGCACTAGCACACGCTCACCCGCGCTGACGCGGGCTAAGTCTGCCAACGCGTAGTACGCGGTGAGAAAGACCGCCGGTACCGCCGCTGCTTGTGCGTAAGACCACCCGGACGGGATATGCGCGATCGTCCGGTGATCGGCGACGCCGACAGGTCCCGCCCCTTCGAACAGACCCATCACTCGATCACCTGGGACGAATCCGAGCACATCCTCGGCGACCTCGAGCACGACGCCGGAACCTTCGCTGCCGACGTCGGCCCCTGGGTCGGGATATAAACCCAACGTGATCAGGACATCTCGGAAGTTCACACCGGCGCAGCGCACGCCAATACGCACTTCACCCGGCGCCAGGGAACGGTCGGATTCGGGCCACGGGCGCAGGACAACGTTGCGCGAATCCAGCGTCCCCTTGTCGAGGATCCCAAGTCGCCATGTTCTCGCCTCGATAAGTTCTGCCCCCCCGATCCGCTCAACAGCGGTGCGCACCAGTCGCGGGGCAAAGCACACGCCATCGCGAAGCGCGAGTTGCGATTCGTCACGGCTCGTCGATTCGGCAACTGCAATATCTGCACCGGCCCAGTCGTCGACATCGGCAAGCAGTATTTGCCCGGGGTTCTCGGCCTGTGCGGTACGTAACAGCCCCCACGCCGCGGCCTGGCCGAGATCCGGTACGTCTTCGGATGAGTCGACCGCGATCGCCCCGCGCGTGAGCACCACCAGTCGCGCGTCCTCGTTACGGCTATCGTCCGACAGCCAATTCTGCACCCGGTCCAGCACATATGCCAGCGTTTGCCGAGTCCCATCGGGTGCTGCGCCATCCGGAGTCGTTGTTGGACAACGCAGTACGGTTACATTATCCGCAGCGAGGCTGTCCGCGGTGACGGCAGAGGTTGTGAGCGCGACCCAGTCCAATCCGTACATTGCGCCATCGGCAGCTGCGCTCACGCGCAATTGCCTTGGTGAAACACATCCCAGGGCAAGCGAATCGACACTAGCCACCAGACCCCCGCTGCTGTCCATGGCGGTGATGGAAATCGTATCGTCGTCAACAAGCGTGACCCGTGCACGTAGCTGAGTCGCGCCGACCGCGTGCAGCGAGACGCCCTCCCATTCGAACGGCAGCCGGGTCAGCTCCGATTCAGCGAGAATGCCGCCGACACCGATGCCGTGCAGGATTGAGTCAAGCAGCACCGGATGCAGACGGAACCAACCCCGATCGACCATCTGGTCAGGTAACTCCGCTTCCACGAAAACCTCGGCGCCGCGACGCCACACCGAACGCAGGCCGCGAAATGCCGGACCGTATTCGTATCCACGCGCGGCGAGCATCGGGTAGGCCTCCGAAACGTCAAGCTGTTCCGCACCCTCCGGTGGCCATCGGTCGAACTCCGCATTGGGGATAGCATCTGAGGTCGGGGCGAGCAAGCCCTCGGCATGGCGCATCCACGCCCCGCCCACACCGTCACAGTCGATCCGCGAATAGATCCGGACCGAACGCTCGCCGACCTCATCCTGGGTGCCAACGACGACTTGCACTGCTACACAATCCTTTTCGCCGATGATCAACGGGGCATGCAGCACGAGTTGGTCCACACGCGCGCATCCTGCGTGGTCACCCGCGTACAGCGCGAGATCCACCATCGCCGCACCCGGTACGAGCACGAGCCCATGCACTCTGTGGTCGGCCAGCCACGGATGGGACGCAAGCGACAACCGGCCAGTGAAGATGATTTCGTCCGAATCTGCAGGTGCCACAATCGCGCCAAGCAGTGAATGTTCTGCGACTGCGACGCCGAGACTGCTCGTGTCGACGAATCTCTGCCCGGGTTCCATCCAGTAGCGCTTCCGTTGAAAGCCATAGGTGGGCAATTCAACGCGACATGCGCCGGCGCCGTCGAACATGCTCGCCCAGTGGGGCGATTTCCCGAGTACGTGGAGCTCGGCAGCCGACAGCAGGAACCTGCGCATGCTGCCTTCGTTGCGTCGAAGTGTCCCAACCACTCCGTAGTCGTCGCCATACTCCTCTAGTGCTTCCTGCATACCGACGTTCAGCACTGGATGCGGACTGGATTCAATGAATGTGCGATATCCATGTTCGTACGACCATCGGACAGCCTGCTCAAATAACACCGGTTGCCGCAAATTGGCGAACCAGTAATCGCCGTCGAGGATTGACGTGTCCAGCCCGGCGCCGGCAACCGCGGAGATGAATGCGATATCGCTGCCTCGCGGCCGCAGCCCGGAGAGGGATTCGCGCAGTGTCTCGCGCAAGTTCTCGACCTCGGTCGAATGCGAGGCATAATCGACGGGAATCCGGTTGGGCGACAGACCATCCCGTTCACATCTGGTCATCAGCTCGTTCAACGCGTTTGCGTTGCCGGTTACAACTGTCGAAGACGGACCGTTCTGCGCGGCGACTGAGATCGATTGGCCCCATGGCTCGATGAGGGCGCGAACCCGTTCGACGGGGTGCGGGATCGAGACCATTCCGCCGGTTCCTGCAATCGCCCTAATCGCCTTGCTACGCAACGTGACGACTTTCGCCGCTTCTCGCAACGACAGCGCCCCTGCGACGTAGGCGGCAGCAATCTCGCCCTGTGAATGGCCGAGGACGGCGTCCGGCTCGATTCCCAGCGCTCGCCATTGCGCCGCCAGCGACACCATCACCGCGAACAGCACGGGCTGCACCACGTCGACCCGGTCGAGACTAGGAGAAACCACGCCGCCGCCGCGCACGATCTCGAGCAGCGACCAGTCGACGAACTCGGCGAAAGCGGCATCACAGAGTCGCATCTGATCAGCGAACGCCGGCGCGGAGTCCAACAGTTCAACCGCCATGCCCGTCCACTGCGACCCCTGGCCGGGAAAGACGAAGACCGTCCCCCCGGTGAGAGCGGCCTTTCCAATTGCCACATTGGGTGCAGGCGCGCAGGATGCGATCGCCTCCAGCCCACTCAACAACTCGTCACGTTCAGCCCCTATCACCACAGCGCGGTTGTCGAACGACGCCCGAGTGGCGACCAATGAGTAGGCAACATCGTTCTGATGCGTGTCGGTGCGCTTCTCGACGAACTGCTGCAACCGAGCCGCTTGCTCAGCCAATGCGGACGGCGACTTCGCGGACAGCACCCACGGCACGACCAAGGGCCGACGAGGAGCCGGCTGCACGGTCACAAACTCCGTCGCAGCCTGCTCCAGTATCACGTGAACATTCGTTCCGCTGATGCCGAACGCTGATACCCCAGCACGCCGGGGTTGGTCGGTCTGGCTGGGCCACGGGCGTGCGCCTCCGACCACCTCGATTGTTCTGGACGACCAATCCACTTGCGGTGTCGGCGAATCCAGGTGCAATGTCGCAGGCACAACCCCGTTCCGAATCGACTGTACGATCTTGATCATTCCGGCGACGCCGGCCGCGTACTGCGTATGGCCGATGTTCGACTTGACCGAGCCCACTAGTAGTGGCCGCGCCGCCGAGTGGGTTTTGCCGTATGTTGCCTGCAAGGCTTCGACTTCGACCGGATCGCCGATCCTCGTACCAGTGCCATGCGCCTCGACCACGTCGATATCGCCCGCGGTCAAATCCGCGTCCATCAGAGCTTGACGAATTACCCGCTGCTGCGCTGGACCACTGGGGGCGGACATCACATCGGAGGCTCCGTCCTGTCCGACGGCGGTGCCCCGGATGAGCGCAAGCACTGGATAACCGAGCATGCGTGCGCGCGACAGTCTGGCCAGCACCAGAACGCCAGCGCCTTCGGCGACGCCGAACCCGTCCGCCGATCCAGCAAACGGCTTGCATCGGCCGTCTTCGGACAGCGCGCCCTGTCGGCCGAAGCCGACGTAGATGCTGGGTGAGCACACCACGGTTGCACCGCCCGCCACCGCCAGGTCACATTCACCCGACCGCAACGATGCCACGGCAAGATGAACTGCAACCAGAGATGACGAGCAGCCGGTGTCGACTGTCACCGCTGGGCCCCCCAGGCCAAGTGTGTAGGCAACCCGACCCGACGCGACGCAGGGCGTGGTACCAGTCGCCAGATAGCCGGCAAATCCTTCCGTCTCCTCGTAGATGCGCGGACCGTACTCCTGCCCTCCGACGCCGACGAATACGCCGGTATCACTGCCGTGCAGGGAAGTCGGGTCGATCATTGCCCGCTCCAGCGCCTCCCACGTCACCTCGAGCAGCAATCGCTGCTGCGGGTCCATGGCCTGGGCTTCACGCGGACCGATCCCGAAGAACGCAGCGTCGAAATCACCGACATTCGCCAAGAACGACCCTGCGCGGACGTACGTGGCCCCCGGGGCGTCGGGGTCGCGCCCGAACAGCGCATCAAGATTCCACCCGCGGTCGGTGGGAAACTCCGAAACCGTATCGTGTTCTGCGGACAGCAGTTGCCACAAGTCATCCGGCGAGCTGACTCCGCCAGGAAAGCGGCATCCGACGCCCAGAATCGCGATCGGCTCGTTTGGCTGATGACTGTCGAAAGCGCACCGTCCGGCTTCAGTAGCCACTTCTCACCAAGTTTTCATCCGTCGTGCAAGTTAGCGTCGATTCGAGGCGCACGTGAAAGCCCATGACTGCTCCTAGTCCAGCGCCCACCGCGCTGCTGCGCCGTGCACTTCCTCATCCGAACCTCTAACCTGTTCAAGCACGCGGAGATTCCGGTCGTAATGCCTTGCGATCCAACCGACGCCGCGTTCGTAGTCCACGCGCAGCAGGGTGCCGTCTGCGGCCCATTGGTGGCCGGTCGTGTGTGGCGCGAACCTCGGCGTCACGCCGCCACGAGCGGAGTATCCGGCGGTATTCATTGTGGTATCCCCCCATCTCTGATACGGCGAAAAGGCATCGGGTCTTGGGCCTACTTCCGTCGATAGGAATCGTCACTCGGAGCGGGGAGGACGAGCTCAGTAGCGGGCCACTGCAATTTCGGCGGCGTCAGCGCGGTATTACTTACCTGCAGTCGCGAACTCTGACGAGGTCTGCCGATGCGGGCCGTCGCCAGCGAAGACCGCGTGGGCGTCGATGAGGATGGCGTTGATGCTCAACTCGAGTTCGTCGGAGGAAGACATTTATATCGCTGGCGACGACGCGGCCCCAGTAGTGGCGCGACATCGCCGTCACCGCGTGGGTTGTATCGCTGATCGACCGAGTCCTAGCCGTGGTGCGCCAGCGGCGGGTTGCGCCGGACCCGTTCTGCGCGGCGGAGACTCTGCGCCGGATGGCTTCACAGAGCGGCCCCGGGTTTCCAAAAAAGGCGAAGCGCACAACTCCGTCAGAAAGCTGGTCCATGCTGTGCGCATGGACCAGTACCGCCGCGGTGAGCTCGTGTTCGATGTCATCGATGAAGGCCCGGCCGACGGGCCGGTGGTGGTGCTGTTGCACGGCTTTCCACAGTTCAATACGAGTTGGAGCACCGTTATCCCACGACTAACTGCTAGGGGTTATCGGTGCGTTGCCCCCAATCAGCGTGGCTACTCGCCGGGTGCGCGGCCGACCCGGCGCCGGGATTACCGAACGACCGAACTCGTCGGCGACGTCGAAGCGTTGATCGACGCCCTCGGTGCCGACCGGGTGCATCTCGTCGGGCATGACTGGGGTGCTGCGCTGGCGTGGGCCTTAGCGGAGGAACTCCCCGAACGAATCGCGACGCTGACGGCGCTTTCGGTTCCGCATCCCGGTGCATTCCTCAAAGGGCTTGTGACGACCCGGCAATGTCTGCAGTCCTGGTACATCTATGCGTTTCAGCTCCCATGGGTGCCAGAGCGCGTATTACTCGGCAAAGGCCGCAGCGGCAAAGGCCTGTCCTACTTGTTTTTGCAAAGGTATCTAAACCAGACCCCTGACGGCCGCCAATCGCGATGCCGCGGCAATGAGCGCGCCCGGTGCGCTAACCGCAGCGCTCAATTGGTACCGCGCCATACCACTGAGCGATTTGCGGCGTGCAACAGGGAAGATCGCGGTGCCGACGATGTACGTGTGGAGCGATGGAGACAGCGCGGTCGCCGCGAAACCCGCACGCGATACCGCCCGGTACGTCACCGGCGAGTACCGATTCGAGGTGATGCACGGAGTTTCGCATTGGCTGCTCGACGAGCGCCCTGACGCGGCCGCAGACCTAATGCTCGAATGGTTGGCCGCCCATCCTATTTGAGCCCAAACCCCAACGGACGTACCGTGGCGCCTCGTAGGTGCTGATAGCCGCAACGAACTCGTCGGGCACTGGGTTCACCTACGTACCACCAATCAGATCGAATCAACATTTGTCTCAGGTTGCGCACCCAGCTCACCTAAAGGCCTCGGCTTCCGAGCGGCGGGAATTGCCATGGGGACTGCGAGGGTCAGGCGCACTCGCGGCAGCGTTTCTGTGTTAAGTGCTGTGCCACAATAAATTTCGCCTCAGCGATGCGGTAGAAGCCGTCTAGGGCGGCCCGCTCGACGTTGAGGTAGACGCAGATCACCTCTGCGGCGACGCCAGCGTCGCGACAGCCTCAACGCCAAGGAGTACGGTAGCGGCAGCCTGCGTAGGACCTGCTCGCGTTCGCTGAGTTCACCGGTCATCTGTACAACTTCGACAGTCACTGCGGCGACCTCCGCTTCGGCGATGAATCTTGTCCCGGCCTCTGCATCGCGCTGGTCGCATCGGGCTTCGGCTTCCGGTGCCTCTCTACGGCGTCGCGAAGTGGATGCTTGTTTTCGGTCGTCGTGGTGTCAGCGTTCGACTCGACCTGTGTTGAGACCGAATTAGGACCGAGGGAGGACCTATCACGGCCACGGGGCTTAGGCGCGAATCGAAGGCTGGGTTTCACTGCGTCGCTCGACGGCCTCCTCGCACTGTTGATGTCAGGCTCGTGCTCAACGGCATCGCTTGGCGCCGGATTGGTCTCCACACTTGGAGTCGACAACGGCGATTCGCTCGCCTTCCGCACTACGAGGTCGCTCAATGCTGGACCGGGTTCCACACTGCCAGTTGACGGGGCCATCTTGTTCGTTCGCGCCACAACAAGATCATCCAGCGCCGAACTGGTCTCCGGATTAGAGGTTGTCGTCGCGGTTGTCACAGGGGTGTGGGGGCCGAACGGAGGATCAGGGACGTTCGGGAGCAAAGGAAGATTGAGAGCATCGAGCACGACGTTGATTGCGCTGGTGACGACGATTACCACCCAGAACGCCGGAATCACAACAAAGAAGGCAGCACCAGCAATGATAGAGCGAAGGATCGGATTGCTGATGACGTCGGGGCTCGCCACGGCGGCATTGGTGACCTGCTGCCTCGCCTCCGCGGGCTCGATCTTCGATTTAGTGGTTGGTTCGATCACTTCCTTAAGCGGGCTACTCGCCTGTACGGCGCTAACGAATGCGACCCCGCTTATGGCGTCTGCGCCGCCGATGCTCGCGGGTATGGCGGATAGGACAGATCGGCCTTGATTCCTGACGAAGCTCATCGGCATCGCAGGCCGAGGTGTCGTTGAGGGAAGCGCGATGGCTATGAGCTGCATCTCCCGAACTTCGTTTCGCGCGACGCTGACCTCCGGTGGCCCTGCCACGAGGCCCGCCGCGAGAATGCCGACGGTGGCGACGGCGACGCTACTTGTGAGGTACGGCCCCGCCGTAACCACTGTCCTCGTGTCACCCATCGTCCTTACCCTCCACGAACTCCCTACGAAGGCGATGGCCACCCATCAGGTGTCGCCTGGCGCTGGTGGAATCGTCGCTCTGCTGCGCTGTGACGACTGCAGTAGTCGACTACTGCACTTCCCGTGACTCCGGCGGGTACTACTTAGATGATCCGTGGCGCGGCATCAAGGCAGCGAGTTCGTCGCGGCTGGTGGTGCCGGTCTTCATCATGGCCCGGTAGATGTGGCTCTCGACGGTGCGGATCGAAAGCGTCAGTCGCTCGGCGACTGCGCGGTTGGACAAGCCCGCACCGATGAGCATCACGATCTCTGCTTCCCGATCGGTCAACGGCAAGCTTTCGGTCGCCTGACGAAGCACGGGCGTAGATGCGCCACATCGGGCCGCGAGGGCATCAGCACGCGTGGAGCATCCCAGTGCCGATCCCCGTTTGTCTTGGTGGCGATACGCGAGGGCGGCATGAGCAGCGGCATCCACGGCGGCGACGAGGTCGCCCATATTCTCGAATTCCTCAGACAGGGACGATAATTCAGCGGCGTCACCATCGCGCAGGGCGGCGGCGAACCGTGCTGCCACGCCGACACGCGGCCCTTCGACGACCGATGCGAGCTCGTACAACCGGGGCGCGCCGGTGCGGTCACCGAATTGGGTCGCCGTCTGCAGGCACACCGTTTCCGCCGCGAATCGCCCTTCTACTCTTGCTCTTTCCGCTGCAGAGAGCACAATGGCGGTCGCCTCGCTGACAGCGCCCTGCCCTGCGGTCACCCATGCACGGGCCAGGCTCACCTCATGGTCCAGAGACCGGAATCGGCGTTGCACACCGTCAAGCGCGGCGAGCGCGGCGGTTGCTTCGTCGGTCAAGCCACGCATCGCGAGCGCCATCGTTCGTGGCACGTTGTAGCGGTACCCCCAGCCGATAGGATGCGACGCCAACAACTCTTCGACTGCCTGTTCCAGCAGAAGGCAAGCACTGTGCAGATCGCCGGCACCAAGCGCGGCCCGGCCGGCCACGGCAGCACCGAGTAATTGGGCCGCCCCGGGCAGATGGGCTGCCTCTTGGCGCGTGCTCTCGGCGACCCCAAGCGCATCCGTGACTTGGCCGGCCAGCAGAAGCGCGCTGACTTCTGCGTCAGCGATGTTGAATCTCATGTGTGGAGCGTCGAGAGTGCGAGTCGCGACGCTGTGCCCCGCGTCCGCAGCGGCCACGGCTTCAGCAGTGCGCCCGGCATCCGCGGATATCTGGGCGAGTGCCCACGCTATCTCGGCCCCGACGACGGGCAGGTCCTCCAGCGCAAGGCTTTTCGAAGCCTGCACCGCCGCGTCCGGTTGGTCCATCGCAAACCAGTACACCGTGAGGAATGCGTCGATGTAGGTGCGGGCTTGCGGTGGTGTAACGCGCGACGCCTCGTCGATGAGGTCCTTCGCGCGCGCAGGATCCCCCTGCGCCCACAGTGCGTTGCTGGACCGCAGGAACGCCAATCTCGCGCGGTCGCCTTCGGTCAACTGGCTGACAGGGATTCCCGCGAGCACAGCCTCGGCTTCCTCGCCGCGGCCCAACCACGACAACGCATGTGCGCGAACGAAGTTCGGCTCCGGTCCAGCCCCGGCGTGGATGGCCGCCTCAGCGAGTCGGTCGGCGAGGTTGAGGTCCGCAAGCCAGACGGCGCCGTGCGCCGCGTTGATGAGCAGGTCCGGGTCAGGTGTCAGGTCCGAATCGAGACTCAAGGTCGCGCGGCGCACGGCGACTCGTACGTCATCGTGGTCACTGGATGCGGCCAGTTCGGAAGCGACCAGTCCGCGCAGCCGCCGTAGCCGACTGTGCGCGGCGCGCCTGCGGCGTACCCGTCCGTACAGCGGATGTGCCACCCGCACCTCGATGCCGCCGCCGGCGGGCTCGAGTGTGATCAGGCCACGGGTTTCGGCTTCCTCGACCGCGGCTGCATCGGTGATCCGCGTCAGGGCCGCCAGTTCGATCGGCTCCCCCACGGCCAGCACGTCGATCACATCGCTGACCGGCGCGGGCAGGTCGCCGATGCGGGATTCGATGAGCTCGACCAGGCCGGGCGGCATCATCGGATCACCGATCCACCGCCAATAGCCGTGCTCGTCCACAAGTCGCCCGTCGGCAACCTCTTGCTCGACGATGTTCCGCAGGTACAGGGCATTGCCGCGAGTCAGCTTCCACAGCCGCTCAGCAGCATCCTTGTCCACCCTTCCCTCTAGCGTCTCCGACAGCAGCATGGTGGTTTCGTCGGGCGACAGGGGCCGTACGTCGAGCCGGTCGAACTGGGCGACCTTCCAGATTTCCTGGACCGCGGGCGGGATCGGTGCACCGTCTCGCACGGTGAGTATCACCTTCGCCGCGCTGCGCTGGACGATCTGGTGCACTACGAAAGTCGACAGATCATCGAGCAGGTGCACGTCATCGACGCCCACGATCACCTTGGCGCCTGACGACACCTCCGTCAGCGCCTCCACCACCCCTCGCAGCAACTGAACTGTGTCGGTTACTCCCGACGGCGCCCACGCTGTGAAAGCGCCGAGCGGAATCGTCTGCGCCGAGGACGACCCGACCGTCCACCGGGTTTCACAGCCCTCCGACGTGGCTCCCTACAACGCCTCACGGGCGATTCGGCTCTTCCCCACGCCCGATGCACCGCAAATTAGAACGCCGGCGACATCCGAAGCCGAGAGGGCGGCCTCAATCGATCGCATCTCCCCCGAGCGACCAATCAACGGCCACGATAATCGCACGCCAATGAGCGTAAAAGCCGCGCTGAGCTCACGCGGAGTTATGGCGAGTTCGCCCTCATCAGCCGCCCTTCTTGACCTTGAGAACCTGCTTGCGCAGTCCGTCGGTGGCGGTCTCCATCGCGCCCTTCATGGCCCGCTTGAGCACGAATCCCGGCAGCGGCACCGACAGGTCGATGGCGATGTCGAACTTGACCTTGGTCTTGTCGCCGTCCGGGGTGAGGGTGTAGCTGGCGTCCTGCGCCTTCAGCTGTCCCGCGGAGATCAGGGTCCAGCTCGCCTTGTTGTCCGTCCAGGTGTACTCCACGACCTGTTCGTCGGAGATGCCCGCGGACTTGACCTTCATCTTGACGCGCTTGGGCCTGCCGTCGTCGTATGCCTCCAGGACCTCAGCGCTCTGGTACTGCGGGGACCATGTCGGCGTCGACTCGACGTCGGCGATGACGTCGAGAATCTCCTCCGGACTCGCCTCGATCACAACCTCACGGGAATCGCTGGTGGCCATGGCGCGACGATAGCTGGTTTACGGTTCCAGTCATGACGCTTTGGGAGCTGGTGGTGCGTGAACGCATCAGGGACACACTGGCCCGCTACAACTGGTCGGGCGACGCGCTGCGACTCGATGAGCTCGCTCAAACCTTCTGCGAAGACGGCGAGCTCGAGCTGCGCGAACGGGGGTCGGTCCGGGGACGCACAGCGATCGTCGAGCTTCTCGGTGGCGCGGTAGCCGCAGCGACTGCGACCGCGCAGGCGTCGGGCGTAAAGCGGATCGTGCGGCACAACGTGACGAACATCCGCTTCACCGACGTGCGTCCGGACGAGGCGCGCGTCGCCTGCTATTTCACGGTCGTCACTGAGATCGGTCTCGACCACTACGGCCGCTACCGCGACGTCTTCGTGCCCGACGGCGACGACTGGCTGATCCGCCACCGCTTCGTGTCGACCGACTGGAGTGCACCCGATTCGACGATGGCGCGCTAGCGTCCTGAGTCAATAATCTCGCGGCACTTGCCAAACTTCGCCCGAAGTTGCAGTTGTTGCGGAAAAGTGCAAGTAGCCAACACGATAACTGCAGTCTCGGCGCGCTCGTATGGCGCGCTAGGGCGTCGGCGGGACCAGCATCGACTGCCAGGTCTTGTTGCCGGGGTGCGCCCAATCGGCCTGCGTATACCGCTTTCCGTCCGGGCCGATGTAGTCGCCGGTCGCGGGGTCATACGGAACTGGCGCGACGGGTGCCGCGGCGTGCGGCGGTGGCTGTCGCGGATCCCGGCCCGGTGCATATTGCGGCACGCCCTGACCGGAGAGTGTAGCGTTGGGGTCACCCTTCCAGTTGAGCCCGTCGTTCAGCGGGACATACTGTTCGTCACTTTCGCAGAGCTCAACCGTCGGCGCACGCTTCCCCGGCTTCGTTTCGCACGGAATATTGCGCACCCCACGGACATTCATGTCCGAGTCCTGTGGGATGCGGCAGTACAACTCCCCCGCGGGCCGCTCGGGATAGTCCTGATCTGACGGCGACCGCTGTTGGCGGACCGGCAGGAAGCCGGTGTTGCATGGCGGCGGCAGGTTGAGGTTGAGGTTGAAGTCGAGATAGATGCCCTTGTACGCCTGTTTCACACCGGAATCCGCGAGAGCGATCGCCGACATTACGGCCGTGCCCTGCGGAAAGAGCACGAGCAGCTGTTCGAGATCGTTGCGGTAGGTGACGGCGATATGGCCGAGGCTCACGAGGTTGGCCAGCAGGAGGGGCAACGCCGGCGCAACACGGTCGAACAGCGCCTTGCCTTCATTCAGCGCCGGCGCGCCGACGGTGAGTAGATCGGCGAAGGCCGCGTCCTGCGCCTTGAACTGACCGGTGATGGATGCCATCCGCTGCGCCCACGTTGCGATCGAATCCGTAGTCTGCACTTGTGAATTGAGCACCGGCGGGGACTGGTCGATGAGCTGGCTTATTTGATCGACGAACTTCCCGCTCTCGATCGCCAGCGCCGTCGACCCGTCGACGATGCGGGACAGTTCCGGCCCCAGCCCGCCGACTGCTTTATCCGCTTCGTCCACGACCGTGCGCAGATTGTCCGGCGGAATCGCCTTGAGCGCTCTGTTTGTAGCGTCCAGTAGGTGCCCGATGTCGGCAGGAATCTGTGTATTACCGATCGGGATGACGTCGCCGTCTCGCAGCTTCGAGGCATTGGCGGGTGTGTCCGGCTTCGGCGTCAGTTCGAGGAACTGTTCGCCGACGGCGGAGCGGCTGTGCACCGCGGCCGACACGTCGGCAGGGACCTTCGTCGCCGAATCTAGCGTCAGAACGGCCCGAACGCCGTCGTGGTCGACGTCGATCGACTTGACCCTGCCGATCTCACTGCCGCGATAGGTCACAACGGACGTCGGGTACAACCCTCCAGAGGCAGGCAGCTCGACCGACACCGTGTATCGGCCGATCCCAAACAGGGCAGGCACTTTCACGAAACCGAACGCCATCACGCTGACGGCGACGAGGGTGATCGCGGCGAGGATCGCCAACTGGATCCACACCGGCCGGGCGAAACGCAGCACTAGTACGCCCCCCAGCGATACGGCGCGATGAGTGGATTACCCGCGGTATACGGGCTCGGCATCTGGCCGATCGTGCGGCCCCACTGCATTTCGAGTTCGGTGAGGTTGCCTTCCCACCTCGTTCCGGTGAACAGGCTGCTGTCGATCCGGCTCAGCGTCAGGTCGATCACGAGGGTGATGTTGGCGAAGTCGCCCCTGAACCAGTTCGCGGCGGTGCTCTTCACCCACGGGTACGTCGACAGGAAATCCAGTCCCCTGGTGAGCGCGGGTCCGGCGTTGGCCAGTTCCCGGAACACCGGTGCGATGTTGCGCAGGTTGTCGACGAACGATTCCTTGGTCTGATTGACCGTGGAGGTCGCGATTGCACTGAATTTGCCAAGCGCATCAATCGCGTTCGCAAGCTTGGTGCGGGAATCCGACAACACGGCCAACGCCTGCGGGATCGTGGTCAGCGCTTTGTCCACGGTCCGGTCCTTCGCCGCCACCTGGCCGGCCAACGAGTTGAGACGCTCAGTGGCCGTGAGGATGTCGTCGGTTTGATCGTTGAGTTGGGCGATGAAGATGTCGAGCTGATTCAGCAGGCTGCGCATGTCGTTCTCGCGACCGGCCAGCGCTTTGGCGAACGATTGGTTTATCTCCTGCAGCTGGCCTAGACCGCCTCCGTTGAGCAGTACCGACACCGATGCCAGTGTCTGCTCGGTGGTTGGATAGGTTTCGGCCCTCGACAGCGGGATTACCGAACCGTCTTTGAGTTCGCCCTCCGGCGGTTCGTCCGTGGGCGGGGCCAGTTCGATGTGCATCGACCCCAGCAGGCTGGTCTGACCGACTTTCGCGGTGGCGTTGGCCGGCAGATGGACGTCGCCGTCAATACGCATGGTGACCAGCGCATGCCAGTCCTGTACCTCGATCTTGGTCACACTGCCAACGTTGACGTCGGCGACCCGGACCCGTGTGTTGCGTTGGATGACAACCACATCGGGCAACTGTGCCTGGATGGTGTAGGAATCGTCGCTGGTGCCCTCGGTTCCCGGCAGACTCAACGAGTTGAGACCCTGCCACTCGCATCCCGGTATCGCGGAAAGGCACGCGACGATGAAGGCCGCGGCGATCATTCGCCTCATGGTGTGCCTGCCGGCGGCGGGGCGGCGGGAGGCGGCGGTGAAGCATCTGGTGGCACCATCATGCCCTGCAGTCCCAGACCGGGATCGGTCGGCTGCGACGCTGTGCCGGGCGACGGCAATTCAGCGGGCAACAGATCATCGTCGATCGGAGGCACAACCGCGTTACCCGCCGCCTGGACATCCGGCGGGGCCTGCGGCGGGAGGTGCGGATTCAACCGGTCCTCGCTGTAGGTGATTTCGTTGGGCCGCGCTGAGGCCCCCGCAACAGGGTTGACACCCACCGGTGGGAAGTTGTACTGGCGGTTCTTGATGATCGGCGCAAGGTACTGGACACACAGCTTCGACGATTGTTGCCAATTCTCGCGGGACGCAGCTTGGATTGCGCTGCAGATGAATTGGACGGTGTTGGCGAAGTTGACGGGCGCCAGGATCCCGGTGACCGCGCTCTGTGCGGGCTGGTAGATGTTCATGAAGTTCTGGAACACCGTCGGCGCGATGTGCAAAACCTGTTTGATGTCGCCGCGGCTGTCGTTCATGGCGGTGGTGATGGCATTTAGATGGTCGAACGCGACACCAAGGCCCTCGCGATTGTCCGCGACGAAGCCGCGCAGGTCATTGACCGCTTCGTCGAGTCCCTTTGTCGCATTGGCGACTTCGTTCGGACTGTTCGCCAGCACAGTCGTGACGTCGGCCAGGTTGGAGTTGAACGCGGCGAGCAGATCGCTGCTCGACGACAATGCGGACACAAGTAACTGCAGGTTGCGAACCGTGCTGAAGATATCGGTGCTGTGGTCGCCGAGTGCCGAAACCGCTTGCGACAGCTTGATGACCGTGTCGCGCGCGGTGTCGCCCTCACCACGCAGGTTCTCCGCAGCGCTGTTGATGAACTCGCCCACCGGGCTCGGCCCACCGGGAGTGGTGGGCTGCAACGAGTCGGTGAGCTTCTCCAACTGCTGACGCAAGTCGTCCCACTCGACCGGGACCGCGGTACGTTCCTTCGGAATCGTCGCTCCGTCTGCCAGTTTCGGACCGCGGGTGTATGCAGGCACCAGCTGAATCGCGCGGGCGGACACCAGCGAGGGCGACAGGATCGCC
>Ga0134128_10003561_pt1 | contig 19014 bp, 16 predicted proteins | sample KB31754_FD_96462 | JGI IMG/M metagenome (GOLD analysis project Ga0134128, IMG submission 96462) | Terrestrial soil microbial communities with excess Nitrogen fertilizer from Kellogg Biological Station, Michigan, USA - KB3-175-4 | ecosystem: Environmental > Terrestrial > Soil > Unclassified ...
AAGCTCCGGGTCATACGCCTCAAGGCAGAGATCCAGGAGCACCTTCGGATCCGTTCCTGTTGCTTTGGCAATGGCCGGGATGCGTGCCAGCGGCACCTTGGTGTCGCCACTCTTCAGCATCGATAGGATATTGGGGGCTTCATAGCCGATTTCTTTGGCGATGTCTTTGTTGGATTTACCGGAGGCGGCGAGGATGTGTTCGATGTAGTTGGCAACGTCAGCCTTATTTCGCATATATTTTTCTCTAATTAGTGAGTTAACTTATTATAGAAACCTGTATAAACACGCGAAGACGATTTTCAGGAACGGGTCGACCCTGCCTCTGAATATGCAAGCTTCCGGATAGCGGCTGCACTGCTGCTCGTGAGTGCACATCGTTGATGCTTCTCTCGCTTCACCGGTGCTTGCTAGGCGAACTCCGGGCACTCGACTGCTGGGGTTGCATCAGTTTGCGATGCGGCGCGCTCAGAGAGCGTCTAATGCGCAATTAGTGAGTATTCGCCGACGTGAGCGCCAGCTACATGATCAGTGACTCAGCGTGACAGTGATTCTCCTATCACGAATAAGCTCCGGGCGTGTGCCGTCGTTGTGAGCTGTAGCGAAGAGTCAACCATTGGCGCTAGTGCAGCGCTCTTACAACAGTGTCGGTGCGTGGCGCCCCTGGCGCTCTGTCAGCGATAGGGGAGCCATCCCGAGCCCGTGGTATAGCGCGATGTGATGTTCTACTTCTTGGCGTGATCCTTGTCCCACGATTGTTGCGCATCGCGAATGGCCTTCACCATACCGGCGGCCGCGCTAACGTCGGCCTGTGCAACGTTGGCGGCCGCGACGCCGATCGCCGTGGCACCGCAGAGCCTCATCGTGATGGTTCTAGTTCCCTCGGTGAGGCGCATCTTCTGGATATAGCGCGGGTCGGCAATGACCACGTGCAGCTCCTTGGTTGATGTAATGTCGTAGTTCGGCATGGCCATCGACGTAACGTCGGCCGACTCGGCACCTGTCTTAGCCGGAGCCTCCTGTCGCTCTTTCATGGCCACGCCTTTGTTGGCTGCCGCTATTTCTGTCCAATACGTGATTTGCACACGAACCGCGTGGCATGCAGAGGTCGGGAACCACGCTTCCTTGGTGTCTTCGGGCGGAAGGCCAGTCGGGCTTTCGGAGCCATCCACGAGGTCGAGCTTGTCCAGAGTGGCGCCGGGCTTGCGCGCATCCAAGGCCGGCGGTATGAGTTGCGGCTCCCCGGGCGAAGCCGCACCTTGTCGTGTTGGCTGCTCCTCCAGGACTCGATACAGCCAGCCTGAGTTCGTGTATTTCTCATCACCCTGCGGGAAGCGGTGCCAGCAGCCCTTCCCGTCGGGAAGGCTCTTATCGAGGTCTAGCGCGACCGGGAGTAGAAGCCTTGCTTTATCCAACGCGGCGCTTGGCGAAGATTTGACCTGCCCGTCGCAGAGATAGTGGCTGGCCTCCACATCGTCCCACGACAGGCTCGCCATTTGATTCTGCTGTTGGGACTGCACGTGTGGCTTGCCGGCTGCAGTGGCGATCTCCCCTGCTAGGACAACTACGGTCGCGCCGATTGGGCCGTAGAGTCCCCATCCAATAGCCGCCTCTTGCCCCACGCGGGTCATGGTCGCTGCACTGGTGTTCGTCCAGTTCGATTTAACTGTGGTGATCTGGAGAGGATTGTCTCCGGTTGTGACTTGCAGCATCAGGCTATCGGCTGGACGCGCAGCGTAGATGTAGTCGAGGTCCGGGTGAGGGGCGGTTGTGCTTTGAACGCCGTTGAGGCACCGAATCCATGCGTGGGCCTCCAGTCCGTCCGTAACCCCTGGTGCTGGCTGAGAACAGCTACCCTGCGCCGCGTCGTTGAAGGGTTGATTCTGCGTGACGGCTAGGGGTGTACTGGCGGTGGCTGGATGCACCGTAGGTGTGGGCAGGTGTCTCATCTTCGCGATCGCAGCTGCGCGGACTGCCAGGTCGTGGTCCAGTTGGGACTTTTGCTGAGTCGCCGTCTTAGCGGCACTGTCTGGAATGGATAGCACCACCGACGAGACAGGCAATGCAAATGTGAACTCCCCATCGTCAGGGTCGGCAGGATGCTCCGTGCCTGGCCTGTCGACGCTGCCCTTGCCGGCATTCACGTAGGTCGGGGCACTGCCATTTGATGGTAATCGCTTGTAGTGGACGGTCGGCGGCGTTGCGCAGCCGACCAGAAGAAGTGCGAGAACACTGAACGCGGGCACAGCGTACTCGTGACGCATATCGTCCTCCGTTAGTCGTGTAATGAATGGAGCCCCTTTTCGACACAGCTGGCAGCGCAACGCTAGCACAGCACATGCGGACAGCACGCGTCTGTTCGCTGGACGGTCGACACGAACATGATCCGCTTCTAGACCAATGTGCGGCGCAGATAGTGGGGTGCAGATAAGTAGAAAACGGTCGGAAGAGATCGCTCAGAGAGCATCAGACGTGCAACCAGCAAGGTGTCCGTCGGAATGAGGTTTGCCTGATTGACTTTGCTGGCGGGCTCATGGTTGCCGTCGGATTTCATCCTGTCCCGCCAGTTCCGGGCGTCAGTCGACAACCTGGTCTCGGAGCGCGCACACTTTCCCACTCATGCACCGTGGCTGAGGCGACGCATAGGAGCGATCCCATGAGAATCTTCGGATACAAGGACATGGTGATCAAGGAGGTGGCGAGGTCTGTCAATACCGGTTCACGTGCCCTCCTGATGCAACGAGTGTTGTTCGTCATGGAGGAGCTCACGGGATCCAACTGGAGGTTCTGGAGCGATTACGCAGCGACGATGAAAGCCTGCGCCAAGAATGCCCCCCATTCATCCGAGATCGAGGCGGCCATCAAGGGCTTCACGAACGGACTCGAACTGGCCGGCACTCCCACCGCGAGCGTCTACGTCGTGTATTCGACCTTCGACCTGTCGACGGTCGGAGCGAACGACGTGCACAAGATGATCAACATCCAGATGTGCATGACGGTCACCACAAGCGCTACGGACCTCGACTTTCCCGCCGTGACGCACATGGGTATCTTCAGATCACCACTGTTGTCCGTCACCGATCTTTCGGGGGTGCCTGCGAACATCGTGGCCTCGTTCAAGACGCAAGACTCCTATCGCGATTTCTATCACGGCAAACCGGCCAAGGGCATCTCACTGGTGCTGCATTCCTTCGCTGCACACGCTCTGCCGATGATGCGCAAAGGACGGCCACCGATATGGATGATCACGGCGCCGCTACCACACATGGGCAGTTTGCTGGGCGATGTGGGCAAGATCATTGCGACTGATGTGTCCCAGAAGAACTCGGCCAGCACCCCCAGCCCCGTCGGGGTATCAATGTCGCCCAGTCCTGTCGGGAAGCGGACGTTGCCCAGTCGTCTCGGGATGCCGATGTCGCCCAGTTCTGTGGGGATGCTGGCGTTGTCCAGTCGTCTCGTGATGCCGGCATCGTCGAGTCCTGTCGGGGTACCGGGTTCGCCCAGTCGTCACGGGATGCCGACGTCGTCCAGTCCTGTGGGGAGGCCAACGTCTCCGAAGATCGGTGCCCCCGATCCAGTCGCCAATGCCAGCTCTTCGGCGAAAGATGCTTCATCGAGTTCATCGTCGCCAAATGCCGCAAGTGAGACGTCCCCGGTAGGGGTGCCCGCCCAAGTAAACCACCTGACATATGCCGTAGATCGCACAACCCCTTGGCGGTGCAGTCTGGAGATCAGGTACCAGGGATTTCACAGAATTTGGGGCCAGATCGATCATCCATGGCTCTTCATGCTTGCGTTCAACCCTTCCCACAAGTACGCAGCGACGTTCTCGGACTTGCGTGTGCTACGCGAGCTGCACCAGGACATTGTGATGATGGGAACGGAGCGTACCCTTGAGTTGACCGTGGTCACACCCAGCCCGGACCCTCCGAGGGGACCGGGGCCGCATACCTCGCAGCTGGGCACGGGTACGCCCAACCCGGGCACCGTGAAGGGGGCGGGGCCTCAAGCCGCGAGCTCGTTCACGAGCACACCCAAGTAGCGTCGGCGGCGCTAAGCACGCGGTGGTGCACATTGAGAAGATCACCCTCATGACATCGTCTTGGACGAACCTAGGCCCAAAGCGGGCTGCAGCAGGAATTGCGCATGCCATCGTCATCGAAACCGCAAGTCGATAGCGAGTGCGCGTCAACGTCCGCGTCCAGAAGATCGACGTGAGATCGCACCACATCGAGTAGTGCGACCCCCTCTATAAGCGCCAACCCACTGCAGCGTGCAGCTCCCGCGACAGAAAAAATGCGCGCCAGGAACTTCCCGGGTCGAAGCCCTAGGACCATCCACGGAGCGCGGGCATGGTGCAGCCGAAATCAGAGCGTCGTGAGCGAAACTCCATACATTGCAAAGCTGTCATGCCTGGTCAGGCCGTGCCGTGCAGGCTTGATCTTCGATCACGTGGAGTTGAGACCGTCGCCGGGCAGTCGGTTGTGACGCGAGCCCGTCAGCGTCACGAAGCGCGTCATATAGGTCGGAGCCCGGTTACGCGACCGCGGTGGCCGTGACACCGGCCCGGCAGGGTGCGGCTTCCGGCTGTAAAAGCAATAATTGCGTAACCTTCGGCTGGTCGGCCGAGCGTTAGCCCATGGAGATCACGAGAAGGCATGAACGCGGTAGAGATTGAAGAAGCCCTCTCGGATCTGGCTGCTCAACCCTTTGATCCGGTTGAGTTCCCGTTTTCCTTTCTTGCTGCCCTGGGTAACAAGGAGCTGACCCTCAAACGCCTGCGCAAAGGGGACACCAACGCCTCGGATGTCCCAGGTGGTCTGTTGCAACGCAGCAACATCCACTTGGCGACATGTGCCCCAGGAGAGGTCCCGGAAACCCTTCGACTGCTCAGGACCAGCCCCAAGACGGGGCAGGCAAAGGCCAAGTTCATCCTAGCCACCGATGGCGTGACCCTTGAAGCCGAGGATCTGGTCAGCGGCGAGCCGCTGGCGTGTAACTACCCACGGTTCGCGGATCACTTCGCGTTTTTCCTGAGCTTGGCCGGCATCTCGACGGTCAAGGAAATCAAGGAAAACCCGATCGACGTGAAGGCGACGGGGCGCCTCAACAAGCTCTATGTGGAGCTATTGAAGAACAACCCCGACTGGGCCACGGAGGCCCGGCGGCCCGACATGAACCACTTCATGGCGCGTCTGGTGTTCTGCTATTTCGCGGAAAGCACCGACATCATTCATGGCAACAAGGTGTTCACGCGCACCATGGAACCCATGACGGAGCCCGATGGCTCGAACACCCACACGGTGCTCGAAACCATTTTCAAGGCCATGAACATCCCGAAGGCTGAGCGTGCCGCGGCCAAGCTGCCGGGCTGGACGGAGCGGTTCCCTTACGTCAATGGCGGCCTGTTCTCCGGCAGCACCGACGTTCCGACCTTCACCCGGACGGCACGGTCCTATTTGCTGCGGGCGGGTGAACTGACATGGTCCCAGATCAACCCGGACATCTTCGGGTCGATGATCCAGGCTGTGGCCGACGACGAAGAGCGCGGCTCGCTGGGCATGCACTACACCAGCGTGCCGAACATCCTGAAAGTCCTGAACCCATTGTTCCTGGACGACCTGCGCGCTCAGCTGGAAGCAGCGGGCGACAACAAGGCCAAGCTCCTGAACTTGCGCAAGCGCATGTCCCGGATCCGGGTGTTCGATCCGGCCTGCGGCAGCGGCAATTTCCTGGTGATCGCCTACAAGCAGATGCGCGCGATCGAGGCGGAGATCAACCGCCGTCGCGGGGAACCGGATCTGCGCACGGAAATTCCTCACACGAATTTCCGCGGCATCGAACTCCGGAACTTTCCGGCGGAGATTGCGCGCCTTTCGCTGGTCATCGCCAAGTTCCAGTGCGATGTCCTCCATCGAGGACAGAAGGAGGCGCTGGCCGATGCGTTGCCTCTTGATTCCGAAAGCTGGATCACGTGTGCCAATGCGTTGCGAGTGGACTGGCTGAACTTGTTTCAGCCATCGGGCAAGCGAGTGCGCGTCATTGGTGACGACCTCCTAAGTGCGCCCACGGATCAAGCCGAAGTGGATTTCGAGAATGAGGGCGGGGAAACCTACATTTGTGGCAACCCTCCCTACAAGGGAAGCAAATGGCAAACTGGTGAACAGAAAGCGGATCTGGCCAATGCCTGGGCGAAACACCCCAAGTTGGCCAAGACCACTGATTTCGTCACCGGCTGGTTTGCTCGCTTCTTCGACTATGTGGACCAGGTGCCGAATGCGGTGTGCGCCTTCGTGGCGACGAACAGTGTTTGCCAAGGCCAGCAGGCGACCGAGATTTGGCCGGCGGCCTTCGAGCGGGATTGCGAAATCCGATTTGCCCACACGTCCTTCAAGTGGTCAAACCTGGCCAGCAACAACGCGGGTGTGACGGTGGTGATCGTCGGGCTTGGCAAGAAATCCAACGCACAAAAACTGTTGTTCCAGGACGACCTGGTCAAACAGTGCGCTGTCATCGGCCCCTATCTGGTGCCCGATAGCCTGGCCTATGTGCAGAAGGCGAACGAGCCCATTGGCGAGCAATCGGTCATGTTGTTCGGCAACATGCCGCGCGATGGGGGACACCTCTTCCTGGACAGTGACCTGGCGGCCAAGGTTTCCCATGAGGATCTAGTGGCGAAGCCGTTCATCAAACACTTTGTCGGCTCCGATGAACTGATCAATGGCCGGCAGCGCTATTGCATCTGGATCAAGCCTGACGAAGTAGAGGAGGCGATGGGCAGCCCCTTTGTTGTCAACCGCTTGAAGCTGGTGGCAGAGAACCGGCGGCAGTCAGACGCAGAGTCCACCCGTGCCTTCGCCAAGCAGCCGTATCGCTTCGTCCAAATTGCAGGCGTGGCCAAGGACACGGTCATCGTGGTCCCACGCGTTTCATCCGAAAACCGCCCTTATTTGCCGGTCGATTATCTGACCTCCAATTTCGTCGTGGGGGACCGCAACTTCGCCCTCTACGATGCGCCGCTGTGGAACCTGGCCCTCATTGCATCACGATTGCATTGGGTCTGGATCGGGTCCGTCTGCGTGCGCCTTGAAATGCGGTTTTCCTATTCGAACACGCTGGGCTGGAACACTTTTCCGGTGCCTACTCTTACCGAGCAGCAGAAAGCCGACCTGACAGAGTGCGCCCAGGACATCCTCCTGGCGCGCGAGTCGCACTTCCCCAAGACGATCGCGGACCTCTACGACCCTGAGGAAATGCCTCGGGATCTGAGACGGGCGCATGAAAAGAATGACGAGGTCTTGGAGCGCATCTACATCGGCCGCCGGTTCCGCAACGACACCGAGCGGCTCGAAAAGCTTTTTGACCTTTACACCAAGATGACCGCAGACCAAGGCAAGGCGAAAAAGAAGGGGGCGAAAGTCAAATGAGCACGGACAGCAATCCGACCAACGCATACACAGTTCCGTCGGTATCCATCACCACGGCGCGCACGGGGGCATCCAGCAAGGTCAACGCGCTGGGCATGCGCCCCATGCAGGAACGCGCTTACGCGAAGCGTGGCGAGCAATACCTCCTGATCAAGTCTCCTCCGGCCTCGGGCAAGTCCCGCGCCCTGATGTTCATTGCCTTGGACAAGGTCCAAAACCAGGGACTGAAACAGGCCATCATCGTGGTGCCTGAGCGTTCGATCGGCGGCAGCTTTGCCGATGAGCCCCTCACCAAATTTGGCTTCTGGGCCGATTGGGTGGTGCGTCCCCAGTGGAACCTGTGCAACGCGCCAGGCGAAGACAATGGCCGCGTCTCCAACTCCAAGATCAAGGCGGTGGGGGAGTTCCTGGCGAGCAATGACCAGGTGCTGGTGTGCACCCACGCCACGTTCCGCTTTGCCGTGGAGCAGTATGGAATCGAAGCGTTCGACCAGCGCCTCATTGCCATTGATGAGTTCCATCACGTCAGCAGCAGCCCCGACAACAAGCTGGGTAGTCAGCTCACGCAGCTGATCGAGCGCGGTTCCGCGCACGTGGTCGCCATGACCGGTTCCTACTTCCGCGGTGACACCGTGGCGGTGCTCTCGCCGAACGATGAAGCACGGTTCGAGACCGTGACTTACACGTATTACGAACAGCTCAACGGCTACACCTATTTGAAGTCCTTGGACATCGGCTACTTCTTCTACACGGGCCGTTACATCGACGCCGTGATGAAGGTGCTGGACCCGGCGCTGAAAACGATCATCCACATTCCCAACGTCAATGCACGCGAGGCCTTGAATGATAAGCACCGCGAGGTGGAAGACATCATGGGCCTCATGGGCACTTGGATGGGGCAGGACGACGCCACCGGCTTCCACCGCATCCAGTTGCAGGATGGTCGCATTCTGAAAGTGGCCGACCTGGTGGACGACAGGGACGCGGGGAAACGATCCAAGGTCCTCAATGCCTTGAAGGATCCTGCCCAGAAGGACAACCGGGATCACGTGGACGTGATCATTGCACTTGGCATGGCCAAAGAAGGGTTCGACTGGATCTGGTGCGAACACGCCTTGACCATCGGCTATCGCAGCAGCCTCACCGAAATTGTCCAGATCATTGGCCGCGCCACGCGTGATGCGCCGGGCAAAGAAAGATCGCGCTTCACCAACCTGATTGCCGAACCCACCGCCGACGAAGCCACGGTCGTGGATGCGGTGAATGACACCCTCAAAGCCATCGCCGCCAGTCTTTTGATGGAGCAGGTCCTGGCGCCGCGCTTCGAGTTCACCCCGAAGAACCAGGGCCCCAAGGATGGGTTCGAATACGGGGAGGGCGGTTACCAGGACGGAAAAACCAACGTCGGCGTCAACACGCAGACGGGCGAGGTGCACGTTGAAGTCAACGGCTTGGTCACACCGAAGACCCCTGAGGCGCAGCGCATCTGCAAGGAAGATTTGAACGAAGTGCTCACCGCCTTCATCCAGGATAAGACAGCCCTGGAACGCGGCCTGTTCGACATAGAAAACACCTTGCCCGAGGAGCTCACCCAGGTCCAAATGGGGAAGATCGTGCGCGATCGTTACCCCAACCTCAACGAAGAGGACCAGGAAGCGGTGCGCCAACACGCCATCGCGGTCCTCAATGTCACGCAACAGGCGAAGCAAAAGCTGGCCGAGGCGGACGAGAAGGGGGAGCAAGGCAACACCTCGCTGATCGACGGGGTGCGTAAGTTTGTCAACGTGCGCGATTTGGACATCGACCTCATCGACCGGATCAATCCGTTCGACGCTGCCTATGCGGTGCTGGCCAAGGCCATGGATGAAAAGGTCTTGCGTCAGGTGCAGGCGAGCATCGCCGGCAAGCGCGTGGTCATCTCGCATGAAGAGGCCCGTGACCTGGCGAAGCGTGCCGTGCTGTTCAAGAGGGAACGGGGCCGTAATCCCGACATCAATTCCTCCGATGCTTGGGAGCGTCGGATGGCCGAAGGTGTTGCAGCACTACAACGTTACGCAGCGCAAGTTCAAGCGGGGGAAAAGGGGTTGCCTGTTCCAAGATCAACGCCACCCATGCCGAAAGTAGCTCAACCAAAGAACGATAACTAATCTTGGAGGTGTTGTCGTGGAGCAGGACAGGTTGCGATTTTGGAAGGAACTTTTTCAGATTAAAGTTCAAGTCATTTTTGTGCAGGGGCTTTGGCGTAGGTCAGAGAGAATTGAACGTTATATCAAGATGTTCTTGGCGATTGCGTCCAGTGCCAGTGTTGGCGCATGGATCATATGGAAAGAGCTTGCGTGGCTTTGGGCAGCGGTCGTTGCGGTGTCGCAGGTTCTGACAACAATTCAACCTCTTCTCCCATATGCGGAACGACAGAAGAAGTTCGCGCTCGTGTTGAGAGATTTTGAACTGTTGTTTATGGCTTCGGAATTTGACTGGCAGAGTATGTCTGGGGGCGAGCTGTCTTCGAAAAAGATCAATAGTCTCACTGAAAAATTAAAGCGAAAAAAGCTTGAAATCCTCCATAGGCATATGCCTGGCGACGTTTTTCCTACCAATGTGACCCTTGCGAATGAGGCAGAGGTCGAGGCGAATTCTTATTTTGCATACCACTACGCAGTTGACATGACCTAGGCAGGTTGTATGTGATTGATGAAGAGGCAGTAGTGAAATGAATGATGAAGAACTGCTGGCCGAACTCGGCCTGGAAATCACGCCGATCAAGGCCAGTGCCCATACGCCCCAGGAGGAACGCATCCTGGCCGGTTTCGAGGACATCCTCCGGTTTGTTGAATCTCATGGCCGTGCGCCGGAACACGGCGAGGGTCGGGACATCTTCGAGCGGCTCTATGCCGTGCGTCTGGATCGTCTCCGCGCCATGACCCAGGTTCATGATCTGCTGGCTCCCCTCGACACGCAGGGTCTACTTTCCGAGGCTTCGCATGTGTTGGCACCCGAACAGGTCGAGGGGCTGGACGATGACGCACTGATGGCCGAATTGGGCCTGGGTGGGGGAGGTGACGACATCACCAAGCTCCGCCACGTCCGCACGTTCGAAGAGCGCAAGGCCGCCGAGGACATCGCCGATCGGAAGAAGTGCGAGGACTTCGACCGGTTCCAACCCTTGTTCGAACAGGTGGAACGCGAATTGAAATCAGGCACACGCAAGACGCTTCGGTTTGGCCGGGACGCCAGCGTGGCCCTGGGTAACTGGTTCATCGTGGGCGGGCAGATGGCTTACGTGGCCGAAGTGGGTGAGCCGATCCGCGCTCCCAACGGTGAGTCGGATGCGCGGTTGCGCGTGATCTATTCGAACGGCACGGAAAGCGACCTGCTGCAACGGTCGCTGCAACGCGCGCTCTACAAGGACGACACAGGCCGGCGCATCACCGACGCCGACACGGATGCCGGCCCCCTGTTCGGCGATGCGGAAGAACCCGACGACATCGCCAGCGGCACCATTTACGTGTTGCGCAGCCTGTCCATGGATCCCTTCATTGCCGAGCATCGCAAAACGATCCACAAGATCGGTGTGACGGGTGGCAAAGTGGAAACGCGCATCGCCAACGCGGTGAACGATGCCACCTACTTGCTGGCCAAGGTTGAGGTGGTTGCCACTTACAAGCTGTCGAACATCAACCGCGTGAAAATGGAAAACCTCTTCCACAAGCTCTTCGTAGCGGCCCAGCTCGACATCACTCTCCCGGATCGCTTCGGCAAGCCGTTCCGTCCACGGGAATGGTTCGTCGTGCCGCTCCCGGTCATTGATGAAGCAGTGCGGCGCATCCAGGACGGCACGATCACCCAAGTGATTTACGATAGGGAAACAGCGAGCCTGAAACCCATCTAAGGGGTGGTTGGATGTCCGATCTGACTGCAAAGGAACGCAGGGCGCTCGAAGCCTTCCTGGGCATGAGCGGGGGGTATGTGCTGAATTTCAGCGACCGAACCTATGCCCGCTTTTTCGCCGAAGAGGTGGATCGTGACATTGACGATCCACGCTTCCGGATCCAGAGCGGTTCCAAGGCTTGGCGGATGCGCGCCTTTTGGGATCAGGAAGACAACTGGGTGGTGGCCAAGTGTCTGACCGGGCTGCTCCAAGTGGCCCGGGATGCAAGCTGGCCAACGGTCAGCGACGGAAAGATGGTGACGGCCTACCAGGCGGTGCTCACCCGGCTTTCCGCCGATCAACCCGTTGTGGATCTGGCCGCCATTGCGGCGGAACCCGATGACCGGGATTTCGAAGCCGTGGCCAAGGCCGCCCGCGAAGCCATCGAGAAGAACCAGCCCGAAGCCGGCCTGGATCGCTTGCACACCTTCGTCGTGAAATTCTTCCGGAAACTTTGCGATGACCACGACTTGAAGTTGGATCGTAACGTGCCGTTGAACGGCTTGGTCGGCGCCTATGTGAAGGTGCTGAAAGAGCAGGGCAAGATCGGCTCCGACATGGCCGAGCGCATTCTGAAATCGAGCATCGCGCACTTCGAAGCCTTCAACCATGTCCGCAACAACCATTCCATGGCGCACGACAACACCATCTTGGGCTATGACGAAGCCTTGTTGATATTCAGCCACGTGGCCAGCACGGTGCGTTTCATCAAAGCCTTGGAGGCACGTTGGCTGCGGGGGCATGACCCCATTGCTCCGGCGAACCTGGCGCGCTTCTGATGGCCTACCGGACCAATCTCAGCCTCTGAGAGTTGGCGCGCGTAGTCTTTGCTTGAACGGCGCCCACAGGGGGCGCCGAATCATCAGGAACTAGACATGTTCAAGGTCAGCCTAGACCACGGCTGGTAGCGGTGAACTCACAACCGTGGCTATTCCACATCAGTAGATGGCTGGCGTCAGTCGAGGTCGACGGTATGCGCCAAGACTGATCCGAAACAGATTCATTCCTTCAGGCTTGAGTGTGTAGTGCTCTGGGACGGGATCCCAGCCCGCGCTGCAAAGCCCGCGCCCTTTCGGGTCTGGCACAGCGGCCATGTCCGTCGTGTCTGCAGGGACGTAGAAGTCAGCTGTCTCCGACGGACCCAAACGGGCTGCGAGCTTTCCGGCAATCACAACACCGATGTAGCAACCAGAACCCACGAAACCTTTGTCGCGCGTCACCACCATGTGAGCATAGCCGTCGATTTGTTCCTGAAAAGCTAGCAAACGATCTGCTGGGGCCGGTATACCTGCTTCATGCGGCGTCGGCAGAGTGCGGCCTATCGTTGTGCAACCAGAACATCCAATCGCGATCAGCAAGCCGGCCAATCCAAGTCGAAGCATTCTTCCCCCCTTGTTACTTCCGGAATTTGCCCACCGCACCGTCGCTGTCGATCTGCGCGCTGATCTAAGGTTCGGAGTGAGGAAATGCGCAGCAGGATCGCTGCAGGAGCATTCTCGCGGAACTTGAACAGGTTCGAAAGATATTGCGTTACCCCGCGATGTCCTCGCTTCGCTTCCTGCACTTCCTGAACTCCTGCCCCGACAGACTCGTGCGACATCTCTAGCATCGAGTGCTCAATCACTCTTGAACGCGAGGTGCGCATGGGCGTCTGTCATCTGATTTCGATAGCCGAAGACCAACTTCGGAGCTGGCGAGGCGATCACGACGAACTGTTGAGGGATATTGGCTCGGCTGTCGTTCTGGCGTGCATGGATACCGAGCTGACCTGGGTGACTGTTGGCGGTGCTGGTGCAGGATCTTCAGGCGGAGCATCCAGCTCGGCAGTTTCGGTCCGGCAGGTGGGCGCCTATGACGGCGACGATTTCACCCCGTTGGTCTGGGCCAGTGGCGATGAGATTCGCCTGACCGGCGAACTAGCAAGGGTGGATATGGTTCGTTTGGCCGAGTTGATCAACGCTGTGCTGGCGAACATGAGTGTCAGTGGAGGTGAGCAGTGACATGGAACTATCGGGTAATGCGGACCGCGGACGAGTTCGTCATTCGGGAGGTCTACTACCGGAAAGACGGCACAGTTGAAGGGTGGTTGGCAGGTCCAGCAGTCCCTTCGGCGGAAACGCTTGAAGGCCTGAAGTGGGTGATTGACCGCTACCAAGAGGCGCTGGAGAAACCGGTGGTCGAGGACACTGATGACAGCGCAGGTGAAAAGTAGCGTGAGCCACAATGGACCGCACTGCGGGTCTAGCGGCTCGCTGGCAGATGCGTGAGAGTGATGGCGAAGTCCGGGCCATGGACTTCAACGATGGTTTCTTGGCCGGTAGCAGATCGCTCGTTGTGGGAGAGACGATTCGCTTGCTTGATGGCTTGTTCCAGCCTCAGCCGGCAGGCAAGGTCATGGTGATCCCGACTGATGCGCCAGAGTCCCGCGCTGTCTTCCTTGATTGAGAAAATTGCGCTCATCAGTGATTCCCCAGCCAATAGGGAGCGCCCCGTTCGTCGGTTCCACCTGACTATGCGACGTCGGCATGGCCTGACGTCCGTCGGCTCGGGCCTGACTAGTGGGGCAGCTTCAAAGTGCCACTTGGCTCATCTCTCGTATGTAAGGGGTTTCCGACGCTCTGTGTCGGTCGAGAAATTGCGAGGAGTGCCGTGCTGACCTAGGCAGGGTAAGGGGTGCCGTGGGGTTGCGTGACGTTCTGCCAGCTCTGGTGAGTCAGTCGACAGCCTGGTCTCGAAGAGCGCGCACTCCCCACCCACGAACTAGGGCTTTGGGAAACGCATAGGAGCTCTGCTGGTGCGCACGCCCCAACCTAGGAGCATGCGCCGAGAAATGCTCAGCCCGTGCTAGCCCACGGACTGGAACCAGCTTCGGAAGGTGGCCTAGGATCAATGGGAGAGATCCAGGGCAGGGGTACTGTTGACGTGAACGACCTTCTACCGTCGCTTCTCCGCGCGTGGGCCCGAATCGTGGGTGAGCACACGTTCTCCACCCAGGTGACACCGTGGTGGCTGGATCTCTCGGCTCGGATGCAGGCGATCGCACAGGCCGCCGAAACACTCGGCTGGCAGGTTCAGCCCGAAGTTGAAGAAGAATGGGATATGTACCTCACGACACCCGAGACGCGCATGGTCATTCGGTGCGTCGGTGCAGGCGTCGACCTCGGGTTGGATGGGAAGGGGCGTAACGTGATCGCCGACGCGTGGCGGGTTTTGGCGTTGACCACGCGGCCACCTCATGGAACGCTGGGGCTGCACCTGGTGGTCGTGGAGCCCCACATCGCCCAGGCTGGCAGCGACCGCGCCAGCCGATCCACTATGGATAGGTGGCGAGCCGCTCACCCTTGGCCGCAAGATGGGATGTCGGTGTGGGTGGACGCGGCGTTGCCCATGCCCCGCAATGGCGTGGGCACCGCTTTTCCAGGGCTGGGCCTGATCGCGCGCGCGATCCGGTCTTAGGTCATGAAAATTATCATGAACGATGATGGGCGAGATTGGCGGAAACCCGGCGTGGGTCACCGCTATGGGGTCGGCTTAACAAGGGCAGGGGGAGAAGATGAACACACTACCGGAAACAACGAAGGCCTATTTCATCAAGCTGGGCGAGGGAGGCGTATGGGAACCCCAGTGTCTCGCTGAGGGCACCATCAAGTTCGGCTATCACAACACACCTCAGGACCTGTGCCTGGAGGGGGAGTGGGAGAAGGTCAAGGCATTTTGGACCGAGCGGCGTGGCAACGAGGGCACCGCCACCAACGACACTCGCCAAATCCGAACGTTCTTCGAAGCGTCAGAGGACGACATCTTTGTGACGTTCTCCAAGGGCTACCTGTGGTGGTGCCGGCCCACCGGCACGCCAGTTGTCTTGCGTGACGATGATGATGCACGCCTACGCCAGACTGTGGATGGTTGGCAGAACACGAGCATCGGTGGTGAGCCCCTGTTGGTGAGCCGTTTGTCCGGCAAGCTCACGAAAACACAGATGTATCAGGGCACCATTTGCGAAGTCGAGGAGCGGGCGTATCTGTTGCGCCGGATCAACGATCAGAAGACCCCGGAACTGGCCGAGGCCGAGGCCACGGAACAGGTTTTGATCAAACAGACCTTGGCGATGGTCCGGCTGCTGACGCCTAAGGATTTCGAGCTGATGGTGGAGTTGATCTTTTCCCACAGCGGCTGGCAGCGGCAGTCGAGCACCGGCGGCTCGCAGAAAACTCTGGACCTGGATTTGCTCTTGCCCACCACGCGTGAGCGGGCCTTCGTGCAGGTGAAGTCACGGACAAACACGGCGCAGTTTGACGAATATGCAGCCGAGTTCGCGTCGACGGATGCCCATGCCCGCATGTTCTACGTGTGGCACAGCGGCACCATCGATCGAGATCCGCCGGCCAGCATTACGTTGTGGGGGCCGGATGTCATCGGCAGCAAGGTGCTGGATGCCGGCCTGCTGGCATGGTTGAAGGAACGCGTGTCCTGAGCCATGAATATCGATGACTTGCCCGTCGTGCTCGCGGTGCAGGAGCGCGACATCGGCCTCCTGGTCCTTGAAGAGCTGCACGCCACGCCTGCTTTTGCGACTTGGTGGGCGGCTCAGCTTGGGTTGCACGAGGCCACGTTCGACGGCGCGTGGCACAGCGTGAGCAACGCAGACGGTGAAACCGATGTGCTGCTACGCGTGCAGGCCGACGGTGAGCGCGTGGGCATCCTCGTCGAAAACAAGATTGCGGCCGGGGAGCAGCACGAACAGGACGTGCGCTACCACCTGCGTGGCACCGAAGGCATCAAGTTGGGATGGTTCACGCGCTACCTGACCTGCATGGTCGCGCCTCAGGCCTACTTGGCCGGCCTGGCCGACGACTCGCGCTACGACGCACGCATTCCCTACGAGTCGATTGCCGCATGGTTCGCCGAGCAGCCCGGTGCCCGTGCAACCTGGCGTTGCCGCGTGATGCACGAAGCAGTCACACAGGGGCGCCAGGGCTACGTGAAGGTGGTGAGCGAAGCGGTCACCGCGTTCCATCGTGATTACCACGCCTATCTATGCCTCACGCAGCCCGCGCTGCACATGGCCCCGCCGACGCCGAAGGGTGCGCGGGGCCACTGGATCATCGTGCAGGCGCAAGGCTGGCCGCCGGGCCTCTGGCTTAATCACCACATGAGCAGCAAGACGGGTGACAGCGTCGACCTCGGGCTCAAGGGCTTCACGCAGGCCGACATCTTGCCGCGCGTGGGTGAGCTGCCCCCTGACATCATCCCGATCACCTCGGGGAAACAGGCCGGGCTGTCGATCCGGGTGCCTACCATCGACTACAAGGGATCCGTCGCGGCCCAGACCGACGCGCTCGATGCAGTCTTCGCGGCCATGCTGCGCCTCGTGCCCTACGCTCGGTTCTTCACATGACTCAACAACGCGAGCAGGCGCTGGCACGCTTCGAGACCGAGTGGCCTGCCCATGCGCCGGATCATGCTGAGGTTCAAGCGCGCTTTATCGAAGCCTACGACTCGTTCCATGCGCTCGGCCTGGCGGACCCGCACTTCGACCAGGAGCTGCTCAGTGGTGGGGATGTACGCTTCGCTCAGCGGCTCGGCGAGATGCTTCTGGCGCAACGATTGCGGGACGCTGGGTTTGTGTTGAACAGCCGGCCAAAGGGTCCGGATCTGCGCGCCACCAAGGATGGTCGCGCCGTGTGGCTAGAGCTGATCACACCCGAGCCCCGCAACTTCCCGCCAGATTGGTTCGAGCCAGGTGAGGGCGCCTGGACGGTGCCCAACGACCAGATGCTGTTGCGATGGACCGCCGCCATTAAGGAGAAGAAGGACAGGGGGCAGGCTTACCTGGTCGATGGAGTCCTGACCTCCGATGAGCCCTACGTCATTGTTGTGAACAATGCGCTGCTCTCACGATGGGGAACGGAGCTCCGCGGCATCAGTCAAAAACCGTTTGTCGTCGAAGCCACACTGGGAGTAGGGCCGCTGCAGATCAGGATTGACCGCACTACGTTGGAGACCGTGGATACCGGCCACCAGCACCGCCCGAACGTTACCAACAAGAACCAATCCCAAGTGCCCGCCGACACGTTCTTCGATCCGGCGTATCGGCATGTCAGCGCCGTGATGGGCACCACCTTGGACACCCGTAGCCTTCGAAGGGCGGAATGGGAGAACTACCTGGCCCACAATCCGAACGCAGTGTCGCTTGTGCCTTATGGATTCCTGCCCGCGAACGAGGAGTGGGCGTGCCGAGTCAACCAGGACGGATACATGGTCTACAAGGTGGCTTCGCCGTCGCAAGGGCGACGGTAGGTCGGTCATGGAGGGGAGCCTAGCGCTGCTCAGACGTTTCGCTACTACTACAGTGCATTCCGACCATCCCCACCCTACACAGGGACAATCACGTGCGCAAAAAGCTTCCAGTCGTTTTTATTCGAATCCGCTGGATCCAGTCAGTAGAACGTATTCGGATAGACCTAGCGCACCTTAAAGCCCACCCGAAGGGAAGGCTGACCACCCAGGAGGTGTGGGATGGGGAGGAAAGGAGTGTCGTTTACTGTCCTCGAATGACCTACAACATTGATGTCAAGGGTACCCATGTAATCGAGCTGGTATACAGGAAGGAGGACCATACCAAACTCGCTGACAAGGATGTCCTCTGGGGTAGAAGCACGATTAGGATCCCTGCAACGTGTACTCGCGCTTCTGCTCACTGGGTTGGAAACCCAACTGTAAAGGGGCTCGATGGAGCGTCAAGCAAGGTCGAGTTGCGACTTGAGAAGCCCTCTGAAAAGAAGGCCGAAGTTGTTGCCGTTCGAAAGGCGCAGGCACGTTTCAAACAAGAATTGCTGAAGTTGGGTCCGACTTGCGCCCTGACAGGGGAGACGTTGCGTGCACTCCTTGATGCGGCCCACATCCAGTCGGTAGAACACGGAGGCCCAGATGAGCCCGAAAACGGCATCTTGCTTCGCGCCGACGTGCATCGCCTCTACGATGCTGGGTGTTTCAAAATCAAGCCTGACGGCACGCTCAGCCTCGACACGTCCATCCCGGATGGTTACCGCACCCTGCTCAAGGGTGTGAAGCTGCAGATGGATGTCATTGAGCGCATTAAACCTTACCTGTCCAAGCGCAAGGTAGCGTATCCGCAAGGAGCAGAGCCATGAAGCACCCGATCCCACTACATCGTCGCTCTGGCTGCTGGCGCAGTGGCCCTTCTCCAGTAGCGCGCGAGAGACCTGGTACCTCCTCAGGAGTCCGGCGAATGCACGCCGGTTGCTGCAGTCGATCAAGCAGTTGAAGCGCGGGGAGTTTGTGGAGCGTGATATCGGAGATTTGCTGCGGCGTGAGAAAGGCGAGTAGCCAGAAGGCTGGCAAATGCTCGTCAGCGTGAGGAGTTGGTCGGGACGGGATGCACAGGGGCACTGCTCGGATGCGAATCGTCCGCACACTATTCGTTCAGTATGATGCCCGGGTAGGGACTCGAATCGCCGACGGTCTGACTGGCAAGCGCGCCAGTTTGTGTATGTATTTGTGCATGAAACCCGCGCTAACTCATAGAAAATCGTTATTTATCAGTGCATTAGTTTTGTAATTGGGTCTCCTCTTGGCACCAATAGCGAGTTTCCGGGGAACCGGAACTTCAGGAAAACCCGCCGCTTGGCGGGTTTTTTC
>Ga0134128_10003563_pt1 | contig 19009 bp, 18 predicted proteins | sample KB31754_FD_96462 | JGI IMG/M metagenome (GOLD analysis project Ga0134128, IMG submission 96462) | Terrestrial soil microbial communities with excess Nitrogen fertilizer from Kellogg Biological Station, Michigan, USA - KB3-175-4 | ecosystem: Environmental > Terrestrial > Soil > Unclassified ...
GACGTGATCGTCGCCGTTTCACCGACGGCCCACCGCAACTTCTGTCGACGCCCTCCGGCGCAACGCGGCCGACGAAGTCGCAACGGCAGGCGGCCCGGCACATGCAAACGCTCGGGCTGACCGCGCGTCAGCTCGACGTTCTGCGCGTGATTGCCAAGGGAGCGCCGAACAAGGTCATCTGCCGCGAACTGGGCCTCGCGGAACGGACGGCCAAGGCGCACGTGACGGCCGTGCTGCGCTCGCTGAACGTATCGAGCAGAACGCAGGCCGCGGTGGAAGCGGTGCGGCTCGGATTGGCGGAAGCGACATGACGCGCAAGCTCGTCGCGTCAATCGTCTGAATTCGCTCGAGCAACCGATCGAGCTCGACGCCGGGATGGTGTTCGCCGCCGAGACCTATTGCCCGCCGAGCTTGCCAATCCGTACTGAGAGGTGACGGCGCGAGGCAACGCCTCGCGCCGTGCGCAAGACTGCTACGGACTGACAGGCGGCAACGTCGATGGATTGCCGGTGTTGAGGCACGTCGGGTGCCCGAAGCCCGACGCGCTGCCGCTTGCGGTTATGTCGAAGATGATGTTGTCGGGATGCGTGGGATCGCCGGCGAAGAGCTTCGCCGGCCCGGCGACCGCATGGCCGAGATGATCGAAACCGAGGTTCGCGCGCACGCGCCACGCGATCATGTGATCGGCGCACGACGTGTCACCGCTGACGCCGACGGCGCCGACGATCCTGTGCTGCGTGTTGTACAGGCCGAGGCCGCCGCCGAAGACATTCACACCGCCGATGCGGCGTCCGACCATCGGGTCGTGCGACGTGCCATACGCGGAAGGACTGCCGCCGTACGCGACATCGGTATCGACCGGGTTGCTGTGCTGCAGCCCATAGAGCGAACCGCCCGGCTGCACGGCGGAATACAGGTTTGCCGTCGACAACGCGAGGCCGTCCAGCCCGAAGGCGTTCGCCGTGTTGGCCTTCTGTGCCGAAATCACGCGACTGCCGGGCCACTGCGATCCCCGGTTCGCGCCCGAGAAGGCAACGGCGCAAACGACACCGTCGCGATTGACGATCGTTCCCCACATCTGGAAGTCGAGGCCGCTCGTCTCCGTCTGCACCGCCGCGATCAGCGCACTCTTGAGCGCCCCGTAGCTCGGCAGTCCGGCGCATGCTCCGCCATCGTCCTCGTCTGCCCATGCAGTTGCCGATAGTGCCGCCATTCCCAAAATCAGAACGCATGAACGCACACGTCGTTGCATGATCGTCTCCTTGTCGTTGATGTCCTCCCTGATCGGACGCGTCCATCGACGCGCCGGGCTGATGCACGGCCGGGGGAGAACGGCTCGACGCAAGCAATGAGCAAGCCGTGCACCGCAACCCGATGATTGCCGCGGGTTTACGCTTCGCGCGCCGATGCTGCGCGCGTGCGTTTGTAAGCGCGGCCGACATTGGATGCCGGACCCGTCGCGCTGCCTCGAATGTTGCGGGCGAGGGCTAAGCGCGGCCGGAAGCTGGCGTCGTTGTCGCTGCCGGCGCCTCGTTCGCGCGTGCCGACACGTAGACGGTTCCGCTGAAGCTCGCCACGAGCATCCCGTCGTCGCGCGTCACGTCGACGCGATACGTCGCGAGCTTGTTGCCGCGCGAAATCTCGGTCGCGCGCGCGGTCAACGCATCGCCTTCCTGCACGCCGACGTGAAAGCCGATGTGCGCCTCGATGCCCGACGCGAGCGCGCCGTGCGAGTTCGATGCGAGGCCGAAGGCGGCATCGGCGAGGGCGAAGATGACGCCGCCGTGACAGCCGCCGTTGAAGTTGACATGGTGCGCGGCAACGCGAAGCCGCGTCGTCGCGTGTCCTTCGCCGCCGTCGACGCAGTCGATGCCGAGGCTGCGTACGAACGGATCGCGTGCAGCGAGGCGCGCGACCCGATCGGCGTGGGCGCTCATGTCTCGTCGCCTGCGCAAGCGTCGCCCGTGACCGCGTTCGTCTGCATGTGCGAGCGCGGCATCGGCGAGCTTCGCGATGCCGTCACCGCGTGTGGCGATCGTCTTCAGCACCGGCACGTCGCGCGCGTCGCGGCGCATTCGCAGCATGTCGGCGAGGTCGCGCCACGTCGCGTCTGCGCCGGGCAGGTCGGCCTTGGTGACGACGAGGATATCGGCGATCTCCAGGATGCCGGCCTTGATCGCCTGCAGCGCATCGCCGAGGCCGGGAGGGCAGACGACGATGCACGCGTCCGCGATATCGGCGATCGCCACTTCCGACTGGCCGGCGCCCACCGTCTCGACGATGACGACGTCGAACCCGGTGGCGTCGAGCACGTCGACGATCCGATCGGTGCGCCGCGCGAGGCCGCCGCCATGCCCCCGTGTCGAGAGCGACCGGATGAAAACGCGCTCGTGCGCACCGTGATCGTTCATGCGGGCGCGATCGCCGAGCACCGCACCGCCGGTCAGCGGGCTCGACGGATCGACGGCGACGACGCCGACGCGCAGATCGCGCGCGACGATCTCGCCGATCAGCGCATTGACGAGCGTCGACTTGCCGGCGCCCGGCGCCCCTGTGATGCCGATCACGCGGGCGCGTCCGAGATGCGGCGCGAGCGCGCGTTCGAGGTCGGCCGCGCCGGGTTCGTCGTTCTCGATCGTGCTGATCGCCTGCGCGACCGCGCGCCGGTCGCCGGCCAGGAGGCGCGCGAGCGCCGGACGCTCGTTCACGAGTCAGTGGCGCCGGGCCGCCCCGAGCCACTGAGCGCCCGTTGGGGGGCAGCGGGCGAAGCGAGCGTGGGCGGATGTTTCAAACGATCGCCTGCACGTGGCCGAAGCCGAGTTCGCGGCGCAGCGTCGCGCAGATCTCGCCATGCGTACAGCCCGCCTCGGCCGCCGTCACGACGTGCTCGAACACGTTGCCGGCAGGTGAATTGGCGGCGCGCGCGAGGTCGTCGAGCGCCTTCACGACGGTCGCTTGCGAGCGCGCTGCCTTCCAGGCGGCGAACGCCGCCAGATGCGCGCGGATCGCATCGTCGTCGACGCCTTGCACCGGCGGACGGTCGTCCGCCGTTTCGTTGACGCCATAGGCATTCACGCCGACGACCGTCTGCTCGCCGTTTTCGACCTTCGCCTGGAAGCGACGCGCCGAATCGCCGATCAGGCCCTGCACGAGCCCGCTTTCGACCGCCGCGTACATGCCGCCCGCGTCCTGCACGAGCGCAAGATTGCGGGCGATTTCCTCCTCCATCTGGCCTGTGAGCGTCTCGACGTAGTAGCTGCCGCCGAGCGGGTCGATCACGTCGGTCAGGTGCGCCTCCTCGCGCAGGATGTTCTGTGTCGACACGGCGATGCGCGCGCCGAACTCGGTCGGACACGACAGCACCTCGTCGTAGGCGTCGGTATGCAGCGACTGCAGGCCGCCGAAGATGCCTGCCATCGCCTGGACCGTGACGCGCGCGATGTTGTTCAGCGGTTGCTGCCGCGTGAGGTCGACGCCGGACGTCTGTGCATGGAACTTGAAGCGCAGGCTCTTCGGATCGTCGACGCCGTAGCGCTCGCGCAGGAGTCGCGGCCAGAGCCTTCGCGCGGCGCGGAACTTCGCGACTTCCTCGAAGAAGCTGACCGAGATGTCGAAAAAGAACGTGAAGCGCGGCAGGAACGTTTTCGGGTCCATTCCGCGCGCGACGCAGTCGTCGACATTCTGCAGCGCCGTCGCGAGAGTGAGCGCCATCGCCTGCGCAGGCGTCGCGCCCGCCTGCTGCATGTGCTGACCGACGACCGACATCGGATTCCAGCGCGGCACGTTGCGCGTGCAGAAGTCGACGTGGTCGGCGAGGATGCGGCGCGCGCCGGGCAGCGCGATCCGAAAGAACATGTGGTTCGCGACGTAGTGCGACAGGTAGTCGCTCTGGTTCGACGTCCCGGTGATCGATGCGAACGGCACGCCGCGCCGCTTCGCGACGGCGAGCAGGAAGGCGAGGAGCGTGAACGGCGACGGGTCGTTCATCGCGCACGACATCCGCGCGATGTCGACGCCGTCGAGGCACGTGTGCATGTGGTCGGCGCTGTTGACGACGACGCCGCACGTGCCGAGGAGCTCCGCGTCGACCTCGTCCATGTCATAGCCGCGGAACACCGAGTTGCAGGGAATGAGCGAAATCGCCGTCGCGCCGTGCTCGATCAGCGACAGGAGGCGCGCGTTGTACTCGGCGGGCGTGCCGAGCCCGATCAGCTGGCGCTGCGTCCACGTGCGACCGCGATGCATCGTCGGGTAGATGCCGCGCGTGTACGGTTGCTGCCCGGGATAGCCCAGGTCGGCGTCGTGGCGCGAGCCGTCCCAGTCGTCGTTGGTGTAGAGGGCTTTTATCGTGATGCCCGAGCGATTCTCGATTGCGCGGTCGCGGCCGATCTGCTCGGCATATTCGCGACGCCAGCGCTCGCCTGCGGCGGACGGCGACAGCGTGACGGGGTCGAGCGGCTTGTTCATGCACCGGCCTCCTCGTTCCATTCGACGCTTCGTACGCGACGGAGCGCCGGCACGATCGAGCGGATGTAGTCGGCGATCTCGTCGAGCGACGAGCCGGGATGGAAGACGCGCGCGACGCCCGCTTCGACGAGCAGTGCTTCGTCCGCGTCGGGAACGATGCCCCCGACGATCACCGCGACGCCGTCGACCTCGGCGTGCTTCAGCGCGCGCATCAGTTTCGGCACGATCCGGTGATCGGTCGCGAGCGACGAGATGCCGATGACGTCGACGTCTTCCTCGAGCGCGAGCTTCACGACGGCGTCGATCGCCTGCCACGGCGGCGTGTAGATGACCTCCATGCCGGCGTCGCGCAGATGCGCGGCGACGACGCGGCTGCCGCGATCGTGGCCGTCGAGGCCGATCTTGGTGACGAGCACCTTCGGAACGATCTTCATTCGGTCGGGCTTTCGGTGGGACGTCGCAGCAATGCGACGAAATGACGGGCGATGACACGCGGATCGTCGCGGCCGCGCCGATACCAGGTCTGCGACCAGTTGAGCGCGCCGAGCAGCATCAGCCGCAACGTGCGCCGGTCGACGTTGGGGCGCAGCGGCAGCGCATCGATCAGCTCGACGAAGAGGTTTTCGTACCGATCGCGAAGCTCGGTCAACTGCGTCGCAATTTCGGGAACGTCGCTCGGCCGCACGCGAATCATCACCTGCGCGTAGTCGCCTTCGTCGAGCAGCGCTTCCAGGTGTGCGACGCACGCGGCGGTCAGTCGCTGCCATGGATCGCTGCGCTTCGTGATCGCCGTCTGCACGCGCGCCGTGATGCGCGCGACGCCTTCCGAGTACACGGCGGCGAGGAGCTGCTCCTTCGCGGCGAAGTGATAGTAGAGCGAGCCGGGCAGCATGTCGGCGCCGCGCACGACGTCGCGGATCGTCGTGCCGTGAAAGCCGCGCTCGCCGAAGAGGCGGGCGGCGCAATCGAGCAGCAGCGGCAGCCGGTTGTCGGCGCGCGGTGCGCGGGCAGTGCTCGTCATCGGACACCGTCTATACCAAACAACCGTTTGTTTTACGCCGGCGACGCGCGCGCGTCAAGCGAAGGCGACCGGGCGCGACGCGCGGATCGCGGCGGGTTCCTATAGAATCGGAAACGCGAAAGCGCGCCGCAAGAAGCGCGACGATTCGAGAGCCCTGCGCGAGGAGACGATCACGAGCGCGCTCGACACCTTTCCGCGGCTTCTGCTGCGCAACGCAGCGGAGCGTGGCGATCACCCGGCAGTGCGGGAGAAGGACCTCGGCATCTGGCAGACCTGGACCTGGCGCCAGGCCGCCGAGGAGGTTCGTGCGCTCGCCTGCGGCCTCGCGGCGCAGGGATTCAGGCGCGGCATGCACCTCGCGATCATCGGCGACAACCGGCCGCGCCTGTATTGGGCGATGGCGGCCGCGCAGGCGCTGGGCGGCATCCCGGTGCCGATGTACCAGGACGCGCCCGCCGGCGAGTTCACCTATGTGCTGAACGACGCCGAGATCGCGTACGCGGTCGTCGAGGACCAGGAGCAGGTCGACAAGCTGCTCGAAGCGAAGGCGAAGGTGTCGACGCTCGCCTACATCTATTTCGACGACCCGCGCGGCTTGCGCAACTACGAAGGCCTCGTATCGGTTTCGCAGTTGCAGACGCTCGGCCGCGAGTACGACGCCGCGCATCCAGGCTTCTTCGAGGCGGAGGTCGCGAGCGGACGCGCCGGAGACGTCTGCGTGATGCTCTATACGTCGGGGACGACCGGCAAGCCGAAGGGCGTCTGTCACACGCACCGGGCGTTCATCGTCGCCGGCGGCGGCGCCGCAAAACTCGACGCGCTCACCGCGGCCGACAGCATGCTGTCGTACCTGCCGATGGCATGGGTCGGCGACCATCTCTTTTCCTACGTGCAGTCGCTGATCGCCGGATTCACGATCAACTGCCCCGAGTCGGCCGACACGGTGCTGACCGACATGCGGGAGATCGGCCCCACGTATTACTTCGCGCCGCCGCGGATCTTCGAGAACATGCTCACGCAGGTGACGATCCGGATGGAGGACGCGAGCCGGGTGAAGCAGTGGCTCTACGCGCAGTGCATGCGTGTGGCGAAGCGCTGCGGTGCGCAGATCCTCGAACGCAAGCCCGTGCCGCTGCTCGATCGCGTCCGCTACGCGATCGGCGACCTGATGATCTACGGGCCGTTGCGCAACATGCTCGGCATGTCGCGGCTTCGCGTCGCCTACACGGCGGGCGCGGCGATCGGACCCGATCTCTTCCGCTTCTACCGCTCGATCGGCATCAACCTGAAGCAGCTCTACGGACTGACCGAGACCTGCGCCTACGGCTGCCTGCAGCCCAACGGCGCCGTGCGCCTCGAAACCGTCGGCCCGCCGGCGCCGGGCGTCGAACTCAAGATCGACGACAACGGCGAAGTGCTGCTGCGGGGGCCGATGCTGCTGAAGGAGTACTACAAGCAGCCGACGGCGACCGCCGACTCGATCGACTCCGAGGGTTGGTTCCACACGGGCGACGCCGGCCTGATCGACGCCGGCGGGCACGTGAAGATCATCGATCGGGCGAAGGACGTGGGCAAGCTCGCGGGCGGCGCGATCTTCGCGCCGAACTACATCGAGAACAAGCTCAAATTCTTCCCGCACGTGAGGGAGGCCGTCGCGTTCGGCAACGCCCGCGACTACGTGTGCGCGTTCCTGAACATCGACCTGGGCTCGGTCGGCAACTGGGCCGAGCGGCGAGGCATTCCGTATTCGGGGTACGCCGACCTCGCGGCGAAGCCCGAGGTCTACGACCTCGTGCGCGGCTGCGTCGAGCAGGTGAACGCCGATCTCGCCGTCGAGCCGGGGCTCGCCGATTCGCAGGTGCGCCGCTTCCTGATCCTGCACAAGGAACTCGATCCGGACGACGACGAGTTGACGCGCACGCGCAAGGTGCGTCGCCGCTTCATCGCCGAGAAGTACGCGTCGCTGGTCGACGCACTCTATGAGGGCCGCAAGATCCAGCACGTCGATACGCTGGTGAAGTTCGAGGACGGGCGAAGCGGCACCGTGTCGGCCGACCTGCGCATCGACGACGCGAACGTATTCCCCGCACAGCCGGCGAAGGCCGCGTGAAATGACACCCGCACGCTCGCGTTGCTCGCTGACCCCAGCGATGCGGAGTCGATGGCTCGGGGCGGCCCGTCGCCACTGACCGTTCAAATGGCCTCGATCCCCGTCCAGGCGGAACCGCGCGCCAGCGCCGAAAGCGACACGGCGCCGTCGCGGCACCGCATCGGGCCGGTGATCCTCGCGGTCGAGCACGTTTCGCTGCGCTTCGGCGGCGTCAAGGCGCTCTCGGACGTTTCGTTCGACGTGCGCGAGCACGAGGTGCTCGCGATCATCGGCCCGAACGGCGCCGGCAAGAGCTCGATGCTGAACGTCGTCAACGGCGTCTACCAGCCGCAGCAGGGAAAGATTCGCTTCCGCGACCGGACGTTCGACCTGATGACCCCGCACCGCGCGGCGACGATGGGCATCGCGCGCACGTTCCAGAACCTCGCGCTCTTCAAGGGCATGACGGTCGTCGACAACATCATGACCGGGCGCAACCTGCGGATGAAGGCGGGCATCGTCGCGCAGGCGCTGCGCATCGGCCCCGCGGAGCGTGAGGAGATCCGCCATCGCGAGGCGGTCGAGCGGATCATCGACTTCCTCGAGATCCAGGCGCACCGCAAGACGCCGGTGGGACGCCTGCCGTACGGGTTGCAGAAGCGCGTCGACCTGGGGCGTGCGCTCGCGTCCGAGCCCGACGTGCTGTTGCTCGACGAGCCGATGGCCGGCATGAACGTCGAGGAAAAGCAGGACATGTGCCGCTTCGTGCTCGACGTGAACGAGCAGTACGGCACGACGATCGTGCTGATCGAGCACGACATGAGCGTCGTGATGGACATCTCCGATCGCGTCGTCGTCCTCGATTACGGCAGGAAGATCGGCGACGGCACGCCTGACGAGGTGCGGCGCAACAGGGCCGTGATCGACGCGTATCTCGGCACGACGCATTGATGTCGATTCCACGCTACGCGCCCGTCGCGGTTCTCGGGATCCTGCTCGCCGCCGGACTCGTCGCGCCGCTCGCGACCGGCGAGACCGCGCCCGGGTTCTGGGTCGAGGTGCTGATCGGCGGCCTAATGGCCGGCGTGCTCTATTCGCTCGTCGCGCTCGGCTTCGTGCTCATCTTCAAGGCGTCGGGCGTGTTCAACTTCGCGCAGGGCGCGATGGTGCTGTTCGCCGCGCTCGCGGTAGCGCGTCTCGCCGAGCGGATGCCAGTGTGGGCCGCGGTGCTGGCAGCGGTTGCGATCATGGTCGTGCTCGCGTTCGTCGTCGAGCGGATCGTGCTGCGGCCGCTCGTCAACCAGGAAGGCGTCGTGCTGCTGATGGCGACGCTCGGCATCACCTTCTTCCTGAACGGATTCGGCCAATCGGTCTGGGGCAGCGACATCTACGAGATCAACCTCGGCATTCCGCGCGAGCCGATGATGGTGCTCGGCAACCTGTTCGAAGGCGGCGTGCTCGTCAACCGCGACGACATCGCCGCGGCGGTCGCGGCCGTGCTGCTCGTCGGCGCCCTCGCGGTTTTCTTCCGCAAGACGGCGACCGGACGGGCGCTGCGCGCGGTCGCCGACGATCACCAGGCCGCGCAGTCGATCGGCATTCCGCTCAATCGGATCTGGGTGATCGTCTGGTCGGTCGCGGGCATCGTGGCGATCGTCGGAGGCGTGATCTGGGGCGGCAAGCTCGGCGTGCAGTTCTCGATCTCGCAGGTCGCGCTGAAGGCGCTGCCGGTCGTGATCCTCGGAGGCTTCGAATCGGTGCCGGGCGCGATCGTCGGCGGCCTCATCATCGGCGTCGGCGAGAAGATGGCCGAGGTCTTTCTCGCACCGCCGCTGATCAAGGAGTTCAACCTGGCGGGCGGAGGCATCGAGAACTGGTTCGCGTACGTGCTCGCACTTCTCTTCCTGCTCGTGCGGCCCGAGGGCCTGTTCGGCGAGCGGCGGATCGATCGGGTATAGATGAACCGCTTCCACGCTCACGTCGCTCGCCGCCCGCAGAGGCGGCGCGGTCAGCGGCCTGGGGCGGCCCGGCGCCGCTGACACATGTTCTTCCGCGAAAACGGCCAGTTCAAGTCGACGTATCGCGCCGACATGCAGTTGCTGCCGATCGTGCAGGACCGCTACTTCATGGTGGCCGTGGTCGCGGTCGCGTTCCTCGCCGTGCCGTTCGTCACGACCGATTACCTCTTCCTTTCGATCATCAATCCGTTCCTGATCCTGACGCTCGCGGCGATCGGCCTCAACCTGCTGGTCGGTTACTGCGGCCAGATTTCGCTCGGCCACGCGGCATTCATGGCGTGGGGCGCGTACGCGGCGTACAACCTCGTGCAGCGCGTGCCGATGCTGAACTTCCTGATCGTGCTGGTGCTCGCGGGCCTCATCGCGGCGCTCGTCGGCATGTTCTTCGGCATCCCGAGCCTGCGCATCAAGGGTCTCTATCTCGCCGTCGCGACCCTCGCCGCGCAGTTCTTCACCGACTGGGTCTTCGCGCGCGTCAAGTGGTTCACCGACTACGCGCACTCCGGATCGGTGTCGACGGCGCCGGTCACGCTCTTCGGCTGGACGCTCGACACGCCGCGCGACAAGTACCTGTTCCTGCTCGGCGTGCTCATCGTGTTCACGCTGATCGCGAAGAACCTGACGCGCGGACACCTCGGCCGTGCCTGGATGGCGACACGCGACATGGACGTCGCGGCCGAGGTTATCGGCATCCGTCCCGTTTACGCGAAGCTCACGGCGTTCGGCGTGAGCTCGTTCTATTGCGGCGTCGCGGGCGCGCTATGGGGCTTCCTGCAACTCGGGTCGTGGGAGCCGCTCGCCTTCGACCTGAACCTGTCGTTCTCGCTGCTCTTCATGATCATCATCGGCGGCATGGGTTCGATCCTCGGCTCGTACCTCGGTGCGGCGTTCATCGTCGTGCTGCCGATCGCGCTCAACCAGATCCCGAGGAAGATGGGCGTTCCGCTGTCGACGGCGATGGCGGCCAACGTCGAGTTCATGATCTTCGGTTCGCTGATCGTGCTGTTCCTCGTCCTCGAGCCGCATGGGCTCGCGCGGCTGTGGGCGATCGGGAAGGAAAAGCTGCGGCTCTGGCCCTTCCCGCATTAGGACACCGTTCGCCGTGGCGGACGCGGCGTGGCCGGGCCCTGGGTCAGGTCGCGCCGCGCTCCGTTCGGGACTATGATGGCGAGGCGTCGTTTTTCATCAGGAGGAAGGCCATGAAAAGCAGATTGAAAGGGACGCTTGCCCTCGCCGCGCTCACCGTGGCGGCGTCGCTCGCGACGAGCGGCACGGCGTTCGCCCAGGCGAACGAGCAGTTCTTCCCGGTGCTGGTCTACCGGACCGGCGCCTACGCGCCCAACGGCGTGCCGTGGGCGAACGGATACGACGATTACCTGAAGCTCGTGAACGCCCGCGACGGCGGCATCAACGGCGTCAAGATCACGTTCGAGGAGTGCGAGACCGGCTACGCGACCGACCGCGGCGTCGAGTGCTACGAGCGGCTGAAGGGCAAGGGACCGACGGGCGCGACGACGTTCCAGCCGCTGTCGACCGGCATCACGTTCGCGCTCACCGACAAGTCGTTCGCCGATCACATTCCGCTGATCACCGCGGGCTACGGCCGCGCCGATTCGGTCGACGGCAGCGTGTTCGGCTGGAACTTCCCGATCGGCGGCACGTATTGGGACGCCGCAGACATCCTCGTCCAGCACGTCGGCAAGAAGCTGGGCGGCATGGACAAGCTCAAGGGCAAGAAGATCGCGCTCGTCTATCACGACTCGCCGTACGGCAAGGAGCCGATCGCGCTGTTGCAGGAGCGCGCGAAGCTCTCCGGCTTCGAGCTGATCCTGCTGCCGGTCACGCATCCGGGCGTCGAGCAGAAGGCGACGTGGCTGCAGATCCGCCAGCAACGGCCCGACTTCGTGTTTCTCTGGGGCTGGGGGGTGATGAACTCGACCGCGATCAAGGAAGCGGTCGCAACCGGGTATCCGCGCGACAAGATGTACGGCGTCTGGTGGTCGGGCGCCGAGCCCGACGTCATTCCCGCGGGCGACGGCGCGAAGGGCTACAACGCGCTCGTGTTCCTCGCGCCGGCCGGCAAGGGCGCCGTGCACGCCGACATCGTCAAGTACGTCTACGACAAGGGCCAGGGCACCGGCAAGAAGGAGGACATCGGCGAGGTGCTCTACAACCGCGGGATGGTCTCCGCGATGTTCGGCGTCGAGGCGGTGCGCAAGGCGCAGGAGAAATTCGGCAAGAAGCCGTTGACGGGCGAGCAGGTGCGCTGGGGCCTCGAGCATCTCGAGGTGACGCCCGAGATGATCAAGAAGCTCGGCATGAACGGCTTCATGGAGCCGATCCATACGTCGTGCGAGAACCACGAGGGCGCGCACGCCGCGATGGTCGAGACGTGGGACGGCAAGAAGTGGAACGTTGTGCCGAACAGCCGCTACGAGTCCGACATGAAGATCATCGGGCCGATGATCCGCGCGTCGGCGAAAAAGTACGCCGAGGAGAAGAAGCTTCCGACGCGTGACTGCGGCAAGGAAGACGGCGCGTAATCGCACGGCGACCGCGGGGTCGGATACCGGATTGCGCCGCAGTCCGATGTCCGGCCCCGAGTCGTATCCGCCATGACGCCGAGCGCCGACCTCGCGAGCACGCGACCGCGCGTTGCCGGTTCGCCGATGCTGACGGTGAACGGCATCGAGGTCATCTACAACCACGTCATTCTCGTGCTGAAGGGCGTTTCGCTCGAAGTGCCGGAAGGCGGCATCGTCGCGCTGCTCGGCGCGAACGGCGCCGGCAAGACGACGACGCTGAAGGCGATCTCGAATCTGCTGCGCGCCGAGCGCGGCGAAGTCACGAAGGGCACGATCGAGTATCGCGGCCAGCGCGTCGACCGGCTGACGCCGAACGACCTCGTGCGCCGCGGCGTGTGCCAGGTGATGGAAGGCCGGCATTGCTTCGCGCATCTGACGGTCGAGGACAACCTGCTTGCCGGCGCATTCACGCGCAAGGGCTCGCGCAGCGACCTGGCGGCCGCGCTCGAGCGTGTCTATCACTACTTCCCGCGTTTGAAGGAGCGGCGCGCGAGCCTCGCCGGCTACACGTCGGGTGGCGAGCAGCAGATGACCGCGATCGGCCGCGCGCTGATGGCGCATCCGTCGATGATCCTGCTCGACGAGCCGTCGATGGGCCTCGCACCGCAGATCGTCGAGGAGATCTTCGCGATCGTCGGCGACCTCAACCGCAACGAGCGCGTGTCGTTCCTGCTCGCCGAGCAGAACACGATGGTCGCGTTGCGTCACGCGAACTACGGCTACATTCTCGAGAATGGCCGCGTCGTGATGGACGGTGCCGCGTCCGCGCTTGCGAACAACGAGGACGTGAAGGAGTTCTACCTCGGGCTGTCGACGTCGGGGCGAAGAAGTTTCCGCGACGTCAAGCATTACCGGCGGCGCAAACGGTGGCTCGCGTGATCGCTGCCCCTCACCCCGGCCCTCTCCCCGCGCGCGGGGAGAGCGAGCCGAGCGCGAGCGAGGCGGGTGAGGGGTCGACGCAGGCGAGGGCACGTCCTTGACGACCGAGCACTACGACGCCCTCGAGACGCGCGACCCCGCCGTGCGTGCGCGCGAGCAATACGCGCAGCTGCAGCGGCAGATCGCCTACGCGAAGGCGCACGCGCCTGCGTTCGCGGAATCGCTTGCGCACGTCGATCCGCAGTCCATCACGACGCCGCAGGCGCTCGCGCAATTGCCGGTCATCCGCAAGTCGGCGCTTGCCGATCTGCAGAAACGATCGCGACCGTTCGGCGGCTTGGCGGCGACGCGATGGGGCGCGATGCGCCGCGTGTTCGCGTCGCCCGGCGGAATCTACGAGCCCGAAGGCGAGCGCGCCGACTACTGGCGGCTTGCGCGTGCGCTGTTCGCAGCCGGTTTTCGAAAAGACGACCTCGTCCACAACTGCTTCGCCTATCACCTGACGCCGGCCGGCTCGATGCTCGAGACCGGATTGCATGCGCTGGGCTGCACGGTCTTTCCCGGCGGCACCGGGCAGACGGAGCAGCAGGTCGCGGCGATCGGCGACCTGCGTCCCGCCGGTTACGTCGGCACGCCGTCGTTCCTGCGCATCATCCTCGAGCGCGCCGACGCAGCAGGCATCGACGTGTCGAGCATCACGAAGGCGCTCGTTTCGGCGGAACCGTTTCCGGCGACGCTGCGCGACGCGTGGATCGGTCGCGGCATTCAGGGTTATCAGGTGTATGCGACCGCGGACGTCGGCGCGGTCGCCTACGAAACGCCGGCGCGCGACGGCCTCGTCGTCGACGAAGGCGTGATCGTCGAGATCGTGCGTCCCGGCACCGGCGAGCCGGTACCGGCCGGCGAAGTCGGCGAGGTGGTCGTGACGCCGCTCGCGAACGCCGACTATCCGCTCGTTCGCTTCGGCACCGGCGACCTGTCGGCGATGCTGCCCGGCGAGTCGGCCTGCGGGCGCACCAACGTGCGGATCAAGGGCTGGCTCGGCCGCGCCGATCAGACGACGAAGGTCAAGGGGATGTTCGTGCACCCGGGACAGGTCGACGCGATCGTCAAGCGGCACCCCGAAGTCAGGCGTGCAAGACTCGTCGTCGACAACCCGGAAGGCAGCGATCGGATGATCCTGCACGTCGAAGTGTGCAACGTCGATACGCTACTCGCCGATGCGATCGTCGCGTCGATTCGCGACGTGACGAAGCTTCGCGGCGACGTCCTGTTCCGCTCGATCGACGAGTTGCCGAATGACGGCAAGGTCATCGACGACCTGCGGAAGCTCGAATGACGGCGAGGACCGAGAGCGCGAGCACGACGCTGCGCAGCGACGCGCCGCTGCGTGCCGACACCGTCGATGCGATCGCCGCGAGCGGCGTGGTGCGCGCGTTCCCGCGCAATACGATCCTCATCAACGAGGGCGACCGCGGCGATACCCTCTACGTGATCCTGTCGGGCCGCGTGAAGGTGTTCTCGAGCAACGAGGCCGGCCGCGAATTCGTCATCGACTTCCAGGGACCCGGAGAATACGTCGGCGAAATGATGCTCGACGGCGAGCCGCGATCGGCGTCGGTAATTACCGTCGAGCAGACGACGTGCGCGGTCGTGAGCCGGGCGCAATTCCGCGAGTTCATCCTCGCGCATCCCGATTTCGCGATGCACCTGATCGAGCGGCTCATCCGGCGCGTGCGGGTGACGACCGGCAATCTCAAGAGCCTCGCGCTGTCCGACGTCTACGGACGGCTCGTGCGTCTGCTGAACGCGCTCGCGCAGGACGTCGGAGGCCAGCTGAGCGTGCCCGAGAAGCTCACGCAGCAGGACATTGCCGATCGCGTCGGCGCGTCGCGCGACATGATCGGCAAGCTGATGAAGGATCTCGTCGCCGGCGGCTATCTCGCCGTCGAGGAACGGACGATCACGATCCTGCGCAAGCTGCCGACCGGCTGGTAGCGCCGCGACGCGTAATTTTCCGCAGCCCGACTGCCGATTCGTCCATCGTGCGCGAGGCCTTGCGCGCCTACCTTGTCATTGCGCGGCCACGAATAGGTCGCGAAAGGCAAGGAGACGAAGATGAACGCACGCAAACCCGACGAATCGCGCAACCGACTCGCGACCGGAATCCGCGTCGCGACGATCGCCGTCGTGGCGGGCACGCTCGCCGCGGTATGGCACCCGATGCATTCGAACGACACGAGCGCTGTCCAACCGGCCGCGGCGGCGGTGACGGCGGCGCCCGACATGGCGGTTTATTTCCCCGATCGCTTCCCCGCGCCGCAGGGCCCCATCGAAGACCTGCCGCCGCAGTTCTGACGCTCGAGGTTTCCGCCCCGTGGACGCCCGCCGTCGCGCCGACATGCGCAAGCATCGCGAACCGCGCGCCGGCAGCGCCACGGGGGCGGATCGCTGCGATCAGCGGTCGATCCCGCCGAAGCAGATGTACTTCACTTCGACGAATTCCTCGATGCCGTACTTGGAGCCTTCGCGTCCGAGTCCCGATTCCTTCACGCCGCCGAACGGCGCGACCTCGGTGGTGATGAGGCCCGTGTTGACGCCGACCATTCCGTACTCGAGCGCTTCGGCGACGCGCCATACGCGGCCGAGATCGCGGCTGTAGAAATACGACGCGAGACCGAACTCGCTGCGATTGGCGAGTTCGACGACTTCGGGGTCGCTGCGAAACGGGATCAGCGGCGCAACGGGGCCGAACGTCTCCTCGCGGAAGATCCGCATCTCGGGGCTCACGTTCGTGAGCACCGTCGGCTCGTAGAACGTGCCGCCGAGCGCGTGCCGCTTGCCGCCGATCGCGACTTTCGCACCGCGTGACGTCGCATCGGCGAGATGCTCCTCGACCTTCGCGAGCGCCTCGGCGTTGATCAGCGGACCCTGCGTCACGCCGGCCTCGGTGCCGCGGCCGACCTTCAGCTGCCCGACCCTGGCGGCGAGCTTTCGCGCGAACGCGTCGTAGACCTTCTCGTGCACGAAGAAGCGGTTCGCACAGACGCACGTCTGCCCGGCGTTGCGATATTTCGAGACGATCGCGCCTTCCGCGGCCGCATCGAGGTCGGCGTCGTCGAACACGATGAACGGCGCGTTGCCGCCGAGTTCGAGCGAGATCTTCTTGATCGTCGGCGCGACCTGGCGCATGAGGATACGTCCCACTTCGGTCGAGCCGGTGAACGAGAGCTTCCGCACCGTCGGGTTCGCGCACATCTCGCCGCCGATCGCCGGCGCATCGCCGGTGATCACGTTCAGGACGCCCGGCGGAAAGCCCGCCCGGTCGGCGAGTTCGGCGAGCGCAAATGCCGAGAACGGCGTCGCTTCAGCGGGCTTGATGACGACGGTGCAGCCCGCGGCGAGCGCCGGCGACACCTTGCGCGTGATCATCGACGACGGGAAATTCCACGGCGTGATCGCCGCGCAGACGCCGACCGGCTCCTTGACGACGACGAGGCGGCGATCGTTCCCGATCGTCGGGATCACGTCGCCATAGACGCGCTTCGCCTCCTCGGCGAACCACTCGACGTAGGCGGCGCCGATCGTGATCTCGCCCTTCGCTTCGTTGAGCGGCTTGCCCTGCTCGGCGGTGAGGATGCGTGCGAGATCGTCGGCGTGCGCAAGCATCAGGTCGTTCCACTTGCGCAGGATCGCGCCGCGCTCCTTGGCGGTCTTCGCGCGCCACGCCGGGAACGCACGTTCGGCCGCGGCGATCGCGCGCTTTGTTTCCGCGGCGCCGAACATCGGCGCCTCGCCGACGAGGTCGCCGGTTGCCGGATCGACGACCGGCATCGAGCCGCGATCGTCGGCGTCGACCCACTCGCCGTCGACGTAGCACTGCTGACGCAGCAGTGAAGGATCCGAGAGTTCGAGGCTCGAACGTTCGATCGTATCGGGTGCCATAACGCCTCCTTGCGCTGAATTCGGTGAATCGAGGTCAGACTGCGCTACGGCGAACGGTGTTCCGCGGCATCGCCGGCAGGCGCGTTTTCCCCGTCCCGCGCGACACGAGCATCACGCCGCCCAGCACGAGCGCGACGCCGATCATCTGCAACAGGTTGATCGGCTCGCCGAGCAGCAGTGCGCCGAATCCGATCGTGAACATCGGGCCGAGCGAGCCGACGAGCGACGCCGTGCTCGCGCCGATCCTGCGGATCGACTCGGCGATCATCCACGTCGGCAGCACCGTGCAGAACAGCGCCATCGCGAGCGCGAGCATGTGAACCGAAGACGGCACGGCGAGCGCGGCGAGCGGCTTCGTCAGCGCGAACTGCAGCGAGATGAACAGCGTCGACGCGAGCATCGCCCACGCGATGAAGCGCGACGAGCCGAGGCGCGCGATGATGCCGCCGGCGCCGACGAGATAGATCGCGTAGCCGATTGCGCTCGCGAACACCAGTCCGCTGCCGAGCGCGATCGCATGCACGTCGCCGGTGATCCGGATGTCATGGAACACCGCGAGCGCGATGCCGCCGTACGACAGCGCAAGCGCGGTGACGGCGCGCCGCGTGATCCGCTGCCCGAGGAAGATCGCCGACAGCAGGACGACGATAGTCGGATAGAGGAAGAGCACGAGCCGCTCGAGCGACGCGGTGATGTACTGGAGACCGAGGAAGTCGAGCAGGCTCGACAGGTAGTAGCCGATGAAGCCCAATCCCGTCAGCAGCAACGCATCGCGACGCGCGATCGGCTTCGCGTTGCTCGCGCGACCGCTCCACCACGCCATCAGCATGAAGAGCGGGGCCGAATAGAGCATGCGCAGCGTGAGCAGCGCGACCGGGTCGACCGGCGCTGCGCGGTACGCGAGCTTGATCAGGATCGCCTTGAACGAAAAGCCGAGGACACCGAGGACGGCCAGCAACGCGCCCATCTAGCTCCAATCCACCAGACCGGCCCACGCCGTCGCGAGGATCAGCAAGCCGAACGCGATGCGGTACCACGCGAACGGCGTGAAGTCGTGCCGGCTCACGTAGCGGATCAGCCAGCGCACGCAAAGAAAGGCCGAGATGAACGCGGCGACGAAGCCGATCGCGAAGCCCTGGACGTCCTGCGCGGAGAACAGCGCGCGGTTGCGCAGGAAGTCGTACGCGCACGCCGCGAGCAGCGTGGGAATGGCGAGAAAGAACGAGAAGCGCGTCGCGGCCGGACGCGACAGCCCGAACAGCATGCCGCCGATGATCGTCGCGCCCGAGCGCGACGTGCCGGGGATCAGCGCGAAGGCCTGCGCGCAGCCGATCTTCAGCGCATCGGTCCAGCGCATCTCGTCGATGTCATTGATGCGCACGCTCGACGGCGCGACGCGCATGCGCCGCTCGACCCAGAGAATGACGACTGCGCCGACGATGAACGCCAGCGCAACGGGCAGCGGCGCGAACAGGTAGCGCTTGATCGCCTTCGCGAACAGAAGCCCGAGCACGGCGGCGGGGATGAACGCGACGATCAGGTTGACGACGAAGCGTTGCGCGACCGGGTCGCTGCCGATTCCTGCGACCGCGCTGATCAGTCGTGCGCGAAACTCCCAGCACACGGCGAGAATCGCGCCGGCCTGGATCACGATCTCGAACACCTTCGCGCGCTCGCCGGTGTAGCCAAGCAGCGAGCCGGCGACGATCAAGTGGCCGGTCGACGAAATGGGAAGGAATTCGGTGAGACCCTCGACGACGCCCAGGATCAGGGCAACCAGAGCGGACGGGTGATCCAAAGGCGCGGGTTCGACGGCCGGAATGAAACAACCGGCAATTGTCGCATAATGCGCGACGGAGGCCGACCATGCACGCCGAACTGCACCAGTTGTTCGATCCCGATTCGTCGACGTTCACGTACGTGCTCGTCGATCGCGCGACGGCGCAGGCCGTGCTCGTCGATTCGGTCGCACAGCGCTTCGACCGCGACGTCGCGTTGCTGCGCA
>Ga0134128_10003564_pt1 | contig 19008 bp, 12 predicted proteins | sample KB31754_FD_96462 | JGI IMG/M metagenome (GOLD analysis project Ga0134128, IMG submission 96462) | Terrestrial soil microbial communities with excess Nitrogen fertilizer from Kellogg Biological Station, Michigan, USA - KB3-175-4 | ecosystem: Environmental > Terrestrial > Soil > Unclassified ...
CCCGTTCGTCGCGACGCTGGTGGATGTGACCGGACTGGTCATCTACTTCTCGGTCGCCTACGCAATCCTGCGAGGGACGTTATTGTAAGGCGTGACCCAATCAAACATGCCTCTGAATCCGCCAGGCTCACCGCTCTTCCGCGACCATCTGGAAACGAAGGTCGCCTCGTGGATCCGGCCGTGGGATGGAACGGAATCCGTCGACGTCGTCCTGCTCGGCGCACCGCTGTCCAAGACCTCCATTTCGCATTCCGGTGCATCCGGGACGCCCCAGGCGATGCGCGAGATGTTCGGCGCGGTATCGACGTACAACTTCGATCACGACATCGATCTGGTGTCCGCGCTGACCATTCGCGACGCGGGCGACGCCAGGGTCCACGTCACCGATCTCGCGCGATCGCGCGCCGGAATCCGCGACGCAGTCGCCGCCGTGCTGGCGCAATCGTCCGGCGCGCTCACTGTCGTGATGGGTGGTGACCACTCGATCAGTGCGCCATCGATCGAGGCGTTCCGCGCACATGTCGGAGGCGCGGTCGGACTGGTGCAACTGGATGCGCACATGGATCTGCGTAATCTCGACGATGGCGGGCCAAGCAACGGGACTCCGATCAGACAGCTGCTCGAATCGGGCACACTGAAGGGCGGCAACATCGTGCAGATCGGTCTCCATGCGTTCGCAAACGCCCGCGCGTACCGCGACGTCGCGCGCGACGCCGGCATCACTCAGATCTCCGCGCGCGAAGTTGCACATACCCCGCCAGGCGATATCGCGCGCAGGGCACTCTCTATCATCGAAGAGCGCGCCGACGCGCTGTATGTCACGCTCGACATGGATGTGCTGGATCAGGCCTTCGCGCCTGGCGTCCCCGCACTCGTGCCGGGCGGGATGACTTCGTGGCAGCTCTTCGAGATGCTGCTCGTGCTCGGTGCGCATCCGAAAGTGCGCGCGATCGACATCGTGGAGATCGATCCGTCACAGGATCCGCGACGCGCGACGGTGCGCGTTGCCGCGCACGCGATGTTGACGTTTCTCACGGGCGTGGCGCTGTGCCGGGGCAACGCGTGAGCGCGACGGACACGGTACGGATTGACGGACGGTCGCTGAAGATAGCGGATGTGATCGCGGTCGCGCGCGGCCGCGCCCGAGTCGAGATGGACGATGCGGCCCGGGCGCGAATGACGGCGTCGAATGCGATAGTGAGCCGCATCGTCGAGCGCAACGACGTCGTGTACGGCGTCACGACCGGATTCGGAAAGTTGTCGGACATCGCCATTCCGCCGAACAGACTCGCCGAGCTGCAGGTGAACCTCATTCGGTCGCATGCGGTTGGCGTCGGGCCGCTGTTGAGCGAGGTAGAGGTGCGCGCGATGATGCTGTTGCGTGCCAACGTGATATCAAAAGGATATTCGGGTGCGCGCGCGACGCTGGTGGACCTGCTTGCCGGAATGTTGAATGCCGGTTTGTATCCGCCGGTGCCGGAGCAGGGCAGCGTGGGTGCGAGCGGCGATCTCGCACCGCTGGCGCATCTCGCGCTGTCGATGATCGGAGAGGGATTGTTGTTCAAGGGAGACCAGTCCGGCCAGTCCGGTCCGGCCGCGGAAATGTTGCGCGCCAGTGGGCTCGAGCCGATCGAGCTGGGTCCCAAGGAAGGGATCACTCTCATCAATGGGACTCAGGCGCACACAGCAATTGCCGCGTTGCTCGTGCACGATACGCAGCGACTCTGGCGCGCAGCGCACGTTGCGGCGGCGATGTCGCTCGAAGCGCTCAAGGGCACACCGGTTGCGTTCGACGCGCGTATCCAGGAAGCGCGCGGCCAGATCGGACAGGTGGAATCGGCACGTGTGATGCGACTGCTGCTCGACAATAGCGAGATCCGCGAGTCGCACAGATCGAATGATCGTCGAGTGCAGGATGCATATGGATTGCGATGCGTGCCGCAGGTTCATGGACCCGTGCTCGACGCGTTGCGGTGGATCGAGGGAATGGTGTCGCGCGAGCTGAACGCCGCGACAGACAATCCTCTCGTGTTCGAGAACGGGGAGATGTTGAGCGGCGGGAATTTTCACGGGCAGGCCGTTGCCATGGCGCTCGACTTTCTTGCGATTGCAGCCACGAATCTCGCCGTGATCAGTGAGCGCCGCACCGATCGCCTCGTGCACCCGGATCTCAATGAGGGATTACCGGCGTTTCTCTCCCCCGATGCCGGCACGAATTCGGGATTCATGATGGCCCAGGTCACCGCCGCGTCGATCACGAGCGAGTGCAAGGTGTTGGCGCATCCGTCCAGCGTGGATTCGATCCCGACCGACGGGAGCAAGGAAGACGTGGTACCGATGGCGATGGGCGCAGCGTGGAAGGCGCGCCGCATCGTTGCGAACGTGCGAAATGTGCTTGCGATCGAGATGATGTGCGGCGCACAGGGAATCGATTTCCGCGCGCCTCTCAAGCCAGCCATTGCTGTAAGCCGCGCGCATGACATCGTCCGCAAGGTGGTTCCGCATCTCGATCGCGACAGAGTGATGAGCGGCGACATTGGATTGATCGCGACCGAGATCTCCAACGGCCGCTTCGATGAGTGCATAGTATGGGAAGCGGAGGAGCAAGTTCAATGACGCATGGTGCCAGAGTAGTGCGCGCACCGCACGGAACGGAGATCACCTGCAAGGGGTGGCAGCAGGAAGCAGCGATGCGAATGCTGATGAACAACCTCGATCCGGACGTCGCCGAGCGACCGGACGATCTCGTCGTATACGGCGGAACGGGAAAGGCTGCGCGCAACTGGGAAGCGTTCGACGCGATAGTGCGCGAGCTTCGCGACCTTGGCGATGACGAAACGCTGCTGGTGCAGAGCGGCAAGCCGGTGGGTGTGCTGCGGACTCATCGCGCCGCGCCGCGCGTGCTCATCGCAAACAGCAATCTCGTCGGGCGCTGGGCGACGTGGGACAACTTCCGCGAGCTCGAGCGGGCGGGCCTCATAATGTATGGCCAGATGACCGCCGGCTCGTGGATATACATCGGCTCGCAGGGCATTGTGCAGGGAACGTATGAAACGCTCGGCGCCGTGGCGCGCAAGCATTTCGACGGCTCGCTCGCGGGGCGACTCGTCGTCACCGCGGGGCTTGGCGGAATGGGTGGTGCGCAACCCCTCGCCGCAACGATGCTCGGCGCCGCATTCCTCGGAGTCGAAGTCGCGGAATCGCGAATCGACAAACGGATCGAGACCGGGTATTGCGATCGCAAGACCAGCAGCCTCGACGAGGCGCTGGCGTGGCTCGCTGAAGCGCAGAGGAACAAGGCGCCGCTGTCCGTCGGACTCGTCGGGAACGCGGCCGATGTGATTCCGGAACTTGCGCGCCGCGGAGCCGTACCTGACGTGCTGACGGATCAGACCAGCGCGCACGACATGTTGAATGGCTACATGCCCGCGGGGATGTCGATAGCAGAAGCTGATGCACTTCGGCGCACCGATCCGGACGAATATGTGCGCCGTTCGACGACGAGCGCCGTGCGACATGTCGAAGCGATGCTGGCGCTGCAGCAGATGGGCGCGGTGACGTTCGACTACGGAAACAACATCCGCACCGTAGCCTTCGACGCCGGTCTCGAACGAGCGTTCGATTTCCCCGGTTTCGTGCCTGCATACATTCGGCCACTGTTCTGCGAGGGGAAGGGGCCCTTCCGCTGGGCTGCGCTGTCGGGCGATCCGGCGGACATAGCGCGAACGGATCGTCTGGTGCTCGATCTGTTTCCGCACGATGAGCACCTCGCTCGCTGGATCAAGCTCGCAAGCGAGCGGATTCACTTCCAGGGATTGCCCGCGCGGATCTGCTGGCTTGGCCAGGGAGATCGCGCGCGCTTTGGTGTCGCACTGAATGATCTGGTCGCGTCGGGCGAGATCAGCGCACCGATCGCGATAGGGCGCGATCACCTCGACACCGGTAGTGTCGCGTCTCCGTTCCGTGAAACAGAAGCCATGCTGGACGGAAGCGACGCGATCGCAGACTGGCCGATATTGAACGCGCTGGTGAACACCGCGAGCGGTGCGAGCTGGGTGTCGTTCCATCACGGCGGCGGCGTCGGGATTGGCAATTCGCTGCACGCGGGCCAGGTGGTCGTAGCGGACGGAACGCCCGAGATGCGCGAGCGTATCGAGCGCGTGCTGACGAACGATCCGGCCACGGGCATTCTGCGACACACCGATGCCGGTTACGACATCGCTCGCGATGCGGCCGCGCGCCACGGGCTGACAATTCCTGTTCCACGTCGATAGCGTGACGCGGCGGATCATCTTTCATAACGCGTCGCAGGTCGTCACGTGCGCCGGGCCCGCGCGCGGAAGGCGTGGCGCCGAGATGGTTGACGCGGGGATACGTACTGATGTCGCGATCGCCATCGCCGACGGACGCATAGTTGCCGTCGGTGCGATGACGGATGTCGAGCGCGAACTCGGCGACATCGGACACAGGGGCGACTCGGATCGTCCCGGCAGTCCCGAGTATATAGACTGTGCCGGGCGCGTGGTGACACCGGGCCTGGTGGATTCCCACACGCACGCAGTGTTCGGCAGGGCGAGGTACGATGAGCAGGAGTTGCGAGCCGCCGGTGCAGGTTACATGGAGATCGCCGAGAAGGGAGGCGGTATCCACTCTTCCGTGCGTGACCTGCGTACGCGCGGCCAGGATGAGCTGCTTGCACTCACCAGAGTGCGGCTGCAGCGTCTGGCGCGGTATGGCGCGACGACAGTCGAGATCAAATCCGGTTATGGGCTGTCCCTGGACGACGAGCTCAAGTCGTTGCGTGTAATCGCAGGACTTCAGAGTGAGACGAGTCTCCGCCTGGTGCCCACCTGGTTGGGCGCGCACGAAATCCCGCGCGATCATCGTGACCGTCAGGACGGGCGTCATGAGTACATCGCGCAGCTGGTGCGCGAACAGATCCCAATCGTTGCGCGTGAAAAGCTCGCGACTTTCGCGGACGTGTTCTGTGAACCCGGTGTGTTCACTCTCGAAGAGACACGCACGATACTGGACGCGGCACGCGCTCACGGCTTGAGGCTGAAGCTGCACGCCGATGAGCTGGAGCCGTGCGGTGGGGCGGAGCTGGCCGCGGAGTTGGGGGCGACTTCGGCGGATCATCTCGCCGCCATCTCCGAGGCGGGGATCGCCGCGCTGGCTGGGTCCAACACGGTGGCGACGCTTCTACCGGGAACCATGTTCTTCCTCGGGCGTACCAGGCAGGCGCCCGCGCGGGGGCTGATCGATGCGGGAGCTGTCGTGGCGCTCGCGACCGACTTCAATCCCGGCACGTCGCCGACTCCGAATCTCCCGCTCATCACGACGATGGGCGTGAGTCAGCTTCGCATGAGCGTCGCGGAGGTGCTACTCGCAACCACGGTGAATGGTGCAGCAGCACTCGGGCTGGCCGGCGTGACTGGACAGATAGCATCGGGATTCAGTGCCGACATCGCGCTCTGGGATTGCGAGGATGCTCGGGAGATACCGTACTGGTACGGTGACGCGCGCTGCGTCGCGACATGGTGTTGCGGCGAACCGGTACATACGGCGTGATCTGACGCCACGGACCTTGATCAGGACGGAGAGTAGTCGGTGGATGCGATAGATATTTCGGGTGACGTCGCCATAGTGGCGATAACGCTCTTAACGCTCAATATCCTGCTCGGGATGTTGATGTCGATCAAGTACAATCCCGTGCGCAGCTGGCCGCACCGGCGCGTCAACACGCTCAAGCTGCACAACTGGACGGGTTATCTCGCGCTCGCCGCCAGCGCGATTCATCCGTTGATCATTCTGTTGTCATCGACGGCGAAGTTTCATCTGGTTGACATCGTCTACCCTGTAAATGCACCGAAGCAACCATGGGTCAATACGCTCGGCGCGGGAGCGCTTTACCTGCTTGCGTTCGTCGTGATCACGTCGTACTTCCGATTCGACATCGGTCGTCTGTGGTGGAAGCGGATGCACTACGTGACGTACGCGTTGTTTGTGCTGTACGCGTTCCACGCAATTCTGACGGATCCCACATTGAAGGACGCGCCGCTCGATCCGCTGGATGCGGAGAAGGTGTACGTGGAGCTATGCGTTCTCGTAGTCGTGGTCGCGACGGCATGTCGCGCGCGCTTCGCGTTGCGCCAGCCGGCGCCGCGTGTCCACCGGCCCAAGGGGCAGCGTCCCGCGCGAAAGAGAGTATTGGCGTAGTCGCCATTCCCGCTGTAGGGCGCGGATGCATCCGCGCCTCCCGTCATTCCCGCGAAAGAACGTCACCCCCCCCCGCGGAAGAACGTCACCCCCGCGAAAGCGGGGGCGGGAATCCATGTAATCGATCTTGAAGTGCGATGATGGCACAGGGCTGATCGGCAACAGATGGATTCCCGCCTTCGCGGGAATGACGAGTCTTTGATTACATATCTACTTCTTCGGGTTCAATATCTCCCCGATGCGATGCTCCGCACCGGCGAGGTGAAGCTGTGTTTCCCTGTCCGCTGCGTTCCCGCTTGCACGCTTGATGTCGCTGGCAAGCGAAACCAGCTCACCGCGAAGCTCCGCCTTCGCATCTTCCGATAACGGTGGCTGCGGTGGACCGAAACCTGCGCGCACGGTGGTCGTTGCTGGTGCGTTCAGCTTGCGATCGATCTGAGTAAGATACGTATCCTGAAGCGCACGCCGGTACGGATCGATCGCGACGTGCGAAGATGACAGCTCGCTCCAGATTCCGTGTCGCATGTCATCCAGCATGTTGGCAAGCGTATACGCGTCATGCTTGTTCGCTGCGAGTGCCTCGTCGCCAAGCAACCGGTTCATTCTCTGGTCGTCCAGCAGGCTGGTGAGGATGCGCGCCTGTGCGTTGTCGATGCGCCTGATCATGCCGTCGGCCTCGATCCTGCGCGCGATGTCCGGGCGGATCAGGAAGGTCGGCGTCCGGAACACGTTGTCGTTGAGGAATCGAATCGCGTCCGCCTGCCGAGCGCGTGACAGCGGCGTATAAACCGCGCCTGGCTGACTTCCGGACTTGTACTGCACTTCCGCGCCGCCAACGACCGTCGTGACATGGTTGGCTTCGGTCGCCCATTGACCGACGGTGCGATCGTAGATCTCGCGCAGGTCGCTGTTGTCCTCGCCTGCCTCGGTCGCTGCTCCGTCGATGTAACCGACGACGCGTTGCAGGTTCTTGAAGCCGTAGCCTGTGGATTTGACCGGATCCGCATCCCCCACGGCTTCGGTGAGCGTGCCGAAGCCACCGGCTTCGTTGTTCTCGGAGAAGCGATACCATGGAATGCTGTCCTGCATCCGTGCCCACTGGTCCAGCGTCGGACGCTCAGCGTCGCTGCTCGTCGCGGATGGAATCGGTTTGTAGCCCCACATGATCGCGTACTTGTCGTACGGACCGATTCGGGGGATGATGTCTTCCAGCGGTATGTGATCTTCCGGCTGCGCGACATAATTGAAGCGCGAGTAATCCATGATCGACGGAGAGTGACCCATCCTGTGCACCCACGTCGCGCTTCTGACGCTGTCTGCGGGGTACGTCGAGCTTCCGAGCTGATCGTGGCGCAATCCGATGGTGTGGCCGATCTCGTGCGCTACGACGAACTCGAGCAGCCTGCCCATGAGCGAGTCGGGCATGGGGAAGCTGCGCGCGCGCGGATCGACCTGCGCGGCTTGCGTGAAGTACCAGTCGCGCTGGAGGTTGAGCACGTTCTGGAAGATGCGCACGGAACCATTCAGTATTTCGCCGGTGCGCGGGTCGCTGACATGCGGTCCGACCGCGTTCTCGACCGTCGACGGCAGCCAGCGAATCATTGTGTGACGGATGTCATCCGGTGACCAGTCGGGATCATTGGCCGGCGGATCCATTGCAATGATCGCGTTCTTGAAGCCAGCCGCTTCGAAGGCAGGCTGCCAGTCGGTGATCGCCTTGCGAATCCATGGCTTCCACTGATCCGGTGTCGCTGGATCGACATAATAGATTATCGGCTTGACCGGCTCCGACAGTGCGGCGCTCGGGTCTTTCTTGACGAGCCGATAGCGGGTTATGAACTGGCGTTGCGCTGCGCGCTGCTCCACACCGAAGTTCACATTGCGTACGGAGAAGAATCCGACACGCTCGTCGAACCTGCGCGGAATCATCGGAATGTCCGGCAGCCGGACCAGGCTCCAGTGTGCCAGCACACTCTGTGCTGTCTGCAGCTCTCGCGGGGTCGCAGGTGCCGGTGGTCCGCCAGCCCGCGACGGTGCCGGCGCGGGAACGCCGGTCTCGGTAGCTTCGATCTCGATGTTATCGGGGAATGCGATCGCGCTCTCTACGAAAGACCGGCGCTCGTCGATCGTGCCACGGATGGCCGCGAACTCAGGGACCGCCGTTGTGTACAGACGCGTTACGTCGATGACCGCTGCGCTGTCGCGGCCATATGCTTCGACATTGAAGATCGCGACGATCGGCGAGTAGTTGGAGTTCTGCACCGCGCGATAGACCGACAGCGATGTGTCCGCGGTTATCGCGAACGACGGCGAGCGGAGTATTATGCGGTCGCCGTCACGATCCCACCTGAGCGTACGCTCGCCGAATTCATCACCGCCGTAGTCGCCGAAGCCGCCGCCGGGTGCGTTGGGATTCTCGGCAGCGGCGCGAGCGTACCGGCCGACGAGCAGCATGTCTCTGCCAAGCTCGTTGCGCGGTATCTCGAAATACAGCTTGTCGCCCACGCGGTGCACTATGAACATACCGCGGCGTGTTTTCGCTTCCGACGTTATCACGCGATTGTACGGACGTGGTTTCGGAGCGACGCCCGGGGTGACGCGTGGCGTCGAATCACGCTGCGCACTTGCTGCAGAACTTGCTGGGTTCGTACTGGCATTTGCGCCGGCTCTTACCGGTGTAGGCGCGGGCGCGGGCGGCGTTGCATTATGCGCGCATCCAACGGCGAGCACTGCACTGCCTAGGGTGATGATCAGCCTGTTGGTCATTCCAGTCGGTGTGAGATGTATAGACGCGAAGATCGACCGAAAACATACGCGTTTCGCCGGCTGTTCGTTCATGGACACACTGGCCAAGCCTCACTGGCACCTCACCCCACCAGGCATACCGTTCGCCGAAAACTCGTCTGGCGTGCGCAGTCTTCTGTACGTATTTTAGCTCCGCCATTGAGCGGGTCTGCTACCGGTGCATTTCACTCCTCCCGTGACATGCTCTGGGACCAGCCGCATCACCGGATGAGCGCTGCGCCTGCTCATCCGGCCGCGCCCGGCGTTCCCATCGAGCCGGAGCCCGCCTAGCAACTCACCTCAGCTAGGAGCTCGCACTACGCTATGACGATTCGTTATCTCAACCGAGTGCTACTCTTTATCGCCGGGACGCTTGCCGCCCCCGCGATACTTGTAGCCCAACAGACTGGCGGTACGATCACCGGAAGCGTGGTGGACGCATCGTCGCACGCACCGATTCCGTCGGTGCGGATCCAGATTGTCGGCACGCAACGCGCGACGCTCGGCGACGCCGAAGGCAAGTTCAGAATCACCGTACTCACGCCAGGCCAGTACCAGGTGCGCGCGATGCGAATTGGATTCGCGGCATCGACGCAGACCGTAACGGTGGCGGCCGGCAGTCCGGCGAATATCGCGTTCACACTTTCGCCTGTGGCAATCAGCCTCGAAGAAGTCGTGACGACGGCGACCGGCGAGACACAGCGCAAGAAGGAGCAGGGTACCGCTGTTGCCATCGTTCAGCCGAAACCCGTAGAACTGGCTACCGCGCAGTCCGCGAGTCAGCTCCTGACAGGAAAGGTTGCGGGCGTCGACGTCGCGACAACGGGCGGCACGGTCGGCTCCGGTTCGCGAATCCGTATCCGGGGAGCCAACTCGCTCTCGCTCAGCAATGAGCCGTTGCTGATCGTCGACGGCATTCGCTATAACGATCAGTTTGCGGGCATCGGTGTCGGCGGACAGGCGCCATCATCGTTCAACAACATCAATCCTGAAGACATCGCCGATATCCAGGTGCTGAAGGGCCCGGCGGCCGCCGCGCAGTACGGCACGGCAGCGGCGAACGGCGTGCTGCAGATCACGACCAAGCACGGATCCAACACCAAGCCGCGCTGGAACGCATACGCCGAGGGCGGAACCATCCAGGATGTTACGACGTATCCGTCGAACTACCATCAGGTCGGTCTCACGACGGCTGGCAAACGCACCACCACCTGCACACTCGACAGCCAGACTCTGGGCAATTGCACTCCAAACCCGGATTCGCTCGTGTTCTACAATCCGCTTGCCGCATCAGGTGCCCTCATCCACGGGCATCGCGGAGCCTATGGCTTGAGTGTCAACGGCGGGACGGACGCGGTCAACTACTATGTGTCCGGCAGCTTCGACAAACAGCAGGGCGTGTTCGCGGTTGATCAGGATCAGAAAGCGAGCGGCCGCGCGAACCTGAACGCGGTATTGAGCCCGCAATTCAACGTGCAGGTAGGATCGAGCTATCTCACCGATCACCTGCGGCTGCCGCAGAACGACAACAACACGCTGGGCGTTGTCAGCGCAGCGTTGCTGGGGTCAGCATTCCCGAACGCTGCGGATGGCTACCTCAATGGACAGCTTCCGCAGGTGTTATACGCTATCAACACCCGGCAGGACATTCAGCGCTACGGCAGTACAGTCAACTCCACCTACACGCCTCTCTCGTGGCTGACCGCGACCGGGGTATTTGGACTCGATTACACCAACCGCTGGGACCACGAAGTCGTTCCACCAAACGTGGTTACGTTCGGCTCACTTCCACAGGGGCAGGTGACGTCGAACCCGACCTCAGTGTACGATTACACGGCGAACGGAACTTTGTCCGCGCACTGGAGCCCGTTCGGCCAGATCAAGACGACAACGAGCGCCGGATTCGCGTTCGCCAAGGAGCTGATCCAGGGGACGCAGGCGTTCGGTGCCGGCCTTCTTGGCGGGACGGGTTCGCTCAGTGGCACCAGCGCCCGCTTTGCGGTGAGCTCGACCAACACTGACAACAAAACAATCGGCGGCCTCGCGAGCGAGGAGCTCGCATACGCGGACCGGCTGTTCATTACCGGATCGGTCAGAACAGACCAGAACAGCGCGTTCGGCCAGAACTTCGGCCACATCACCTATCCATCGATAAGCGGATCGTGGGTCGTTGATCAGGAGTCATGGTTTCCGAAAACCAACCTGTTCAATTCACTGCGTCTGCGCGCGGCGAGCGGACGGTCGGGCCGGCAGCCGAACTTCCGAGATGCCATCACCTTCTTCAACGAGCAAACCGTCACGGTTAGCGGCGCGGACGTTCCGGGCATCATCGTCGGCGGAACAGGCAACCCGAATCTGCGTCCCGAGCGCTCGTCCGAGACAGAGTTCGGCTTCGATGCCGGCTTCCTCGATCAGCACATCGGTCTCGAGGTGACGCATTATCACAAGCGGACTGATGACCTGCTGGTTGCAGTCCCGCTCGCTCCCTCGCTCGGCCTTACGGCCACGCAGTTCCAGAATCTCGGCGCTGTACTCAACACCGGCTGGGAGTACGTCGCGAACGTGAAGGTACTCGATGCAAGAAAGGTGCAGTTCGACTTTTCCGTGAATGCGTCGACAAACAGCAACAAGTTGCTCACGCTTGGTCTGCTGCCGACGGGACAGCCAGTGCCCCCGATCGTGGTCAACAGCGACCAGCAGCATCGCGTCGGCTACGCGCTGGGCTCCTACTGGCTCAAGCCGATGTCGTTCAAGGACGCGAACGGCGACGGCATAATCGCGCGATCCGAAATCACTGTCGGCGATACGGCTGTATACCTCGGTAACATCTTCCCGACGAAGAACTATTCGATCACGCCGAACCTCACTCTGTTCAGCTGGATCAGGTTCTCCGCGCTGATCGATCACAAGGGCGGATACAAGCTGTTTGACAACACGGCGCGCTTCCGCTGCGCCTTTGGCAACTGCCAGGCGGCGTACGACAAATCGACGTCGCTTGCGGATCAGGCAGCGTCCATCGCCGCTACCTCGCTGGGGACCGATGCCGGCTACGTCGAGGATGCAAGCTTCACCAAGCTCCGCGAGCTGTCGGTCACCTTCATTGCATCGTCGCGTCTGGCCCGCGCATTCCATGCGCGCGGCATGGACCTCACCATCGCTGGGCGGAATCTGCATACGTGGACGAACTACAAGGGCTTCGATCCGGAAGTCAACTCGACTGCCAACGCGAATTTCTCGACTTCGGACTTTCTGACACTTCCGCCATCGCGCACCTGGACTGCACGCATCAATGTCAACTACTGATCAAACGACCCTCTCACCGAGACAACACATGAAGATCGGAACAGTCTTGCGTGGAACCACGGGTCGGCCTGCCCGACTCGCGGCTCTCGCCCTTGTGATCACGCTCTCAGCTTGCGATACACAGAAGATCCTTCAGGTCACAGATCCGGACGTGGCACGACCGGACGCGTTCACGAGCGCCTCGGCGCTGCCTGCACTGTACGCTGGTGCTGTGGGCTCATTCGGAAGTGCATTCGACGGCCCGGGCGGGGACTGGCAGCAGGTTCAGATGTCAGCCTCGCTGTCGGATGAGTTCATCAACACCGAGACATTCCCTACGCGGATCGAGACGGATCAGCGCGCGCAGACAATCACCAACACGAGTCTGGGACCGTTGTTCCTCACACTCAACCAGGCGCGCGCCGCGACCGAGCGTGCAGTCAACGCGTTCAAGTCGCTGGCGAAGTCCAAAGCCGACAGCACCGGCTTTGCAGAATCACTGGCTCTGAACGGCATGGTTTACGTGTTGTTCGCGGAAAACTATTGCGGTTCCGTTCCAACCAGCGTTCAGAATTCCGACGGCACCTTTACTTTCGGCGTCGGGCTGACGACTGATCAGCTGTCCGACAGTGCGATATCGAAGTTCAATCAGGCGACTACTGGCGGTGGATCCTCGCTCACTGCGAGCATCAAGTCGCTCGCGGCTGTGGGATTGGGCCGCGCGCTTCTGGACAAGGGAAACTTCGCTGGCGCGGCCGCTGCGGTCGCGGGCGTTCCAACGACGTTCCAGTACATCTATACGCATTCCCAGACCAGCGCTGGCCAGAACAACGGCACGTGGGCGTTGACCGCCAATGTTGCCCGCTTCGGTGAGGCAGACCTGAAGGGAACCAATGGTCTGCCCTACGCCAGTGATGGTGATCTCAAGGCAAAGGGCGCTGCCGCGGACCCACGTGTTGCGGATAGTGTCCGCGCAGGTACGGGCCTCGGTTTCGACGGCTTCACCAAGCAGTTCGTCCAGGCCAAGTATCCGTCGCGCACGTCATCGAGCGTGATCGCCGACGGTGTGGAAGCACGCCTGATCGAGGCGGAAGCCGCGCTGCAGGGCGGAAGCCCGAGCAACGCGCTCACGATCCTTAATGGGCTTCGCAGTAACGCTGCGTTGCTTGCGCTGCGTGGCTATCCGGCCAATTCGCTACCGCCGCTGACGCTTCAGCCAACGGCGGCCGCGCAGCGTGATCAGCTCTTCAAGGAGCGCGCATACTGGCTGTACCTCACCTCGCATCGCCTGGGTGACATGCGTCGCTTGATCCGCCAGTACGGTCTCGGCGCGGAGCAGGTTTTCCCGACCGGGATCTACGTGCACAACGGCGGCAATTACGGCACCGACGTCAACACACCGGTACCGCAGGCCGAGCAGAACAACCCGAGCTACGTTGCGGGGTCGTGCAAGCAGAATCAAGCGTAGAACCTTGGGGTTGTAAGTGAAGGGGGCAGGCTACGATACATCGTAGCCTGCCCCCCTTTCGTTCTGCCATAAATGTCGCTACGGAGACGATGCCTCGCGGGTGTGGATGTAGATCACGCCGGCCGACGCATTCGTGCCTTGCGATCCACTGCCGCGGATCCCGCTCAGGATTTCGATGCTCGCAATCGCACTTGCTGGAAGCTGAGCGAGGGCGGCAACGTCGGTCAGCCGCGCACCATCGATGATCACCATCGGCGCATCGGCGTCGGATAGTATTATCGAGCTTACCCCGCGCTGTGCGACGATTCGCAACGGCCGGCCTGACCTGTCCTCCTTGTATGTGTATCGGCGGACGTCGTTCTTCAGCACTTCCCATGCGGTCGTTGCCGACGATCGCTCGATCTGTGCCTGCGTGATCGTGACTGTACCGCTGGGCGTCTCATCACCCTTGTGTACGCCGGGAGGCGTGCAGCCCAGCAACGAAGCAGCTGCCGCGACACCGAACCACATATGGGACCCGCGAGTGCGCATCTTACCTCCCATGCGTGAAGGTGGGTACGCGCCAATCTCCGCCGTTGGCCGCTCGCCGGCAAGGGCGAGCGGCGTATGCAACTTGTAAGCGGTAGTCCCGCGGCGGCAGGCGGCAGAGACTATCTCCTTGCCGGCCGCGTCTTCATGATACTCTCGATCTCGCTGATTTCCCGAGGCGCGCTGCTCATCCGCTCCAGCCCGCGATCTGTTATCACGTAGTCGTCCTCTATGCGAACGCCGGTGTTATTGTAACGCTCGGTCGCTGTGCGCACGTGCGCGATGAACGCGCGATTCCGCGGCGTATCCGGGAGAACATCGAGCGCCGCGGTGCTTATGTAGATCCCGGGCTCGATCGTGAATGCGTCACCCTTCATGAACTTCTTGTCGCCAGTGTAATATTGCGCCGGATCGTGCACCGCAAGCCCAAGCCCGTGACCGATTCCGTGAATCATCCACAGCATCGACTGTTTGCACTGCGCGGGCACAGCGGCGCAGTCTACCTTCCACGGTGGATCGAATGTGGCATCGACACTCTCGATCAACCCGAGCTTCGCGAGACCCGCCGCACGAATCGCCACTGATGAATCGGTTGCCGCCGCGGCGGACATCCCAGGCTTTGAATTCCGCTCCGCCGCTGCCTGTGCGTCGCGCACTAGCTGGTAGATGACGCGCTGGTCGGCAGTGAACTTTCCACTCACGGGAATCGTGCGCGTGACGTCCGCGGCATAACCCTGATATTCCGTGGCTGCGTCCATCACCACGAGATCCCCCGGTCGCGCCGATGCGGTGTCGAGCATGTAGTGCAGCTGCGTGCCATTCCGCCCGGCGCCGACGATCGACCCGTACGCGGGACGCGAGCCACCGAGCGATGTGAAAGTGTTTTCGAGTGCAGCCTTGAGCTCATACTCGTGACGCGGCTCCGGCATGTGCAGCACCGCGACGTGCCCGGCCGAGCTGATCTCGGCGGCCCGTTTCAGCAGGGCGATCTCCGCCGGACTCTTTCTCGCTCGCAGCGCATCGACGATTGGATGTGCGTCCTTCACCACGAGCCCCGGATGATTCGCGGCGAGCGTGCGAATGAACATGCGCCCGCGCGTGAGCGAGTCCTGGCGCGCGAAGTCTGCGTCCGCAAAATCGGCGAGCGCGTAGACAGGCATCCCTGACGTCGCGAGCGAATCGGTGATCCCGGCAAGAGCGCTGAACGATCGCGCGCTGACACCGAGTGTGCGTGTCACACTCGCTGAGTCCGGCCGGCGTCCGTAGTAGAACGCGGTGCGCGGATCGATCGGCGTGAGAAACAGCGTGGCGCTGCTTGTACGCCCGTCGCGCACAACCATGACGAACGCGGCGTCCGGCTCATCGAAGTCCGTGAGATAGTGAAAGCCGGGAACCTGGTAGAACGGTCCGAAATCTGTAACCGGTGTTCTGCCGCCGAACGCTATCACCACGCCATTGCCGACGTGCGTCGCGAGCGAATCGCGTCGCGCGGCAAACTCGGTGGTGCTGATTTGCGCGCGCGACACACTCGGCGTCGCAAGTACGCAGAATGTGATCAGGAACGATCGAATTTGCCGAGGCACGTGGCGCTCTCCGGTTAGGGATGTGCGAAAGAGAGCAGCATGCCGCGATCGCGTCAAGCCGCTACATCGTCACGTGCGTCGTCACGTGCGTCGTCGCGTGCGTTACTTCGGCGCGGAAGGTCCGGACGATCCGCGAATACGGTGCAGGGTGCCGTTACGGGACACTATGAACCGCGGGAAGAGCAGCCTTTCCTTGATCGCCACGCCGGCCGAGGCGCCGTTAGGCACGTTTATGCTCGCGGACGGTGAGACGGGGATGTTCGGATTGAACGCGTTCGCCGCACTCAGATCGTCGGCCGCCTCCGGGACTACGGTGTAGCCGAAGTCCGCCAGCGCCTCGATCGTCACCAGGCTCAGCGGATCGAGGCCGTTGTGAAGCGTCCCTGTCATCAGTTCGTGGCCGAAAACCGTCGCGCGCCAGTGTCCGTCGCGAGTGCCGTCACCGCCCGAGTTCTCGATCGGAACACCGAGGGACGAATCGGCAGTGAAGCCCAGCTCGGCCGATGCCACTCGCGCTGCTCGCCCGATGAAAACAGGGTCCGGCCCACCAAGACCCGCGGCTGTGTTCGGAAAATACGTCACCGAGTCGCGCACCGTTCCGTCGGACCAGAGCGTCCCGATTCCAAGCACGTGACCCATCTCGTGGGTCAACATCGATACCAGAAGGTCCTGCTGCGCGAGCGAAGCGACATCAGCGGAATCGACAGTGATGGTGCCAAGCGCGGTAAGTTGCGGCGCGTCGTCGCGAATTATGCACGGACCGCCGAGCCCGACAGTATTCGACCGCCCGTCGATCGAGTCCGACTGAATGACGATCATCATGCTCGTCTCGGTCGTATCGATCGCCGGAATGCCGTCGCCGCAAAGATTCGCCGTTGTGATTACATGGTATGGAATGAGTGGCGCGGATATTACCGTTTCCCAGCGTTGCGCTGCCAGCGTCGCCGCCTGCTTCACCGTCGACGAGACTTTCCCGATGAACCGGAGATCGATCCTGAAGCCGCCAATGCCGAGCGTGGCGACCGAAATCGGAACGCTGACGGAGGCAGTTCCAGTGTTTACCGTGAGTGTCGCGGTACCAGCCGCGATGCCTTGCACGATACCCGACGCCGTGACCGATGCGACCGCAGGCTTGTCGATGGAGTAGGTGTAGCTTCTGCCGTGCAGCGTGTCACCCGTCGCCGAGAACGACACTGCCTGCGTTGCGATAGTGTGCCCGACCCCGAGATCCAGCACGCCGGGCACGACCTTGACGCGCGATGCAGGCGGCAGAACAACGACGGGAAGAGTGGCCGACACGCCATCCGCCTTGAGGGTGACACTCGTCGAGCCTGGCTGGCGTCCTGTGACCACGCCGGCGGTCGACACGCTGGCGATGGTCGAATCAATGACGCTCCACGTGGTCGAAGCCGGAACCACCGGCGATCCAGCGGAATCGAAGAAAGTCGCGATGATCGTGCTGGTGCCTTGAATGGCGACCGAGTCCACCTTCCGGTCGAACTTGATGACCGCGAGCGGCGGAGGCGCCTTCAATGTCCGCGGGCCCGTCCCCGAATCTCCGCCGCAGCTCAGCGCAGCAATGGTGCAGACGGCGGATGCCAACAGCATGCACGCCGCGCGCGTTGCGCCGCGCCCGTTCAGGAAGGCAGCGGAACGGAACGGCCCTTGCGCTCGGAACTGACGAACCCAGCCCATCGACATTGCCATTTCTCCGATCAGTAGCTACCGCGTTCGTCAGCCGCCGCACAGCGCGCCGTCTGGCAAGGATAATTCCGAACCCGTTGCTACGATATGCCGTCGTAACCATAGGTAGCGCACTTGTTCCCGTGGTGGTCGGGAGAATCGGCGAACGATGGGCAAACCGCCGTGTACGGCGATGGGAAACGCGGCGGATAGCGGAGCTGGACTCGCACCCGGATGCCTCTCCATAGGCGCATATTTGTTACCAGCCGCTGGCTCGATCGTCAGTCGCGGAGGCAGCATCGCGGCCACCACGCCGCGGTCCAAAAACTGGCCCAACGGAGAGACACGGTGGCGTGGTCACGTGGGTACCTATTCATCGGTCTGGCCGTGGCGGCGTCCGGCGCACTCACGGTAGCGTGCGGCCCGTCGGGGCAGGATCAGCGCGACCAGTTGCGGGTGCTCGCGCAGCAGACGTGTGAGGATGCGATCCGCGACCAGCTTGCATCCCGCGCAACCGCGCAGTTCAGCTCGGACGCAGAGCACGTCTACTATGATTCTCTGGGCGGCGCAGGTGTCACCGGCACCGTAACGACCGCATCCGGCCAGCGCAACTTCGCCTGCCTCCTAAAGCCCACCGCGGACAGCAGCTGGACGCTCACCGCCGCCCGATTACTGAACTAGGTCTCGAATACGCACTGAATGGTACTCAACCGATTCCGGGGTGAGCCTGTGCCGGCCGCAGCACGGGTTTAGCTTGCAGATCGCCTCGATGCTCCTGCATCGGTTGACTTAGTCCCATTGCCATGTTCGTCTCAGCACTGCTCGTCGTCGCCGGCGTTGCCGGCCACGCGCAGCCGCCGCGCCCCGGTCACCTGCTATCTCGCCAACGGCGACCGCCTCAGCGGCAACCTCCTATCGGTCTCCACGACGAATGTCCGGATCACTCACCAATCCCTGGGGCCGCTGTCGCTGCGCCGCGAGAGCATTGCACTCTGCGAATCGAGCGACAGCACCGCGCTTCGCCGCCTCGGTACGCTCGCGCTCGCTTCGCTACCGGAAATTCCGATGACGACCGTCGCGGTCGTCGGGGCCCCCCTCACAATCCCGACTCCTGTGGCGGCCCGCAGAGTGTCGCTCGAAAAACTGGCTCATCCGCGACAGGCGATTCCGCTGGCCGCGCGCGCCCTTCCCACATACGTAGCTCACGTTGGATGGAAACGGTCGCTCGGCGCCACATATCTCCTGACCCGCGGGAACGCCAACGTCAGCAGCCTCGGCTTCACCGGAGCCGTAGCGCGTCGCACCGACAGGACACAGGTCGCGCTCAGTGGCAAGCGCGAGTTCGGAAGTCAGGAAGGATCGGCGACGGAGAATTATCTGTCGGCAACACTGCGCTATGATCTCGCGCTGGGGCCAAACGATTCGGCCGCCGCTGCACGTCCATCGTTCTTTTCGGAAGCA
>Ga0134128_10003565_pt1 | contig 19006 bp, 15 predicted proteins | sample KB31754_FD_96462 | JGI IMG/M metagenome (GOLD analysis project Ga0134128, IMG submission 96462) | Terrestrial soil microbial communities with excess Nitrogen fertilizer from Kellogg Biological Station, Michigan, USA - KB3-175-4 | ecosystem: Environmental > Terrestrial > Soil > Unclassified ...
CACCGGCGCCACGGAGCGCATCCTCCACGCCGGCGGCAAGAGCACCCCGGACCTGCTGCGCCGCCGCAGCGGGGACGCACTCGGCGCCCCGGACGCCGTCGTCCTCCCCGGCGGCAGCGGGGAGGTGGGCGAGGTCCTGGCCCTGTGCGCCCGGCGGAAGCTGGCGGTGGTGCCGTTTGGCGGCGGCACCTCCGTGGTGGGCGGGGTCGAGCCGCTGCGCGGACCGTTCGCCGGCGTGGTCACCCTGGACCTCCGGCGCCTGGACCGGCTGCTGCACGTGGACCCGCTCTCGCGCACCGCCACCTTCGAGGCCGGCATCCGGGGCCCGGCCATCGAGGCGGCGCTGGCGCCGCACGGCTTCACGCTGGGACACTTTCCGCAAAGCCACCAGGAGGCGACGCTGGGAGGCTACGTGGCCACCCGCTCCGCCGGCCAGGCGTCCACTGGCTATGGCCGCTCCGACCAGCTCGTCAAGGCCGTGCACCTCGAGACCCCCGCGGGCCCGTTCGACGCCGGGTCGCTGGCACCCGGCTCGGCCGCCGGGCCGCGGCTGCTGGACGCCGTCGTCGGCAGCGAAGGCACGCTCGGCGTGATCACCCGCGCCACCGTCAAGGTCTCGCCCGCGCCGGCGGACAGGGTGTACGGCGCCTGGTCCTTCCCCACCTTCGAGGCGGGGGCGCAGGCCCTGCGGCGGCTGCGGCACGACGGCGCCCGGGGCGACCTGCCGCATGTCTGCCGGCTGAGCGACACGGATGAAACGGCGTCGACCTTCAAGCTGGGCGGCTGGAAGACCCGCACGCTCTCACGGTACCTCCGGGGCCGGGGCCAAACGACCCCGGCGCTGGCGCTGTTTGTCTGGGAAGGCGGCAGGCGGGAGGCACGGGCCCGGAGGCGGCGCGGCGCGCGGATCCTGCGGCGGGCCGGCGGCATCCCGCTGGGGCCGCTGCCCGGGAAGTCCTGGGAGCATGGGCGGTTCAGCGGTCCCTACCTGCGCGACGAGCTGCTGACCCGCGGCGTCTACGTCGAGACGCTGGAAACGGCAGCCACGTGGGGCCGCCTCGAGGAGACGTACACGAGCGTGCGCGGCGCCATCCTCGGCGCGCTGCAGGCAATCGGCGGCGCGGCATACGTCCAGACGCACATCTCGCACGTCTACTCCGACGGCGCCTCCCTGTACTTCACCTTTCTCGCCGGGCTCGAGAAGGACGGGCTGGCGCAAAATGCCCGCGTCAAGGCGGCGGCCTCCTCGGCGATTGTCGAGGCAGGGGCCACCATCACCCACCACCACGCCGTGGGCCTGGACCACGCGCCGTACCTGGCCGCGGAAATTGGGGAGCTGGGCGTCCGGGTGCTGCGCAGCATCAAGGACACGCTGGACCCCGGGGGCATCATGAACCCGGGCAAGCTCATCCCGCCGGAGACGCCAGGCGCCGCCGGGGCGCCGATCCCGGCCGCACCGCCAATGACCACCACAACGCGCGACACCGCTGACACGGAGGACACACCATGACCATTGCATCCCTCACCGGCACCACCGTCCTGATCACCGGCGCCGCCATGGGCATGGGCAGGATGTACGCCCATCTGGCTGTGGAGGACCACGCCGCCCATGTGGTGCTCTGGGACATCAACGGCGAACTGCTGGAGCAGGCCGCCGCGGAGCTGGAAGGCCGCGGCCCGGAAATCCACCGCCATGTGGTGGACGTCGGCAGCCTGGCGGCGATCGAGGCGGCGGCGGAGAGGGTGCGCGCCGACGTCGGCACGCCGGACATCCTCATCAACAACGCGGGAATTGTCCGCGGCAAGTACTTCTGGGAGCACGAGCAGCGCGCCGACATTGCCGCCACCATGGCCATCAATTCCCTCGCCCCGATGCACATCACCCGCGAGTTCCTGCCGGGCATGATCGCCGGCGGGCGCACGTCCCGGATCGTCAACGTGGCCTCGGCCGCCGGGCTGCTCGCCAACCCGCGCATGAGCGTGTACTCCTCCTCCAAGTGGGCAGTGATCGGCTGGAGCGACTCCCTGCGGCTGGAGCTGGCACAGGCGGGCCACCGCCACATCAAGGTGACCACGTTCTGCCCCTCCTACATCAGGACCGGCATGTTCGAGGGCGCGCGCGGGCCGCTGCTGACGCCGCTGCTGGACCCCGGACTTGTGACAAGGCGCGTCTGGCAGGCCATGAAGGAGGGCACGCCGATCCTCATGATGCCGTGGACCGTCAAGCTCAGCACAGCCCTGCGCGGCATCCTGCCCGTCGGCGCCTGGGATGTGGTGGCCGGGCGCGTGTTTGGCGTCTACAAGTCCATGGAGCACTTCACCGGGCGGAAGTAGCGCCCCGCAGGTAGTCCAGCTGCGCCTGCACCGAAAGCTGCGCGGCGCCCTGCAGATTCGCCGGGACGTCCCCGTACACCACGGCCGCCACGGCCCCGGCGGAGGGCTCCCCACCCAAATGTTCGACGGCGGCCCTCACCTGGGCGAGCCTCTCCCGCCTGTGTGCCTGGTAGGCGGCGGCGATGGCGGCCAGGTCCGGCAGGACGGGCCCATGGCCCGGCAGCACGGCGACGGGCCGGCCGCCGGCGGTGCCGCCCAGGACACCGCCGCCCAGCACGTGCAGCGTTTCAAGGGAGTCCAAATAGTCGGCCAGCCGCCCGTCCGGGTAGTCAAGGACGGTGCTTCCCTGGCCCAGCACGGTGTCGCCGGTGAGCACCTGGGAGGTGCCGCCGTCGTGCTTCAGGCCGGGGTCCAACAGGGCGAAACAGACGGAGTCCGAGGTGTGGCCGGGAGTGGCCAGCACCTCGATTTCCACGCCGGCGGCGCGAATGAGCTCGCCGCCGCGCAGGGGTGCGCCCCCGTGGCAAAAGTCCGGATGGGCGGCGCGGACCGGGGCACCGGTCAGCTCGCGGAACCGGGCGCTGCCCTCCGTGTGGTCGGCGTGCCGGTGCGTGACGAGAATGAGCTCCACGGTGCCGGCCGCGGCCAGCGCCTCCAGGTGCGCCTCGATCAGCGGGCCCGGATCGACCACCACCACGGGGGCGGGGGCGGCGCTGTCAAAAAAGGCACTCAGCACGTAGCTGTTGGTGCCGTCCAGCGTCATGGGGCCCGGGTTGGCCGCGCGCAGCGTGCGGCTGAGCGGGCCTGTCCGCTGCCAGTCCGCCACGGCTCAGTACCGGTAGTGGCCGGGCTTGTACGGGCCCGCCGGGTCCAGGTCCAGATACGCGGCCTGCTCCGCGGTGAGCTCGGTCAGCTCCACGCCCAGGGCGGCCAGGTGCAGCCGGGCCACCTTCTCGTCGAGAATCTTCGGCAGCACGTAGACGTCCTTGCCGTATTCGCCGCTGCCTGTCTTTGCTGTCCCGGCCTTGGTGAAGATCTCGACCTGGGCGATGACCTGGTTGGTGAAGGAGTTGGACATGACGAACGACGGGTGGCCCGTGGCGTTGCCCAGGTTCAGCAGGCGGCCCTCGGAGAGCACGATGATGGAGCGCTCCGTGTCCGTTCCCTTGCCAAAGACCCACTCGTGGACCTGCGGTTTGATCTCCACCTTTTCGACGCCGTCGATCTTGGCCAGGCCGGCCATGTCGATCTCGTTGTCGAAGTGGCCCACGTTGCCCACGATCGCCTTGTTCTTCATCTTCAGCATGTCCGCGGCCGAGATGATGCCCAGGCCGCCGGTGGTGGTGATGAAGATGTCGCCCTGGCTGATGACAGACTCCAGCCGGGCCACCTGGTAGCCGTCCATGGCGGCCTGGAGCGCGCAGATCGGGTCAATCTCGGTGACGATGACGCGCGAGCCCTGTCCGCGCAGGGCTTCGGCCGCGCCCTTGCCGACGTCGCCGTAGCCGCAGACCACGGCCACCTTGCCGCCGAGCAGCACGTCCGTGGCGCGCATCAGCCCGTCCGGGAGGGAGTGGCGGATGCCGTACTTGTTGTCGAACTTGGACTTCGTGACCGAGTCGTTGACGTTGATGGCCGGAAACAGCAGCTTGCCCTCGGCGGCCAGCTGGTAGAGGCGGTGCACGCCGGTGGTGGTTTCCTCGGTGACGCCGTGGATCTGCGCGGCGATGCGCGTCCACTTCTGCTTGTCCTGCTTGAGGGACTCCCGGAGGACGGCCAGGAAGACGGCGCCTTCCTCGGACTCCGCGTCCGTGGTGTCCGGGACCGCCCCGGCGGCCTCGAATTCGGCGCCCTTGTGGACCAGCATGGTGGCGTCGCCGCCGTCGTCCAGGATCATGTTGGCGCCCTTGCCGGGATCCTCAGCCGCGCCGGGCCAGGTGAGGATCTGCTGCGCCGTCCACCAGTAGTCCTCGAGGGACTCGCCCTTCCATGCGAAGACGGGCACGCCCTGCGGGTTCTCCGGCGTCCCGCTGCCCACCACGACGGCCGCGGCGGCCTCGTCCTGCGTGGAGAAGATGTTGCACGAGGCCCAGCGGACTTCGGCGCCCAGGGCCGTCAGCGTTTCGATCAGCACGGCCGTCTGGACCGTCATGTGCAGGGAGCCGGCAATGCGGGCGCCCGCCAGCGGCTGGCTGTCCCTGTATTCCTCGCGCAGGCTCATCAGGCCGGGCATCTCAAATTCGGCCAGGCGGATCTGGTGCCGGCCGGCGGCGGCCAGGCTGATGTCCGCGACCTTGTAGTCTGCCGGGCTGAGGGTGGTGGCTGTGCTGCTCATGGGCGGGTCCTTTGCTGTGCGCGGGGTTGTCGGGAGGTGCGGGGGTCAGGGGGCCAGCTGCTCGGGGCGCAGCAGCAGGGCGATGCCCCCGTCGATGGCGTAGCGCAGCGGCACGCCGTCCGGGCCCGGCGCCGTGGTGCGCAGTTCGTTGCCCTCCTGCACCAGGGTGGAGCCGGTCACCGGGCAGCGCAGCACGCTCAGCAGTTCATCGCTCATTCTCGCCATGGGGTTCCGTTCTTCTCGGGTGGCCCGTGCCTTGGTTTCCCGGCAGGGGCCTTGGCTGACCAGTCTAGTCAGGATGGCTGCGCCGCGCCCGCCGGTGTGGCGGCGCATTGCGGTCGCTACAGACGCTCGGTTGCAATCGGGGCACTTTTAGCCAACCCTCCCGCCCAATTGCGCGGGAGCGTTCGCAAAAACACCCCCGGTTGCAACCGGGCGTTCGCAAAAACACCCCGGGTCAGTCGCGCAGGATGTGCAGGTGGCCGCGGCGACCGGCGCCCGGCGTGCCGGCCTGGACACTGCGCGGGGTGGCGCGTGGCCTCTCCAGCGTGGGGCGGGCCTCGCGCTGGGGGGCGGGTCCGGCGTCGTACGGGTCAGCATTGGCGGCCTCGCGCACGGCGTCGGCGAGGGCCAGGAGGTCGTCGGGCCCGGGCGGCGGGGGCGAGTCCGAGCGCGCGAGCCGGATGACGTCCCAGCCGCGCGGCACGGTCAGGCGGGCCGAGTGCTTGGAACAGAGGTCGTAGCAGTGCGGCTCGGCGAACGTGGCCAGCGGGCCGAGGACGGCGGTGGAGTCGGCGTAGACGTACGTCAAGGTGGCCACGGCCGGCTCGCGGCAGGCTGATCGGGTGCATTGACGAAGGGTTCCCACGATTCCCAAGATTACCCGTGTTTGGCCAAATTTCCCGCCACGGCGCACCTGGCCGGCGTGAACTAGAGTGAAATCATGCAGTCCAATGCTTCGGATCCAGGTTTTCGCGTCACCTTCGATGGCGGACCCGCCTCCCCCGCGCGTCCCTTCGCCCGGCGCCGGCGCAACCGCCACGACCGGGGGCTGCGCGGGCCGCTCCTGCTGCCCGGGCTCCCGGGTGCCCGCACGCGCAGCGAAAAGTTCGAGGACCTGGTGGTGGATTCCGCCGAGCGCCTCCGCGAACTGTGGAGCGCGCAGCTGGCCGATGTGGAATACCTCGTGGAGGAGGTGCCTGACAGGCTGGAGGCGCTCATTGCCTCCGGCGCGCAGGCCCCGCTGGGCAAATTCACGCCCGCCCCGGAGTCGGGCCATCCCCTGATCGTGATTTACCGGCACCCGGTGGAGGCCCTGTGCGACGCCCCCTGGCAGGTGCGCGATCTGGTCCACGAGGTCCTGATCGAGCAGGTGGCAGGGCTGCTGAACATCGACCCGGACACGGTGGACCCCATGTTCGGCCGCTTCCGGCACGGCGGCAGCTGAACCGCACCCCGGCCTGTCCCCCGCGCCCCGTCAGTACCCGGTGGTGATTTCCAGGCTGTGCAATTCCTCCCCGGTGCCGGCAAAGGGCAGCACCGCGATGTCCGCCGAGCCCTTGCTGCCCAGCAACTGCGTGCCGTAGGCCGGTTCCCCGGAGGCGGACACCAGCGCGGCCGCGGCGTCCTTGCCCAGCAGTGCGGCAGGATCCACCACGGTCGTGACCCCGGCCTTCAGCTCCACCGTCTTGGCCGCACCCAGCACGCCCGTGGCGGACACCGGCACCAGCGTCACGGTGGCGGCACCTTCCGGCGCGGTGAACGCGAAGCTGGAATCCACTCCCCCGGGCAGCGTCGCCAGGTGGTTCACGCCCAGCCGGCCGCCCGAGGGGGCGACGGCGAGGTCCACGGCCTTCCCGGCCTTCGTTGAATTGACCAGGCGGACCCCGGCCACCACGGCGGAATCGGACTTCACGCTGAGGGTGTAGGTGCCCTGGGGCAGCCCGGACAGCGGCAGCGTGCTGACCTTGCCGGCGGCGGCGGTGAAAACCCCGCCGTCGGGAAGGGCGGCCTGGCCCGACGGGCCGTAGGCCTTCACCTCCACGACGGCGTCGCTGGCGCCGGGAACCGTCACCTGCAGCGCCGTGGTGGCGTCTTCGTAGCCGGCCTGTGCGGCGACCTTCGCGGCGGCGGCCGGGTCCTGGACCCGCACGCCGGCAATGACGGTGCCGGCGGCCGGACCCTCGGACGGCTGCAGGAAGTCCACGCCTCCGGGTGTGAGGCCGCGCAGCACGGACTGCTGGATGAAGCCGGTGACGGCGCCTCCCGTGCTCCTGACATGCACCGTCAGCTGCCCCTGGTCGGGCGCCAGCCCGGACAGCACCACGGCGTGCGACGCCCCGGGCGCCAGCACCAGCGCCTTGCCGCCGGGCGCCTGGATGGGCCCGGCCGCACCAAACAGCTCCAGGGAGACGGTGGCCGGGCTCTTGGTCGAATTGGCCAGCGTCAGCACGGCCGTGCGGCCCACGGTGGTGCTGGCGCCGGCCAGCCAAAAGTCGTTCGACGGCGTCTGGCACGTCGCCGCCGCCAGCCCCTGGAGGTCGCCGTCACCCGCCGCCACCACCACGGAACCGGCGCTGCGCGCGCTCTGCCCGCCAAACGGCAATGCCTGCAGGACCGACGCCGTGCCCACGTTCCTGCCACTGACGACGGCGGCCCTCGCCTTGGCCTCGCCTGTCAGGGGCGCCAGGGTGGCCGGGGCCCCTGCGGAGGCCGTTGGCGCGTTCTTCGGTGCCTGCGAGATGGTGAACAAGGGACCGGAATTGGCGCCCAGGCCGTAGACCGAGGCGCCCGGCAGGACGCCGTCGGCGTTGCTCAGCGCGAGGGCGTTGAGCATCGTGGTGGTCGAGGAGGAGTTCGGCGAAAATTCCGGGTCGGTGCCGGCGGCCGAGCCCGTGAGCAGCTGCGCGGGCCCGGGGCAGTTGGCCAAGGTGACGCCGACGGGCAGCACCTGGGCGCGGGGGGTGACCTGGGCCGTGGCATTCAGGCCGGGAAGGGCTGTGCCGGCGGCCACGGCCACCACGGCCAGGGCCGCCGTCGTCGAGCCGGCCAAAACTGCGGGCCAGCGGCGTGGGCGGGCACGGGCCATGCGGCGCGGCGCCCGTGCCGGCTTCGCCGCGGCGGACGGCCCGGCAGCCTTGCCCGGCTTTCCAGCCTTGGCCGGCTTTCCAGCCTTGGCGCCCTTCTCCGCCTTCGCCGCGCCGGCCGGATCTGCGGGCGCGTTCCGCGAAGCCTCCCCCGATGGTGCGGAAGCCTTTTCAGCCTTCTTCTTCTGGTCCTCAGACACCTCTACCTACCTTGTGCAATGACGCCTCGTCCCGGTATGCGCCGGCCCAGCCCCGCCGTGCCCGGACCGGGACGGCCAGCAGCACGGTCAGCCCCAGCAGCACGATCTGCGCCAGGCCCATGAGTCCGTCCCAGGGTTCCACATAGCGGATTTCAAGTCTTCCGGCGGCCGCGGGCAGTTCAAATGCCTGGGACCAGCCGTCCTTCACGGCCGTGAGCTCCTTGCCGTTGAGCCGGGCGTGCCAGCCGGGATCGTACCGTTCGGCCAGGACCACGCGGCGGCCGGCGTCCCCGGCGGGCACGGCCGTGTCGACGCCCGTGCCGTGGGAGGGCACCGGGGCCACGGCGTCGCCCTTGGCGTTGACCAGCCGGACGCGGTTCACCACATCCGTGGCCCCGCTCTTCCGGTAGGTGGGCTGGACACGCCACAGCCAGCCGGAGTCCGTGGGGCCCACGGTGTCCAGGCCGGGCACGGCGTCCAGTTCACCGGCCACCAGTTCCGCGGCAGTGTCACCCTTTTGCAGCACCACAAAGCCCACGCCGAGCTGGAGGAACTCGGGCCGCGGGTCCACGCCCGACTTCGCCATCAGGGCGGCCACGGTCTCGCGCAGCATGGCCGCGGCCGCGTCCGGAGCCCGGACGGCCTCGGCGCCGGGCGCACCCGTGATGTCCGCGGCCGAGGCAATGGTGGACATGGCGTCCAGCGTGGTGCCCGCGCCCTGCATCAGGGTGGCCTGCACGCCGCCGCCGGGGAGCACGCGCAGCACCACGGTCCGGCTTGCCTCGGGGCCGGTGCCACGGTCCGCCGCCGTGGCGGGAAGGGTCCCGGCGTCCGACGGTGCCACGAGCGACGCCCCCGCCAGGCCCGCCGCATGGCCCCGCAGGCTGTCCACCGTCCACAGGCCCAGGCTGGCCACGGGTGCGGCCACGAGGAAAATGGACAGCACGACGGCGGTGGCCCGGCTTCCGCCCTTGGGCCGCCCCGCGCTGCCGGAGGGGCCGTACGCGCGGTGGTACACGGCGTCGAACCCCAGGAGCGCGGCGCCCAAGAGGGCAAACAGGGCCACGGAGACGGCGGGGCCGTTGAAGGGGGTGGCCAGCGTGGTTCCGTCGAGGGAGACGGCCAGCAGCTTGGAGCCATAGGCAACGGCCAGGGCCAGCAGCGCCACGAGCCACAGGGTGCGCACGGTGCCGGAGCGGCGCAGCGGCGCAAACAGGGCCAGGAACGCCGCCACCACCACGGGCCCGCCCACCAGCAGCACTGCCGCCCATGTCCAGGCCGCGCCGCCGGCCGGCAGGTCCGGCATGGGCGCCACCGCATTGGGGAAGCCGAGCAGCTGCTGCCACAGCGGGCCCGGGTGGCCGGCCAGGGGCACGCCGGGATCGCCCAGCAGCGCGCGCGGATTGGCCCGGGCGGACCAGGCAAAGGGCAGGTACAGGGCAACGGAGGGCACCAGCGACCACCACATGGTCCTGCCGCGCCGGCCCAGGAAGATCGTGGCGAGCAGCACCGCAACAACTGCCAGCGGGAACAGGGTGGGCGCGGCGGCGGTGACCGCGGCCAGGGCCAGGCCGGCGGCCGCGGCGGCCGTCCACGAAGGGTTGTGGTCCACGCCGGGCCGCCCCAGCTTGAAGGTGGGCCGCGGGAGCTTGGGGGTGGACCGCGGCGAGGCGGCCGTTGCGCCACGCCCGGCCTCCGGCGGAAGGCCTGTCGGCGCGTGCGCCGTCACCGCACCGCCGGCGGCCCGGACCAGGCCGAGCACCACCAGTGGGATCAGCACGTGGGCCAGGAGGGCGCCCACGCGGCCCTCGCCCAGCGCTGTCTGGAGCACCGGGGCGCCGGCCCAGACCAGGCCTGCCACGAGGCGCGGCCAGCGGTTGCGGGAGAATGCGCCGGCGGCAAGCCAGCCGGTGAAAGCCGACAGCGGGATGGCCAGGACCACCAGCCAGAGCACGGCCGCGGAGGCGTTCCCGAACCCCGCCGCGCCGAGCAGCCACAGGACAAAGTTGAAGGGGTCGCCGCGGCCGGGCAGGCCCGATCCCAGCGAGACCCACCAGTCCGTGGCGTGCTGCCACACGCTGCCCAGCTGCGCGGAGACGGGCAGCAGTCCGCCGCCGGTCAGGGCGGAGGCGCCCAGGAAGCGGCCGAACACCACGAGCGAGAGGACGGCCAGGAGCACCACCAGGCCCAGGGCGCTGACAAGGGGTGCGGTGCGGCTGGCGGCCAGGGGCGTGACCGCCTCATGGTGGATGTCGCCGGTGGGCTCGAGGATGGACGGTCCCGACTGCGAAGGATCGGCCGGATCCTCGTCCGGTCCCACGGCCTCGCGCAGCGACTTGAGCTGGTTGCGGGCCTCCGCCGGCGTGGCCAGCAGCCCCTTGTGCGCGGACCGGGACTGGACCCTGCTGCCTGCCAGGGCGCGGCGGCCGCGGGCCAGGGCCACCGGGCGGAACAGGCCGGCAAAGGTGGCGCCGAACATCTGCACGGTGTGGCCCGGCGCCTTCAGCAGGAAGCCGGCAAAGAGCCAGTAGACGGCGGACAGCGCGGTGCCGCCGGCCAGCAGCGGCAGCTCCCACAGCGGGGCGTGCTTGAGCCTGGTGTAGATGGCGGCCCGGCGGGCGGCGGTGGGAGAGCCCAGCGGGTTGGCCCGGTCCACCACGTGGAAGATCCTGGCGGCGGGAACCACCAGCACGCGGTGCCCGGCCAGGCGGACGCGGGCGCAAAAATCGATGTCGTCGCCGGGGCCGGGGAGGGCAGGGTCAAAGCCGCCCAGCTTGTCCCACACGTCCCGGCGCACCAGCATGCCGGCGGCGTTGACGGCGAAGAAGTCCGAGCGGCCGTCGTGCTGGCCCTGGTCCAGTTCATCGAGGTTGACGAGGGCAAAGCGGTCAAAGAACCTGCTGGCCTTCAGCCCCACGTCCACGAGCTTGCGCGGCTGGTCCCAGTCGAGCTGCTTGCAGCCGGCAACCATGGCGGTGGTGGAACGCTCGACGGCGTCGAGCAGGCGTTCCAGCGCGTCCGGGGCCGGGGCTGCGTCATCCTGCAGCAGCCAAATCCATTCGTGCGCCGACGCCGTCGACGGGCCGGGGTCCCGGGTGCCGGCGTCGGGGACAGGTGCCGCGGGGCCGGGCACGGCGCCGGGGGACGTGCCCTCGGAGGGGGCACCGGCGTCGTGCGCGGGGGAAGACTGGCTGGGGGATCCGGCGCCCACGGCGGCGGGCACCCGGGGATGGGACCGGGGGTGGGTCTTTTGGTAGTCGAGCACCGCCTTGACGGCGGCGCCGTACCCTCCCCGCCGGCCGTCGAAGTTGATGACGTTGCGCTCGCCCAGTTCCTTGCGCAGCAGCTCCCCGGAATTATCCGTGGAGCCAACGTCGGCGGCAAGGATGGCGGTGGCCTGGCGGGTTTGGGCCGCCAGGGCACTTAAGACCGTGGGGAGGTAGGCACCGCCGTTGTGGGCGACCAGAACGGCTGTGACTTTTACTGCTTCAAGAATTAGACCGCTCGCTTCCGCAGCCGCCGGCGTTCACGCTCGGACAGGCCGCCCCAGATTCCAAACCGCTCGTCATTGGCGAGAGCGTACTCCAGACACTGTGCCTTGACGTTGCAGGCGCCGCACACCTTCTTGGCGTCGCGGGTGGAACCACCCTTTTCCGGGAAAAATGCCTCCGGATCCGTCTGTGCGCACAAAGCGTCCGTCTGCCAGCCTAGTTCACCCTCGTCGCTGAAGTCGTCAAGGCCGGGCCGGAACCCGATCCACACGGGCACCGCACCGCCGTGGACCTCCGGCGCACGGGTGCCGGTTTCAGCGCCGCCTTCACGTTCGTGTCCGCTCAAAAAGGCGGTGGCCGCATCCTCCAGGGAGTTGCGGCTGGCCTGCTCGTGGTTTGCTGCAGCCTCAGGGTCCGCCGGGTCCACAAACCAGTCGGACGGCACCCCTTTCAGCCGGTACTGCGCCGCGGCCTGCACCTGCACAGACCCACGGTTGTTCTGTACACTCAGCTGCGCTTGCCCCATGATCGTCCTCCTGAATGTTGCCGTCCTGGCGTCCGCCGCCGGAGCGTCCGCATAATGCGGACCTTCCCCCTTCGGCGGCGGCTCGTGCGTCTAATTACATCGGTGTAAGTCACCATTCGTCAAGCGGGCGGGCGATCATATCCAGTTACTTGTACGTACCGGCTGCGCGCCACGCCCGGAAATTTCATGCCAAGGGGCGCATGCCTTCGCCGATTCCGGCCGCGCAACTGGGAGGATCCTGAGAATTCCCGCGGGATTTGGCGCATTTCCGCCTGACGGACATGACGCGCATGTGACGCATTTCACGTGCGGGTTTGCTATTTGTACAATCGAGGGAATTATTGGTACCGGCTCGTCTGCGCGTGGGTTCGCAGCCTCTGGGCCGGTCTGCCGCGGACAGCGCTGTTCCACCGCCGGACAACGCAATGTGCCCCGGCATGGTGTTCGTGGACATGCCGTCTGGGCCCTGGTCCCGGCTGCGGGGGCGGGTCCCGTTGGGTGAGGACGGGGCGGAGCTCCGCGGACGCTGCACGCTGCACCGCGCCGGGCGCATGGGGGGAATCGGCGTCCGGCGTGGAAAGATCGGTCTCATGCCCCATGTCTCCAGTACGGTTCCCCAGCTTCTCGACGCCCTGCGGACCCTCAACCCGACCGCCCCCCGCCTGACCTGGTACGGGCCCGACTCCGAACGCGTGGAACTCTCCGGGCGCGTGCTGGAGAACTGGGTGGCCAAGACCGCCAACTTTCTGGCCGACGAGCTCGACGCCGAACCCGGCACGGTGGTTGCCCTGGACGTTCCGGTGCACTGGCGTTCCCTGGTGTGGCTGCTCGCCACCTGGTCCGTGGGCGCCACGGCTGTTGCGGGGGGCCTTCCCGCCGCGTCCGAGGCGTGGGACCGGGCCGACATTGTGGCCACGACCGAACCCGCCGCGGCTGCCGGGCGCCTGGCAGCAATGCGGACGGGGGGCACCGGGCGCAACCCGGTGCTGGTGGCCGTGGCCCTGCCCGCGCTGGCCATGCGTTGGATGGGCGCGCTGCCGGACGGCGCGGTGGACTATTCCGGCGAGGTCAGGTCCCACGCCGACGTGTTCCACGCCAACGACGAACCGCCGGCGGACGGCACCGCCTGGGAAACCTCCGGCGGCAAGGCCACGTTCGCCGGGCTGCTGGCACCCGCGGCCGGTGCCGGGACGGGTGGCGGGCAACCCGCGGGGCCGGCCCAAGGCGGGCCAACAGGTGGCGGCGCCAACGCAACGGGACCACAGCGGGTGCTGCTGGAAGCGCGGGACGGGTGGGACGGCGTCGTACGTGCCGCCCTGCAGGCGTGGGCCGCCGGCGGGTCCGTTGTCCTGTTGGACCCGTCCGTGGAGGCAACGGACCGGATGCGATCCACGGAAAACGTCACGCGCGGATAGGACGCCGCGGGATGACGTCCCACCCACGGGCGGCGGGGCGGCGGGGACGTCAGTGCTTGGGGTCGGACTCGAGGAGCTTGCGGTCGTGCTCGAAGCCGGGCTCGGTGTCCAGCTCCTCGGTGAACACCCAGAAGCGGTAGGCGAAGAAGCGGAAGATGGTGCCCAGGACCAGGCCCACCACGGAGCCGGCAATGAAGTCGGCGGTCTTGGATTCGAAGCCCAGGACCCAGTGCGACACATAGACGCAGGCGCCAGCGATGATGATGCCGATGCCGTTCATGATGATGAACATGGTCACTTCGCGCAGGATGTTGGCCTGGCGGCGGTGCCGGAACGTCCAGTACCTGTTGGCAACCCAGGAGAACAGGGTGGCCACGACGGCGGAAATGATCTTCGCCTTGGTGGGATGCCCCGACATGGACCCGTTGAGCAGCCACAGGTAGATGCCGGAGTCTATGACAAAGGCCACCCCGCCCACGACGCCAAATTTGGCCACTTCACGCCAAAACAGGCCGATAAGCCCCTTGATGCGTGCCGTGATTGCCTTGAACATGGTCCTCCGTGAAGCCTGTGGCGCACGAGGTTTGGCGCCAAAACCCGGGGGGATCGCCCCCCGGCACCTTACAATTCTACGGCGCGCCCGGACCCCGGCAGTGCGAAAACCGTTCCGGAAAAGCTGGCAGATTGCCGGGAACGCACCCCGGCAGGAGCGTCAAGGCGGGAATCGCCGCGCTCTTTCGGTACTCTGGGGACTGTGACTTTTCCTGTAATCGGCGTCGTGGGCGGCGGCCAGCTGGCGCGCATGATGGCCCCGGCGGCCGTAGCCCTTGGTTTTCATTTGCACGTCCTGGCCGAAGCGCCGGACGTGTCCGCCGTGGACGCCGTGGCCAACGCGCCGGTGGGAGACTACCGCGACCTGCAGACCCTGCGGGAGTTTGCCCGCGGCGTGGACGTGCTGACGTTCGACCACGAACACGTCCCCGGCGAACACCTGCAGGCGTTGATCGCCGAAGGCGTGAACGTCCAGCCCCGCCCGGACGCGCTGATCAACGCCCAGGACAAGCTCGTGATGCGCGCGGCCATCGAGCGGCTGGGCCTGCCCAACCCGGCCTGGGCCGCCGTCGCGTCCGTTGCGGACATCACGGCCTTCGGCGACGCCACCGGCTGGCCCGTGGTGCTGAAGATGCCGCGCGGCGGGTACGACGGCAAGGGGGTGGCCTTCCTGCGCAACGCCGGCGACGCCGCAGAGTTTGCCGGCAGCTGGTTTGAGGCCATGACCCCCCTGCTCGTGGAAGAGGCCGTCGACTTCTCCCGTGAACTCTCAGCCCTGGTGGCCCGCACGCCGTCGGGCGCGGCGAAGGCCTGGCCGGTGGCGGAATCCCGGCAGGTCGCCGGTGTGTGCGACGAGGTCATCGCCCCGGCCCCTGGCCTGCCGCAGGAAGTGGAGGCCGCCGCCGAAGCCGCCGCGCTGAAGATCGCCGCTGAGCTGGGCGTCACCGGCGTCATGGCCGCCGAGCTCTTTGAAACCCCCGGTCGCGGTCCCGGCTACCTCATCAACGAACTCGCGATGCGCCCGCACAACACGGGCCACTGGACCATGGACGGCGCCGTGACGGGGCAGTTTGAGCAGCACCTGCGCGCCGTCCTGGACCTGCCGCTGGGTGCCACGGGCGCCCTTGGCGACGTCGTGGTCATGAAGAACTTCCTCGGCGGTGCCAACCAGGACCCGTTCAGCGCCTACCAAAAGGCACTCGCCGCCGAGCCCACGGTCAAGGTGCACAGCTATGGCAAGTCGGTGCGCCCGGGCCGCAAGATCGGCCACGTCAACGTGATCGGTTCCAGGGGCGACGACGTCGCGGCCGTCCGTGCCCGCGCCGCCACCGTGGCAAACATCATCCGCGACGGACAGTAAGGACCCGCACCGCCATGACCACTGCACGCACGCCCCTGGTGGGCCTTGTGATGGGCTCGGATTCCGACTGGCCCGTCATGGAAGCCGCCGCCGCGGCCCTGTCCGAGTTCGGCATCCCGTTTGAGACCGACGTGGTCTCCGCCCACCGCATGCCCGCGGAAATGATCGCCTACGGCCAAGGCGCGGCCGCGCGCGGCATCCGCGTCATCATCGCCGGGGCCGGCGGCGCCGCCCACCTGCCCGGCATGCTGGCCTCCGTCACCACCCTGCCCGTGGTGGGCGTGCCCGTGCCGCTGAAGACACTCGACGGCATGGACTCGCTCCTGTCGATCGTGCAGATGCCCGCCGGCGTCCCGGTGGCCACGGTGTCCATCGGCGGCGCCCGCAATGCCGGCCTCCTGGCCGTGCGCATGCTGGCCTCCGGCACGGACGCGCCGGCCATTGAACTGGCCGGCAAGCTGGCCGCGTTTGCGCAGGAACTCAACAGCCAGGCGTCCGCCAAGGGCGCCGCGCTCCGCGCGAAGGCCGGCGCCAACTACCCCCTGGCCGTCATGCCGGAACAAGGCCAAGGGAACATATGAGCTTCAGCAGCCCCAAGGTGTCCCGCGCCTCCAACAAGCCACCGGTGCTGACCGACCCCGTCCGCTACCCGGAATCGGCTCCGGCGCCCATGCGCTCCAAGCGTGCCTGGCTGCTGCTGGCGCTGACCCTCCTTGTGCCCGGCAGCGCCCAGGTCGTGGCGGGGAACAAGCGCCTGGGGCGTCTGGCCCTGCGCTGCACACTGGTGGCGTGGGCACTGGTGATTGCCGCCGTCGTACTTGCGCTGCTGAACCGCGACGCGCTGCTGAACCTCTTCACGAACCCGCTGACGTCCCTGGCCCTGGTGGTGCTGCTTGCCGCCGCCGCCGCGGGGTGGGCCATCATGTTCATGAACACGCTGGCCATCATCCGGCCCTCCCTCCTGGCGCCGGGCATGCGCGGCCTGGTGGCGGCGGCGCTGGTGGTGCTCATGGTGGCCACGAGCGGCACCCTGGGCTACGGGGCGTACCTGCTGAACACGGGCCGCAATGCCATCGGCAGCATTTTCGCGTCGGGGCCGGATATGAAACCGGTGGACGGCCGCTACAACTTCCTGGTCATGGGCGGCGACGCCGGCGCCCAGCGGATCGGACGGCGCCCGGACTCGATCATTGTGGTCAGCGTGGACGCCAAGACCGGCCAGGCGGCCACCATCAGCATCCCGCGCAACCTGCAAAACGCCCGGTTCTCGCCGGGTTCCCCGCTGTGGAAGGCATACCCGGACGGCTACAATTGCGGCGACAACTGCATCATCAATTTCCTGTACACGGATGTCACCGAAAACCACAAGGACCTCTACCCGCACGCCGCGGACCCCGGCGCGGAGGCCATGATGGACGCGGCCGGCGGCGTCCTGGGCCTGCAGATCCAGGGCTACGTGCTGGTGGACATGGCCGGCTTCTCAAAGCTGATCGACGCCCTGGGCGGGGTCAAGATCAACGCGGGCGGCTGGGTGCCGCTCACCGGCGCCGACATTCCCGGCACCACGGCGCACGAGCCCCCGACCGGCTGGATCCACCCCGGCCTGCAGACGCTCGACGGCTACCACGCCCTGTGGTACGCCCGCTCCCGGCAATGGGTGCTGGAATACTCCCGCAGCCAGCGCCAGCAGTGCATCCAGCAGGCACTGCTCAAGCAAATGGACCCGGCCACGGTGCTCACCAAGTTCAATGCCATCGCCGACGCCGGCACCAAGGTCATTGAGTCCGACCTGCCGGCCCAGCAGCTGGGCAGCTTCGTCTCGCTGGCGCTGAAGGCCAAGAGCCACGACCTCAAGCGCCTCACGATCGGCCCCCCGGACTTCCCGGTCGAGTTCTCCACCTACCCCAACTTCGGCCAGATCCACAAGCGGGTCCAGGACCTGCTCAACCCCCCTGCGCCGAAGCCGGCCGCACCGGCGCCGAAGAAGTCCGGCACGTCCGCCGGACCCGCCGCGCCGGCACCGGCCACGACCACCCCGCCCCCGGCCGCTCAGGCGGCTCCGGCCGCGCCGTCCGCTCCGGCCGTCACCCAGCAATACCTGCAGCAGCTGGCCATCAACGGCAACGATGAAATGCTGACCATGCTGCTCGCCAACAACGGCACCTGCTCACCGGGGTAGGCGCAATGTCCCGCCCGGCCCGCCACCTTCAGGAGAGAACACATGTTTGCGCTGACCAATGTCCTTCGCGACTACCCGTGGGGGTCCGCCACGGCCATCGCGGACCTGCTGGGCACCAGCCCCAGCGGCGGCCCCGAGGCCGAACTGTGGCTGGGGGCGCACCCGGACTCCCCGTCCATTGCCCACACCCCTGAGGGCCCCGTTGCGCTCGATGCGCTCATTGCCGCGCACCCGGACACCATGCTGGGGGACGACGCCGTTGCCACCTTTGGCGTGCGGCTCCCGTTCCTGGCCAAGCTGCTTGCCGCCAACCAGGCCCTGTCCCTGCAGGTGCACCCCACCCTGGAGCGCGCCCGCCAGCGCTTTGCCGATGAGGAAGCGGCCGGCGTGGCCCGGGACGCCGCGGCACGCAACTACAAGGACGACAACCACAAGCCCGAGATGCTCTTCGCCCTGACCCCCTTCGAGGCACTGTGCGGCTTCCGGCACCGCGGCGAGGCCGCGGAGCTGTTCCGGGCGGTGGCGGACTCGATCACGGCAGCCGGCGCCGGGGTACCCGAACTGCTGAAGGTGGTGGCCTCGGCGCTGGCCGCGGACATGGCCGAGCCCATGGCGATCCGCAGTGCCTTCGAGGCGCTGATTGGCGGCGGGGAGGCGTCGGCCGAGCTGGTGGACCTCGCCGCGTCGTCGCTTGCCCGGCAGGACGCGGACGGCACGCTGGACGCGGCGCTGCGGACCGTCGTCGAACTTTCCCTGCAGTTCCCTGGCGATCCCGGCGTGCTGATTTCGCTGCTGCTGAACCGGGTGTCGCTGGTGCCGGGGCAGGCCATCTACCTGCGGGAAGGCAACATCCACGCGTACCTGTCGGGGCTCGGTGTGGAGGTCATGGCGTCCTCGGACAACGTGCTGCGCGGCGGGCTGACCGGCAAGCACGTGGATGTGCCCGAGCTGCTGGCGACAGTGGATTTCAGTTGCACGGACGTGCCGTTCGTGCCCACCCGGACCACGGAACTCGGCCAGCAGCTGTGGGAGCCGCCGGTCACCGAATTTGTGCTGCAGCGGGTGGAGCTGGCACCCGACGGCGGGCCGGTGCCGCTGCTGCAGAACGGGCCGCTGGTGGTGCTGGCCGTGGCCGGCGCCGTGCTGCTGGATTCCCCGCGTGGCGACATGGTCCTCCCCCGGGGCGGTTCGGTGTTTGTGCCCGCCGCCGAAAATCCGGTCATGGTCCACCCGCATGTTTCCGCTGCCGGGCAGCCGTCGGTGGTTTTCGCCGTGACGGTGGCAGGGTAGCCCCCGCCCTCCAGGGCAGGCTGGATCGGCCGGCAGGGCCCTCCCATCCGCCCATTCCTGGTGCGGCTGAATCGGTGGTGCAGATAATGCGGTAACCGAAATCGATGCCGCCTCCGTGACGCGTCAGGGGTTCCAACCCTGCCGCGCGAGTGCCTGCCGGAACCTCTCAACCACCCGGTTGTCGCCGCGTTGCAGGCCTTTGGTGAACACCTTGACCTGCAGCCAGCCGTGGTCCGCC
>Ga0134128_10003566_pt1 | contig 19005 bp, 18 predicted proteins | sample KB31754_FD_96462 | JGI IMG/M metagenome (GOLD analysis project Ga0134128, IMG submission 96462) | Terrestrial soil microbial communities with excess Nitrogen fertilizer from Kellogg Biological Station, Michigan, USA - KB3-175-4 | ecosystem: Environmental > Terrestrial > Soil > Unclassified ...
CGTTCAACTGGATCCTCGGCCAGGTGCATTTGATCGAGCAGGGAAGTCCCATCGCGTGGTTGGGCCAGGACAACCTTGCGGTCGCCTCGGTCGTCGCCCTGCAGGCCTGGCGCACCCTGCCGCTGGCGGCCGTGATCCTGATGGCTGGGTTGACCTCGATCCCCCCCGATCTCAACGAGCAGGCCGAGGTCGACGGCGCGGGGTTCTGGAAACGGTTCTTCGACATCACGATGCCGCTGCTCGCGCCGATCATGATGGTCGCGATCCTTTTCGGGATCGTGGCCACGTTCACCGACATGGCCGCGGTCTACATCCTTACGCGAGGCGGTCCCGGCAACGCGACGCAGGTGCTCGGGAGCTGGTCCTTCTATACCGGCATCCAGGGCGGCAGCCTGGCCCAGGGCGCCGCCATCGGCATCTTCATGTTCCCGGTCCTTCTCGGCGTCTGCATCCTGATGCTGCGCCGCGCCTCGCAATCGGATATCGCATGAGAGTCTCCCCGCCGCCTGGCGACTCCGTTGCCCGAGTGTCGGGCTGCGGGGAGGGGTGGCGCTTCTGATGGTGGCGCGCCGGCCGGGTGCTGCGATCTCGCGGTGGGCGGTGCTCGCAGTGTTCATCGTCCTGTGCGCGTTCCCGTTTGCCTGGGCGACGTTCACGATGTTCAAGGCTGACGCCGACCTGTACACGGTCGGTCATGTGCCGTTCCTCTACAACTCGGCGCCCACCTTCGAGCACGTACGCGTGCTGTTCGCGGACACGGCCTTTCTCACCTTCGTACGCAACAGCGTCGAGATCGGGGTCATCGTCGTTGTGATCACGCTGGCGATCAGCGTGCCCGCGGCTTACGCGATCGCGCGGTTGACCGGGCAGTGGGGCGGCAAGCTGGCGATGGCGGTCTTCATCTTCTATCTCGTGCCGCCGACGCTGTTGTTCCTGCCCCTGTCGCGCATCGTCGCCGACCTTGGGCTGCAGGACACGATCTGGGCGCTGGTCGTCGTCTATCCGACGCTTACTGCCCCATTCTCGACCTGGCTCCTGGTGGGCTTTTTCCGTTCGATCCCTCGCGACATCGAGGAGCAGGCGATGGTGGACGGCTACTCGCGCGCTGGGGCGCTACTGAGGACGGTGCTGCCGCTGGCCGTGCCGGGTTTGTTCACCATCGTTATCTTCACCTTCGCGTTCACGATGAACGACTTCATCTACGCGGTGGCCTTCATCTCCTCTTCGGACAACATGACCGTGAGCGCCGGGGTGCCGACGGAGTTGATCCGGGGCGACGTCTTCTTCTGGCAGTCGCTGATGGCTGCCGCCGTGCTGGTTGCCATCCCCGTCGCGCTCGCCTACAACTTTTTCCTGGATCGGTTCGTCCAGGGCCTGTCGCTGGGAGCGGTCAAGGGCTAGAGTCCGTCCACGCGGCCACGTCCCCATCGCATGGGGAGGACAGGAGTCCTAGGCCTTCAGTCGCTTCAGCAGGCGGGCGATGTTGAGCCTGGGGCGGGGGAACTTCGGGTTCATCTCCTCCAGCGTCTCTCGCAGGATCTTGCTCACCGCCCAATTCCGGTAGGCCTTGTTGTCAGCCGGGATCACGTACCACGGCGCCTCGGGCGTCGAGCAGCGCGTGATCGCGATCCCATAGGCGCCCATGTACTCATCCCACAGCGCGCGCTCGTCGATGTCGTGCTCGTTGAACTTCCAGTGCTTATCGGGGTCCTGAAGCCGGTCGATCAGTCTTTTGCGCTGCTCCTCGTACGAGATGTGAAGGCAGAACTTGACGATCCGAGTTCCAGTCTTGGCGACCTCCTTCTCGAACTCGTTGATCTCGCCGTAGCGGCGCTCGATCACGTTCGGCGGGGCGAGGTTGTGCACCCTGACGATCAGCACATCCTCGTAGTGCGAGCGATTGAAGATGGCAATGTCGCCCTGCGCCGGGACGTGGGGCTTGATGCGCCACAAAAAGTTGTGCCGGCGCTCCTCCGGCGATGGCGCTTTGAAGGCGGTGATGTCGACGCCCTGCGGGTTGAAGTTGCCGACCACGTGGGTGATCGTGCCGTCCTTGCCCGAGGTGTCCATGCCCTGAAGGACCACCAGCAGTCTCTGCTTGCGCTCGGCGTAGAGCCTGTCCTGGAGGTCGAACAAGATGGGCTCGTCTTTCTTCACCGAGCGAAGGGCCTTCTGCTTGCCGCCCTTGAAGCCCGGCGTCGACCCCGGATCAACCGATGCCATCCGGAATCCGTCGGCGGGCACCTGCACGCGCAGCAAATTACGAATCGACTTCGTTTTCGCCACCCCAGAGGAAGGTTACTTCAGTTCTGTGGGCGTAACGTCCAGCTCGAGCAGCTGGTCCTCGCGCAGCACCGTCAGCGTCAGCGTGGCGCCGATCGTCGCCTCGACCATCATCCGCTGCAAATCGCCGGCCCTGCTCACGCCGCTGCCGCCGACGGAGACGATCACGTCGCCACCGCGGAGCCGGCCGCCCGCCGCAGGGCTTCCCGCGACCACCTCATGAACCTCGACGCCCGCCTTCCGGCCGAGCCTCTCGGCGACCGGCGGCGGCAGCGGACGGGTGCCACCGGCGATTCCCAGGTAGGCGCGGCGGACGCGGCCGTTGCGCATGAGCGCGGACAGGATCGCCTGCGTCGTCGAGTTCATCGGGACGGCCAGGCCGAGGCCCATCCCCGCGACCGCCGTGTTCACGCCGATGAGCCGCGCCTGGGAGTCGGCAAGGGCCCCGCCGGAGTTGCCGGGGTTGAGCGCGGCGTCGGTCTGGATCACGTCTTCGATGAACCGGCGGTGCCCGTTGCCGTCCGCGGTCGCCAGCGAGCGGCCTAACCCGCTGACGACCCCGGACGTGACGGACCCCGAGAAGCCCATGGGGTTGCCGATCGCGACCACCAGCTGACCCACGCGCAGGTGTTCGGCGTTGCCGATCTCGACCGCGTGCAGGTCGGCGGAGTGAGCGCGGGCGATGGCGAGATCGGACAGAGGGTCGGCGCCGACCACATCGACCTCGTACTCATTGCCGTCTATGAACGAGGCCGTGGCCTTGCTTCCCGAAGCCACGACATGCGCCGACGTGACCAGGAAGCCGTCGGGCGTGATCACCACGCCGGAGCCGGCGCCGCCGAAGCCTCGCGTCCCGCGGCCGATCCGCAAGCTGGCCACCGAAGGCAGAACCTTGTCCGCGACCGTGGTCACTATCTGCGAGTACGCGTCGAGCGCCTGCTGCTCCGAGACGATCTCAGCCATAGGTGCTTACAACATTACCAAGTAACAAACCTGCCCAAACACCGAGTTTTTCAGGCTCTCCGTCTTTGCGCCGGCAGAAGTACGCCGGCCGCGGCGAGGCAACGTCTTTGTGCCGGCAGAAGTGCTTCAGTCAGGGCCGCGAAGGGTCTTTCTGCCGGCAGAAGTGCACCCCGCCCAGGCCTGATGGGCGTCCCGTAAGCTCGAAACAAGAATGAACTACCACCTCGGAGAGTGGATCTCCGTCGAGGCGCGCGCCGAGCGCACGCCGCCGCGTGTCACGCTCAGCGTCGCGCTCGGCGAGCTGCCGGAGGGCTGGCCCCAGGTGGCCCGTCACGCCCGCACGTGGTCGGGAATCGTGGGCCTGTGCCTGATCGCGCCCTTCATCGCGCTGCTGGTCGCCAGCGTGCTCCACAACGCTGGAGTCGACGCCCCCTACAGCTGGCTCAGCTCGTCCTCGGCCGCGATCATCGCAGGCTCGATCAGCCTCTTCGTCGGCATCCCGGTCGCGATCGCCATGAACCTCTGGCGCATCACGCACCTGGGCTGGCGCCGGAAGCCGGGATCGGTCAACGGTCTCGTCGCCCTCGAGGTGGCGCCCCTGCACCTCATCGTCGTCCTTGCGGCGCTAATCGTGGGCGGCGCCTTCGTCGCGCACCTCGCGGCCGACTCCTACGCGTGCCTGAAAGGGGTCAGGTCGGCCTGTTAGGCGGCCGGCACCCAGTGTCGGAGCTGGATCACACGCTCACGTAGGCGCTGCTCGGCCTCGAGCGGTGTGTCGAGCTCCTTCCGCTCGCGATGCCAGCGCTCCATGGCAAGGTCGAGCTGCGCCGTCTGCAGTCGCGAGACCTTGAAGTAGGCGCGAACGCCCTGGCGGTTGAGGGCGTGCAGCCGCTGCTTGAGGCGCTGCCAGGGGCTGGTGAGGATGGGAACCTCCTCCGGCAGGATGGCGCCGAGTCCAGTCGCCGCCTCCTTGTGCAGTTGCTCGCGAAGGTTCTGCCCTTCGTAACGGATGCCGAAGATGAGAAGTGCGATCAGGGCGGCCGTGAACGGGCCTTCCAGGATCAGCGTGCGCAGGTGGATCTCCACGATCACAAAGATCGTGGTGTCGACGGGGAACAGGGCCGCCCACGCGTCCCACGCGAAGTGACCTGCGATGGCGACGATGAAACCGGCGGCGATCGCGATCACCTTCTTGCGCATGCTCGGCAACTGGCGCGCGATGCCGACGCCGGCACCGATGAATGCGGTGTACGTCGCGTGGCCGAAGAAAAGTCCGAGCACCTGGCGTCCATACCACTGCACGCCGGCGGCCACGCCACCGGCCCCCTCCGGCGCGAAGATCGAATAGATGTTGGTCATGTAGCTGATCGACTCGAGGTAGTTGAAGCCAAGACCGACGGCCGCCCCATAGACGATGCCGTCGACGACGTCATCGAACTCGTTGCGCATGACGAGGAACAGGAGCAGCACGGCGATGCCCTTGCTGAGCTCTTCGAGGATGCCGGCCATGAAGGCGAGCGAGGTATCGAGCCCAGGTCCGGGGACCAGCGCGTGTTGCGCCGACTGCTCCCAGACCGTCTCCCCCCACACGACGAGGCTCGTGGCCACGATGGCGCCCCATGCCGCGGCCACGAGGACCAGCCGCCACGGCTCTTTGTGGTTGCGGTCCATCCGTCGCACCACCACCAAGGCGAACGCCGTCGTCGGGAGGCACGCGAGCGCGCAGAGGGCGGCCACCGCAGGCCCGGCCGACTGGGTGAAGAGGAAGACGTCGATGACCAGCAGCCACAGCAACGCGCCGAGCCCGATCAGGACCGAAGCCCGGATCAGGCTCTTGCGCCGCATCGCAGGATCGCGGTTGTAGGCGTTGACCAGGATGAAAGTGCCGAACGCGATCAACACCACCGCGAGCAGTCCATAGAGAGAGGTACGCCCGGGGATGGAGTCGAGGTAGACGTAGTTGAGGATCGAGCTCACGACCAGCGCGACGACGATCAGCGCGATGATGGCGAGCGCGATTCGATAGCGGCCCGGCCGCAGCCTGGATTGCGGGTCGGCGCTGGCGATCATGTGCGGTCGACCCTGACGAACCGCCGGCCGAGGACCTCGACCGGAAGGTTGTTGCGCAAGCGCTCGACGACGAAGGTGTAACGCCCGGGCAGCACGAAGTGATAGCCCTCGGGCACAAGCACCGGCACCAGCGATTTGTCGGCGAGATCCGCTGGCGTGGCAGGCCCGACCTGGCCTCGCAGGGTGCCGAAGCTGTCGTACCAGCGCGCGTCGACCACCAGGTTCGAGGGCAGGGAGGACCAATCCACCTTGGCCGCGAACTCGCCCTCGCGCGGGAACTCGGAGCGGTCGGATCCCTCGATCTGGCCCGTGGTCGAGTTGTACTTGTAGACGCCGACGATGGTCGCGGTGGCGCCGGTGTTCTCGCCGATTGGTTCGAAGTAGGCGAACTGGACCAGGCCGATGGACAGGATGACAGCCGATACCGTCGCCAAGACGAGAAGAGTCCGGTAAAGGACCCGCAGGTGGTCGTATGAGGTGGGGGCCGGACGGGTGCTCAAGGACGCTCAGTCGAATGGATTTGTCAGCGCGTTGTCAAGGAAGAACGAAGAAAGGAGGTGTCCGGAATGCCGCAAGAGGCCTGGAACGACAAGCGCGAACGTCAATACGAGCACATCAAAGAGGGGCTGCTCGAACGGGGCACCGGCGAAGACAAGGCGGAGGAGATCGCCGCCCGCACGGTCAACAAAGAGCGAGCACGGCACGGCGAGACGAAGGAAGCCAGCCGGAGCTCCATCGACGACATCTCATCAGGCAGGCGAGGCGGCTTGCGGTCGCACCGAGGATCAGGCGGCCGGACCTACGACCAGCTCCGCAACGAGGCCAAAGAGCGCGGAATCAGAGGTCGCTCGCGCATGAACAAGGCGCAGCTGGAAAAGGTGCTCAGCCGCTAAGGCTCCGCCGCTAGCCGATCTGAAACTCGTCGTGGCGCAGGATCGGGATCCACGCGCCGCCCTTCTCACGGCCGTCGACGTCGACCTCAGGGCCGCCGACCATGAAGTCCGTATGCGCGGCGGACTGGTTCAGGCCGGCGGCCCGGTCACCCTCGTCCTCGACGACGAAATCAAAGCCGGAGCCGTACGCGATGTGACTGGTCGCGTTCTCGTCGAAAAGCGTGTTGTTGAAGACGATTCCGAGCCTGCCGACGGCTGACGAGCCGTCCACGAGCGCGACCTCGCCCAGCCGGCAGGCGTTTTCGTCGGTGGCAAGCTCAGCGCGCACCGCTTCGGCGCCCATGCGCGCCTTGACGTTGGTGATTCGTCCTTCGTGCACCTCGACCTCGAGGTCCTCGACCATCGTGCCGCGCATCTCGAGCGGACGTGTCGATCGGATGCGGCCTTCGGCGCGCCTCTTGTCGGGCGAAGTGAAGACCTCCTCGGTCGGCATGTTGGCCACATGCTCAACCCCATCCCTCGTGCGGTCGGGGCCGCCTTCCCAGCGCGAGCTGGGCAGCAGGCCGACGACCAGGTCGGTACCGGGGCCGCGATAGCGCAGGGCTTCGAACCGACGCTCGGTCAGCGCCGCCGCGCGGCGCCCCAGGCGCTCGAGGTGCGCGCGCCACGCGGCGACGGGGTCGGGCAGGTCGAGCCGAATGGCCTTCTCCACCGCCTGCCACAGCGCCTCGAGGTCGGGTTTGCCGAAGATCTGCTCGGCCCAGGCCGGCGTCGGCGCGGGGACGATCGTCCAGCTCACTGCCTTTTCGTTGACCATGCGCAGCCAGCGGGTGCGGAACTCCTTGGCCCGAGCTCTGCCGACGAGCTCGGCGGGAAGATCGGCAAGCAGATGAGGATCCGGCTCGCCGTCGAGCTCGATGAACGCGCCCTTCTCCTTCTCCAGGGTCTGCAGCAACGTCATCTGCCACGGCATCGATCGTTCGAGCGAGCCGGGATCGCGTGGCCCGAGCTCGATCAGCGCGCGTGTGAAGTGGCGGTCGATGTAGCGCGGCTCGACACGCCGGGCCCCGGCCCTGTAGGCAGCGCGCGCCACCGACCGCATCAGCGGTGCGTGCTCGACGTTGCCGGTGACGATGACGAGCTGACCGACCTGCACGTTCGCGCCGACGCGAACCGCCAGGTCGGCGAGCCGATCGAGTCGCTGTTGTTGATCCAATGCCTGGTAAAGGCTACCGACGCCGAGCGATCGGCTCAGGTCAGCCGCTGGGCCAGACGGTGACCTCCAGGTGCCACGCCGCCAGCAGGCAGTGCGTGCACGCAGAGTAAAAGGCACGCAGGGTGGCGTGGCCCGGCTTCAGGGCGACGAAGTAGGCCTGCGTGGCCGCCGAGGAGCCGGCCGCGATTGGCGCGACTACCCACGGGTCGCTGCTGGTCGCGTAGTACAGAGGTACATGCGAGCGCACCAGGATGAGCTGGCCGGGAAGCGCGTGGCGGGGGTCGGTCGAGTTGTTGTCGAGACGCATGATCGAGGCGCCGTAGGCGATCGCCAGGACGGCGAAGAGCCCGACGAGAATCTGAGCCTGGATCGGTGCTCTGGGCATGTTTCAGACGCCGGCTGCGCGCTATTGTCCCGCGCGGTCCAGAACCGATGGGCCTCCGGTTCAGCCGAGCATCATCACGGGAACGCCAAGCTCGGCAGCGTAGTCGGCGACCGCACCGGAAACCACCTCGATCCTGTGCCCGGATGGCGCGCCCAGGGATTGGAAGACGACGGTGTGGCCGTCGGTCCACCAAACCGGGACGTCAGCGTTCGGCTCATCCGGCTCGCTCACCGCGATCGACTGCATGAGCCGCCCGGACGACCGATCGAAAACCGCAAATCCCATCGACTCCTTGCCATAGCCTTCCAGCAGAACGTAGGCATCGTCGGGCGAGAAACGAATGCCGCCATGTGCGGCCTCATTCGAGTAGGGAGCGCCGCTGACCGTCGTTTCGGCGCCTGTTGTCAGATCCCGGATGTGAAGTTGTCCGTCGGTCCACCCGATGTATCTACCGTCGGCTGACATAGCCAGCGGGGCAACGTTCGGAAGCGAGTGCGGTCCGCTGACGCGTAGCGATGCAAGGTCGATCTCGAAGTATGCCCGGCCCTCGATCGATTGGCCGTCGATCGCCACGTGAGCGACCATTATCCGTGCGACCGCGCCATCGCCGGTCGTGCCCATCGGTGTCATGTCGACCGACGGAGGCGGTCCGTCCAGACCAGACGCAGGGCTTGGGGGAAGGTTCGTGGCGCTGAGGAGAACCGTCACCTTGCCCGATGTGAGATCGAGCGCAAGGTAGCGCGCGATGGCTGTGTAGGTCGGACCGGGAATTACCTCTCCTTTCACGACCAGCGCGTAATGGCCGTCGAAAACGATCGGACTACTCCAGATGTCGGCTTCTGCGAGGAGGGTGGCTGCCGCAGGGGCAAGCGGAATGATGCGACCGGTCCGATCCAACAAGGAAATGGCCAGCGGCGAAGTCTGATTGCCGTCCGCGTCCCAATAATGCCCGATCAGAGCAGCGTCGCTGCGGTCAAATTGGTGTTGCGCCACCTCGCCCGAGTCGCGGGCAGTCGGGATCGCAGCGACCACCGTTCCGTCCGGCCGGACCAGAGCGACCGAGCCCTTCGTGACGAAGACCAGAATCGGGTTTCTTGCGGGTGCTGGCGAAGGGACCGGCGAAGTGTCAGGAGATGGTCGGACGGCAGGCGTGGCCGGCGGGCTTGATGTCGCGCCGGCTGTCGGCTGCTGTCCCGCACAGCCGCCGAGGAGGAAAACCGCCGCCACCACTAATGCAAGCCGGTACACGACACCTGCGGGGTGAACGGTACGCCCGCCGATTGGGTACGGTCGATCTAAAGGTTCGTCAGGTGAGTGGTGCGGCGGAGAGGAGTTGAACCTCCACGTCCTTGCGGACACTAGCTCCTGAAACTAGCGCGTCTGCCATTCCGCCACCGCCGCGTAACGAGGCGAAAAGTGAGTATACCCAGCGCTTCTTGTGAGCCTTAAGCTCCGAGCCGTGATCGCGCGTTTGCTCGTCACCGCCCTGCTGCTTACGGCGTGCGGCGGCGCTGGCTCGGGCACCGCCGTGGTCGCGACCCACACTCCGGGCCCTATCGCCGACACCTGGCTCCGGCACGGCTCCACTTGGCGTGAGGTCGCCGGCCCGCATCCCTCGCCGCGCTACGCGGCCGCCATGGCCTACGACGCAGCCCGCCACGATTTCGTCCTTTTCGGCGGTCAATTCGGAGGCGTCTCGTACGACGAGACGTGGACTTTCGACGGTGAGACCTGGACCCGGCTCGACCCTGCGCACAAGCCGCCGCCTCGGCGCGACGCGGCGATGGCGTACGAGCCGTCTCGGCAAATCGTCGTCCTGTACGGGGGTCTGATTCCAGACAGTGCCGAAGGCTCCGAAGCCGCCGACACATGGACATGGGACGGACGCGACTGGACCCAGGTCAGCGCCGAAAACAGCGGACCTCGATTCCGGGTCGCGGCGCGGATGGTCTCCGCCGGCGACCACGTCGTTCTCTTTGGAGGTCACGTCTTCAATGTCCGGTACTTCGGGGACGCCTGGACGCTGGACGGATCGCGCTGGATCCGCTTCGACCACGATCCGACGCCCGCAGGGCGAGGGGAGGCGGCGGTGGCGTGGAACCCGGACGATTCGTCCCTGTTCGTCGCCGGAGGACTGGGCTTGCGTCCGGACGCAGGTCCAGGGAATCTCGGCATCGCGCGCCAGGACGGATGGGTGCTCCGGAATGGCAGCTGGACCCCGATCACCGCCGCGGGCCCGCCCGCGGTCTATGACGCGGCTGCGATCTGGGATGGGTCGACGCACGCGATCGTGCTCATGTTCGGCATGGTGTGCCCGAATCCCGTCTCCGACGCATGGTCATGGAATGGCTCGGCGTGGAAGCGCTCGAGCCTCCCGGTGCCGGCGCGCTGGTCTGCCGCCGTCGCCGAGGGCTCGAGCGGCGATGTGCTCGTTTTCGGCGGCGACGACGAGAGCGGCTGCTAGCTCAGGCCCCCATTCGACGTAAGGAGTTCTGCAAACGTCGATCGAATGATCGATCAGTCAGTTTGGGATCGAAAAACGCCAACGGGTCGGTCAGGACGCGACGAACAGCGTGTTCCAGGCCGCCTCGACGAGCTCTGGAGTGAGCTGCGGCCGGACGCCCCTCGCCGAAGAAACGTCGACCAGCCTTTCGAGCAAATCGCGTGGGTGGTTACCGCGTAGCGGCCGTCCGCCGTAGAGGTTCTGGATCATCTCCAGCGACTGAGGTGCCGGAGGAATGGTGAGCCGCTCTCGCTCCCGCTCGAAGATGCGGCACCACATTTCCCACGTCGGGTCGGGCATCAGCACCTTGTACGCGAGCCGGCGTAGATAGGCCTCGTCGAGCAGCTCGGCGGGCTTGAGGTTCGTCGACAGCGCGAGCTGGGCACGGAAGGGGATCTCGACCTTGCGTCCGGTCGAGGTCAGGTTCAAGAAGTCGGTGTCCTGCTCGAGGGGCACCAGCAGGCGGTCGAGGATCTGCTTGGGCGAAACGCGCTGGCGGCCGAGGACGTCGATCAGCAGCACACCACCGTTGGCCTTGACCTGAAGCGGCGCGCCGTAGACGCGGCTTCCCTCTTCCCAGGTCGGGTCGAACATCTCGAGCTGGAACTCGCCGCCGACCTGGACGAGCGGCCGCGCCACGCGGCGCCATCGTTTGTCCGCCGGCTGGTTCGGCTCGACGCGGTGGAGGGCGCCATCGAAGATCGTCATCACCTCGCCGCCGCCCACGTCGAGGGCGACGGGCAGGATGATCGGGCCGCCGAGAAGGCTCGAGATCCGGCGCGCGAGGGTGGTCTTGCCATTGCCCGGTGCGCCATAGATGAAGATCGAGGAGCGCGAGTTGACCGCCGCGCGCACAGCCTCCATCACACCGGGCGCGAGTTCGATGCCGCTCAGGGCGAGGCTGACCTTGACGAGGTCGAGGGTTCCCGGCTTGGCGGCCTCGGCGAGCACAGCCTTGTACTCGGCCATCGACACCGGGGCGGGACCCATGTAGCGGGTGCTCGCGTCGGCGATCTGGTCGCTGCGCGCACGCCCTTGCTTGGTGATGGCGTAAGACATCCGCTCGGGGAGCGGGCGGCCGAGCCACGGACCCTGCTCGTTGGCCAGGCCCAGGGCGTCGAGCAAGTTGGTGCCTGTGAGCGCTTTGAGGATTGGCTCGATGCCCGAAAATGGCAGCGCGAGCGCTTCGGCGACCTCGTAGCCGGTGATCCGCGTAGCAGACGCCGCGATGCGCAGGACCAAGCCCTCGATCAGCGTGCGGTTGATCTCGGGGGGAGGCGGGGGCTCGATCTGCCGGCTGCTCGTCGCCGGCGTGGCGCTCGGAACAGGCCGCGGCGAGTCGACGTGCTCGAGGATCGCTGCGAAGAGCTTCTTCCCGAACCGTGCGCGGTCGGCGTGGTCGGGCGACTCACCCTCGCGACGCCGCGTTATCCAGTCGGGCACGTCCTTGAAGACGATCGTGTTGCCGATCAGAAGCTGCACGATGTCAGGCTCGTCGGCGGCGACGCGCACCGCGATCCGGATCAGGTAGCCCTGGCTCTTCAGGGCCGCCCAGCTGCGCTCCCAGGCGACGTCTTTCTGGCCGGACCACGTCTGGCGCACGGTGCGGTCCCGGGCGATCGTCACGTCCTTGCGGTTCTGGTAGCGGCGGCGCACCAGCTCCGTCACGTCCTTGTCGACGTCCTCGGCGACGAGTGCCGCCAGCGGAAGCGCGCGGTCGTCCACCGCCGGACGGTTCTTGATCTCGAAGATGGTGTTCGCGGTCGGCGCCAGCGCCCTGATGACGCTGGCGTGGCGCGGGCAGAACGGAGTGCGCTCGATGAACTGGATGTGCCGCCGGCACCACCAGGTGCCGCACTTGCGTCCGGTCATGTCCTGGTACGCGCATGCCCAGCCACGCCGCTCGCCGCAGTCGCTGTAGGTGCAAACGCCGGCCGGCTTCTGGCCGTCGGTGCGGGTGGGGAGGGGCCGCGGCTCCTCGACGTCCTCCTCGGCTTCTGCGACCTCGGAGATGGCCTCGACCGGCGGGTGGGCGATGGCTGCCTTCGGCATGTAGTGCAGGGCGCCGGCGAACTCCTCGCAGGTCTGGAAGCGCTGGGTGCGATCCTTCGAGGTCGCCTTCCAGATCGTCTCCATGATCGGGGAAGGGATCGCCGTCGACGCCCGCGGCCGGTCGAAGACCTGTGAGTGCAGCACCGCAGGCAACGGGCCGGTGAACGGCGGCTCGCCGTGCAGCAGCTCGTACAGGATCATGCCGAGGGAGTAGATGTCGGCGGTCGCGTCGACCGGCTCGCCCTTGACCTGCTCGGGCGCCATGTAGGCCGGGGTGCCGACCATGCTGCCGGTCGCGGTCAGCCGGTGCTTGTCGTCGATCAGCTTGGAGATGCCAAAGTCGAGGATCTTGGTCTTGCCGCGGTTGGAGATCAGGATGTTGTCGGGCTTCAGGTCGCGGTGAACGACCTGGTAGTCGTGCGCAACGCCAACCGCCGAAAGGAGCTGCTGGATGAGGTCGATCGAGACATCGACCGAGAAGCGGCCGTACTCGTCGAGCCATGAGCGCATCGACCGCCCGTCGACCCACTCCATGACGATGAACAGGACCGGGCCGTCCTCGTCGAAGTCGTAGACCCTGACGATGCCAGGGTGGTTCAGGGAAGCGACGGTTGCCGCCTCTCGGTGGAAGCGCTGGCGGAAGCTTGGGTCGCTCGAGTACTGGTCCGAGAGGACCTTGATCGCCACCGGGATCTCGAGCCGGGGATGGGTCGAGCGGTATACCACTCCCATCGCGCCGCGCCCGAGCTCGGCTTCGATCGGATACCGCCCTAGTTGTGTGGTGCTCACCTTGGGGTCTATGGGGTTGTCAGTATGCCCGACCGTACGGGGCTTCCCGCCCAGTTCGGCCCGAGATCGGCGGTCCCGCGGTTAGTTGAAGACGCTCAGCGGCAGGTAGAAGGAGACACCCCAGTTCGGCTGGTCCACGATCTGGCTGATGCGCAGGTCCCCAGCGAGGCTGCAGAGGATGTATGCGTCCTCCCGGCTGAGGCCGTGGTCGGCCGCCAGCCAGTCGATCGTGTACCGCACCGCGTTGCGGGCGTTCTCCATGAGGTCCGGCCCCAGCGCGCACACCGAGTGGTAGCCGGCCGCGTCGCTGCGCGGCTGCAGGGAAGCCGCCGGGGGCGTGACAAAGTGATAGCTCCACGGCTTCGGCGCGCCGCCCTTGACCACTCCAAACCGGAGTGAGAACGTCATCGGGCATTCGATCCCCGTAACGCAGACCTCGCCATCTCCCTGCGCGGCGTGGCAGTCGCCGGCCGAGAAGAGCGCCCCCGGCACGTAGACGGGGAGGTAGATCTTGCTGCCGGCGGTCAGGTGCCGGGTGTCGATGTTGCCGGCCCCCTTGGTCGGAGGCAGAACGTCGATCGCCCCACTGTCGTCCGTCGCCACACCCATCGTTCCGCAGAACGGGGCGATCGGGATGTGGATGTCGGCCCGCAGCTCGGCCGATGTCCGATCGCCGAGGTCGAAGTAGCGGATGTACGGGTCTGGAAAGTCGGACGCCAGCAAGCCGAGCCCGGGCAGCAAGGCGGTCCAGCCCCATGAGCCTGGCTTCAGGTCGAGGATCTCCACCTCGAGCGCGTCGCCCGGCTCGGCGCCGCGGACGTAGACAGGCCCGCCCAGCGGGTAGAGCCGGTTGAAGTCCAGCTGCCCGAGCTTGGACGCCGGGTCACCCTTCTTGATCTGGCCCGCCGTGACCTCTTCGGTGTCGAAACGGACGACATCACCCGGCTCGATCTCCACCGCCGGAGGCAGAGTGTTGTCCCATTTGTGGTGGAACTTGTCGCGGCCGATTCTGTGTTGTTTGACCCCAGCCCCGATGCTCACTTCCGAACCTCCTCCTTAACGCTTTCTTTGATGGGCGCAGCGCTAGCCCGCAGCACCTTCTTGTCGAACTTGCCAACCGATGTCTTCGGCACCTCGTCGATGAAGCGCACCTCGTCCGGCAGCCACCACTTGGCCACCTTGTCCTTGAGGAACTCCTTGACCTCATCCTCCGTGACCTGGCCTTTGAACTCGGGTCTCGGCACGGCGTACACGACAGGTCGCTCGTCCCATCGCGGATGAGGCAGGCCGATGACCGCCGCCTCGAGGATCTTGGGGTGCGCCATCACCGCGTTCTCAAGCTCCACCGAAGAGATCCACTCCCCGCCCGACTTGATGACGTCCTTTGTGCGGTCGACGATGATGATGTAACCCTCCGGCGTCACCTTGGCCACGTCGCCGGTCCGGAACCAACCGTCTTCGGTCAGCTTGCCCGCGTCGTACCCATTGTGATAGCCGCGTGCGATCCAGGGACCGCGGACCTGGATCTCGCCGAAAGCGACTCCGTCCCACGGCAGCTCGTCGCCGCTGGCGGGGTCGGTGATGCGCAGCTCGACGCCCGGAGCGACGCGGCCCTGCGTAAGGCGCAAGCGGAGTTCGTCCTCGGGCTTGGTGCCGGCCGCGACTCGGGCGACGCTGCCGAGGGGCGAGGTCTCGGTCATCCCCCAGTCGTGCAGGATGCGCAGGCCGAGCGAGTCCATCGTCTCCATCAGCGCTTGCGGTACCGCCGAGCCGCCGCAGACCACCGTCTTCACCGCCGGCAACCGTTTGCCTGTTTCCTTCAGATAGTTGGCGAGGGCGATCCAGATCGTCGGCACGCCGGCCAGAAATGTCACCTGCTCCTGCTCAGCGAGCTCGACGATCGACTTCGGGTCGGCGGAGAAGCGGCCCCCGAATACAACCTTGGTGCCCGCCATTCCTGCGGCGTAGGGCAGGCCCCAGCTGTTGGCGTGGAACATCGGCACGACCGGGAGCAGCGTCTCGTTCTCGGTCAGGCCGAGGTTGTCGCCCTGGAGGACGCCCATGGTGTGGATGAACTGCGAGCGGTGGGAGTAGACGACGCCCTTCGGGTTGCCTGTGGTGCCCGACGTGTAGCACATGGCCGCGGCCATTCGCTCCGAGAGCTTGGGCCACGGGTAGCTCTCGCTCTCGGCTTCGAGCAGGGACTCGTAGTCATGCATCTCTGGGAACCCGTCGGCCGCCGGCGCCGGACCTTCGGCCAGGAGGACATAGCTCTTGATGCTCGGGATCTTGCCGATGAGCGGCTTCAGAAGCGGAAGCAGGGACTGGTCGACAAATAAAACCTTGTCTTCCGCGTCATTGATGATGAATTCGAGGTGCTGCGGAAAAAGGCGGAGGTTGAGCGTATGCAGGACGGCACCCATGCAGGGGATCGCGTAGTAGAGCTCGAGATGGCGGTCGTTGTTCCAGGCCAGGGTGGCGACGCGGTCGCCCGGCTTGACGCCGAGCCGCTTCAGCGCTCCCGCGAGGCGATTGATGCGCGGCACCATTTCGCCGTAGGTCGTGCGGTGGACGCCGTCGTCGCGCTTGGTCACCACCTCTTTCTTCTGGTGCAGCCGCTCAATCCGCCACAGCACATGCTGGAGACTGAGCTCGTAGTCCTGCATCAAGCCTTCCACGGCCGCCACCTCCACCTTTGTTTTACCCCGAGGGTGGTCTCAACCGGTCGATGGTAAGCCCGCCAGGGGTAGGATGCACAGCCATGGTTTCGCGAGGTCGGGCTGATCTCCACACCCACACGACCGCCTCCGACGGATGGCCCTCGCCGCACCAGCTCGTGGAGCAGGCGCGCGTCGTCGGCCTCGACGTGATCGCGGTCACCGACCACGACACCATCGACGGAGCGTTGCGGGCCGCGGACTTCGCGTCCCGGCGCGGCAGGCTCGAAGTCATCGTCGGGGAGGAGGTCTCGAGCCGGGACGGCCACATCGTTGGCCTGTTTCTCGAGAAGCGGATCCGGCCCGGCATGACCGCCTCGGCCACCGTGCACGCGATCCACGACCAGGGCGGCCTGGCGGTCGCCGTGCATCCGTTCTGGAGGACTCAGCGGCGGACGCGCCACGCCCGGGTGCACGGCGTGGGATGGCTCGCCGCCGAGCTGCCGTTCGACGCGATCGAGGTCGAAAACGCGACCCCAGGGTTCTATCTCTTCAATCAGCTTGCGCGCCGGCTGAACATGGGACTCGGGTCGGCCGCGGTCGGCGGGTCGGACGCACACATCGTGGACGCTATCGGGCGGGCCTACACCGAATTCGTGGGCAAGACGCCGAAGGCTCTGCGCGGGGCGATCGAGTCCGGCACCACAGTGGCCGGTCGCCAGCGCTATCGCCCGATGGGACTAATGCGCTACGCCGCCTGGGGCCTGAACCACGAGAGGTACGTGGCGGTCGTCTGAACCCTCTCGGCCGGTGTCCTCGTCCTCCTCGACGATCTCCTCGATCATCAGGTCGAGCCGTTCGGTCTGACGGTGAATCTCGGCGGCCAGCTCGGAGTTCGGGATCTGTTTACCGACGCGCCTGATGGCGAGCAGCGTCGAGCGGAACTCCTCTTTGAGAGTGGCATGCGAGGTCTCGATGTCGGTGAGCATCTCGAGGAACTCGCGCCGTTCGAAGATCATGTTGGCGGTCAGAAGCAGGGCGAGGATTCCTGTCAAGCCGATCTGGAACACGCTCCCTTCGTGGCCTGAAACGGCCGTGTAGAAGTCGCCCGCCGCTGCGGTGAGCAGGGTCATCCAGGGGAGGGCGAGCTGCCAGAGGTCGATCGGCGCCTGTTTGGCCAAGGGCTTGGGCGCGGACTCGGGATAGATCGCCGCCAGAGCGATCAAGAGGTATCCCGCGAACCAACCGGTGTCGATCGTGCTGCCGACGGCGCCAAACGCACCTTCGGCGGTCAGGTACGCGAAGGCGCTGTCGGCGATCGAGTAGCAGGCGACGCCGGCGAGCAACAGGGCCATCCGCCCACGCTGATGCTCCGGTGCCCGGCGAATCGCGAGGATGAGGACGGTTCCGATGAGGATGTCGGATACCGGGTACGCGAGATCCAACGCGATGGTTGGCGATCCCGACTCCCAAACAGTGCGAAGACCGAAGCCCCAGGCGGTCGAGACCAGCGCGATCGCGACGATCAAGCCGTCGAACCAGATGCGCCAGCTGGCGGCGGTCCCTCGCGGTGGGCCCCAGAAGGCGCGGATGCCGCCGATGGCGAAGGGCACGGCGGCCAGAAAGCCGACGTCGGCCAGGGACGGGTACGGGACCTCGATCTGCAGGCCAACCTCGTAGACGGACCAGACGACCTCGCCGGCGCCCCACAGTCCCGCGGAGATGCTCATCAGGGCCCAGCCGAGGCGGTCTCTTCCGCGGCCGCGCCTGGCGGCCCACATGCAGGCACCTGCGGCAAGTCCTGCTGCCGCCGCCTCGCCGATGTCGTCGAGGGCGGTGACCGCGCGGTCGCCGAAGTAGACGTTGCCGAGGACGAGGGCGTAGGTGACCGAGGCGAGGAAGGTCGCAGCAGCCGCGTAGGCGAAGACTCGGCTCTGCCGGTCGCCGGCGATCCAGGACCTCATCACGCTGCGCAGTAAAGCAAGCGGAGCACCGAATTCATCCCCCAATCGGCGGGCGCGGTAGTCTGACTCCGCGGACGGGCCCGCTTAGCTCAGTGGATCAGAGCATCTGTCTTCGGAACAGAGGGTCGGGGGTTCGAATCCCTCAGCGGGCACTTTTTGGCCAACGCTGGCGGGTTCCGGACTGATCGTGGCCGACACAGGCCCGCAGCTTCCAGGCTGGGTCCGGCCGATGAGCCGCCTGATCATCGGCCTGCAGCGGGTCGGGATCGCGTTCTTTTCCTTTCATGTGCTGCGCGTCCCGGGACGCCGCACCGGGAACATGCGGACGACTGTCGTCTCCCCGTTCACAGTCGACGGAAAGCGTTACCTCCTGTCCTTCGGCCAGCTGGACTGGGTTCGCAACGCCCGGGCCGCACGCTGGGGCATGCTTAGCCGCGGGCGCAAAGAGACGAGGGTCGCGCTGGTCGAGATTCCGCCGCCCACGAGCGGCTCCATCGCTCGCGAGTTTCCTCGTCAGATTCCTGCCGGCGTCCAGTTCTTCGTGCGCCTCGGCCTGGTCGACCAACCCGGCCGGCCAGATCAGTTCGAAGCCGCCGCAAGCCGGTTGGCGGTATTTCGCGTGGATCCGTAGCCCTGAGCCGCCACGTCGTCCTTTTGCGAGGCGTCAACCTTGTCCGGACCAACCGCGTGCCCATGCCGAAGCTTCGCCAGGTGCTCGAGCAGGCAGGCTTCGGCGACGTGAGGACATACGTTCAGAGCGGCAACATCGTGCTCACGAGCAAGGCTTCGCCGGACCGCGTTGCGGAGCGCGTACGAGCGCTGATCCAGAAGGAATTCGGCCACGACATCGACGTGGTTGTTCGCACACGCCGAGCTTGTGCGCATCGTCAAGCGCAATCCCCTCAAGAATGTGGCGACGAACCGACGTCGCTACCTGGTCACTTTCCTCACGGGCCGACTTCCTCGTGGTTTCGCCGCCGGCCTGGACACAGTCGCGAAGCAGGAGCAGTTCGCGATCGTCGGCTCGGAGGTCTACTCCTGGCACCCGGACGGAATCGGCCGCACGCCGCTGTGGGAACGACTGGCGTCGAAGTCGCTGGGCGTCACCGGAACCTCCCGCAACTGGGCGACCGTGACCAACCTCCTGGCGATGTCGCAGGACCAGAGCGACCGGTAGAATCGACGGGCTCCGGCGGGCGACTGGCGGAACTGGTAGACGCGCACGTTTGA